>Ga0065711_1002276_pt1 | contig 35096 bp, 30 predicted proteins | sample Hoacrofraction12_FD_59098 | JGI IMG/M metagenome (GOLD analysis project Ga0065711, IMG submission 59098) | Hoatzin crop microbial communities from Cojedes, Venezuela - Epithelial fraction 12 v2 (version 2) | ecosystem: Host-associated > Birds > Digestive system > Esophagus > Crop | place... | reverse complement strand
AGGTCCAGCAGAGTGCCTTTCCTTGTTGGTTCCTCCACCACTTGCATCAGAAAGTTATCATCGATGCTCTGTAGGAACCTCCTGGATTGCGCCTGCCTAGCTGTATGGTCTTCCCAGCTGATGTCAGGGTAGTTGAATTCTCCCATGAGAACCAGGGCCTGTGACTGTGAGGCTGCTTGTAGCTGCCTGTAGAAGGCCTCATCAACTTCTTCCTCCTGGTCAGGTGGTCTGTAGTACACACCCACAGTAATGTCACCCTTATGATCCAGTCCCTTAATTCTAACCCACAAGCTCTCAACTCGTTCTTCATCTGCCCCCAGGCAAAGCTCAATGCACTCCAGTTGCTCCCTCACATACAGAGCAACTCCACCACCTCTCCTTGATGGCTTGTTTTTCCTAAAGAGTCTGTAGCCATCCATGACAGCATGCCTGTCATGTGAGTTGTCCCACCACGTTTCTGTGATGGTGACCAAGTCATAGCTGTCCTGCTGTATAATGGCTTCCAGCTCCTCCTGTTTATTGCCCACACTACGTGCGTTGGTATAGACACACTTGAGCTGGGCTGTCAATCTCACCCCTGACCCTGGGCTCATCCCTAGTGAGCTGGGTGATGTCCCCTTCCCCCTTCAAACCTAGTTTCATCTCTTGCACTCTGCATCAGCTCAAGGAGAGCTGATATATGGACAGGGGAAATCATACTCTGCCAAGGCAGCTTGCCTTTCCCCACCAGTCCATTGCCAAGCTCCATAGGAACAATACTTTCCACCCGGGCAGTGACACAGCACTTGCTGACCAGCTCACAGTGCCCATGAGAAGCTCCCCTGGGAATTTGACAGCCAACACGCAGCAGATGCTACCACTGCAGGTGTATCCACCATCACTGCAGGGCTACAGCAAGATTTATGTTCTCCTTGCTGTGCTCACAGCAGAGGCTTAACATTGATTCCTGCTTTTGGCTATGCAGATACTTGGCCATGGGGCTGTTTGCCTTTTGAGAGAAACTGTCATAACCATTTTAATTTTTGCTGGATGTCTGGCAAGACAGGTCAAACTATACAGAGAAACACAAGGGACCTGGTCTGGAATGAAGTGTAAGCAAACTCAAGACTTCACATAATCAGAGAACCACAGAACGGTAGGGTTTGGAAGGGATGTCTGGGTGTCATCTTGTGTCTTGTCACCTTGTGTCTCAGAACACCCTCTATTGAATAGGATTCCTGGTAAGCTTGACATATGTGTACATTATTTATGGTTTCATAGAATCATAGAGTGATAGAATGCTTTGGGTTGGAAGGGACATTTAGAGTTCATCTAGTCCAACCTCCTGCAGTAAGCAGGGACATCTTTAACTACATCAGGTTGCTCAGAGCCCCATCCAACCTGACCTTGAATGTTTCCAGGGACGGGGCCTCCATTACCTAGCTGGGCAACCTGTTCCAGTGTTTCACCACCCTCATTGTAAAAAAATTCTTCCTTACATCCAGTCTAAATCTACCCTCCCTTAGTTTAAAACCATTACCCCTTGTGCTGTCACAAAAGGCCTTGCTAAAAAGTTTGTCCCCATCTTTCTTTGTCTTTTTTTTGCTGTTTTTTTTTATCTCAATAAAAAACACTGTGCTCTGCTTTGCAACAAGCTTAGCTGTAGTTAGACTTGCCGGGATGCCCACAGTGATTCTCAGGGATCACTGAGGTAGATGCCATTGGGAGGGAAGCTGGAAGGCAGGTTTTCTGGAAAGGTGATACTGAACTTGAGCACACAGTCTTTGAGGATGTCATGATGCAGGGAGAGGTGAATTTGAAACGCTGGAGTTGACACCATCTTGACATACAGACAACCAATGCTCCCTAGGGCCCTTAGTTGGGCTGGCAGGATCTGGTAGAAGCTGTTTCTCTGTTCAAGAGGCAAAGAGCAGAATGCATTTTAAGAAAGTATGTTGAGCCTCGGGATTTTATAGCAAGATGGAGTGCCAGAACTACCAGAAGATAGAGATTTTCCCTCTTCTAGGTTTCTCTTCCAGTCTCCAGTCTGCTCCCTCTGTTCCAGTCCCATTAAGTGGTGATGTTACCTTTCCCACTCTTGGCTCTGTACTCCCCTTCCACTTGTCAGTGTTCTGTACTGGTAGCAATATGTGCGAATTGAGATGACGGGAAGCTAGACGCCTTTCGGTGGAAGGAACCAAAAGAGTAAGGCACATGATGGAAGCATAGCCTATCTTCCTCTTTAAACTAGAACTTTCATCTTACTTGTCCAAGGGAGTGTCAAAGTCCAGCGGAAACATGCGTTTCCCCACAAGGACCGTGCAATCACAGCTGGAGAGCCAGGTGTGTTTGCTTAGGTAGGGTCACACAGTGGCAGCTGGGGACATCCAGTCCTGCCCTTGGCTGCACATGAATGGAAAGGGGCAGAAGGAGTCAGAAAGAAATGACTGGAACCTGGTGTTAACACCATAAAAGAAGCATCAGGATCCCCACATTCATTTCTGCTTTGCTGGCCCAAAATCTTTGTCTTTGGCTGCTTCACCTGTGGCAGCAGTGATGCAGAGCCACAGCCTGGCAGGACCCACCTCCCCTCAGACTCTGCTCCGATCAGCAGATTCCAGTCACTTCCCAGAGGGAAGATCCCCGGGCACGGTGACCTCACGAGTGTGACAGGGGAGCCGAGTGAGGCAAGAGAGTCGTGAGGCCACCTTCAGGGATTTGAGGAATGACACACACTTCAGAGACTCCTAAGTAAGCTCAAGGCCAGGATAAGCACCATCACTGTGGGGCTTGGGAAGCATCATTTTCCCTATTCATAGCCAACCAAAACCACCTGCTAACCTGCGGTGCCAAACGTGAGATGCCTTGGACTTGATTTCAGAGTACATGGCTTAGATGGTACTTAATATGTGCAAAGCAGAGCTGCCATTGATTTTTGCTACCATGTAATGGTGCTAATTTTGTTTGAATGCATCAGAAAGTTGTCTAACACCAGCTTACCTAAAATATCAAACTTTTTAAATTCTACAATGGTAAGATCCAGATCTTGTACTGACACATGTATCCTACTTTCTCGCTCCCTCTCCTGTATTTTAATATCCTCTAAGTAATGTCAGAACACAATTTTAAAGAAAATTGGCAAATTGATGAATTTGATAAATAAAATATTGCTACAGTAAAATGATGATGATACAGGATATTTCATCCTTTCATTAGTCATCCAGCTGAATACAATTATTTTTGCAAGCAGAGAAGCATAAAAATTATGCCACTACTTCTAAGCTTTTATAAATACTTCTAAAATTTAAAAAAACAGACTAATATAATAGTAAGTAGTATATTCATTTTATAAAATTATTATTGTGATGCTATGACTTATTTAAAATCTATATGGAACACGGAAAATAAATTTGGATTTATAACATAAAAACATATATCATACACAATTTGCTGCATTTTATGATATTACTGAAAAATGATACTTTAGCAGCTCTTGAAAATTAATTCATTTCTGATCTTTACCCTTGAAAATACCACACTTTTAGGAAAACAAACTTTATTTGACACGGTTATATGTTGTATTTCTCATATTCTGTTTCTCGTATTCAGGTACATCTTCTCTGCCCAAAGGACAATGATCATTTGAGAGGCTTCCTGGACTGCCCAGTTTCTTCCTACAGCTTTTGAAAAGCACGGCAATAGACTAAGTCATGCAAGACCACACCTGCTTCAGTTTTCTTGCTCCCATTCCAGCCTCCATTGGCTCTGCTCTCCGTTCGCAGCCCACGTATCTCCACCCTGCTTCTGATGGTCTGTCAGGAGCTCTGCAAGCCCATGAAGATCCTGGTGTATTTCAGCGTGGTACTCTGTCTGTCTTCTGACGAAGGTCACGTACTAGAGTAATTTCTGTTATTTAATTCTTTATAATTGTAAGGATTGGGCATTTTAAAAATAGTATTTAATATTTTTTCTGTGGTAGGCAAAGAAAATCAGTTCCTATCACCTCCTCTACTATGTGTTTTGTATAATTCTCTGCAAAATATTAAATACACTAATTTAGAAAAAGATGGAAGTTTCTTTCATCAACAAGACATAGAAGTAGAAATGAGCATTGCATTGTAACTTTCAGCTGTTCATGTTGCCCACCATTCTGGACATTCTTGCTCCTTTTTTTGCAGAATCCAGCTCACACCAGAAGTTTCCAGGCGCAGGGAGCAGTCTAGTATGATGGTTTGCCAAGAGGCAGAAGCAAAGGACAAGCATTGTACACAGATGTCCATAAATCAGAAACACACATGAATCAGCTGATCAGACACAAGGAAGAACTTCTCCGTTCCAGTCTGTGGAATTTATAAAGGTTTCCTCTGATATGAAATCTTCTCTGTGTGTCAGTAGGAGGGAATTTGCATTTAGATTGAGGTCCAGGGTCTACATCTGCTCATAGATCATCTGTTTAGCTGCCAGCAGGTCGTCTGGACTGGAGAGGTGAAAGCAACTTCTGGTGAATTCATGTTCTCTGCAAGTGAATAAAACATGCAGGAAATTCAGGTGGATTGAAAACTGGCCTAACAGCAAGCCCTGTAGTGTGGTGATCAGAGGTATGAAGTCTTGTTGGAGGCCAGTAACTAGCAGTGTACCCCAGGGGTCAACACTGGGTCCAGTCCTGTTTAAATCTTCATTAACGACCTGGATGACGGGGCAGTGTACCCTCAGCAAGTTTGCTGGTGACACAAAACTGGGAAGAGTGGCTGATATGCCAGAGGGTCATGCTGCCATCCCAAGGGACATAAACAGGCTGGAGAAATGGGCTGACAGGAACCTCATGAACTTCAACCAGGAACAGTGCAAAGTCCTTCACGTGGAGAAGAATAACCCCAGGCACCAGTGCATGCTGGTGGCCACCCAGTTGGGAAACAGCTTGGAAGAAAAGGACCTGGGGGTCCTGGTGGACAACAGGTTGAACATCACCTTGTATTAGTATTGTGCCCTTGCAACAAAGGCGGCGAATGGCATCCTGGGCTGCATTAGGCACAGTATTGGAAGCAGATCGTGGGAAAGGATCCTTCCCCTCAGCACTGGCGAGGCCACACCTGGAGTGCTGTGTCCAGTGCTGGACTCCTCACTACAAGAGAGACACGGACATACTGGAAAGAGTCCAACAAAATGCCACAAAGATGATGAAGGGACTGGAGCACCTCCTCTATAAGGAAAGGCTGAGAGAGCTGGGACTGCTCAGCTTGGAGAAGAGAAGGCTCAGGGGATATGTAATCTATGTGTATCAATACTTCAAGGGAGAGTGCAAAGAGGACAGAACCAGGCCCTTTTCAGTGGTGCCCAGTGACAGGACCAGAGGCAATGAGCACAAACTGACACATGGAAGGTTCATCTTCAACATCAGGAAACACATTTTTGCAGTAAGGGTGACTGACACTGATACAGGTTCCCAGAGAAGTTGTGGAGTGTCCATTCTTGGAGATATTCAAAAGCCATCTGGACAAGGTCCTGCACAACCAGCTCTAGGTGACTCTGCTTGAGCAGGCAGTTGGACCAGATGACCTCCAGAGGTCCCTTCAACCTCAGTCATTCTCTGACTCTGTCATTCTCTGTGTTGGAAGAGACAGGAACAACAAGTCAGCACAAATGGCCATGAAGGTAATCTCAGTGATGTTTTCTGAGTGAGCTGTAGGAGTGGTTGAACGCAGCAAGTTCCCAGGATCTCAGGAGAGGAGTGAAGCTAGACGGCATCTACCAAAGAAGTCAGTAAGAACAGAGGGGTGGTTTTGGCCGAATTACTGTGTGTTTCTGTGTGCTCCAGACCATTTCATACTCCTCCCACTCTGTTACCAAGGTACCGGTTGCCACCTACCAGCTCTCAATAGCCATGTCCCTCAGCACCTCGAATGTCCAAACTGGCCATTATAACTAGGTATAAATCACGTGTAAATCACACAGCCTGGCTCTGCCAAACCTCCCTCACCTGCAGCTTGGGATGAAAATGAGGGACCTCACAGGTAGCTGCACACTGCAAAAGAACCCATTGTCTCATGGAAACGGTGCACCAGCAAACCCAGAAATCACACCTATTGCCAAAGAAACATGAAAGAACAATAAAAAACCTGTTATATTCTATGAAATTATGAAGAAGCAAAGGGTTGTATTATCTAGAAAAAAATGGTGGAATTCTGACTGACTGTAGACATTTACAGTGCAGACCTCTCAATCTGAAATCATCACCATGAGTTCCCTTTATAGTCACTGAGAGAGATAATATGACGACAACAGAGAGAAACAGATACCTTCACATGAACCTTTCCCTAAAAATACCCATTCATCTCTGCTGACTACAGGGAGGCACGATCCCCATCTGGACTAGTCTTATAACCTCAATCTCTTTTTAGGCTTTAGTAGGCTAAAAACAGTACTGCTGAATTAGAATTAGTTTTCAGTAATATGGGCAAATGTTTAAGAGAACATGAGTAATCAAATTATGTGCTGTCTGGTCCTCATTTTCTCATTTGTTAAATTGACTCAGATTAATAGCAAATAGAATGGCAGGAAAAATGCAAGTGAGAGAAGTCAGAAGTGAGATAAAAGCCAGGATTTTCTAGATGCATGAGCAGAGAAAGATGCTTTACAGCAAACAGACTAAGTATAGCTGTTTCTCAGATCTAGGAGGAGACAGTTTTGCATTAGCAATGGGGTGTAAAGAAGAGCTCCACTCCAAGGTGGTGGTCCTCTTGTGAACTTGTTTTCAGGCAGTTTCCCACCTGCCCATGGCTCCCAACTTTCATGTAAATCTTTCCTCAAAACTTAGACAATTTAGATATCTTACCTACTAGGCCGAACATCCGTTAGTGTTTTTTAACACCAAAATAAGAATCTTTAGAAGTTTCTACTATTTTTTGTTTCTGTATTATCAATAGAACTAACTTCCTTCATCTATGGATTATGTATGACTTCTTTCTATAGCCTTATTCTTTATTTGTTCATTACAATTTTTATTTACAATGACTAATTGTTTTAACACATTCTTGTGAAAACCTAATTGCTCTCTCAATTTCTCCTTTCTGGGAGCCAGCATGCCAAAACTGCTTATTTTTGCCAGAGTGCCACAGAACAAGCCTCTCTAGAAACGAATCTGAGATAGAGAACCTGAGGAAACCTAACAAGAGACCTCGTCCATGCCTGCAGCCCTAAGGCAGGATCAGTCCACACCTCAGTGTTCATGAAGGATGTTTCTCCAACCTGTGCTTAGAAACTTTCAAGGATAAACACACCCTAGATCCCTTAAGACAGTCTACTGCTCAGCTGTCCTTACTGTTGGAACGGCTCTCCTAACATCTGCTGAAATGTAATACAAATGTTTGTTATTGTTCATAATAGTATAGTTTATTTGTTTCTTTCCTCCGCCACCTACACACAAGAAGACTATCATCACATCCCTCTTCAGTCTTCTCTTCCTGCTAAATAATCCAAATTCTTTCAGTCCTACTTCTTACATGATTTTCTAGACCTGATGTATTGTGGGGTTGGGGATACATTTTTGCTCTCCTCTATCAGTAGGTTCACAGGTTACTTGAATTTCCTCATCCAGAACTGTGCCCAATGTCCCAGCTAAGATGAATCGGAATGCTGAGGAGAGGAGAAGGATTATTCAACGTGGCTGGAAGCTTGCACTTCTGTTTAGTCTTACCGGTATGATTCCTGTCATTTTCACAACAGTATGACACTGTTGCTTCACACTCAGGTTATGATCTGCTACACTCAGAATTGCTACAGAGGATCCCTGCCCTTTTCCTTCATACTAAATAAATTTCAGTATTACTTGTGGTCCTTTACACCCACACAAGAGCTGAAGACACGTAAAGGGTCCACTTGTCACTAGATTTCATTGTGATTTCTACCTGCATAGGACGGCCAGCAAGCAAATCAAGCATCCTTAAGAAACTCGTTGAGCAGAAAGAAAGCAAACACCACGGCCAGTAACGAAGAAATTGTTTTGTTCATGTCTCATGTTTGTTTGTACTCTTCGCACCAAGATGTTATCTTCTTTTCCTCAAGGCTGTGTTAGTGATCAGAATCAGCAGGAAAGGAGGTTCACAAATAAGGGCAAAAGAATAGTAGCTAAAAAAGTAAGCACATCTGCTCTGGCAGGATTGTACGATGGCAGGCGGGGATGGAGAGAGGTGCTGTCTGGCTGCAAACCAGGTATACCGGAAGGAAGTGGAGGGAAGCTGCAAAAAGACAAGCTGGGACCTGCAGATACGGCTATAGCAGAAAACCCAGTCCATTTCTACCCAGGGTACAGGACACCATCAGGTGACAACAGAAACCAAGACATTGTCTTGTTTGGCTCTGACACTTGACTGCTTCTGAAGGTTTAATCCTGCATGTGCCGTTTTCTAGACCTCTCATCATTTTTTGCAGCTCTCTGCTGGACTGCACCCAGGTGGTCACACCTGTTTTGAACAGCATTTCAATAGACACCTTGTCATTTTAGCATGGCACTGTAAAGGTGGAAACTTTCTACTTGCTTATTTAGCTAAAATGCCCAATTAGATAGCAAGGGTGGGACTGGCACCTCCCTTTCTGTAGAGCTGCTACCTCACCAGTCACTCTTAATTCTCTCTGAAGGGGGCTATTCTCATGTCAGTGTAATACTTTGCACCTATGCTTATTTTGAATCTATCCTGATCCTCTAGTGTCTTCAGCATCTCCCAGCTTGGTGCCATCTATAATTTTAATAAGCAAACTCTCTATTCTACCATGCAAGTCATTAATAGAAATATCGAGTAATTCTGGACCCAGAACAGTCTCCTGTGGAACATGGCTCAATATATGTTTCTACAATTGGATCAGGATTTTGACATTATTTACCACTGATACAAACTGCTAATTAAAAAAGAAAAAAAAGAGACAGACCCTCCTGTAGTTCAGTTTTACTAACAGCCAGAGACCAAATGTCAATTTACACCTGCTGCAAATCTATGATTATATATTCAACTAAAGATCACTTCACATACGAAAACTCTAGCAACTTATTCGGAAAATGCATTGAGAGGTCTAAAGATTAGCCTTAACTACAGCTACAAGCCTCTTCAGACCCCTGAAAATGGCTGTTGTGGTATATCTAATATGTCCAAAGAGATCCTTCCCCATGCTCCATGCTGGGGTCCTACTCCCCTGGATGTATATACTGTGTAAGCACTAACGCATACCTAGGCTTTCTTCTCCAGTAAACCAAGTGGTTCCCTTGGTGGGGACAGGCTGCCACCAGATACGGCACATTCTGCACCAGAATGCAGACTAATGAGCATCCTCACCACTTGGCCATGGAAAGCAGCCTGGTGCTAACAGCAATGCCAGCAAGGGTACTTCAGTCCCAGAGTGTCCCCTGCAGAGAGCTGGGACCTCACAACTGCTCTTGTCACTGACATCATCTTCCCCAGGCTTCTACTGGTGGATCTTGACCATCCTCCCCAGTTCCTTTCCTCCACCTTTGACTGCCCTGTGGAAAAAAGCAGCACGTGCTGTGACTGGGTTTTGGCCATATCAGCAGTAGCAGTGTGGCTATGCATGCTAGCTCAGTGATGCCAAGCCAAAAAGAGCAGAATGAGGTCTGCTCAGTGTTGGGGGAGGGCGGGAGGGAAGGAGGAGGAAAGGAAAAAAAAAAAAAACCATGTACAAAGCTTTGAAAAGAAAATGGAATATTTGTAGATTATCTTGATAAATAGCAGATCATTCAAAGAATACCTTAATTTTCAAAAGGAACTTAATTACCAGATCCTGAATACAGGTGAAGGAGAGGATGAAGAGAAAGGAGAGGACATGCCCTTGACATCAAAATGTCTAGAAGTGTTCCAATATATGTAAAGACATTTCTCTCATATCAAAATTTTTCATCTCCTGAGGTGATTCAGGTGTTGGTTGAAAATATTTTAGCCACCGCTGTGAAGTTCATGCTCATAAACAGAGCAGATTGTACCGTGGCTTATGCTCAGAGCCAGGCAATGCAATGATCTCTACTCTATGACATGTTTTGACAATGAGTCTTGAGGGAAGACTCATGGGAGAGAGACCATGTTCTTACAGGAAACCCACATGTGGAATTACAGTCCTCTTCCACGCTGGAGCAGGGCAGAAATACTTGATGGTCATTGGGAATTACCATGTGGAATTACTGCCAGCCACTCCAGTCTGAACATTTGCACTGATGGGAAAACTCAAGGAAAAGTCTTCTCTCTCTCAAGAGGTCTTTTCAGGCAATCGTGCTGAATTTACTGCAAGAGACCCTGTTGTCTACAGTTAGCCATCCTCTGGAAATGATACTGCAAAGTATATTGATCCAGAAAAGCCTTTAAGCACTGCATTGATCTTCTGGACTTCATTTATATTGTTAAAGTTCAGCAAGTGCTAAAGGGTTTTGCTGTACTTGAGCTTGCAGCACCTTAAAAGCTCAGGCTTTCAATTAGCAGCTTTCAAACCAAGGTCCCAAATCCCTCATCGTTGACCAGTGGACCACTGACCTGGTAGGCAGCCCTGATCCTACACTGCTTCAGTTCTCCTTTGTCACAAAATGGTGTGAACCACAATGGTCTGGACCTCACACCATGTGGAAGGCTCTTGACTAACAAGAAGAGTTGTGCAAGATCACAACTTTTCTGATGAATTACTCTGGAGTCTCTCTCAGGAACAGATGGCTATAGGGGAAATGCTGGTTAGGCACAGATTAAGCGAAGATATTCTATACTTGGGTGTAGTTCAGAGCAAAAACATGTCCTGGTTTTGGTTAAAACAGAACCGATTCTCTCTTAGCGAATCTTCCTTACAGCTAAGTTCTTCCAAGTAACTGCATTTTTCTGAAGCTGGCCACACATTGTACCAACAGTGTCTGCTCCAAAGCTGATAACACCTAATGATTATAATTATACTGAGCTAACGGTAGGAACAGAAGGCAGAAAAAGGCCCCTGTTTATTAATATAGCAGGCAAGGTCACCAACAGATGTCTTCGGTCCTGCAAGTGAGGAGTCAGAAGGGGTTGTACTTGCGGGGAGGGGCAGACAGGACAGGTGACCCAATACTGACCGAGGCAGTATTCCATGCCGTGCACGTCATACTCAGTTTAAAGCTGTGGGATCACGAGGGTCTCGCTCTTCTTCATCCATGGTCAGCTTCTGAAGAGGACCCTGCTTGTTGTTCTACCTGCGATCCTGACCCAGATTCCGATCCGTGCATTCCCAAGTCCAGTTCCCATCTACTGCCGAGGCCAGTTCGGGAGTCCCTGGTGCTGCCTGGCAGCTGCTGGCAGGACGCAGGGGACCCGGCACCCAACTCTGGGAAACTCAGTATCCGTTTTGTATATTTTGTTTTATTTCTCTTATTGTAAGTGGGTTTAGTAAAACTATTTTAATATTTAATTTGTAAGTCTGTCTCCCTTTTCCTCCTTTTTCCTTTCCCGTGGCGAGGGGTGCAGGAGTTAACAGGCAGAATCTGCCGCTCTGTTTATTGCCGCCCTGCTCTAAACAGTGACAAAACACAAAGGCTGTTCCTTATGAGTTATGGATAGGTATTTCTTCTGTAGTTTTGAATCTTCTATCTGCTTGGCTTCAACTCCTGCAAAGGCACTGATCCGAACCTCCATCTATTGCCTCACCTCTGCCATAAAACTCATGAGCAAGAATTGGTCACCACCTGCAAACAATGGTAGCTGTTTGGGACTTGATCTATTGATTATTTACACTCTCTTAAAACCCTGATCTGGAAACGTCCAGTTATTTGCTTTGGGAGTTTCCATAGAGTTCTTCACTCAGGTATCCAAGCGCTCCACCACCATTAGTTTCTGTTGTGAAATGAGAGAGTGACATTTCTGCATGCAACAGTCCAGGCACCAAGGTGCACAGACTAAAGACAAAAGAACCATTCGCTCCAAAAGCCAGATTTCCTTGACTAGATTTCAGGGTTTCAGGTATTACAGAGGATATAATAGATTCAAGACAGAGGTACAAATTCTTGTAGAAAACTCCGTTTTGCAGCTGAGACCCTAGTGTCTCAGTGCAAACAATTCAGAAAACAACCAGTGATTAGGAAGCCACCTATGAATGACTGATCTACCTTGAACCACCAAAGGAAGCATGACAGAAATGCCCTACGCAGCATTCACACTCTGCCAGGGCTCAGGCTCCAATCCCTAGGCCCTGCCTTGCTGCTCAGTCATCCTAGACCAACCATATCCAGACTTTGGCTCCTTGCACATGATCCTAGTGCCAAGATCCTGTCCCCCTTGCAATATTTTCTACTTTGTCCCTTGCCCAAAGACTTGGAAAGGAAAGGAAAAGGGGAAAAATTACTGCAGCATTGTTAAAATTGCAACACTAAATGAGGGCATATGTGCCACATCCCACTATTTTCTGCTGCCATGGGTGATGCTGAGAGCTGCAGGGAGCAGGAAAGTCCTGAGGACAGAGAAAGAGTAGAGGAGAAGCAAACAGAGAAGGTGGATGTCTCTCACCTTGCGCCTAGGTACTGACCATCAACAGGGACAGAAGCAAGGGGAGGCCAGCACAGCCACAGGTGGAAGGCAGGGGAGCCTCTGCCAGCCCAGGAAATGGTAGCACCCACCTGCCCACAGAGCTCTGACAACCACAGGACCCTCTCCCACCTCCTCCCCCATCCAAGTGCCTTCATGCAAACCCACCTGGAGAAGGGGATTCTGGCAGGGACAGTGGAACCAAAGTGCTTACTGGTAAGAGGAAGCTTACCAGTACCGTCTTTCAACGGCTTGCTGTAGCTCCCATGTCTCCTAATCTGGGGTGCTCACTTGCAGCCAACTGTTGCGAGGGGAGAAGAATTGCTGTGGAAGAGATGTTGGATGTGAAGGAATCCTGCATCCTAGAAAAGACAATGGCTTTTCCTCATCCCAGCTCCCTCCTCCAGTTTCAGACCATTTATAGCTATTTTTTCCACATTTCCCTTATCCGGTTTCTGGCCCCTCTTTATTTGGTTTGAGAACTTCTTACTCTGTGCTGTCTGTGTACAGTACAGTTAGCAATTCAAGAAAAGGGTGTGGGGGGCTGTGTCTCTGCTTTCTGTCAAGCACCAAGACGAGTGAAGGTGGGTATCAGGCCACAGCTGCTGTTGCAGCAATAGTCCTTCCCTGCTCAGGCTGAAGTACACCCAGCAGAGATGGAACAGCCAGTCCACTTAATGCAATTGCTGCCAAGGCTCATCTGCATGGGCGCAAAATGCATTTTTTGGTTACGTTTAATGTTCACACTAATTAGGAATGATAAGAAGATGTGGAGAGGGAATGCATATGATGGATGTTTTGTCAGATTTCGCACTACATGTTGCTGAAATGTTGACTTTTTAGTTGTTGTGCGAACTGCTATGTTTTTCCCTAGCCTCTTCTCAGAACTGCTTGAACCTGAAGTTTTACAGACAAGTACACAGCACAAGAAGTTTCACCACAAGCCTTTATGATGTGGCAAAGTTACAATAAACTGAAAATCATTGGAAAGGAAGACTTCGGCAACCTCGTCAGGACAGCTGTTCTTCCTCCACTCCACATATTCCTCCAAGTCCTTTACCGTTTCTGTAAACTTCAGATTTTTTTTTAGCAGACACCACTTACCCACATCCCTTCCCACTAGAAATTGCACTGGACAAGTAGGGGTTTGTATCAGTCTCCTTCTGGCTGAATCCGATGGGCACAAGCTTCCTAATCCCTTCCTCCCTGGAGACACTGTAGAGCAGAGGTACGCCCCACGCTGATGGGAACTGATGGTCTCTGAATAGACTTAACATTTCTGTGTGGATATGAATGAAGATCACCTGCCCTGAGAACTTCTCACAGAGAGGCTAGGTGCATCCTAGTGACCCCTCGTCTTTATACATGCTTGTAAAATTATATGCATGTATTAAAAAAGGGTTAAATGCTCCAGCAAGTAGAAGTTTGTTTAGTCTCCACCAAAGCCTGCCGCTCTCTCTGTCAGTGGAGCATTAACAGAGAACTGGTGATCTGACTGGGGTCTTGGCCGTGGTGTGTCTCCTACAGCAGCCCGTTTGCTGCCACACACAGGTTTTTCAGACAGCCCCAGTGCCAGGCTCTGGTTATTTATCTCACTGCTCTAACCTAAAAGAGTCTGCCTATACGCACTTGCCAATCATGCTGCTCTTGGCGTGTCCTTGGAGCCTTGACACTGCTGTTTCCATTTCTTCCCCCAGTGTTCATCCTTCACAACATGCTCACGCTAGACATGGGAGGGACCTTCACCTTCATGTTCAGCGCAGGGACAACAGGGATGCCAGGGAGAGTTCTGTGGGGTGGTCTCTGCCACCCCGCAGGAGGGGCCACATACACGCAGGGGGAAGGATCTTGGGAACAGCAGACAGTGAAGAAAGCAGACACCTTCTTTTTTCTTTTTATGGCATCAGCTCCAGGTCGAAGCCCTTTCTCAGTGACTCTCTTCACTCTTTCAGATTTGTGTGGGCTACAGCAAAAGAGCAGATCTGGGCAGCTGTCACTGTGTCACCCTGCCTGAGCAAACCACCTGGCCTTTCAGCTACTCTCTTGGGTCCTTGCTTGGTTTCTTATTTCAGCAAAAAGAGGTGAGTACCTTGGTGAAAAATCTCCCTTTCTCAGTTACTTGCTATGCTGTGGTCACTTCTTTTTTTGCACTCAGATAAAACTCCAATGTATCACGACTTTTTGGAGTGGGTCTTTATGTCCCAGTCTTGCCACCCTTGGTCTTCTCAAAAACATTTTCTTGCATCACTTTGCAGAGTCTGTCTTGTCCTCCGTACTAAATTAATAACACAAAAATACTAAATCAAATGAATAATTGGTTACTCATGCTACACTAGTTCTTGAGTTTTGAATTTATGTCTTAGAGTGTCTAATTTTCTCAGTAATTTTAAAAAGGAGCTAAACCCCTCAAGCAATGCACACTATTGCATCGGTAGAATTGAAATTTGCACATTCATGGCACAGACCTCCACCATCTGAGTGGGGATCACTACTGTAGTAAGCTGCCATTTTTAGTATGTAAGTTGTTCTGTCCATCTCCCTCAAGCCATAGCCTTACCATCATTCCAGAAAACTTTCCAGCAATACTTCTGCATTGAGTCAGGCACTGCAGCCACAAATGGAAAACTTCAGCACAAATGGTTACAGACTGGAAAAGCTACAAGCAAATGAGATCAGTCTTAGAGAAGCAAACAGTAGGAAATTGCAACACGCATTGCTAGCAAGCCTGTACACACCAATAACACATATAACTCTTCCTAGAAGAAAATGTTAGCACCCCACTGAGCCCAAATATCTTGCAGTTTGTCTTAAAAAATGAAATTTATTTTAGGTGAAACCCAAGATGAGAATTTAGTGGGGGGAAAAAAAAAGTTTTGCGTTCAATGAGGCCTCTAGCAGGCTTTAGCGTGCAAACACTCAGGCTGTGCATGCAACAAGAAGAGAAAACTTGAGATAATTAGGAAAGAGAAATACACTCTATAAACGAACAAGTAAAGAAAGACCCTTAATGCACCTTTGAGCAGCACCATTCTTCTGTCCCACGGCTGTTAGGGTGAGGTTAGGTTTGGGGTTAGGATCCCAAGGTCCTCAGGGCTGGAAGAACCCCAAAGCATCTTGCTTGATGGAAGAGCTTAGAAGAGATAAAACACTATGGTCTGTACAACTGATGTCTGGAGAGGAGATGTAACAACTATCTGTGAAGACTCACCTTGCTAATAATGGTGAAGAATTAGAAGCAATATTAGAAAGGAAAGTTTCAAACTAAGGTTTGCCAGGAACAAACCTTCAGTGTTAGGCAAGACTAGAAAAATTTAGGCATTGCATGTCCTCTACCAAAGCTGGCAAAAGGTAGATACAATTTTAACAGGAGAAAAGTGCTACCACAAGGACTGCTTATTACCTCAAAGGGAGAAAAATGCAGCTATACACTGTTTGCTGTGAAACTGGGCTTGCCCTGCTGCCAGGACCTGCCTGGGTGCATCGCTTCAGGGTTCGCAACCACAGAGGCATTCCTTGTTAGAAGGTTTCATTCATCAAGAACTTAATTCTCTGTGCATTTGAGGTCACCCTGGCTTTCACCTCTCTCTTCGGAAGTTCAGGAAGCCCACCCCCAGGGCTCCCCATCGGGGAGGCAGGGCAGTGGGGTGAGCAGAGGGAGGCTGCTAATGGAAAACTCTGATATACAAACTGCCCACCCTTCCACAGTCTCGTGTCAGTGACAGCCAGGACAGGTCACTGAAGACTCACTCAGGCCATGTGTCAAGGAGCAATGACTGTGCTATCACCAGGCCAGAGCTCAAACCCATACATTAACCGGTTCCCTCACCCGGGGGTTTGGTCTCCTTTTCTCCTACTGCTACCAGAAAGCAGGTGTCCAAAAACACATTTTTGTCCTCCCTGTTCCTAATCAGCAGGTTCTTGGGCTACTTGGGGAATCCCAAATATCGCTTTAGTGGATACATCACTGGATTTGCACTGAAGGTAAAAGTCTTGTCCACTCCCAGTAGTGTCCTATGCCAGCTACCCACACGCCATTAACTCCTGAAAACCCTTCTTGACCTCAGAACATGACACCTGGGGGGGAGTGTTGATCTGCTTGAAGGTAGGAAGGCTCTGCAGAGGGATCTGGACAGGCTGGATCGATGGGCCAAGGCCAACTGTCTGAGGTTCAACAAGGCCAAATGCCGGGTCCTGCACTGGGTCACAACAACTCCATGCAACAGGCTTGGGGAGGAGTGGCTGGAAAGATGCCTGGCAGAAAAGGACCTTGGGGTGTTGGTTGACAGCCGGCTGAACATGAGCCAGCAGTGTGCCCAGGTGGACAAGAAGGCCAAGGGCATCCTGGCTTGTATCAGGAATAGTGTGGCCAGCAGGAGTAGGGAGGTAATTGTGCCCCTGTACTGGGCACTGGTGAGGCTGCACCTGGAGTACTGTGTTCAGTTTTGGGCCCCTCACTACAAGAAGGACATCGAGGTGCTGGAACATGTCCAGAGAAGGACAAGGAGGCTGGTGAAGGGTCTAGAGAACAAGTCTTATGAGGGGCAGCTGAGGGAGCTGGGGCTGTTTATTCTGGAGGCTGAGGGTGGACCTTATCGCTCTCTACAATTACCCGAAAGGAGGTTGTAGCAAGGCAGGTGTTGCACTCTTCTCCCAGGTAACTAGCAATAGGACAAGAAAAAATGGCCTCAAGTTGCATTAGGGAAGTTTTAGATTGGATACCAGGAGAAATTTCTTTACTGAAAGAGTGGTCAGACATTGGAACAAGCTGCCCAGGGAAGTGGTGGACTCACCATCCCTGAAGGTGTTTAAAAAGCGTGTAGATATGGCACTTCAGGACATGGTTTAGTGTAGGCATGGTGGTGTTGGGTTGACGGTTGGACCTGATGATCTTAGAGGTCTTTTCCAACCTTCACGATTCTACGATTTCATGATTTTCCACAGGTACCAACATCTGCAGTGACAGCAGCAGTTCAGATTCCCAGGTTGCATGCCAAAAACTCATATCTGGATTCCCCCATGCATGTCCAGTTTTTCAGTAATTTTATGCAGTTGGAATATGAATTTTCTTCATTTCCTGGAAATTTATGGACAATTCCCCAGAAAATCTTTCACAAAAGTAGCACAATCCTACCCATGAAGTCTTGAACCCTCTTAACTTCACATACAAATTCCCTAGCTGTCAGCATTTCAAATGTTCTGTTCCCCTCACCCTTACCTACTTCTCAAAGTAGGATTGCACTCGGTATTTGAGGTGCTTTGAATGCTCAAAATGATATCTACACACTTCACTTGAGTAACACTTGCTTTGGGGAATTTCCTTAGTGCTTTGGTCCTTTTATCCCTTACTCACCCATGGCCAGGTATAGGAGGGCAAAGCCCCTGAGTTTCTTGAAATACAGGTCCAAACATCTTGGCCATAATAGCTTCAACAGTGAGACTGAGATCTTCTTCATTTTAACTGTATGCCTACATGAGATGCAGTTATACAAGCCAAAAAAAAAAAAAAGAGACAGTTTATTTTTCTCTCCAAACTGGGACAAGCCACTGTGGAAAAAATACTTTATTAACAGCGTGTCTCTTCTATGGCCACATCTGCACAATTTTATCATGTAATTAGACCTTAGCTCCTGCCAATGAGGGATCTATTAGTGAAAAGCTCCTCAGACAAAGGGAAGCCTTAGTGCATAAATTAATGCAAATCAAGACTGGGCTCTCCCCTCCCATGCTGTTTGGAGCTGTTATGATGTCTGTGTGGCTGCAAGAAATGAATGTACTGCTGGAGCTTGGGGACAACAAGCTGATGGGAGGGGAGACAAGGGCAAGGCAGCCCCCTCATTTTTTTTCCAGACGAGGTCCAGGACCTCAGCTTTCCAGCCTGGATGAGAAGGAAACACGCAGGAAACAGTCAGCTTTGTGGATCGGTATTGAAACCATGCAGTGCATCAAATTCAGTTTTAACTGAATACTTTTAAGAGGTTCATTTAACTCAGAAGATGCACGGAATTTTATTGAACCCCTGAATAAAACTGAGGTGATTTTTTCTGGTCTTCCAGTCTTTTCTCCTGTCACTAGATCTTTGCTTCCTCCCAGGTGGAGTCTGCTACAAGTAGAGGTGATGACAGCTCTGAAGAGCACCCGTCTTTACTGCAGAAGTATCAAAGTCATTGAGTCATTGCTCTGAGTTGCAATTTATTTTCTTCTCTCCTGCCATGCAGCAGCTCAAACACAATCACAGGCGCTGACTTGTGAGTGGTGTCCCTTCTCTGCGAACCCAGACAACCCTTGCCTCTCCGGGGGAGGAACAGAGGTTGAGTTCACTGGGGAAGCAGTGGGAGGAAAAGCAAAAGGAGAGACTGCACCAGCAAAGAAGGTTGTGTTAGCAGGAGGACAAGGAAAGTACTTGGGGAGGGTGCTACCAGAGTGCAAGAGAGAAAAATGGCAAAAGGTACCAGTGTAGTTCTGTGCCCCTGCAGTAAGTGTTGTTTGCAAAACAATGCTGCCTCTCCTCACTTATTCTCACTTCCAGCCTGAGGGACCTTGTTCACATCACCAGGATTTATCCAGAGAGGAGGTTATTGTCTCAACATGGCAGACCACAGCTGCCAGTGCAGAGCTGTCAATGCACCTGCTGTTGGACAGACCTTGGGGAAAATGATGGCTGAAGAGGTTCTGCAGAATCTCTCCCAGGAGACGAGTCACAGGTGGCTTAGACCATCTCAGTTCGGCTGTGGTGCAGCTCCCTGTGGGACAGTTGAGGAGGAAGGGATGGGGACGGGCAGCTGCAGGATGAACATCTGAGCCTTCAAGGTCATCCAGAGTATACCCTGTGCAGGGCAGATGGAAATTACATGTGTTTCATGGCATTCAGTTTCACTCCAAAATAACACAGAACTCATATGTCTGCCCCTGAAAATGCCTTCTTTGAGATATGTCAGGAATAATAAAAAACAGGAGATGGGGGAAAGAAAGGATAAGTATGGCCTCAGTCAGACCTCAAATGCTTTGATGCTTGGTCTCATACATTAAAGAACTTGTTCTGGAAATCTTACCCCAGGTGTCAAAGATATCTTTCCTAGGCAGGTTGTGATAATAAACCTACAGTTTAATAATAGTAATAACAACAACACTAACAACAATCCTCAGTTTTTATACTTTTTTTCAGAAATGAACACGCATTGATAAAACAAATCAGAGCTGGCTCAAATCTCCTTAGCAGCATAGCAAAGTTCAACTCTGAGACCCCAAAGGGGAGGCTATGGTCTATGCTCATGTTTACCATGGGAAAAGCAGGCTAGGAGGAAGAGGCAGAGCTGGGAGGGAGAAATGGATGAAGGTTTGTTATTCTTTCTGGTGTCAGGGCAGATGGACTCTTGGAAGGATTGGCTGGGGCCACACTTCTCCTCCCTACAGTAACTGTCACTTCTCCACACTCTGCTGCTGGGAAGGAGGTGACAGGATGGGACAGGCATGGAGCAGTGCTGTTCTCCAGCTGCTACCAGAGGAGATGGGAAAGATGGAGGCAGTGACTGTGGGAAGATGTGCCCCCATCAATAGCCACCATCCAGCCATCCCACTGTTCCCTTTGCAGCAACAACAGTGCTCCCAAGCTGGCTTTCCAGGCTGGGCCCACAGCCATTTCGTCCATCTTGAAAATGGCTTATTTTACTTTTGCCTGACATATCCTGCAACCAATTCCTGTGCAGGTACCTGTGGGTGGCCAACTATCCCACAGTGTTCAGAGTACTAGCAGACCCTTTGTTCTTCCCTACAAGCTCTGAAGAAGCTTTTTTCCCGTCACCTCTCTGTGTTCTGCGCAGCTTCACAAAAAAAGTAGAAGTAACCTTTGCAGCTGGCGGCAGCAGAAGGATTTTCCAGGAGGCTCACTATTACTTGGCACTTATCTCACACAGTCCTCACCAGAAAATACAGCACCTCTGCAGAGGAGAGCAGCGGTGATGAGTCAGCCAGCTGCTGCCGCAACACTGGCTGCTACTGATGCACTGCAGATTTGCTGCCCCTGCTCCCACAGAGGGTTTTCACGGCTGCTGCACCGCCAGGGACACAGAGCAGGGAGGCTTTCCAGTCCTACAGAAGTGTTACACAAAAGTGAACATTTTCCAGGATGCACAAGCAGTGTGAGTCCTGCTCCTTCACTTGAATAATTACTGCAGTTCTGGCAACAGCAGAGAAACTCAGCCCAAGTAAACTACTGTTTCTACTCTCTTTGTTTGACCCCAAAATGTCCATTCACCTCCTAGAAAGGAGCTGGTGCCAGTCTGAAGAGTGTGTTTCCTCATCCCCACCCAGGCCAGACCTGTGCCAGTGCTCAGGCAGGCACACTTGGGCTCACCCAGCTCCGTGAACAATACTGTAACAAGAGGGAAATGCCAAGTATCCCTAGAAAATTGGCTCTGTGGTATTTCTTGCATGTCAGTGGTAGACAGGATTTATTTCCTTGTTTGTTTTCTTCACTGCTGCTTGAGGGATACTTTACCCTTCCTTTGCTAGGCTCATACTACTAGTCAGAAAAAGGACTCCCCAGGCAGCAGGAATGTGATGTCCAACAGTTTCTTATCTGCAGCCCTAGTCCAGCCTGTATTAATGAAAGTTCAAGATTATTTAGTACTTCCATTCTTTTGGCCAGTTGTAGAGGAGCTGGGAAATTCAGTACAGGCTTATGACCACAGGAAAACATAATGCATGTAATAATATGTGATCTAATAAATATTTTCATATACTTAATCTAATAAATGCAGCAAATGCTATAATGTATATCTGTCTCCGGTTACTTACATTCTCCGTCAACAGTTTCTGTAAATTGTTAGATCCCAGCTGTCCAACTGCCTTTGCTCATATTCTCAATTTTTTCCTGATTTTACCCTGAAAATACAAAGAAAATAAGCACACTGTAATGCTGCTTTTGGCAGCAGCCTTCACCCATTTGCTGGTGTGAAGCTCCAGTAAATGCCTGTCACTTGCCATTTCACACTCCCCTCTTTGCGGCATCGACGGAGCCTTTGCTCCCTGGGAGCAGAGCAGCGCCAGGGCTGCGTGAGCAGCCAGGCAAGGCCTCAGGAAAGCTGTCCTCAATGAGTTTACAGGTAAATATGACATCTTGTGTGGCTGAGGGCAGAAGTGGCATTTCCCTCCCGCCTCGGTCCATTTGCTCACGCTGCCAGCAACTGATGCTCCAGCAAAGAGCCTCTCACCACAGTCCCTGTGGCAAGTACTGACAGCAGATAGGGTCCACGAGCCGAGCTGTGTCCATGATAGCTGCACTGCTCCCCGTGAGTCTCTTCGCTTTTGCTGTTCCCACCAGGGTCCCCATCGGCACCAGGTGCAGCTGCATGCCCAGGGAGTCTCAGAGGAAAAAGCAGCTCCTGGGGGGTCGGCCCCTGCTCACCAGCTGAAGGTCAAGGTGGGCTCCTTGTTTTAAGCCACCTGACTTGCACAAAGAACCATTCAATTAGAGCAAATAGGGCTGCAAAGATGTTCAGGAGGTCTTCTAGTGCATTCCCATCCCAAAGCAATCATTGCACACTAATCACCTCTGATGCACATCTGCTCAATCTTTGCCAAAAATCCTCCAGTGATGGAGATCTCACAGCCTCCCTAGACATAGCTATTGTTATCAAGTTCATCCCAGTGTTTGATCTCAGCCCGCTGCAATTCTTATCCATTACTCTTTGTCCAAGAGAGATAGAGACCAATTCATTCCCTTCCTCTTTGCAGCAACATTTTGCACTGTCGCAGGCTCTTCTCCTGCCCCCTCGCAGTGGCCATCAGCTGTTCATGATGCAGGGTGCGTGGGCTTGATGACCCCCCCATTCCCTGCAGACCTCAGGTGACAGCACTCCCACTGTAATGTGTTTTCTTGGGCCCTGAAGCAATGCCTACCTCCCCAATGCACTCCTAACATCTCCCCATCTGTACAGCCACCAGACCCCCCCAACTGACAGTCATCGCAGCTCACCTTGGCCCCTTACAGCTGCTGCCCAGCCTAGCTCTACATGGCACAGAGGCACCCTGATGAGAAAGGAGACAGGAAAACCGGGGTAGATTTTTCTCCCCTGTGCTCCCTGTGTTGCCCTCCCCACATCCTCCCACAGTAGCACCAGCTGCAGAGCCCCAACTGAACTGCTCTTCCCACGACTCCGTTTCCCCAGTCCTCCAGGCTCTCAAGTATATGGTCCCGGCTCTCACGCTCGTTCCTCACAGGTCACGTTTTCCAGACCGCTGACCATTTTTGCTGCTTTCCATTGGACTCTGCCCAGCTGGGCCACATCCTTCTGGAAGTTCAATGACCTCAGCTGAGCAAAGCATCCCTGCCAGGGGCTCACACATGCTGAGAAGAAAAATCACTCCATTTGTCTTGCAGGCTGTAATTTGGTTCATATATCTCGGCAGGGAGACGACCTGACGCCTCTGACTCATACTTTGCCTTTGATCCTTTACGACCCCCAGGCCCTTATCTGCAGAATGGTGTTAATACAGGCATTTTTACTCATGCAGTTGCTTATTTCTGTGGAAGGTGGGAGCTCACACTTGTCCCTGCAGAACTGCATTCCATTTTTCTCAAACTTTTCCTCCAGTTTGACAAGACCATTTGTCAAGCTCAAGCTGTGTCCTCCAAAGTGCTTGCAGCCAATTCCAGCTTGCTGTGGTCTGTAAAGTTAATAAGCTTATTATTTATTTTATAGGCAACATTAATAATGACCTGACCTGACATTTCCCTGCTACTGACTGTCTCTCCAGAAGCCACCTTGTTCATTCTTCATGAAGCTTTTCTGTGGAAATTGGATTTGGTCAAGGCAAGAGGATTCATGATGAGAACAGAAAACAAAGGGCCTGATGAGAAACAAGACAAAGCAAGAGATATGAGCAAAGCTAAACTCAGATTATTACCTGTTTCTCATCTGAGGACAAAAAGAATAACACATAATGCTTGTCATCTTCTTCATCTTGGAGGTCCTAGCCAGTAGCAAGTCAGAAATGCATGTCCTTAGGCCATGGACACACCACATAGCTGGAATCAAGATCACTTCCCATGTGCCAGCATGTCCCAGAGAGATAGTAGCTGAAGGATGGAAGAGGTCAGTGCATGCAGTGGCTGGGGCACAGATAATCGGGGAGCCTGGGGCATCCCACAAAAGGGGATACTGCTGATGTCAGGGGTCAATAGAAATAGCCACCAGCCCTGAAAATGGGACTGTGAAAAGAGAAAAGCTCTCTGGCTGCACCTTCACTTGGCCAACTGAGGTTCTGTTTTACGCTCAGACTAACACCCACTTTTCATGTCAATGAACTTCAAGGAGTTGCCCAGCTGCCCCCACTCATTCTCAGCACACATGGCCAGTTCTCCCATCTGTTGTACTGAGCAGTGACTCTTCTCACCCCAACAGCTGCTCTCAGAGGACACAGGAGCAGATACCAGCAGTGGTTATAAAGCCCGAATCATCCTGTGCTGCTGGAGTATAAATAACGCCATTTCCAAAGCTGGGAGTTACCCAGCGACAGCTCTTTCAGTAGGCTCAAGAGAATGGCTGTCACGCAGCCCCGCTGCAGCTGCCCTCTCCCTGGCTGCTCTTCTCCTGCCGTGCCAAGGATGAAGGAGCTCAACAGCACAGCTCTGTCCCTGCTGTGCCCATGGAGGCTGCTGGGGTAGCGAAAGGATTAGGCATTATTCTTCCTGTGGCTGTGCCAAGAGATTTGCATTGACAGTAAAAAAACCTTTTCTTTTCCACGGTCTCCTTTCTGCCCTTGTACTTTCAATATCCAGTCTCACAAGGAGAATTCCTTTGTGCTCCAGGTATTTTCTTTGTTCGGGGTTTTATTCTTTCTTTCTTCCTCTCTGTTTGCCATCAGCAAACAGGCCCTTGGTGTATATTAGCTTAAAGAATACCTGAAACTCAGATTTGAGACTGGAGGGATGTTATTAAAAAAGAATTTAGACACTTTGCAGACAACACTTACAAGAGTTTAATTCTTCAAATGTCCAAAGTTCCCAGACAACACAGAAAATATCAGAAGGAAGTGCAAAAGAAGAGCTCAGAAGGATAAATCTGTGGCTTAGGAAAGAGAAGGGATGAGGTAGTGTCTGGAAACTGATGAAAGTAGAGAAGCGACTGTGTAAACTGGAAGGAAGAGCACAAATTAGGAAGGAAATGTGTTCAGAATAAGCTCAGAGGACAAGTCTAGAGAAGAGTTTTGCCATCGCATTTATGTCAGTAACACTGCGATATATGTAGTTTTATACCAGTTCAGTCCCAGACAACATCTCAGCAGATGCAGCTCTTTTCACCGAACCTGAGCACCCTGCTCAAAGGAGGGCCAACTTCAAAGAAAGATCAAGTTTCTCAGGGTCATATCCAGTCAGGTTTTGAAGGTTTATTCCAGGAAAAATTCTTCTGTCAGATTTGTTTATTTTCACTGTTCAAAGTGAACAAGAGCTGGCAGCAATACCTCATGCCAGGATAGCTATGGCTTTGCTTGGTATGCAATATCAGAAAAACTCTGCTAGTGATAAAGTCCCCAGGGCTCACCACCTGCACAGGATTTCTTAGCAGATTTGGTACACCATGAGAAGTACTCGATTCTCAGTTAATTTCAGTTCACTTTGGTGCTCTTCTCTCTTCAGATCTTCCGAAAACCCTCCCCACAAGTTCTCCGTGGGGGCTGTGGGGCAGTATCAGCCCCTCACTCCCCGCCCCAGCTGTAGCCAGGATTTCTGTTCGTTGACAGGGTGGGAACAAGTTGGGAGCAGGCAGGCAGGTCCCTGGGAAAGGCGCTGACCTGCCTTCCAGCTTCCTCAGGCAATAGCTGCAATTTGTGCTATGATGTTCCTCACCAGCATTTTACTTCTTAAAACAATTCTGGGTAATCCAATAAAAAGTAGTAGAGACTGTTGTTGGCACGGGGCATCTTCACAGCTGCAGGATGCCCATCTCTGTTTGCCATCTCAGAGCTGAGGTGATGCTACAGGTCTCTGTCACCAAGTCCTCAGGAGTGCTCAGAGTAGCTCCTGGCTCTCTTTTCCCCTTGCTCACAGACAAACCACGTACACAGGTCCTGCACGGGGTCCTTCTCCATTTTTCCTGCCAAAGGCAGTCTGCAAGGGAAACTCCAGACTGACTGACAGCAGGAGTAGTCCAAAGGTTGTGGTGCTGGGAGTAGAGGACCAGGGCACATACCTTATTAAGAAGGACTTGAGGAAGGGTAATAAGAAATAGGCATTGGGAAACGGTAAGGTAAGGGAGGCTGTGGGAAACAGTGAAAGCTAAAGTTGTGGCCAAATGGAAAAAAACAGAAGCAACATATCTGGTGGCAGATTGCATGTAAAAACACAGCAGACAAAAAGAACTTTGAGGAACAAATGGCAAAGGGAATTAACACTAATAATGTTTCTTCACATCAAAGATTCAGGAGGCTGTCAGAAAATCTTTAAGACCAGCTGGCAGTATAAAAGAAGATCACAGCAGACATGGCCATTTTAAAATTATTTACTTGCGTCAATTCTCATTGTGGAAGAAACTTTGTGTTCAGATGGTTCCAACCACTCTTGGGGGTTAGAGATCCTAGGAAAGACTACACAGAAATTAAAATCACTTTTGAAGAAAGATGAAAAAATTCATAGATTGAACAGCAATGAATAACTGGAACTGATAATAAGTACTCAAGAGTTCTAAGAAGTCTCTAAACTGGAAGAGCTAAGGTCATAGCAGTGATAGATAATGTGTTTTTTTAAAAAGATTGTTCCAAGGGTGATCTGAGTAACCACAGACCTCTTATTCCAGCTTATATACCACAGCGGGGTCTGCCAATGTGTGCCAAATTTATACATCAAGGTCTTTGTAGTTGGGGGACTGCAGGGGTGGCTTCTGGGAGAAGACACCAAGAGCTGTCACCATGTCAGACAGAGCTGGTGCCAGCAAGCTCCAAGACGGACTCACCATTGGCCAAATCTGAGCCTGTCAGTGATGCTGGTGGCACCTCTGTGATAACATATTTAAGAAAGGGTAAAAATGCTGCACAGCGGCTGGGAGGGAGGAGTGAGAAAACGTGAGAGAAAGAACTCTGCAGACAGCAATGTCAGCGAATAAGGAGGGAGAGGAGGTGCTCCAGGTGCTGGAGCAGAGATTCCCCTGCAGCCCGTGGAGAAGACCATGGTGAGGCAGGCTGTCCCCCTGCAGTCCATGGAGGTCCACGGTGGAGGAGATCTCCACCTGCAGTCCATGGAAGGGACCTCACAACGGAGCAGGTGGATGTGCCCTGAAGAAGGCTGTGACCCCATGGAGAACCCATGCTGGAGCAGGCTCCTGCCAGGACCTGCGGACCCATGGAGAGAGGAGCCCATGCTGGAGCAGGTTTGCTGGCAGGGCTTGTGACCCCATGGGGGACCCACGCTGGAGCAGCCTCTTCCTGAAGGACTGCATGCGGTGGAAAGGATAAAACCTGGAGCAGTTTGTGAAGAACTGCAGCCCATGGGAAGGACCCACTTTGGAGAAGTTCATGGAGGACTGTCTCCCATGGGTGGAGCAGAGGACAAGCATGGGAAGGAAGGAGTGACAAAGTGTTATGAACTGACCACAACCCCCTTTTCCCACCCTCCTGTGCCACTCGAGAGGGAGGAGGTAAAGAGTCAGGAGTTAAGTTGAGCCTGGGAAGAAGGGAAGGGTGGGGGGAAAGTGTTTTCTGTTTTGTTCTTTTTTCTCACTATCCTACTCGGTTATTAACTGGCAATAAATTAAACCAGCCTTCCCCAAGCCAAATCTGTTTTGTCCCTGACAGTAACTGGTGAGTGATCCCCCTGCCCTTATCTTGACCCATGACCTTTTCATCTTGTTTTCTCCCCCTGTCCTGCTGAGGAGGGGGAGAGAGAGCGGCTAGGTGGGCACCTGGCAGCCAGCCAAGGCTAACCCACCGCACGGAGTGATACGTTTGCTATCTATTTCACATGTAACTTTTAATAATGACTGTAACCACTGCCAACATTTCCCTGTTATAGATTTTCTCCAGAAGCGACCTGCTCTGTCCTCATTAAGACGCTCCACAGAAACTGGATTCAGCTGAGACAGAAAGATCCACGAGAAATTATTATCATGAAATATGAAAGACACAACCATGGGGGGCAGGGAGGAAGGAAAGTAGAGGGAAATATAACGTAGACCCCAGGTTCTTATTACCAGGCCCAAAAAAAAATGTGCACCTTCTGGCTTGATAAGGACAAGTAAGATGGGACACCTGTTATGGGTTTGTATGGCAAGGTCTTGGTAGCAGTCCATGGAGGTCCAGGCTGGAGGAGATACTCACCTGCAGCCCGTGGAAGGGACCCCACGCCGGAACAGGTGGATGCCTGAAAGTGGCTGTGACCCCATGGGGAGCCCACTCTGGAGCAGGCTCCTGGCAGGACCTGCGGACCTGTGGAGAGCGGAGCCCACAGTGGAACAGGTTTGCTGGCAGGGCTTGTGACCCTGTCGGGGACCCACACTGGAGCAGCCTCTTCCTGAAGGACTGCACCCCGTGGAAGGGACCCACACTGGGGCAGTTTGTGAAGAACTGCAGCCTGTGGGAAGGACTCACATTGGAGAAGTTTGTGGAGAACTGTCTCTCATGAGAGGGACCTCACGCTGGAGCAGGGTCAGAGTGTGAGGAGTCCTCCCCCTGAGGAGGAAGGAGCAGCAGAGACAACGTGTGATGAACTGACCACAAACCCCATTCCCCGTCCCCCTGCACTGCTTGGGAGGAGGAGGGAGAGAAACGTGAGTGAAGTTGTGCCTGGGAAGAAGGAAGGGGTGGGGGGAAGGTGTTTTAAGATTTAGGTTTATTCTCTCATTATCCTACTCTGATTCGACTGGTGATGAATTAAACTCCCTTTTCTCCCCAAGTTCAGTCTGTTTTGTCCGTGACAGCAATTGGTGAGTGATCTCTCCCTGTCCTTGTCTCGATCCTTGAGCCTTTCATCATATTTCCTCTCCCCTGTCCAGCTGAGGATGGGGAGTGATAGAGCGGTTTTCGTGGGCACCTGGCATTTATCCAGGCCAAACCAAAACACACCGTATAGAGTCTCCAGTGGCTCTAGACACCTACCCTTGGGCAGCTGAATCAGCTGCATGAAGGCTGTTCAGTGGATTCAATTTCTAGTCTTCACCGAGTGTGTGCATCCCCACTGACTGTAGCAGCAGCTCAGACACAAAGGTCACAGGTGGACTTTTGTATAGACAAATATATGAGGGTGTCATAACTTAGATGAACTTCAACCACAACTCTGGTGGCCTCACCAGTCAACAGAAACGAGCAAGAAGCAGGAGAAATGAGAAAGAAACTGTGAAGGGGAAAGCTGTCTTTGCCTCTGCCTTTGCCTCACAGAGCTAATTCTCAGTATTATCTGCTCTGCACTGGGAGCGGTGAGAAGTTACGGACTTTGCCTCGATCTGATGGCTTTGTGTTGTTAGGGATGTTTCTAAGAAGGAAAAACACCACTTCTCTGGTGTAGCATGTCACAGGAATCATACATCACCACTGTTGCGTAGTAGGCAAGCAGTGGTGTCCCTCACCCAGCTGGCAATACGCCTGTGGATCTGGTCTAGGTGCACTGACAGTGTCAGCCAGCATCTGTCCCCTGGCCCTCAAAGAACACCATTAGTAGCATAGAAAGTTTTGAGTCTCTGCATCTGTTTTTAAACTGACATGACAGCGGCAGGAGTTCTCCACAATTCAAAGGCTGACTGGACCCTTGGCTGCACCAAAGAATGCTTGAAACTAGGTCTTTTAACCAAAAACTATCTTTAGTTTCCAGATGTGGGAACAATTTAACTGTCTTTATCTTCAATGACATTACAAAAGCCATTGCAAGAATTTTTTCAGTCCACGTACAACTTAAAGTAACATTTTCTCCCCATCATCTAAGAAGGTCTTTGTTGTTAGAGAAGAAGGCCAGCTGAGAACACAGCTCCTGTGTGTTCCCTGGAGAGCCCCACCATCTTGTAAATGGGCAGTAAATAACAAAATACCTTCTGGCCCATGGAAAGTGGGATTCACCTAACCTACACTTAGGTATCTACAATGTAGATGTACATATGCAAAGTCAACAAGGCTACTGCAAGCACTTCGCTCTTTTATCTTGAGATTTTGGCTCTGTGAGTACCTTTTCCTATTCTGCTGATTTATGATTATTTTGAGCACCTGCACTGTTTTCAAAGATTTTGATTTTATTGTAACTCTTGGGTTTTTTTTATAATATGGAGGAGCACTTACATCATTCAAAAAATTAGAGATATTTCTTTTTGGTTTATATGTTTGCAAAAATACAGAACTGGTCTTTGTTCTGTGCTGGCCATCATGTCTTCACTCCTATAGCTGCGTCTAATGCTATCTTACATTCCAATAATTCCATTTAAAGAAAAAAAGATATGTCATACAACATGACCTTACAACTTGCTGCCAAAGCTAACCAGCAAAGATGTTGCCAGACTCATTGAGAAGTTCAAATTCCAGCTTTCCAACCTAACATAATGAAAAATCCACCCATCCTGGGCTTACAAGCTGGTACTTTCCCAGACTGGAGGACTGCAGGTTAACAGAAGAGAAAAAGAAGCAGGGGATGAGGAGAAAGATCTCCCCCAGATGAGAAAATGTTCAGTGCAGGGATGTTGGAGACATCACTGGATACTCAGGGAAGTTCAGTGTATGAGCAGATCTACCCAGAAGTACTCATTGGCCCTGCACCCCGGCAGCACAAATTCAACTTCTGATACTGATCCCAGTGTTTTGCTTCCAGTCCATGCTTTAGTTCTAGAGCTGGGAATGTTTCCTGTAGAGGGGAGGGAAAAAATGTGTGTTTGACTCAAGAAGGAGGTTTGTTGCTCTGGAAGGGTTAAAAATCAATGACAGATGAGAGAAGGAAACATGAAGCTGAGATTAGCTCCTTGTTTGTTTTCTAGCTCCCCACTCTGAAGTTACAGAAACACACAAGCTGTCCGCTTTCTCCCACAAGCAGAGTTAATTACCCATGTGAATTGTTTTCACTGCTTCCTGCTGAAATATCACAGAACCACTGACCCGGTGCCACCACCTCTGGCTGCCTCCTCCCCAGGCAGCCAAAAGGGAGCAACAAAAAAATCAGCAAAGATGCTGAGCAGGGTCTTTTCCCAGCCAGGACCCCCCTTCTCCCACCTGCAGTGGCAGGACCATTGGGGCTGGAGGTNAGACTGATTGACAGCAAAAGCTTTGTGGAAGTGGAAGACAAAGAAAACAGACCCTGACAATAAGAGGGGCTCGAATGGAACAAGATTGATCTCTGTGGATGTGACCACAAAACCGTAAATGACCTCTACCTTTTTGGTGTTAGCCAGTTCAAGGCCTCTTCACCCACCTAGCTCCTCTTCACTGATAGGATGAGAGGCAATGGCCTCAAGTTGCACCAGGGGAGGTTTAGATTAGATATTAGGAGAAATATCTTTACTGAAAGAGTTGTCAGACATTGTAACAGGCTGCCGAGGGGGGTGGTTGAGTCACCATCCCTGGAGGTGTTTAAAAAACGTGTAGATGTGGCACTTCGGGACATAGTTTAGTAGGAATGGTTGTGTTGGGTGGATAGTTGGACTGGATGATCTTAGAGGTCTTTTCCAACCCTTGATTCTATGATTCACTGCTTCTCCTCAAGATCCTTTTTGTATTCTAGGTGTCTCTGGCACTGGTCCACCCTAAAGCCATAACTTCCCACATATCCCGAAAGCCTCAGCATGTAGCCAGCACGGTTAATGAAGAGGATTGATTGCATAGCTTCTTCACAGCTCTTTACTAGATATGGTACCTGACAATGGCCCATTGCTCTTGCTGTGGTTGCTGCCACTCATACGAGGAAATCCAGTTGATACCTCAAGATTAGAAAGTCCTATCTCACCAGGAGTGGCAAAGTGTCCGTGAGCTATCCTGTCTTGAGACCAGGACCCTGACCACACAGCCCTTCATCCCTGTTGTCTTCTTTCTGCTGTGTTCCTGCTGCCTACAAGATACAAAGGCACAAAAAACCGTCTTCATCCCCATTTTCTCCCATGGGCTGCTGTGCATAACTGAGGATCTTTACAATTTGACCCAAGGGGAAGCATCGGAGGATTTCAGCTGACAGCAGCACTTCCTCCTTGGCCTGCACAAGGTGGCTGTTACAAAAGCAGTATGTTCCATTCTTCAGTAATCAAAGCCTGGAATTGGCTGTGTTGGTAGCATAGGATATACTGCTGGTATAGACCTCACAGGACACCTCGCCTGGGGGCATCATCACTGACTCTTCAATGCAACTGTGAGCAGCTTGTCCTTCTACTCTGCAGCTACTCACAGGACACTCACGAATATTGCTATTTGCAGAGGTAAGACACCTCTGACCAGTCTCTCTGGAGGAACAAGGCATGAAATGGAAACTCATGTCTGAGTGGAACAACAGCAGAACTAGGGGTCTGCTTCTGCTGGAAACTCTCACCCTCTCTGTGTGTTCACACCTCTGAAAGATACACCTGAGCAGCTGGCTCTGGGTCTGCACAAGCAGCATGGAGCTCGTGGGATGATGGGACTGCATACAGTTTTGCTCCTATTCTCCTGTCCCCAGTGCAAGACAGACATGAATAGACTGGAGTGAGCTCAGCAAAGACCCCATGAGATGGCTGGCAGCTGGAGCACTTGCCCCATGAGGAGGATTTCCACCCTTTACATCGTCACCTACATTTAATGCATATTCCAGAGCAAAATGCAATTACTTCCAGCGCAAGCACTTTCCTCAACCTCAGTCAGACAGTGAGGAGAGAAGGAAAGCAAGGCAGCAAAGTAAGTGAGGACTTCCACAGGGCAAAAGACCCTGAGAGCCCTCCACCTTCATTTTGCCTCAGCCCCTTCAGAGGTTTCTTCCCCTCCCAGTCCACCATTCCTCCTCCCACCTTGCTTTCTCCAACACCCTCCTCGCAGCATTGCCAGGACCCTCCTTAAAACCACAGCACTCCCTCAGGGAGCAGTCCCATCTCTGCCCCCTTCCCTTCCCTCACATCCACAAGTTTTCACAGCCTGCAAGGCCCCCAGCCAGCGTGCACCGGTGACGCCCCTTCCACCTGGCAGGGGTGGCCCCACCACCGAGGGACAGGCAGTCAACCAGAGCAGTGCATAGCAACAACCAGCACTCCCCATGGGGTTTGTTGACACTCCTCAAGGACTCCCACCCATTCTCCTGGCTCATAAATTGCCCCGTGCCATCACCTCCACGCAGTGAGGCACCGAGCAGGTCCCCCACGATGCAGCTGCTCATCCCGGCCACCCTCTGCCTGCTGGGCTCCTGCTGCCTCCGGGGCATGGAGGCACGGGAATATGAGTCCACCCTCACGGTGCCCAACGGAGGCCCCTGGGGCTGCTGGGGGCACAAACAATTTTGCCCCAGCGGCTACGCTAAGGGATTTGAAATAAAGGTAAGGTTTCACTCCTTCTCTGGGGTGGGAAAAACCCGGGTGTGAAATGATGTTATTTGTTCTGGTCTCAGCAGGGCTGGCCATAACACTTTGTCCCATCGCAGCAGTTTGCATTGTATCTGCATTGCTCACGCAGGCTTATCAGCACGAAATCTCTAGTGCACAGTAGCTCTTCAGGATTTCTGCCAGTGAGCAATTTCTTAGCAGAAGAGTCCATGGGTTAAGAAAAGACCTGGGATCGGTGCCACAGAGTTCATTCCCAGGGGGCTAGGACAACTCCCACCTGCCAGCACTCCAGCTCTGGGTGTCACAGCACACAGTGAGAGAGCAGGCATGACCCGGGATAGCAGCCACCAAGCGTTTCTGTGCCCAGAGCCTCTGCTCCACAGTGTGGAGAAAAAGCAGAGGTGGGCAACAGCGAAAAAGGGCTCCCTGAGAAATGCCAGGGAACTGCCTCACAGCCCTGCTCAGCAGCACTATCTATCTCTGGCTCTGTCCATGGAGCCTCCTACCATCCCTCATCACAAGGGCTCACCTCACCTCTTCTTTTAAATCCAGGAGGGTGCTGACCTCTCCCATTTTCTTCCCCTCTTCTAAGGTGGAGCCCTACCAGGGATTTTGGCTGTTTGGCGACGACACGGCTCTGAACGGCATCCGTCTGCTCTGCACGGACGGCACAGTCATTGAGTCCTCTGTGGGGTGGTGAGTAGTCTTTGCTTTCTCATCCTCCTTGAGGGCAGCAGCTTCTGGGAAGCATGAAGGAAAACCAGCATGATGGTTTCTCCATAGGCACCCACACCCCCTGTAAAGCTGGGTCCCCACCCCACCTGAGGAGGTGGGTGAGGATCCCCAGGCCCCAAAGCGTGAAGGTCTTCAGGTAGAGATCTGGTGCCAGGGAAGGGAACAGTGCTTTGAAAGAAGGGGAGTTCAAAAAATGCAGATCTTAAACCTGTACTTTCTCCTTTTCCTCAAACGCTTACTTTGAAAAGGACATTGATATTAAGTAACAGGGACAAAGCAAGCAGCTGAAATTCCCAAGGGGTCCTGCAGCCCAGGGTTGGTGGTGGCCAGGCATCTAGGGGGTGATGGGGAAGCAGAATGAAACCCACCGTCCCCGTGTAGGTCCCCTGCCCCGGGACTACCAGGATCCCAGGCAAGTCTCAAAGCCGACTGCAGCACAGCAGAGGCTGAACACATCTTGGTGAGCTATTTTCTTCTCTGGTAGGTGGGGAAACTGGACCAAGGCCCAGCTCTGCCCCAGCAACAAGATGGTTTCCTTCTCGCTGCGTGTGGAAGAGAGGCAGCACCTGCGTGATGACACGGCAGCCAACAATGTGAGGTTTGCCTGCTCGGATGGGACACAGCTGGAGGGCTCGGGACTTTCAAAGGGTCACTTCGGCGTGTGGAGCCACAGCTGCACCCCTGGGGCCATCTGTGGGCTCCAGACAAAGGTGGAGGAACCCCAGGGACTGGGGGATGACACAGCTCTCAATGACGTGAGAGTCTTCTGCTGTGAGTGAGCCTGACACCCCACCCCGTGTCAGCATCTACAAAAGGATCCACCATTAAACCTTGAATCTGTCCTTGCACAAGGAGCAGTGTGCAATTTTCCTCCATCGAATTTTGTAAAGGGTAGCCAGATCCTGTGGTTACATCACCCAGGGGTTTTCCTTCTGCCCCCGTCCAATGGATGTGAGGTTGCTGCAGCTCCTTGCTCCCCGGTCCAGCCTGCAGCGAGGCTGAGGACAGGTTACCAGGAGGTGCACATGTGCGCACACACACACACAGCCAGCCACTGACAAACACAGAGCGCAGCGCTTTTACACTGTACCTACACCTGCATGGACGCACACACACACACAGCGCGCTTGCACACACACCAGCAGCGCGGACGGCAGGTACTGCACCTCTCCAGCTGGTCAGAATTGATGTCCGCTACTCAAATAAGTACCCACACATGGAAAATGGGAAAATCAGCTTCTCCATCTGCCCCAGAGCTGGCTCTAGGCCCCGGTTTCCTCAGGTGCTGGCACCGGCACCCTCCAGCCCCTGCAGCTCGTGGTCCCACTCCGGCTGCCGGCACTCGGCTCTCGGGCTGCTGCCCACTCCTCTGGCTGGGAGGTTGCTGGTGGTCTCTCACACGGGC
>Ga0065711_1002274_pt1 | contig 35097 bp, 36 predicted proteins | sample Hoacrofraction12_FD_59098 | JGI IMG/M metagenome (GOLD analysis project Ga0065711, IMG submission 59098) | Hoatzin crop microbial communities from Cojedes, Venezuela - Epithelial fraction 12 v2 (version 2) | ecosystem: Host-associated > Birds > Digestive system > Esophagus > Crop | place... | reverse complement strand
CCCCCCCCCCAAATGTATTAAAGTAATAGTGACGTTTGTTTTCTTTTAATTTATTGCAAAGATTAAGCCCAGTGGGAAAAAGAAAGTGAGCAAAGCTGAACGACTGAGATTGCAGAAAAAAGAAGAAAGGAGGCTCAAAGAGGAAGGTACTGTGCACTCCGTTTACAGGGAATGTGATGGCACAAACCACTTATTTTCATTAAACAGACAGAAAGTAATCTCCCAGACTATATGTGCATGAATATCTATATTTCACAGATACAGATGATTCATCCCTCTCTTCTTGTGTGGGCCAATTTCTGTGTTAATTGTGACTGCCTCCCACGTCTCACTTTCCTGTTAGAGCCATACTCTTTTCTCTAGTTACTTCTACCACGTTTAGGAAGTTGAGAAGGAGGACGGCTGGAAGACTTCATGTTCTCACCCCCACCCCCGAGCCTAGTTACCAGTAGACAGGAGAAATTGTCTGAAAAGGACTTTTTCCAAAGGCGGCCAACAGAATGCTTCTGCTGGCAGGGGGCTAGCGTGTGTTCTGAAGGGTAAGCAGATAAGGTGACTACAAACTGGGACCAATTAATGTGTAGTTTGCTTGGTCTTCTTCTGTCTCTGAGTGACTGATTCCTCCCCCCACTTCTTCAAGCTCTTTCGGCTGTACTTCACTGTAGCCCTTAAAATGAAATCCCAGTTGCATGCCTTGACCTGTCCTCCCCATCTGAATGTGGCTGCTTCTGCCATTTGCTATCACAACCCGATATCCCTGCCTGAACATCATCTCTTCTACTTCCCTTTCTGCCATTAGTCCATCCTGGTGAGGGCTTGGGCATGCTATGACTGCTAGTAATAGTAGAATCATAGAATGGTAAGGGTTGGAAGGGACCTTATAGATCACCTAGTTCCAACCCCCCTGCCATGGGCAGGGACACCTCCCGCTAGACCAGGTTGCTCAGAGCTCCATCCAGCCTGGCCTTGAACACTGCCAGGGAGGGGCATCCACAGCTTCTCTGGGCAACCTGTGCCAGTGCCTCTCCACCTTCATAGTAAAGAATTTCTTCCTTATATCTACATCTACCCTCTCAGCTTAAAGCCATGACCGCTTGTCCTATCACTCCGTGCCCTCGTAAAAAGTCCCTCTCCAGCTTAGTAAGTGACTGCTAATCACTAGCAACCTCTGTGGATGGGGGTAGCAACTCAGGTGAGTACAGGCAGATTTGGGAACTGCCGTTGCTCTTGCCTCTGTGCAACACAGATATATTTGAAGTGATTTACGTGTAGGCAGTGACATTCAAACCACTGTTTGGGAACATCTGGACTGATGCATAGGCTGCGCTATCTTAAACTGAAGGCTTAGAAGTTGAAATCGGTTTTAGTTTTCACATGCTCTCTGATTTTCTAGTCACTGTGGCAGAAAAGAAAAGCTAAAACTGTGATCAGTAGTAACTGAGCTTGAAGAGGGTTTCAGAGAAGTAACTGTAAGATTGAGATACCCAGCAAAGGTTGTAGGAGAGGAGAAGAGTAACTTGAGACTGAACCATGCAGGCCGTTTCACTGTAGACATTGGAGTAAGAACTTGGGGCTGTTCCAGCTGTAGATAAAAGAAGAGGGCACTCCTGCTGCTGTTTCTGAGGGGAGGAAGAGAGCGTGCTGATCCCTGTCTCCACGTGTGTTGTCACGGGCTGATAGGAGTAGCACCATAGATGGTGTGGTTTAGTACGGTGGCTCAATGTAATTTGGCTTATTTGCAAGATTTCTGCACAATATAAGATAAGCCTTTGTGTTTCTCATTATTATGGTTGTTTTGTAGTTACAGCTAATAACGAAATAATTTGTGTGGTTTTATTAAGCAATATATAATTATGCTCTTGATATATTTCTCAATCTTCAGAGGAAGCCCGATTGCAAGCTCAGCAAGAAGAAGGAGTTGAAAAGGAGAGATCTGAACAAGAACAGATGGAAAAGCTGGAGGCAAAAGTTAGTTCATACTCAGTAGTTACTGAAAAATTCTAATCCTGTTTCTAAACCTGTGGCAAGGTCTGTAAAACACTGTTAATTTAGTCTGAGGATGGAAAGGAATTTCCTTCTGTCCTTAGTGTTGGGAACAATGTAGAGGAAATTTTCTAGCATCACTAGATTAAAATTAATAATGAAAAATCTAGCTAAGTCACGGAAAGGTATGTAGAACATATGTATAACTATACAAAGACCCCACAAGTTGAGAAGGTAGTGAGCTGGATTAGTAATTACATAAAACACACTAATACATGTAAAGTCAAGAGAAACAGTGCTGATTTTTTTTTTTCTATAGTATTATTTAACTAAGCCGATGTTTGGCTTGGTGTTGTTTTGATTCAGAAAAATTCCCTGAGACAAGATAGTCTTGCCTGGTTTTGATACATAAAGATGCTATGGTTAAATACATTAACTCTGGGGATATGTGATACTCCAGTTTGAATAAATACCTCTGTTTTTCCAGTTCCACTATACTTTCAATTGCATATATCTTTTTGTGTTCCTCATTTAGCACAGTTGTGGCAAGAAAATTTTGGTGTAAATTCTAGAAGTGGTTACATATTAGGACAGATGCACAGAATTGTGTGCATGCATGTGTGTATATGTATGAGCGTATTTGAATATGTTTATTTTTTTAAGAAGACCAGATTTCAGAACAAAAATTGCTCGTTAATATCTAAATATTTTTGTGTTTAAAAAAAAAAGAAAATGAGATTGACTGCAATTTATTCCCCTCCCTCCGAAAAAAAGTCACTCTTGCCTGTGCCTCTTGTCCTTCACAGAATATTTTTTTTTCCCCCTAGAGAGGATACATTTAACATAATAGAAATTATAAGGAAAAAAAAAATCGTCTTTCACACATTTTCCCAACATAGGCTTACATTTTTCATCAGCTCTCATTAGAGGTAGTTTCAGGATGAGGATATGGAAACTGTTCAAGGAGGCGGTTAACAATCATATGACACGTTATGTTTATCATATGGCCCAGTAAGTCACGTGATGACAATAACATGCTGCGAACTTCTGCAGTCTTCTCAATTAAATGTTTCATAAAAAACCCACATTATCAGTGTTTGGATTTGTTTAAATGATAACTCATTCAAATATCCTAAATTTTTTCTTTGGTATAAAATATTTACAAGTAGTAAACCAAATATTTAACTCCTCTATGTGATATATATGTATTTTAACAGGATCAAGAACGAAGGGAGTCTGAACTAGCAGAACTTCGTTCACTGGAACAGAAGTTTTTGTCTGCACAGCAGTGGAAAACAGATTATAGAGCACGTGCAAAGGTAAGCTTTCTTTTCAAAATCTGCCCAGTGTCGTAGAGGTTTGACAGGAGGCTTCAGGCTATGTCTCTGTTACAGGATCCAGAAATGCTTCCATTTCTTGGACTTAGGTATGTGCTGGTGACTGCATGTCAACTTCCAACTCAAGGGAGTAACTGGACATCCTCACTCTCCTCTGTCTTCGGTACTTTGGCGTACACAGAAAAGAAACATGGCCAGAGAGGAGCCTGTCTGGCTGATCGAAGTATGAGAGCCCTGCAGCTTACCACAGCAGTGAAGAGGAGTTGTAGTTTCAGATGTTCTACTGTTTGTCTTTCCTTTTCTATTTGTTTAATTCATTCTACATTCCATAAAAAAGCTCTACCAGGGATTAAAAATATCTCTGTAGAATGTGAGACAATTGACAACTTTGTGCCAGTGGTTCCTGGATATCACAGGCCATCATTTGGAGAGAGGGTGGCTAAAACTTTGAAGGACACAGCGCAAATGCGGGTCAGATATCAGGGCTTGAAGTACATGAAGGTGCAGCAAAGAGTTAATGTCTGCAGTTTAGGGTGGCATACATGGAGGTTGAATTACCATCCAACAATACTATAAAGTATTTAACTGTAAAGTTAAAGTTTAAATAATAAGGTATGGAAATACTCTAATACAACGTTTCACTCTTGTAAATCCATCAAACATCATTCAGTAGCTGATAATGATATTTGGTCAGTTTGGTTCTGAGTAAGGTTAAACAGACTTGTAGGCACAACGGTTTTCTCTTTGTGTTGTGTATCACTATATCACTCAATCCTTTATAAAGCCTGCGTGGAACAAATTTAGAATCATAGGAGAAATCGCATTAGAAGGGACTTTGGAAACTCCTATACTTCAATCTCCTGCACAAAGCAGGGCAAACACTGAAGTTAGATGAAGGTGCTCAGCTGGGTTTTGAAAATTTCTAAGGATGGGGATATCACAGTATCTCTGGGCAACCTAGCTGACTGCTTTACCACTCTCAATGTAATGTTTTTTCTTCAAATCCAGTCGGCATTTCCCTTGTTGCAGCTTGTGATCTTTGCCTCTTTGTTGTGACACATCATCTCTGTGCACCTCAGAAAAGTTTGCTGCTGTCTTCTCCGTAACCCCGCTCTAGGTACTGGTACAGAGCAACTGGCTGCTCCCTTAGCTGTGGTGGTCCTCTCCAGACTAACAAAGCTCAGCCTCTCCTCACGCATCGTTTCCTCCAGTTCCCAAACCATCCCAATGTCCCTTGTCTGGACTTTCCAGTTTACCAGTCCTTCTCTTCTACTGGGGGGCCCAACACTGGGCACAGCAGTGCCGGTGTGGCCTTGGGAGCCCCGCGCAGGGAACAGTCGTGGGCTCGCTGGCTGCCTGCTTACTCAGCCTTCGTTGCCAGAAGGGTGCAGCATGACAACTTCACAGCTACGTCTTGACACCTTTGGATGATTTTTATTACCTTTTTCGGTTGATGACAAGCTCTGACTTTGCTATCCTTGTGAACAAGAAAATCTGTTGGTCAGTTTGGAAGGGGACAGTTGTTGTTCATGGGTGTTTCTGAAGAGTATTTCCCAGAAGGAGAAATACAGAACTTTTTGTTGTTGTTTTGAAAAGTAATGGCAAAATAGAACTATAAAACTAAATCTTCAAATAAAAACCTGGTAGATTATGGGAAATACCAGAGTTTGTACTAGCCAGTTGGTATGAATACTTAGGGCAAAAGAAACATATAATACCAAATGCTGTTTCCACATCTGTTTCTGAACAATTTCAGTGCAGATTAACAGATACGCTTACAGGTTTTAATGAAATTTATCCTTTTTCTCAAGGAACAAGTTCTGTTATTCTTAAGGATGTGCTTTCTTGATGATGAAACTGAAGCTCTCTTTTAAGTGCAAATATGTACAAAAAAATAAATCAGATGTTTGAAGTACTGAAGACTGATCAGTCTTTTATACAGGAGTTTCCAGTGCACTGAGAACTCACCTATTATTGCTTTTCTTGAAGTCAGTGGAAATGGCTATGGAAGTGGTTGGGACTGCAATTATACAAGCACTTTTGCGTTAAAAGATCCATTTTACATTGTAATGCAATCTTCAGTAACATTGCGTTGTTAATCTGCACAGTATACAGGGAGGCAGGGTTCCCTTAATATCTTACTGTATGGATGAAAAAAATTATAGGTTGTAAATTGATTCCATGAGCCAATGTTAGGCTCATGTGTAGAGTTAAGTGGGTTTAGCCTGTTGTTGTTGATTATTATGTTTTCTCCCCTCCCCAACAATGACCAATAATTGATTTGAAAACACAATTATTAAAAAAAAAAATCATTCAATCCTTTTGACATTCCCACCAGACGTTTCTGTAGCAGCTGAATTGGTGCTGGTAGGGAGGAGGAATTTTCCTTCCGAGGCAGAGAAAGGAGGAATAAACTTGTTGGAGTAGCAGGTTCTGAAGCAGCTTTATTGCCAGTGTGGGAATTTTCAGTTTTGTTGGCAGTATCTGATTTGAGAACCATCTGCCTCTTCCTCCTGCACCGGTTCCTCAGTTATGTTCTCAGTCATTTGTTCTTTCAGCCCTATGTTTTTATCAGGTACTGAAATCATTACTTTTTGTAGACACACAAGCTCTACCTAGCAGAGCAGAAATCCCTGATAGATGAGGAAGTATAAACAGCAAATGTTAAGTGGACAGAAGTTTCTTACTTAACACAAAATCAAAGTAACCCATTTTTTTCTGGCATAATGAGAAGCCAGGTGGTGTTACAGTCCTGTTTAGATGCAGGTGTGAATGTATCCCTACCATATGTTTGTCTCTCAGAATCCTCCTTCTTCTTGTAGAAACAATAGTCATTTGCACCACATGCCCATATCTACTTTTCTTTGAACGTTTTCTGCAGTGGGAGCATTACCTCAGTTGTGATGGAAGTCCTGACCCAAGTGTACTGCCGGAAATAAATACCTTCATGAGCTTATGGCGTGAAGATCAAAATGAGGACATTCATCTTGTGATGGAGAAGGGAGAACAGGTGCTAAATGTAAGTGTTAAAATGGTATTTTTCAGTTTAAGCTTGCCAGAATCTATCCTTAACAGTCCTCTCCCCCTTCCTTCTTTTTTCTTTTTTTTTTCTTTTTGAGACCAAATGCCTGAAATTTACTATACCCTTCAAAACCCAGAACTTTTTCTTCAGCTTTTACATTTTTTAAATTACAAATTTATTGTTGACTCTACAGAAGATGTCTGTTGACTTTAAAAATGCAGTGCATCGAAGGGCTTTGTGTGTAATCTTTCTACGCTGAGCTCAAGTGTTCCAGCATCCATCTTCCCTGCTATGTGCACTTTATACAGTCTGGAGCCAGAACGTATAAGCTCGTGCCATGTACAGATGCTTCAGAGGACAGCGGCCTTATTGTGTAGCGCTTGCAGCTGGTAAAGTGGCCTGTGAGAGCAGGGGCTCCCAAAATGCAAGCCGCCAACCGTTGATGGTTTGTGAGGCGATTTTAAGCAATTTGTGGCTGCTCTGTCAATGCAGGGTTTTACTCTGAAGTATGCTAACTTCATAGTGTTTTCCCGGAAAGTTAAATGGGGTCTTCCAGAAACTGGGGGTGAAAGTTGCATGCGTAATACAACTTTCATTGGGCTGGTTTGGTTCCGAGTGTCAGATGTCCCATCTTGCAATGCTTGCTGGATGCTGCAATTTTCACTTTCCGCACGCTGCCTTTTTCTGAGCCAGTGGGGAATGTGCTGGTCCTTCCCAAGAATTTCAGCAGAGAACTCCACCCTTTTGCTTCTGCCCCTGCAACCCAAGCAGAAAGCCCGGCCGTTGCCCACTTGCGTTCCTTTGTGCCGTTCTTCTCCCTGCTGTCACGTCTGGCCCACAAACACCCTTCTTCCCCATGCTGAGTGTTTCACATCCATGACTGCAGCAGGTACAGCTGCTTCAGGCCCTGTAAACGTATGCTGCCTCGCCTGGTACATTCAGTAGAGCGTGATGTGATACTAGAAGATAGGCATTTTTGTTTCGCTGCTACTGGAAATGCAAGGTGATGTCAAAACAATCATCTGTCTTCTCTTGGTCTAAAACACTTGGCCGCTTCTTTCCTGTTCTGCATGTTTTTAAAGGAAGCTGTGAAACACTCAGAACTGTGAGATCATACCGAGGTAGACCGTGTTTAAGGTGCAATATAAAAAAGACAGTAGTAGTTACAATTCTGCTGCTGCTTTGCCACGCCTTTGATGAGCAGTAGCATTGCGATTGCACAGGCTAAGAGGCAGAAGAGCCTGGTAAGTCTGGACGGGAGGCATAAAATACAGTCTGATCCTCCCTTCGTCTCAGTGCTGCAGGTCACTTTGGCCAGCTGGGAATTTTTAGTTCTATACGAGATGTTAAGATATTAGCATGTAGTGGAGGACAACAATGTTATGATGGAGTTCCAAACTTCATGCTAAGGACTGCTCTGGGAATTAAAAAGTCATTGCTCTACGTCTTTCTATTTTTTTTTAAGAGTTCATAGTTGAGATTATTACTATAAGAAAATATGGTTCCAAAACAAAGCTGTAAACATTTCATTAAAACCAGTTTTTGACCAAAAGGTTTCCTCATATGACCAATCCAGTTCAATAAATGATCTGTTTCATAAGCCGAGATTTCACAGCCCGCAGGTTAAGGAATGAAGGAATTGGACTATAATAGACATGAAGGAAGGCAGACTCGGCCCTGGAATTTCCAGCACTTTGCATGGCTGGATTCCTCTCTGATAATGCCGACTTAGCACAATTTCTAGGGATATAATAGAAAAAGATTATTTCTGTGACCAAGAAATGTTTAGGTACAAAGAAAGCAAATTTGCCTCTTTCTTTATGACAGAACACACAGTATATTAAGGGTGATGTCAAAATAAAGGTACTTTTCCTACATATAATGTCTTCTAGTTAATTGAGAAGTTGCAGTTTCTTTTATTTGACACACAACCAAATGAGATAACAGAAAAAGAAGCAATCCAGTACCAGGAATCTATTCTGGAACTGCAGAATCTGCTTCATCAGAAGTACAATGGAGCTACAGAGCACCTGCTTAAAGTAAGTGAGATTAACTGCTTGGAAATTGTAATATGCCCAGTGCACGTGAGTTTAGCTACAAATGTCTTGTTGTGATGGTTGTCTTTGTGTGTTCTTAAACCGTCATAGAGATTACTTATGTGAGTTTCCAAATTTAGCATTTGACATTCCAAATCATGTATATATCGGATACCAGACTTGTAATTCTTCAAAACCCTTGAAAATCTTAGCTTTACAGTGGAAATTCCCATCATTAAGACATTTAAGATTAAATTATTCTGAAATTCTGTGGGATTTGGAGATGTTCATAACAAGGGGCACTGTGTGAAATTTGTTTCCTAATTTGTCCGAGTGATTTAAATTAAAGTTGATTGACTGTACAAAAAATTGCAAATGTGAAAAGCAGGTCATCAGGTTAGCCTGTACACATTTTTTAATACAATTCCATATGACTGAGGTTTTTTTTTTAAATAAGGTCTTGGGAAGAGTAAAGAGCATTGAAACAAGAAAACGATTGTGTACTTGGTAATCGATTTTCTGGGTTGCATGTATGGGTAGAGATCTTGCTTGCTATTTTAAGTAATACATACGTAAGTATGTTTAGCAAAAGAATATTGCTAGAGGAAACAAAAGAAGGTGAAGGCGTAAAGGAAATAGTGAACAAGTCGTCTGTTTACAGTCAAAACCCTCTGCAAAATAAGAAATGTTGAATTCTTTATTGTCTTTACTGAGTTTAAGATTAAACTCCTAACGTAATTATCATTTCACAAATTTTATACTGACAGAATGATAAAACAATCTGTCCATTGATAGTGGGACAGGAGTGCTTTATTGCTTAGCAAGTCCATCTTGTTTGTTGTTTTGGTTTTTTTTTAACTTGTCCTAGGAAGTATTTTCGAGAGCACCTGATTAAGGGAGATAGGCCGTACCATTGAAGGCGATAATGGAATATCCCATATTTGGCAGTATTTGACTGATAGGATTGATGAAGTCAGAGGAAGTAAAAGAACATAGTTCACATTTTAACAAAGAAATTTGAGTTTATAACTGTCATGTTTTAATGCGTAAATACAACGTACCTCAGCTTGGTCTGGTGTACTTTTATTCCTGTTATTTATTCAAGTGTAAATGGAAGTAAATCAAAGTGACAGAAATAAGAAAACATGATTTAATCGGCTTTTTTCTTTGTAGACAGCTAATATGTATGAAGACTCTAAAACTGGAAATATGCAGGCAGTCATGAAGGATAAAAATGTTACTTTCTGTGTTTGGGCCAATCTGAAGAAGAAAGTAAGGTACAGAATACTGAAATTCTTGATTTGAAATGAGGCCTGGCCTTCTCTACCCAAGTCCAGTAAACACCAAGAACTGGTTTCTAGTAATCTTTTTCGTGTTGGATAGCATTCTTTGTACAGACTCCCAGCTCATGGATTTCATACCAGCCTGTCGCTAAGGAAGGTGCTGGTTCCATCAGAGTTTTATTAATGAAACAGGACTGGTTTATATATGCATATACATATACATATAAATATATAATTTGTTTCTTAAAATGCTACAGTAGAACCCTGTTACTGCCAGAACAATTTTTAAAGGAAAACAATACTCATGCAGAGAACTTGAATTCCTCTAGAAGCAGTGTTTCTTGCTGATGCATTAAATAGTTTCTAAGCTGTTGTTGCTTGCAAAGTGGTGGATGATGCTTTGTGCTCAGTTCTCTGTTAGATAAAAGATTCTAGAGCCTGGGATGCAAATATCCTGCATAGTGGTTTCTGAATCTAAGATTATTTTTTAAAATTAGATTACCGTTTAACTGTTATATTTTTTCAAAAGAAGAGTTTTGAGCGGACTTTCTACTCCCACTCCACAAATATGAAGAATAAGTTGGTAAAAGGACTTTGCTTTGACTAAGGCCCGTGGCTGTAGGCTTTGCTAGGATAACTAGAAGGCTGGGTACTGAGCAACTTCAGACCGACCTGCAGGAAAAGCCCATTTGGGTTAGGGCCAAAGCCTTTTGGTCAGCTTAGAGATGCACTTAAAATTTTCGACCCAGAATTAAAAAATAAATGGTGCATTACTAGAAGAATTTTAGAATTTGTGGCCAGCTGATCTTATCTGAAAACAAGAATTATTTTAATTGTTCTGGCTTTGGCTGGGCAGGAATTACAATGAGCAAGAAGCTTCTGTATCTGATGAAAGAGCCCAAGTTCACAAATCAGATGCTGGATTTGGTACAAGTTGGCCTCCTGTGCCTGCCCTTAGCCTGTTTTCTGCACTGTCACAAGGATCGGTGGCTGTGTGGTACTGTTCATTATCCAAATTACCTTTATATCTCTGTATCTCTTTGAATTTTACGTGGAAGTTGCTGACACTGGTGTAACACAGACAGCTGGTGACTTCACGTGTGTAGGGTTTGCCCGTTACATCAGTCAGTTTACCGGGAATGCACTGCGTAGAAGAGCTGCCGCCTGATCCTGCCTCATTGTTACCCTGTCCGGACCCTTATTTTTGCAGCTCCTGATTCCCTTAATGCAGTTACAGCTTTTCTGGAGGGGCTCACAGACAGCTGTCAGTACGAGACAGGCAGAGTATCGTGACATCCCGCTTTATTTCTTAAGACTGTGCCACGCAACAAAAGAGAATTTAGGTGACTTTTAGTGTAGAACATCAATATGAATACTTAGAAGAAATATGAATACAAGTGCTGCCAATCTGATTAGGGAATATTGTTTTTTAAACTGTTGTTTACAGGTTGAAAAATCACGTGTTTTCTGATGTGCAGCATGGATTTGATCTTCCAAAGTCACTGGCTGTGAGTAGCATTGCAGTTCGCATATTGCATACTCATTATGATCATGTATCTCCACTTCGGCTCCAGTGTCAGTGTGTGCCAAAATTGGAAGTCTTATATAGCAAAGAGTTAACTCAGCATTCAAAAGAGGAGGTAGAAGAACCAGAAGAAGAGGAAAAGAAAGCCAGAGAAGAGCTCAGCGTGTCTGCTGAAGAAGAAACGTGTTCTGATGGGAGGAAGGTAGGTGAAAAACCCCACCGGAGGGTATTCTACAACGCTGCTGTTACTGGAGGCCTGGTTGCAGCGTAACAGCTTCTTAGCATGGCTTGTGCCTGAGAGCGTGGGGTTCTGAAACGTTCTGTAGAGAGAGGCAACTTGTGTTAATATTGTGTCATAGATCTTCTCCAGGGGATGGCCCAAAGACTGTTGTACAGCAGGTAGGAAGGGGAGTGCGGGCAGGGCGTCACGGTTGCCGTGCCGCTGGCGTGCGTGAGTTGGCATTGGGTTGGCAGTTTAAGAGTGGGATCGAGCCATGAGGAACGTCCGGTGCCGTTGTAAGGTATTTCTGTAAATCTGCGACAGATGTCCAGATGAATGGATTCCGCGTCGGAGAAACTGACAGCCCCATAAAAATCGCTGCAGAAATCCAATATTAGGAAAATTCGCTGCGTGCAGAGTAGGATTCGGAGTTCAGTAGGTGTTGGGTGTGCAGTTACTTGGTTGCTCTGTGTCTGCACGCTGAAGCTTTGCCACTCAAGCACTGTCCCGGCACTGCTTCTGTTTGCCGGGTTCCTGGCAGCAGCACGCCTCAGCGGAACGCGTTGGCCTGGTGGAGGTTGCTTGGGTTTGTGTTCTTACTGGGTCTGGTTTCTCACTTTCAGTGTCATCTATGACCTGCAGATAAATGACTTGGGTGCTCTATCTAAAATTGCTGCACAAATAACTGTAAAATGTTTTATGCCTTCTTCATATGTTTGGAGCAACGATCTTTGCCTTTTTCCTTTTCATTCTTTGAGACCTTGTAGTGAATCAGTGCCTGAAATCCCATTTTGCTGGGCTCCTTTTTTATTTTTTGCACGACAAATCTTGTGTTTTGGCAGTTTTCACCTACAGTTTTCAGACTTTCTTCAAGCTCCTCATTTCATTCCTTCTCTTTTTCTTTTCCAGGTCTTTCTCTCTCTTTCTCAATCCAGTTTTGTGAATTTTCCTGTTCCCTCTGAATACTCTGCGTCTCTCAGCTACGGCAGTCTCCCCTCCTGCCTGGCTCTGCCCAGAGTTCCCTCACATTGCTGGGCAGAAACACTTGTTTCCCCTTGCCTTGTGTCCCGTTGCAGGAGGTGTGTGTTGCTCCCACGCACTGGCCGACGGGCAGAAGGGGCCTCGTACTCGGCACTGCCGTCCGTCTGCTGCTCTGCTCCCAGGGCAGTCTGCTGGAGCAGGGGCGCCTGCCCGTCTGGGCCGGGAATCTGGCTGGGAAGCCGGGGTAATGGTTTGAAAACAGAAAATATGTGAGAAAGGGAATGAATATCCGGGCAAGGCACCGGCTGAGACTGCAGGTGGGGGTTCTGGTAGTTTCAGTATGGCTGTGGATTCAACGTTGGCTGAAGTTTTCTTTGCGTTACTTTTCTATCTGTAATGTCACCATAAACACAATGTTGGAGTGCATGTGCTGCTAAAAAGGTGAAGTGCTTATATGGTACTTGGGGAGCTCGAGATGGAATTTCCTGTGGAAAGGAAGTAATTATTTTATCTCTATTTATATATCTGGTTACAAAGTTTGGAGAGTACCTTTAAACAAAACTATTTTTGCTAGCTAGGTAGAAGTGATTTCTCTTAAAACCTTGACCCTGTAGCAGGGTCGGTGCAAATGTTGCTGGAGGAGTGGGACTGTGCTCTTTCTCCTTGGACCGCCTTGGAGGAGGTGATACTCTCTTTGTTGTGTCTGTCTCTGAGTAATGAAAAGATGTCTCTTGCTTTTTTTATAGAGCGCTACCTCATTCAAAGACAACAGCAGCAGAGCTGATAGAAATGAGATGACAGAGGAGGAAACTGAGAAGAAATCAGAGATCTTGGACATACCATCACAAGGTATTTGGTTAGTTTTTATGTGCAGCGTTACAAAAAGTACATATTCTAAATATTATATATATGGAAACATTGGGATATAGATCTCCAAGTGAACAGATCAAAGTTTATAAACATATTGATGTTTTGATAACACTTGAGTTTTGTTGACATTTCTATTAATGATTGTTAAGTGCAGGGGGAAAATAGGACAGATAGGAAAATGGATTTTGTCCCCACACTTAATTTATGTATTATTTATGTTTATTTTCATGTACATATTTATGATGTTTATGTACATTTGTATATTATTATGGATATGTTTATGCAGATTTGTGGGTGTGACACAAAATCTTTATGAAGCCGTCAGCCTGTCTGGCGAGATTGAGTCCCTCAGAGAAAAATTATTTAGGTGCGTATAATGGTGGGCACTCAGGTAATGTAGGTGATACTGAGCATTACTTAAATTTGTGCTTAAAGTGAGATACATGCTGGAACACTTTGCTGAAAGAGGACCGAATTCTAGGAACTAAAACTGTTTGTCTGACCCACATGAGTTGTTACAAATTTCTTCGGTATTGTGGTGTCCTTTATTTTCTTGTAGTACTCTTTCAAGTAATAATTGAAAACTATTCAGTATGGCTTAGAGGAACTGCACAGCCTTCTGCTTGTAAAAGAAACAAAACCACACCTCACAACACTTTCTGCTGAGCCCAGTCCAACCAACCAGTTGTCTGACTAGACCCTAAAGACCATGCAGACACGGTGATTTTCAAGAGAGTATAAAAAACTTGGGCTTTATGTGGAGGAAATTGCTATTTTATTTCAGTAAGGCTTTGAAAATCCGTACTCTAGTGTTGGGTGAAATGCATGTGCACAGAAGTGAACTAATTGTACCTGAATCCTTATTAGCTTTGATAAAGAGAGAAGGCTTGTGAAACTGTGCTTTTGCTGGCATGCGAATGATTTGCAAACCCATTCAACCACTTTTCGGAACAGACTTGGAAAGGCTGCTCGTTTACCACAAACTCAGTGAAAACAGGCAGCCAGGCAGCCGAGAGGGAAAAACCAGGAGTGCAACAACAGGGAAAAGAGTGGGAACTACTGCAAGTCTCTGGATTGAACTTCATTGTACCGGTGTTAGAAAGCTAATTTAGCTTGGGAGAATGAATAGTTTTGTTTAGAAGATACTTAAATATTTTGGGTTTATAGTTCTAAAAAGCAAGTTAAAGTGCAGGCTACCACTGTGGCTGGTAGTAAAATGGTCTTTACATCCTTTAAACTGTTTGCTCACAAATAGGTGCCAAAGGCCATTATGTTGTTGTGAGAATACAGTCAAACAAACAACACTGCTGCATAATGCAACTAACTCAAACTTTATAAAATTAACACCATTTTCACTTGTTTTTTTTAAAAGCTTGAAGACAGTTTATAGAGATATTTGTCATTTTTTAAGATTATTGTCTCACTCTTTTCAAACAAATTTCATGACACTTACAGCAGCTGTTTTTACAGTATTGAACACTTTTTCTTGACCCCCTGATAGCAGTAACATCTGTCCTCCTTCTGTAATATCCACTGCAATGTTTTATATGGGCTTGTGTTTTAGTGGTTTTTTTTTAAAGAAAATATTTCTAGGTATTTTTTTCCATGGCATTGATGCCTTCTAATAACATTTTCCAGTTGATTAAAACTTAAATTTGTACATATATGTAACATATACATAATTATGCATAGAAGAAATATGAATTGTCTTCGCTATCTGAAAATTTTGTTTCATGTTAAATCCCCCTTGCTCTTCATAAATACCATTTTTCACCTTCAGCATGACCTGTAGGTGCTTTATGTCCTTTTATTTGCCTCTTGTGTACTTGTGAAATTCTTCTGTGATTAATGGTGTGACTATTTTTGTCAGTAAAACCTTATTCCTATACAAAGCATTTTGAATTGATTACAAAGTTAGAGCAGAGCTTAATCTGTTAAAAAGCTCAGTACCAAAACAAGAGGTGCTGTTCATTGTCCAGCTGTCTGGCTTTCCCCACGTTTCATTCCCTTGTTAGCAGAGTTGGGAACACCAGTAGATGGTGCTGAAATGCTGCAGCGGGCGAAGCGCTTTATGCACATGGGCTTGAAGTGCAAAAGTGAAAAATAACAGAAGTGGGAAATTTCAGTGTCTTTAAGCACCAAGTTGTGTTATTTATTTGGTTATTTTTTAGTTCAGGAGCCACTGACGCAGGAAGAGATGACTGAAAAAGAAGAGGCGCTAACTGATGAACCTGTTGTCGATTTGCAGCGGTTTGTGCCAGTGGGGGGGGTGTACCACATTGACCTACTGCAGCTTCCACCTCGGGTCAGCCAGCTCAAGGGCTGGAGCATGGTGGAGGTAAGCGAGGACAGGGCTTACACCCTGTGCCGGCCTCTTCCTTGTCAGCCTTGCAGAGCTGTTCCTCAGGCGTCACCACTGTACATATGCAGCGTACATGATTTCTTGAGCAGCAAACTAAAGAACCAAGTTTTCAAATCAGTTTTCAATTCCACGTGGCAAATTTTTGGAGTGGGGGCGGGGCACAGATGAGCCTGTGCTTGGCAAGGCGTGTGCTCAGTCAGTGCTCATCAGCATGGCTAGCACAGAGTGTTGTGCTGGAAAATGCTCTTGGCTAAAGTAAAAGCAGAGCGAAGTTCTTTTAGAATTTTTTTTATATGTGAAAGGTACACTTAAAGAAGGATGGTAGCAAAATTGCTGCCAATTCAGTTCCAGGCTCTGCAAGATATTTGAGGCCTATAGCCAATGCGTTCTAGTTTTCCCACTCACAGAGTGTGACATAGTGCTAACCTACATCACAGCTTTTACTGTGATGCTGAAATCCCTTAATAAGTGAAATTCCCATATGAACTAAGAAAGAGGGACTGTGGGCAGCTCAGGGAGCATGGGATCTTTGTTCCCAGCTGAGCACACAGACCTCATCACCAGTTGCATGTGACCTTTTTCATTCCCTTTGACACCGCGTGGACAAAATGAAATTATGTCTGCTTTTGCCTCTCAGCTGTTCTTTGTTTTTTTGGAGACCATGGATCTATTAAAAAATGACTATGCCTACTGTGTGGCACTGCCTTAAGGGTGCCATTGACAGCACGTGAAGGTTTCAAAGGCCTGGTGGCAGTTGCCTTTCTGCTGTCTTCAACATTGTCATTGGACATGCGCACTATTAGCAAACCATTAATACTAATAAATTTTAAACGGTGTGTTAGAAAATGCTGCAGTGCTTAGGTGGACTTAAAGGGGGGGGAGGTAAGCTACTGCATTTTTCTGGTAAAAAAATGTACTTTTTCCATCTTGCCAAAGTTACTCGATGTTGGATTGGAGGCATACCCATATCCCCCCGAAGAGGCTGAAGATGCCACACAACCGCCAATTGAGATAAGCCTTAGGCTTCCTGACAATGTGATGTATTTTGCGGATCCTCTGATAGCCCGATGGGATCCTGCAGGTACAAACTTAGGACATGAATTTATTCTGAGTTGAAATAATGGAATTTGTACCTGAGTTTGACTATTTCCAGAATCCAGCTGCGAAGATAAGAGACAATTCAGACCTCACAAATAATTTGGGGACTTCAATGTTAATTGATTTGGGGGTGGTTTTTTTTGTTCTGTTTTGCTTCTGCATCACATTTAATAAAGGAACTCTTACTGGCACAATACGCACCATTTAATGGGCGGTGGTACAACTGTATACCCCAAATCAAGTTTTGTTAGGGTGAAGCCATGTGAAGTCCACTTAGAACCAAATAAGCTCCTAACTATGTGTATTAGTACCAAGTTAAAAGACAAAAATTAAATGTTAAGAATCAAGTGTGATATTCCAGTTACTAAATAAATACAGCATACCTCTGACTTTACATGCATGAAAGAGTTTAGTGTTGAAGTTACTCTCGACAATGAGCTTATGACCTGCTATATAGCAAGAAAGAGATGACAGTTACACTAGTATTTGTATTTCTTTTGAGATTAAGGAGAAGTTTTCCTGTCAAAATTAGCCCAACCTTGTACTTAAAGACATTTAAAATGAAGGGAGTTTTTGCCTTAAATGAATGACCTTGATTTTGTGCCTAATGTTTTATCTTAACTATGAATATTAGTTAACCTAGGATGTCTTTACTAACTGATTCTTCCCCAGTGCTTATCACAAGCAGGAGCTTTATGTCTACATCTTTGTATTTTTGCATCCCTTTTGTACAGGTCAACAGTGGAGAACCGATGGCATCAGCAACGTAAGGTACAAAGCACAAGAAAAGAGAATCGCCTTTGAGATGGGTGCCTTTTACACAATAGCGCTTCTCCAGGATGCGCATCTCAACATGCCCTATCAGGCGTGGGAATTGCAACCTACCACTACCGATGAAGCACTGCTTACAGTTACTACAGTCTTTGCAATAATTCAGATACAAATTAAGGTATTGTAAATGTTGGGGTTTTTTTATAAAATGTTTGCAGGCTTTTTAAAAAATATAGAACTATTAGTGTCCCTTATTAAGAGTTGGGGATGCTTCCACAAAAGCAGTTTGAATCTTACTTTGCAGCTCTGAAAATGAGGGAGGATCTCTTCCTGTCCCCACGCTGTAAGGAGCAGTAGTGATGATTTCAGTTATTTTCTGTGAGCTGATCAGAGGAAAGCATCCGTATGACTGCTCTGCTAAGTTCCAGTACATGCTTTGGTAACTGGTGCTACCTCGCTGAATTCAAGACTCTTTCACCAGCTCGAGACTTAAAAATTGTTCTTCTCTCCTCCCAACCACACCACAAAAGATAAAAGCATTTCAAGCAATCTCTACTAATGTCACTTCTTCCTTCTAGTGGTTGAAGTTATGCATGATTAGCTATGTGCTCATTGCCATATCAATGAGTTCAGTAACAGGCATGATTTTAAAAGACTTAGTATAAGCATAAATAAGCGTGGGCCAGGAGGCCCATGTAGTTTCTGTGGCTTCCTTCAGGATGTTGAAATGAAAGTTTATAGCCCAGAGTGGTGGATAATGTATGCAATATCCAGAATAGCAGCAATATTAATGTCTGATGCCTGAAGCAGAAAATAGCTTTCATGACCAGTAAATTGCTGTCACTGGTTTGTACAACAGGATAATCAGTGTATGTTGTCTTCAGTAGTGGTGGAAGAGAAGGATGTGCTTTCCCATGTCACTGGGAAATGGCTAAGTCCCGCTGACCTAAGAGCAGTTTTGAAAAGAGCTGGTGTGAATATTTTCCCAGGAGAGTATTCTCACAAGTACATCTCTATGACCAATAAGGTGAGTGCAAGAGCAGGTGGTGTTCCTGCTGCTTTTTCCACCTATTTTTCAGTTAAGTAACGTTTTCACGTATGAAGACCTGTTGTGCAGAATGAGGTGACAAATACGTAAGTGTTGTTAAAGCTTTTTCTTACATTTGTATAAACAGGGGGAATTAGACTGAATGATATGTATATATTTTCTAACTTGTCGTTTTGCATTACAGTCTGCCATAGCAGAAGTTAGGGCCTATCAACAGATGGCACTTGTTGCATCTGCTTTTGCTTTTGCCTGGAGCAAGTGGAATGTGGAAGCTGGTCAAGAGCAAGTAGTGTTCAAGGTTTGTGGATTTAGACTAAACATCTAGAGAAAACCAGCTAGAGACAGAAGCTATTAACTGCTAGAAGTTATGCTTATCTCAAACATAGTCTTTAACCCCCACATGTGCTCTTAGCACAACAGTTTTAAGATTTGGGGCTGGCTACTTAGCAGGGTGCAGTGTGTCAGTAAGACTTCAGAGCCTGCTGCTCTGCTGCCTCACAGCTCATGCATTTGTGAGATTGCTCATGGGCCACACTTCTCCGTAGCAGAGACACTTGCTAATGTGCTAGGGTGTAGAACTGATCAGTCAGCTGTTGAGGCTTTAGCCAAAGCTGGAGTGATGTAGCTGGATGCTGATTTTCCTGAAGTGCCCTACTGTAGGGGTCTTCTGAGTAGCAGTCTGATCTGCAAGTTTTAAAATTGATATCTGGAAATTTCTTCATGTCCATATGGGTTTTCATTTGTTCCTTACCGTAAAGGAGGAAATAAGGAACTTAAGGATTGCTCTGTTTCCATCTGTGAACTAAAACAGGTGTGGTTAAAAACTTCTCCCAGACAGAAAAATACTCTGAGTTGTGGCTGTAGGTACAGAACATACCACACTGTTAACAGCTTGAGCAGCTCTCCCCCTTTCTTGAGTTAAATGCATGTGACATACAAATATTTAGTGTAATACCTAATCCCAAGAGCAAGAACTAAAACAACCGATGCCCGTTGCACCTAGCTACTCTGTCCCCAGGAGTCAGGCCAAAGCTTGCATTTTAGAGGCAAACCAGATGGAAGACTTTGGTGCTTGTACAGTACCTAGTACACAGTCTCTTAGGCACAGAGAGCTAATATTGTCTTAGGGGTTCAAAGCAGCATCTTGGTTTTGTTTCTGTATTACACTCCGAGTATACTAGAATTTAGAATTTCATACTAGAATTTATACTGTCAGTGTCATGGGCTTCATCTTACAGCACATTTTTTTTGCCTGCAATAGGTAAGCGAGCACCTTACAGCAGATTCTGTCAAAGACAAAGACTGGGCTCTTTACATGTTTAACGGTCAGAAAGCACAAAAGCTCAAGATCATTGAAACCAGTGAAACCTTTTCAGAAGAGCTAGCAGAAGGTTCTGAATTTCACTCCACACTCTACCACATGCTGAAGGACTTTGCCAGCAAAGAAGCAATGGATAAAGTGGAAACGGCTAGCTGCTTGTTTATTGATGTTGTGTATCAGCTACTACTTGCTACAAGAGTTTTAACATACTCTTAAATACTGCATGCTTTCCTTTAAAACTTTATTATCAAAAGCTTTCAATAAAGTTCCATTTCAAGTCTTGAATCCCATTCTATTCAAATCACTGGAACAGCTTCCATGACTAAAATGCCAACATGGTATTTTTGTTAGAGCAAAATAAATTCTTTATTCTCTTGTGGCTAGACCACTTAGATTTATGGTGAGCTATGTTCAAAATTACTAACTGCTTTATTGTAAACCTGAACAGAACCGAGATCCTTTTAGGTATTTGTAAAGATGACTTTTGTCAGGAGGGGAGGATTTCAATTTCAAGTCATGCTTTAAAAAAAAAAACAAAAAAAAAAAACCAAAACTCTCCCCAGAAAACACCCACAGCCCAACAAAACAAACCCAAACATATAACCTTAAATATACTATCTCAGCTTCTCATACTGTCATCCAGAACTCGGAAGTATAACTACAAAAGTCAGAACCTTTGTTATACTGGGGGTGGTCCGTTGTGTTGAAGGCCTGTATATGGCCACAACAGCTGCTGTAGTGAAGTCCAGGAGTCCCCAGTTCCGACAGGCGCTGCATCTGCTGGTCTTTGAAGAGACAGCCCAGTGAGGAAGCTTGTAAGAGCAGCGAGCAGCACCAGGATGGAAACAGAGACCCAGAGAGTTTTGTTAGCGTTGGAAAAGGAAGTCTTGAAATGGGATGCCCACGCTGACATTAAATTGCACCTGCACAGAAGAGTCAGACAGAGTGGTTCAGTTTTTCTTTGAAGCTTGGAAGGCCTCTTCCTACCCCAAAAAACCCTTTAAGCAAACCAGACCCCACAAATGCGCAGATCCTTAACGATCAAAGGTGACAAGGTTGTTACTGTTTCAGGAGCCATCTACAGTGGCAGCCTGTGTTCTGGGTTTGAAATGCAGACTTCAGTACGCAAATTCTGAACAAGCCGTTTTGGTGGCTGACCTGACCCATGCTGCCTGTACCCCACCACGTTTCTGAGGAGGATTCGCAAAGGCTGCCTTGCGGCTTATGAAGAAGTCTTGCTTGTAGAAACCACTGAAAAGCGCTGGCCTGGTGGTTTGTTGTTTCCCAGGGCTTTGGTGCCTTCCTGGAGGTTAGGGAGAAGTCTTACCCTAGCTGTGACAGCTGTCACATGGTAACCAAGAGAGGTGGGATCATAGCATGAGGCATGCTTCACCTCAGCGTTTAGGATTAGTGCTGAATCCCTGGTAGGGCAAGTCTCCAGCACCTGAGGTTACTCATTCCCAGTTGGTTTGTGTAAGAAGTTGGCATTAACAACCAAACCAAAGCTACAGCTTTTCTTCCCATGTCCACCACCCAAACATTGCTTTACCTCACAACAATATGAGAAAACTTACGCTGACTCTAGGCTCCATTTTGATGATTTTTTTCCTTTTTCAGAGACACTTTCCTTCCTTGATGGTTCTTCTTGTACTTCAGCAGGTGATTCTGACTGCTTGTTTCTGTAAGCAAGCAGTAACAGTTCCAAAGCTTTTCCATCAAGCATTCAATTTCCTAGAGCTCACAACAGATTGACCTTGTAGCCCTGATCAGGTGGTGGACAGTTAAGAGTCCATTAAAAAAAAACAACCACCAGCCCAGCACATGCACACACACACACCTCAGAGGAGATTGCTGGTGAACTTACTTTGTTTCAGCATGTTCATCTTCATACTCTGCCCAGGAATACGTGCTAATGAACCGCTGCAGTGAAGGACGCTTCTCATTTTGCTTTGCTCCCAGCCGTCCCCTGTCATATTTTACAGAAATTCGCCTTAATTCCCCCATCAGATATATAGCAGGAAATTAGAAATTCAGCAGCAGCCTACTCATTTGGCCAGGCCTTAAACCAGTAAGTTTCAAAATCAGTTGCCTGAAGTTAGGAATCTTTTTTAAAAAAAAAAAAAAAAATAGCCAAGAAAACCCCGGATCCATCAATGCCAGCTGCCTAGATTTCATATTTTAGTTCTAAAGGTAAATTTTTAAAACATTCAACCCTCAATAATAAAAAGACCTGTAACATTTAGTCACAAAGGCTCATTTACCTCTTGAAGCATGTAAAGCTAATGTGAAAGGTGTAGCCTAAACATTACTGTACCTCAAGATGCTCCCTAAGCTGCTCAATACAGGCACAATTAGAGCTGAAAAATATTTAACCCTATCCAAAGACAGGCCCAGGTAACTTTACCAACTGCTTGATCTCCTGTTGAATTTATCACTTCGTTCCTCTCCCTCAGGTTCATGGAGCTGGCCCTGGAGAAGAAGTTGGATGCACTTACTGCACTGGCACTTTTGCACTTCAGCCCGGCCAGTTTCGAGCAGGTAGAGCGCCTTGCCACCTGGGAACCCTTACTTACCAGCGGCAACCCAGTACCTGCATTTCCAGCACTCCTAGGCAATGCTGCAATGCTAACTCTTCGAAGGGATGATGGTGGCTACACAAATAAGAGGCATTACTGACTCTTATCAAGGAATGACTAGATTACTCACTGATCACATAAAATACCATCTGTTTTAATACAAACTGTATAAAAAAAAAATAGATGTTGACACGTAGCTTGAAGTGACAGACAAAGAAGAATCAAACCAGAAGCACAGCCCAAACCGCATTCTTTAAAGCGGCCTCCTTCCACATTGACTGCTTCCCCCCCAGGCATCTGAAGTGAGCCTGGCTACACAGCTTCCAGCAAAATACCAAAACTGAAGGCATTTAAATTCTCCTAATGGTGCTCACAGGAGTTCCTACAGTCAGTTTGATTTGCTCCCATCTGTTTTTTTTTTTTCATCTCCCTGTGCTAAACCGTTCTTCTGCAGCCCTGATGAGAACACCATACACGAACAACATTGCTGAACCATTGCATGAGAGCACAGCTTCGGTGAGCGCTTCATCTTTTAAGTGGGGCCACGTGCTGTTCCCTCAGGTTGGTGGGGTTGACTGAAAAATATATCCTCATGTTTGATGACATCAGCCCAGATTTGACACAAAAAACTACCACGTCAAGCATGTAGCAGAGCACCAGTGCATAAGAAGGCATGGAAAAGCACATAAACACAGACACTTAAAAGCACACTTGAAATTTCATGTTGTGTTGTGAATGCCATTACCTTAAAAGAATTTGGCAGCTTTTTATTCGTAGATTCATCTGTGAAGAGATCAAACACCAGAAAGGCTTATGGGAATGCAGTGAGCTTTATTTGCAACTCAGGGTCTGACTTTTTGCAATATCTGTTTAAGCAAAGCGTTTCAGAGTACGCTCAGAAAGCAGAAAGGACATTTCAGGAAAAAGCTTTCTATTTCATTAGATAAGTTCATGATATTCACGCATTATACATCCCCTACAAGCATCAATTTCTGCTGCTATCACTAAACGTAGTCTTCTATTATCGAGGCAGTGTCCTGTTACAGGACAATCTTTTCCAGTCAGGAAAGAACAGCTCGTGATTCAGAAGACTCCTACGAGGATTTTAGTGGTGCACAAGACTGCCCTTTGTTTTTAAAATACATGCCTTATTTGTCAGAAGAATTTAAGCCACAAGTGCACAGTGCCATCTGAAAACCTGACCACTACACCATCCACTTACAGGGGGAAATTCAGAGCCCCTGCACTGAAGGAGTCTGTAATTCCGATTTAGAGGGGAACAGGAGGCATCTGTAGAGAGCAGTCAGAGCTCAGCCACCTAGAAACAGCTACTGGGAATGCTCCAGTGTGAGTGGGCACACAAGTTCACTGGTCACAAGAAATTCTATCATCACCACGTGCAGTGCACTTTTCTGAAAGCCAGAACATTGCTGCATACTTGCAGTGTTTCCTTCCCACTCATTCATGACAGTTTACATACAAGTCTAATGTCAGAGAGGTTTTTTTTCCTAATAGTGTTAGTAAACTATTTTTCCTCTATTTTTAGGAAAGGAGATACAACAGTCATATCTCCCCTCCACCTAACATGTTAAGTTTCAGTTAGATAGGGGTCTATGGCCGATGCTAGGAAAAGAAAGGACGCAGCAGCATTACCTCGATCTCCAAGAGAACTAAAGGATCTCTCATTCTGGAGCAGGACCTGTTTCAGCTCCTCAAGTTCTGCATGCTCTTTTGCGTACATGCGCTTCAGGTTTTCCACATGTTGAATCATTACTTCCACAGCCTTGCTGACACGGCTCTCCTGACAGAGTGCAACAGCAATAGGAAAAAGAAGCGTCTCTGAGAGGCTGTGTCATGTTTAAAGTTAAAGACTTTTTTTTTTCCCCCCCTTAGCCATCTCGTCTCATCTCGTATCACCACGATGCAGTATTCTCTCATTTTTGTCCACCCTTTCAAAGTTTTACTACAACCCATCTCTCAACATATGCCCAAGTTACACAGGTCTCATTTCTCCAACAAGTACTCTTCTTTAAAATAAATTAGTCTTTGTTTTCTGAGCCCTAACAACTCCTCCTCGTCGCTTTCTCCGATCTGCAGTCTCAGCTGCCACCACGCATTTGCTAGTATTGCCAAGTCATATTTTCATGCTGTTCTTTGGCATTATACACAATTACACACAACACTGGAGCAGGTCTTTGTAAATTGCCATAGATTTAACTAATGAGCTGCCCTTTCCATAAGGCACAGAATTACCATTAGAGCATCAAGACTATTGCTACCACATCGCGTCTTGTGCTCTCTACTGCGTACATTCCTCCAATGCAAAGATTTTTTTCTGGATTATTGTTTGGGTTTTTGTTTGTTTTAGATCAGGACCGTATTTCTGTTGTGTGTTTTTGCACAATGCTGGTGCAATGTAGCTGCTCTCACACTGCCTGGGATTCCTTATAACACCACAAACTATGATGAGAAGAGAAAGCTGGGACTAAGCTGTACTGGGCAGTCTGCATTACATACACAAGATGCCCAAATCTAATTCTGGAACCAGAAGCCTAGCAAACAGACACTGCTATCCTCTTACATCCAGAAGCTTTTAACTTTGTACGAGATACATTTACGTGGAAACGGTTACCTGATTAATAGCTCCCAACATCTCTGCTCTGCTGGCAACCCGGGCTGCGTACTGGCTGAGGTACTGCAAGCTTTTCTGCAGCTTCTTAATTATTTCCTGCGCTTGGTTGTCTTCTTCACACAAAGGAACTAAAGCCTAAGAGGCATATTGGTAAGAAAAACAGTGTGAGCTACTAGTAGAGAAAGAAGAGTGAACCCAACTGATGACACCAGAGGTTGTGTTCATGCCCACACAGTCGGAAGATCAGCATCCAACACCCTCAAGCAGTGTAACTTGATACAGGCCTCCAGCAGGCAGAGACTTCTGCTTACCTAGCAGAAAATCAGCTGAAGACAGTGGTTCTTGTCAGAAGTTTGTGCCATAGAAAAATTCCCCACTGCCTACGCACACAACAGACTCAGGTGAAGGTCACCCCTCACATGCTAGGTCTCCTGTTTCAACTGTGTCACTTAAGAACTTCGTTCAGATTTGCTTCAAGTATTAAACACACACACGCATCCTAAAAAGAGCCAACCTAAGAGACACTTTCTCAGCCGTTCATCCCACCCACCTTACCAGCCTCGGCCCATACTAACCTCCAACATCTTTAGAGCATTTGTGATCTCCTTTTTCAAATTTTCTTCAGCCAAATCTCGGGACCTTTCTTCAAGCCTCACTCTCTTGTCCAAGGTAAACAAGTCACATTTAAAACCTAAAGACAGCCTCAAAAATTCAGCCTGTTGTGGGAGAGGAAAAGTTTTCAGAATAATTCAAGTGATGCAGCAGCTTTTAAAGTAGATTTAGATACTGACATGACATTTGGGACTATACCCCGTGGAAAAAGTTACAGAACAATGTTACAGAAAGAGAAGGCAAACACACCGGCGACATCCACAAAGCCAGTCTTCCTATCGCTAGGGATGGGGGAAATAATCTGCAGCCAGAACAGTTGATATCCTGGCAGCACGCAGCATGCCATCTGCGTCTTCTGACAAAACAGGCTGAAATCAGCACATTCTGCCTGGGAGGACGTCACAGCTCTGCTCCTTCAAGCTTGCAAACAAGTGTTTTAGTAGTGACAAATCTTTTGTTCGGTTTCACAGATTTCCACCTTTTCCCATCCAAAATTTCCATTGGGCTTGGAAAGACAAATTTCAGAAGCCAAGTTGCAGAAATACATCCAGTTTAAACTACTCAGCATCACGCTTTTATATAGGAGAAGATATTAATCAGAGCTGATCGGCAAGATCTTTCTGTTGTCCGAGATACTTGAGGATACAAGCAGTCAAGACTTACCTCCACTTCTTTCTCATTAGGAGATTCACTGTAGGATAAGAAGAAGCAATCATGTAACAGACTGCAGCTTTAAATTCATACATGCACGTGATCATTGAAAGTCAAGGCACTTACGGCTCATTTTGCTTTGTTTTTTCTACTTTAATGCCACCTGCAGTGGGTGAACTCCCTGAGAAGAGAGAAAAAAAATGCTCTTAGACAAAAAGGAAAAAACAGCCTCCCAAAACCAGCTTGTGAAAGTCTTTTAAGCTCCAACAGAAGCCACTGAAAGGTTTCTAGTGTCAGGCTCTTGCCAATAAAAGCAATTTTTATACCTCGGAGTACATTAGGGTTAATGTCAGTAAGATAGCACAGCACGGTCACTTGTACAAAGCCCCAAAAGTTAGTAGCTTAGTTGGCTTCAGCTGGCCTCTAATTAGTACAGGAGAGGTTCATTATAGGTTTTGGTTTAAGCCCCTAGCCCATGGGTTCAGGAGGTTACGTGAGTTTCTACATCACTAACTTTTAGTGAACTCCAAAGGCAAAAGGTGAGGCGATTGGACGAGTAGAGATGTCCAAGTCAGTTCAGTAGACACATCATTCTGTTTATCTAGATGGCACTACCCCCAGGCTGTAGCTAGCATAGAGGATGCCGCTTACAAGTCTTTGGGGAGAACAGGAATGTCAGAACCATTTCAAATATCCCAGCTCCTAAGAAATTTTCCCTCCTGTCTAGAGGAGGATGGAGCTGGCTAGATCAGTGTCTGTAGAAATCAGGGAGCAGGTTTTGCATGATAACATATTCCTTCTGTCCACTGCTAAACCATTTTGATCTACTATTCCTTAAAACAAACACCCTTCACAATAATTGGTGTGGGGCAGGTATCTCTCTGCACCTCTTTACACAGGTCTTGACACAGGCAGCCAAGGCATGCACTCCCGTGAGTTACATGAACGTGTTCAGCAAAACCCTCTTACCTTTCCTACTGGGAACCACAGCTGGTGCTTCCTCACTCTCCTCTTTATTATTTTTCTTTTGCTGGTCCACCTCCTAGAGGCATATTAGAGAGTAGCTATAGCAAGGGAACAGCCTCAACACCACTGGAGGGGCCCGTCCCCTCCCGCAGTGTTTTTCATTGTCACTGCTCAGCCAAACCAGTTCTACGTTTCACTGTCACCAGGGCTCTTACCGGGTCTTGCTTTGAAACATTTTGAAATGCGGTTTTATCTTCTTCCATCATGGGGCCAAGTTCCTTCTTGGTTAGATCCACTCCTGGGGAGAAACATTCCCAAGACCAAATGTAACGATAAAACTGAAACAAGCCCCCAACACCCAGTGTTGAACCAGCCATGGACCAACAGGGCTGAAAAACTGCAGCAAATGCCAGGAGAGAGCATCAGGAAGGAGAGGCAGCAGCACTCTGTACAGCACAGCACTATAAAGACATGCAGGAAGAAATGTGATAATAACGTTTGGCTTGGAAAAAGTCCCAGGGTAAGAAGTGTTAACATGTCTACAAGTGAGAATATTACTCCTGGTTGTAGCCGCTTTAGTTGAAGTTGCAGCAGTTACACTAATATTCCCTTGGATAATTGAATTTCATAATTTTTCTACCAGCATGGTATTTTCTTTTTGTTTGTTTGCTATTTAAAGAGGCAGTTTATAATTCATTTTTATTTGGAATTCTGGAAGTACAGGAGTATGTAAAAAAAATTCCATGCACAAACTAACAGGAGAAGCGAGGAGTATTTGTAATTCTCTTCTTTCACAATATCGAATATCAGATGAAGTCAGGAAACAGATGCTACTTTAGCTGCTGTTACAGAGGAGCTTGAGCACAACCAGGTCACGAGATGCATACAGTTGTGGTATTTCAGGTGCGCATAAGCTTCAAACATAGTCTGACACTTGGACTGTCCTTTGTACCTAAAAACTGAACTAGCAGGGTGCTGACAGAGCCAACAAAAGAACTCTTTCCCAGAAGATGAGTGGCGATAAGTTCAGGAACTGATGATGCCAATTAAAACGCAACACAAACCTTCAAGTGCCACAGTTTAGAACAGCTTTAAAGCAGGCAAAAATAACCTCCAGGAAGACAACTATTAACAAGACTTAAAAAGGATAATATTTAAGAAACTGAAGAAGGTTTGAGAGTCACACTAATTTCTTGTGTAGCAGTAACTCTGGTAGCTATTTATACCTTTTAGAACATCTAGAAATTTCTTCTTCCTTTTCTGATTATGTAGTCACACACACCCACACAGATGCAAGCCAAAGAAATGGCACAGGAGAAAATACCCCACCTCCAGGGCTGAAGTCTTTGCTCTTTTCATCCTTCACACGAACCTCTGCTTAGCACTGCCTTCTGCTCCTGTCGATTCTTGCAGCAGCCCTACATATCTGACCTGGCTTCCAAGGACGTTTAGAAGACATTGCATGGTACTAGCAAAAACCACAAGTGGAGATTCTTCAGTGTCTCCATTCTAATACTAGAAACACTTTCTATTCAGACAGGTGCAGCAGGCAGAGGATTCGCAGACTTTAAAGCTATCGGGACTCTGTCTGACCTGTTTTGCATATCTGTTTCCTCCGTGCCAAAGGCCACATATGAAAATTAACAGTAGAGGCAAATTAGTAGAAAGAAAATAGGTTGCAGTGAGGGGACTAAATTAGATTTCAGGAAGATAGTACTAAAGAAAGAAATAAAACCAAACAGGAAATGACGACAAAGAGTCTTGTGTTTAGGTAAATGTTAAAAACCGGTTACAAACAAGCATGCATGCCTATTCTGTGCTGCTCATTCAGATCAGCTTTTTAAATAATAGCTTAAATAAAACTGGAGTACATGGGCACAGTGGGTTTTGCTTTTAGTTTCTAAGCAAAAGAAGCACCAGTAGATGTGGTAAAAATAATTCTTCTGGGTGTTTACGGCTATAGCAGAAGACAGAACCATAGACAAAGGCCTCTCTCCTCAGCTCTCCTCTTGACCCATCCCAGCTTTTGTGCGCTGAGCATCAGTTTGGAAAGAGAGTAAAATGCTGTTTAGCCTAGCTGTGTCCCTAAGCTTCCTCAAGTCATGAAAACATTATCTCTCCTCCCAGAGTAGCCTGGGGTTTAGTGCCCACACAATGGTTTGCCAGCTGAGCAAGCATTGAGATTTCACTCGGTCATTTCACATTTAGTTCTTGCAGTGCTGTAGGCTGTCAGCCTCCTGCGAGTGGGTGAAGCCTTATTCCTACTCAGAGTTTCAGGGAGGGTTGAGAGTACTCGCAGGCAACAGTATGTTCAACAACAGAAAAATCACAAGATATCATGAAGTTATTTTTCTTACTCAGCTTCCTCACTTCAAAGATGTGCTGGAAGCAAGCCGTTTCCTCACTGCGCGAGCGCCAGCGTACCGCAGCGGTTACTGTACCTGACACAGGACCAGCCGGATCCTTATCGTTGTTTTTCTCCGTTGCTACAGAAGTTGGCACATCTTCCTCTTTTTCACGTGAGCACTTGGGTGATTTTTCCTCCATAACAAGGCAGCCTATAACATCAGGCAGCAAAAGACAGAGCTTTTACTATTCAGTAAATGCGCAGACTTGAGCGCATCTATTTCTAAGACTTTCAGTGCAAAAAGTTTGCATATCTGTGCCTCAAATTAAGGGCTTACCTGTTACTGGTACAGTGCTTTCCAGAGAGGATGCAAGAACTTCTTGGGGTGATGTTAAGAGATCACTGCCAAAGCAAAATTCTTTCAGATACTCATCCATATCTTATACAGTTTTGGTACAGGCTTTTAAAAGCTTGCACAAAAACTGACCTGGATGGGATCAGACACGAAGGCTCTGCACAATCAATCTTTAAAGAAAGAGAGGAGTTAGTATTAGGGAAAGGGTTGCTGTGCGAACAGAAAATCTGTATGTCAAAGTTTTAATATTTTCCCCAGCTGTGCCTCAATTATTTCAGCAGTGAAGAACTAGACAAGAAGTGTAGGCAGATTCATCTGCTAGTCTAAAGCCACCCATACATACAGTACGTAGCTTAGTATGTTAGCATTATTAGGAGCTATAACTACGTATCTACAGAAATGTTATCTCAGGAATATCATACCAAGATATGTATTTTGGTTCCTGATTTCATGTTTTGCTCCCAACGCACATTTTCAAATGACCGACGTACGTGTTACCACACCACTGTTCTATCTTAATGCTGTGCATCAAGATAGGTCCATTTTCAAGGTCTTGACCTCAAACCCCATGAGCGAGGCACACAGTGCTTCACTCTGCTACAGCTGTCAGGCTCATTTAGGTAAAAAAAGGTAACTATTATCTGCTTGGTCGAGCAGATGATTTGGAACAAAGAAAACTTGCATTTGCGTGGTATATTTTAGCGTGTGTCTTTGAATGACACTAGTTTTCAGTATTATATATAACAATTACCTAGCAGTTCAGACTGCTTCAGACCTCCTCCTCTGTGTGCAAACAGCAGAGAGGAATTCAGCAGCTAAAGGCTGGTACGTAGCTTTGCTCATGTTCCTTTAGCTACTACAGTGCAGTTCTGGACCCAAGTGTTATCACAGACAAAACCAACATCCTCTTAAGTCTTTTAATGTGGCAAGGGGATTTGGAATAGGAAAGATCTCATCCTCATTTCACCCTGGAGAACTCCAGCTTGCTTATTCAATTGGTAGATTGGTCTCTCTTCAAGGGTGAAAGTACAGGGCGAAACAGAGGTTTGAAGGGTTAAGTTGGTATTGACTTGTGATAAACTCCACCCACTGCTGAAGAGGGGTGCTGAATAAAAAAAAAAAAAGGCCCCAAACCTATCTCCAAGCACAGCAGGTATGAGGCTGGCCAGCTTTGGGTAACTCCCTACACATCAAGTGTTCAAGAGCACTATTGAAGTTGGGGAATGTGGGGGGAAACAACAGAGAAACCATGTCAGTTAGTGATCATCTATGTTCTGGTATCTTCCCTTCCCCCTCAAACATCTTCAGAGGATCCAGTAAACCCAACAAAGTTGAAAAGGGGGCGACCAAGGCTTCGGTCGCTCCTGAGAGCGGCTGACTGCTCCCAGCATCACCAAGTGCCTTCTCTCTCCTCCCTGCTCCCCCACCCATCAGAGCCTGACCGCACTCGCAGAGCCTTGCCCCAGCCAGCCGGATGTTTCCTCTAATGCAAATCCAGGCTATTTTTATTCTAATTTGAATTCTCTATTAAGCTTAAGGAAGTACAGCAGTGCATTTGCCTTGTTCAGGCCATTGGGTCTACAGGAGTACTGGGGAAGAAGGTGAAAAAAAATGAATAGCATGCTGGAATGAAAACAAGAGAAAACTAAAGTGCTTTTAGCGCGCGTGCACACACACGCGCACGCCACCCCATGCAAACAAACAAACAAGCTTGCATCACCTGGAACTGACTAAAGCAAATCATTATTCTACATGCCCTCTCCATCCCCAGGTAATCTCAGTCAGTGGTTTGTTTGAAATGAAGGAAAATCCTCAGTTCAGTTTTTAAAACCCCATACTGACTATTAGGATTGTGAGCTCCCACGGATTGCACAGCGTACACTTAAAAACACCACCACCACATTCTAGATTTCCTAATAAAACCTGTTCGCACAGGACTTTCGAGGATGGTTGTTCTCCCTAATAAAAGGATTGTGTCAAAGAAGATCCTGCAGTAGAATCCTAATCACTTTTTTCCTTTCCATCCTTTTGGTTAGCATAATAATCAAAGGATACTCTATCACAGCAGACAAATTCCAGCCAGAGTCTTGTATAACTCCTCCCAAATAAGCATTAACATTTGAAAGGCCCATCATCTGGTTTTTAGATTGTAATACGACTTTCACATTTATAAATCAAAATGACTATAAAAAGCCCAAGCTTTGTCTAGCTCTCACAAGAGCTCCTTTACTAAATAGCCCCTAAAATCCTATGATGACAATGCTTTGACAAAATAATCTGAGTTACTTACATGCTGAAGGGCTCACTCTGCTCAAATGTATCTGCAGCCACAGTGTAATAAAAAAACCCCAACAAACTAGGAAGACTTTTCCTATTAGACAAGGATATTCAAATTTTGCTGCACGTCACAGTTTTTAGAACAGATACTGGACACAGCCCATTTGCCTTTTCTCTGGGGCAAGCTTTAACATTTCAATTTTCTCCCTCTAGAATATTCACACGGAAAGTTTATATAAAAAAAAAAAAAGCAAAGACGGAAAATGACATTTCTGAACCCAGCTGGAATTACAGAAAGTTCCAGAGCAATGAAGCACAGGCATTTCAGACAACTTTGCAAGGCTGTGACTTTCCAGAAGGACCAGATAAAGCAAAAGCCCTTGAGATTATCCTCTTTAAGGTACCTGAAGTAGTAGCAGCACAAGCTAGGAGTTCCTCATCTGCTCTAGCCCAACCAAGCAGCGTGCTGAAACTACAGGCAGTCCCCATCACTCTTACTTTTTACCCTCACTGTGTTTTCTACCTTCATTTGCCTCTACAACTGGACCACTGCTGCACTTGCAGGTACCACACACCAGCTAGGGTAGGTCTGAGGTTGCCTGCTCATCAGCCTTGCAAAAGTTAATTCCAGGTTCACAGAAACCACTGACCAATATTTTTCCATTGTCACCACTAACATCAACACTGGAGTTTATCAAGCTAATTAGAAGCCCTGCATGGCAGGGCCGAGGTCTAGATTTCAGCAGCGAGTATTGTGGCATCGAGCACAACTTGGTGTGCTGAGGTGCAGCTCATCTTGCTGTTGCCACAAGAAAGCCGACCGACAGCTCAAGATGTAGATGCAGGATTCAATACAGCAGTGAAGGCATTTCTGAGCACATCAGCTGAAGGAAAGTTTTCTCACAACAAAGGTGTCATTTTTCAGCTGTTACATGGGAGCTGTGGGAGAAAGTGCTGAGAAAGGCAGCATTCACAGCTAAAACATCCTGTGGCTTCTTGCAGGTGGATCAAGAGAGCGAAATCACTCAGACTTCCCTGGCAGAACCGAGTATTGCTGCAGAAACAGCACTGTCTCAAGCCTTGAAACCGTGTTTAAAATACAGCTAAAAGCATGACCCAGATGCACTTGAACATCAAGACATTTAGGTCTATAACTACAGTATTCCAGAAGCATGCCCAGAGAGAAGGGACTACCCCCCACACAACAAGATGTCACAGCACCCTGCTGACTGATGCTCCCTTTGCCTAGGAGCAGTGCTGATTTAGAGCTGCTCTGCCTGGATCTGAGTAAGGCACTAAATGCTTGAACCCATTCAAAACCACATCTTGGGGATCAGAGACAGCACTCACCTCCAGCAGTGAAGAGTCCACCATTGTAATGGAAACAGGAAGGTCTGCATCAGTATAGCTACCAGCAGAGCATATTTTCCACCTGGCAATACACATTTTATTTGCATATTGCCCATACAACAGTAAGATATAGTGCCCATTTTCCTTAAGCACATAACAACTGCAGTCACCCCTATCTGTATAGTCAGACAGCTGGTCTCTCGGAGAAAGACAAATTCACCACCACCAACTATCCCTCCTCCCCCGAACAGCAAGAACCACCACCAGTCCTTCTCCCAGCCTCCTCCACACTGCACAGCTCTGCAGAAAGCCAGTGGCAAAAATTTCAAGAGCTGCTGAGTCTTTTGCTGCAGACCGCCTGCCTCTGCATCTTCAGGAACATCCTTTGAAAATATTCATCGACAATAGCTAGCTAGCTTTCATCATCTCAGGCAGTTCAATCTCTGTTTTAAAGAGCTCAGGAGGCAGCTTGATAAGCAAAGACCTCAGACCTCCTGGCTCTAAACTCTGCAAAAAGATGTGATTCCTCCAAGCCAATAGGATTTTGGCTTCTAAATGGGAGTGTCGGTTGTGAGTTAAATACTGAAAATAGACACAAGAACGCCCACATCATGCCTCAGTTCTCCAGCATGAAGTGGAACACCATCACTGTATTTGGCTGGTAGTCATACCAACAGTTTCAGTAAAAAGTTTCAATGTTATGTTTGTGAATAGAAGCAAAACGTTACCCCATAACACTATTAGCTGACTGCTGAGTGCCTAGTGTTTCCTATGAGAGACTCCCTGCTGTGAACTCAGCTTGTGCTGGGGACAGAGCTTTCCCTTGGAACCTGCTGTGGACTCTTCCACCCTTCACCCCAAAGAGGTTATTCTGCTGTCTTACTTGCACCCCACTGATGTCACATCTGAAGTGAATGCGCGTCCCAGATCGCAGCTTTCAAACGTGCGGCTGCCAGAGCTCTGTCCCCAAGGCCGATCCCAGCCGTGCACAGGACAGTTATTTGGGCATGAGGTCTCCAAGGTCAGAGCATCTGTTGAGAGAGACAAGTGTGAAGAGTGGCGGTCATTGGCAAAGTTGGATGTAGTCACATGTCAATTTTTGACCAAGTCTAAAATAATCAAGAAGCAGACCAGCCAAATACAGATTCATAATAAGGCGGCTTCCACCTTGGTATGAAAGCATTAGGTTATGTGGCCTTCGCATATTTTGCAGATAGACAGTCTGCAGCACCTGGTGATGGGGATTTTCTGTCATTCGGGTTATAGAAATTTCCATGGAGGACAGCTTTGTTGCAGTTGACTGTTCTGTGTGGCAGAGAGGGCTGGGAAATGGATCTTTTTTTTGCATCCATACTTGATTGGTACAAGCTGAGAATACCGGCCGTATTTGTGGCTGGACTGCAGTATCACAGCAAGTTGCAAGATCACCCTGAGATAACCCACTGAAGCAGTCATTTACATTTCACATTATGTT
>Ga0065711_1029716_pt1 | contig 35101 bp, 24 predicted proteins | sample Hoacrofraction12_FD_59098 | JGI IMG/M metagenome (GOLD analysis project Ga0065711, IMG submission 59098) | Hoatzin crop microbial communities from Cojedes, Venezuela - Epithelial fraction 12 v2 (version 2) | ecosystem: Host-associated > Birds > Digestive system > Esophagus > Crop | place... | reverse complement strand
TTCTTGGCAGCCAGGGCACACTGCTGGCTCATGGTTAACCTGTCGTCCACCAGGACACCCAGGTCCCTCTCCGCACAGCTGCTCTCCAGCAGGTCCACCCCAAGCCTGTACTGACGCATGGGGTTGTTGTTCCCCAGGTGCAGGACCCTGCATTTGCCTTTGTTGAACCTCATAAGGTTCCTATCTGCCCAACTTTCCAGCCTATCCAGGTCACGCTGAATGGCAGCACAGAACAACATTTCCAATCTGCTTCTTTCTTCTGTAAAATTATTTTTATAGAAGTTTATCTCTTTTCCCCATGTCTTGCTCTTACTACATGTAAGTACATAATTACTACACAATTATACAATATACAAGTATACAATAACTGCAAGTGTGAAGTTATTACATCATTTACATTATTGCTCTACCACTATGATCACAACTAATACAAATAATTATTCCTTATTCTCATTATGTGATGAGACAGATTATTTGACCAAATAAATTAATATAGATGCATAAAAGTTTGTAGATGTATAAGCAGACAAAGAAATATATAAATAATGTAGAAAGTAAAATTATTTAAGAACCAAAACCACAACCCAAAACAGACTTGTGGCTACACTTTATACATACCTAATACTTTATTGTTCTTCATTATTTTGTCTTATTCAATATTTTACAATGGAGTTACTGTAACAACTATTCAGAACAGTATTTGTGATTCAAAAATTCTTCTCAAAGGATATTATTAACCTTAATCCTTCACCACTTTTCTGCTGAAAAGCTGCAGTTATTCTCTCAAGAAGATAAAGTAAGTTGGTGTGATCAAATCATTCCTTGCAGCGCCAAATATTTGAAAAGAACATTTCGAAAGCAAATTGCCACAGGAGAACCTTATAGTCCTAAATATTCTATATATGACTTTTATTCCCCCAAAAAAACAGGAGTAAGAAAAAAATATGTTTATCTATGCGATTTATTGTTTAGAAAAAAATTGTCTGATTTCTTTCCAAATGATATAAACATGCTAAACACAAAGAGTACTGTACGCATGTGCGTTAATTTCTGGAGTGCATGTCTATTTTAGTAAAACTCACAGAACAGTAAAGTATAACATTACTGAAAACTAATATTTTTTTATACACAATATATATTTATCCCAAGGAATTCAACCGCCACAAGGTGGTATAAGACCAGAAGGTCTAGAAGATATCAAAAAATCTTGAACATACAGGATATTTAGGTTTAAAACAATACTGATTTTCACAAATTTGCAATGTTCAGGAACAAGAATTTTTTGGGAAAGAGTTTTTGTTCAGTCAGCAGGACAAAATCCATTCTTAAACTGGGTAAAGAAAGAAAAAAACCAAGCAAAATTTCACCTTCTTATCCCCATATCACTTTGTCCAATTTCTTATACCTTGTTCCAAATAATGTTCTACAGGTTGGCAACACACCAGGGCACACAGGGCATGTCATGAGGAACCCCTGATGTGACCTAGTGTGGGATTCCCACACTCGCCCAGTATAAAATTTCGAGGTGGAGAATTCTTTGACTAGAAAGAGCTAAAACCCCTGCCAAATGTCCATTATCTGAGATGTTAAAAATTTGAAACGTGGGCATGAAAAGAATTAGATCTCAAAAAGTTCCAAGAAAGATTAAGTTGATAATGAAAACTCAACCTCTAGAATTTCAACATCTAAACATGAACAGTTGATTTTAAAGTCATCAGTAAGTACCTGTAGATGGAAGAAGAAAAAGGATAAGTATGTGCCAAAACAGAGAATTCTCATGATTTACTGTTATTAAATTGTATTTTATGTTCCTGAAAGGTAATTATTACCCAAGCAAAAATTATAGAAGTGGAGCAAGCAGACTTAATCAATGAAATCCTTTCTCACTTTACAAGAACATAAGAAGGAATATCTTAGCTGATTTGTCTTCTGGTATGGTAGCCAATCGTCATTTAAATCATTCAGTGAACTGTGCATAACTCTACAAGGAAGGCCATAAGACAAGGTCATCTTGGCAGTTCGTGGTTGTAAAACCACCATAATTTTGTAAGAATTCTGATCTTTCCAAAGCCGTGATCACTTTAGTCAGAACCACTCAGCTTGCTTGCAAAAGAAGCAAAGATATTTGTCGCAGACAGAGACTTAGCATCGTTTCCTGAGGCAACCATTTTTACAACACTGGTTTTAGTTTATGGTACCTACTATAAGATGTTTTCAGAAGACACAAGGTTTCAGTTGGAGCTGAATCTTCCCTGTTGGGAGTGAAAATAACTCTCCATTAGAACTGTCATGATTTCCTGAAGTAATTTTTGTTATCAAAATGTCATGCAAAATGCAGCAGAAAGTGACGCTTGGAAATAGGTACACACCAGCTAGATGTTAGAGACTGCGACTGGTCTGAGTGACAGAGCAGGGTAAAACAGTTGAATAATATGACAAGAGATAACAATCCCAAGGAATAATGAAAATATGTTTATTTAGGATAGCTTTAAGTAGGACCTTGTAGTCACTTACAATAAATTCTTCAGAAATTTAACCTAACAGTTATCCATATTTTTTCTATGGTGTAACACAATATAGTAGTTTATCATAGAAAAAACAGTGCTTAACCTATCAGGATGATTTATTCATATCTTATGGTCCTGTGACTCACCAAATTCAGAAAAGTAATTCACCATCTCCTCTCAGTTTTCGCATTTACAGAACAGAGCACAACATCTGAACTGGTTTTAAAGCTTCTTTATTGATACTGGACAGGAAATAGTACATTCATAATAAAATGTACTCGCCCTTATTTTAAATACTGGATTAGGATGAGATAAAATTGTGCCACTATCTCTCACATCCAAGTTGCTCGTATTTCCACTGACTAGTAAGGGAACCTCAGTGACTTCTTCAGCTGTACAGCCCTCTGTTTAATGACAGACATCTCTTTCCACCCAGAAATCTGAGACACTGTAGTGGCCACAACATCTTTACCCTCTTCAACCCCCCCTGTCTCATGCCCACATTTACAGATCCTCCAGCATATAAGGAAGTGAGCTTTGTGATGAGGAGCAGAAAGACGGTGAAAGAAAAGAGAGGAACTAAAAGAAGTGAGTCTTCTGCTAAGTTTCAGGTGGATTTATTTCCGCTGGCTAAGAGGTTTTCTGAGGCAGGGAAAAGTACAGCTCATTATCTGGATTAATGTTATTACCTTCATTTTTCAATAAATATACTGTGTCAAGATTTATAGCTTCGCTGTTCTTTTTTCGTGAAATGCAATAGGTGTATCTCCTAATGCCAGGGCTTCAGCAGAGCGACAGGAGCAGCACAGGGAGGGACTTCTGCTAAGCCTTGATCCTGTCTTGGGCCAGGGCTGTGACAGCTTTTGGCTAACCCTGAGCTGAAATAAATGGGAGTGAAATGGCAGACACATCAGTTTAAGTAAATGACCTGCTCTGGATTTCTTTGATATATTTATTTGGGCTTCGAGAGAGATATAACTGTTATTGAAAAGAGCTGACTGAACTTCTCTTTGCAATAGCTGTAAAGAACTGCTAGTGCCCTCTTTTGGAAGGGTATAAACTAAACCCTGCTCCTTTCTCCCCTTACTTATTTCCAAGACCCAGAAGAGATCTGACCCTCTATTCAGCTGGAGGATCCCACTTCACCCCTTGCACTCCAACTGCACTCTAACCCCACTATCAAAGATTGCAACATCAAAATTTTGTGGCAAACCTTTACATTTCCCATTTGGTCCATGGGATAAACACTGAATCCTGCATCTGGACAATGCATAAATTGTTTGAGACCTTGCACTGTTAAATTGTGAGTATTAGTGATATTTTTGTGGAAGTAGGGAACTTTCAATGAAGTGCCATTATCTCACCAGGTGCCTGGAAAAGTAAGAGATGGACCAAAATCAGTATCTGATGTGAGGTAGTATCTGATGTGAGTCTCTCATACATGCTTCTGTTTTTCATGTTGATAAGAGTCCTGTTTACATGCTGTCCATGTATTATAAAATCCTGCCTCGCTGTGGTCCCTGTAGAAGCCCATTTACTGTCTGCAAGCCTTCCCGACACAATGGCTGATAAAAATTATTGACTTCTACAGAACATGACTGTTACAAAAAATTTTAGAGTGATCTTAGTGCTGGCAAAAAAAACAGAATGACAGACTTAGAAGAGAAAAACTGCCTTACTAACCTAGACAAAAAGTTAACCAGGAACATGGAGAAGATATTTACCACTATAAGGGCTTTCAAATAAATCAGCAAGTCAGAATTAAAACTTGGACTTGCAAATATGGAGCCCAGAATCCATATGAAGAGCTGTCAAAAACTCGTGTCCAGAACAGACTAGGCACAGAGGGGCACACACAGTGTTTACATGGAGCAGAAGATTGTATTAGCGACTCCAATTTGCATATTGACTCTTTTCATGCAGCATACAGAAATGTCCACTAAGGATGACAGAATCACATATAGATTTCAAAAAAGCAGGATGAACAGTGACCTTAAAAGTGATTCCCATGGCTGTGGTACGGACTTAAAAGAGGCTGGGAGAGGTGAGACTACAGCATCTCAGCTGGCTTCAACATCTTCATTTAGGCAATGGAGTTAATCTCCTGTTGTCAAGGGAGACGACAGAGACCAAATGATGATGACTCAACCCTCTGTTGGATCTGGAGATACCTGCCTGTCTCCATTCCTGACAGATGGTCTAGAGTAGCTGAATTCCTAAACTAATCAGTAGAGTACAGTAGGAGAGTCAGGAGGGACTCATCCACGATAGAAGTTTCACACTAAAGAATAGTCAGACTCTGGGTATTTGGTAGTGGACTCTGTTACTGAGCACTTTGGTCTGCTCAGGCTGAATCCACCCAAAACACATGAACAAGAGTATGGACTAAGGCATCAAATTCTCTTTGAGTCTGCTTTTCTGGGAAGATCTGGAGCTTTAGCAGAGGTGGCCTCTTGAAGTGATCTTTATTGTAAAGAATGTATATAGTGGAACAAGAGGCTCAGACCCATGGGTAACTATACCGTGAACTTGCCAGTCTTTCTTGCCAAGTGAATCTTTGGCAACTGTATAATGATAAGCAGAAACGGTGCTGACTGAGGTCGTATTTGTAGTCATGGGAACATCTTTGTAATGGGACCTCCTGCTTACATGAAATGCCAACAGAGAACAACAGTGTTTGCCAACATCTGACCTGTCTACTGCAGATGACTTTAGTCCCTAAGCCTTTTTTTTTTCCATCTCTGATACAATATTTCTATGGGAATTTGCTTGTTATTGATTAATTTTCTAGTACACGGGTTCTTCTGGACCTGGATACAGATTTGAAAAACTAAACATAAATTATCCGTGGGGCTGATTTTCACTTGTTCCCTGTTGCATGTGGGCGTTAAAATAGACAGAAATTGCCTCTCCCTTTTCTCAGTAATTTATCTAACCCCACTGGCTTTTATTAGGCTGATATTTTTTTTTCCTCTCTTCCCACTCAAATTTAAGCGGCTGCTCCCTCATCGCTAGTACTGGCTCACAAATACGTATGGAAAGAGCAAGAACTTACAGTTCAATTATTTGCTTTTCTGTTAGTAGATGTAGCGTGTTGACTTTTGTTTGTTTGGGCTTCCGCCCTGCTCTACAATAACATGTGGGAAAATAAATGACACTTTTTCCTTTTTTTTTTTCCGCTTCATTCTTTTATTTTCTACCTTTCTGATCTCAACAAACATGTAATACAGCTACAAGTGAATAACCAGGCCATATACTAAATGTTTTCCTGGGTGTTCCCTTCTGTACCAGCCAATTTTTCCCTAGCTGCAGGAAGGCAGCCAAGATAAGGAAATATTCATCATTTCTGCACTGTATTATTTCAGTGGAAACAAAGGATTGCACTGTGCATTTGTGCCGGTGTGCGTATACTTGTGCATTCATTGTTGGGGCTGTCTTTCTGAGCCCAGGACTTCCAGTTCTTCAGTCATTCTTGTGAAAGCCACCCAGATAAGAAAGGGAGACAGTGGCTACAAGTTTTGTGTTACTGATGGTGGCTGGTAGGCCAAATCTCTGCATTTCTGCACCCTGTATCCATAACCTTGTGCCCTCCTCTTCTGACACACACACACATTATCTGCACAAATGTTTGTGTGGCTACTCAGTGAACCTGACCAAGGAACTGATCCAGCTGAAAAAGAACACAGGAAAAAAAAAATCACAATTTATTTTTTCTGTCGGAGCAGTTCCTTGTTTCGGTTAACGGCATGGTCGTGAAAAATGTGATGCAGGAAGATGGGAATGACTTGAGAGCAGAAAAGAGGAAAGCAGGAGGGGATGTTTAAATTATGACTGACACCAAAAAACAAGGCCTTGTAAAACTTCACCCTGACTAGAATATATTTGTCTTGGCCAGCTATGAGCTATAAGTGATTATGATATAGGAGATTATTATGGAAGCAACAGTACATGTCAGACAACCTCTCACTAGAATGCTTACCTATACTGGGACTCCTGTTCATAGATTTCTGGGATTTGTATATATCTGAGAAAAGCTGTCTTCTTTGTCAAGTTTGTTTGGATTGAAAGGAAGAATAAATAGTTCAGACACTACTGAAGTCACAGTAACTTCCAAAAGCAGTATTTCCTAGGTCCTACGTTAGAAGCAAGATCAAAGCCAGGAAAAGAGAGTTTAATTTCCCTTCTGTTTTCCAGCCACCTGAGGCTAAATGCTTCTCAAAATTTGATTAATTAGGAACAACATCCACAGAGATGATGGCGAGAGAGCACAAATCTGCCAGACTTTTTGTGTACCTCTCTGAGTTAAATTCTGCTAAAGATCTTGCTGAAGAATCACCGAGGTCATCAAGATACTAAGCATTTTCACCTCGAACCAGATATTGACTTGTTCAGCCTTAACCAAGTAACACACTGCTCTCCAGGTGAGAGAGGAATCTAAGGAGGGCAGTGGAAAAAAATTTGGGTGAATATTAACAACTCACAGGACAGAAAATTTGAAAAAAAAAGTGTAACAATTATAAAAAAAAGGGACACCATTGTTGTGCTTAAAGGCAAGATGAGGGGGTGGATATGTTTCCAATGTCATTCACTGTACAGAAAATGGAAATGAAATCTTTTTTGATTGCCCTGAACAAATAATCAATAATTAGCAAGTTTTACCACATTGTGGTAGTTAAAATGTCACTGTGCATGAAAAATTAAATCTCAGTGCTTTAACTGAGGCAGGTAAGGTTCTTTTTGCAAATTTTTGTCTCAATCCCATGAAACACTCATCCTCAAATGTCCCATTAGTGCAAAGACAAACTCCAGGGATCTACTTGCCCAACAACTCCCAGCTAAAGCCTCATTTATGCAGTTTCAGCAGTGTTACCTAAGGGAGTAAAGGTTGTGAGATCAGGACATTACCAGTGAATAAGAAGGTCTGATCAGGAAGGAAGGCTGTGGTAATGTGGTTAGTTCAGCCTTTAATGGCTGGGCAGGTACAGAACAGCAGTCAATGAGATCTCTCCAAGGACTGGAACCACATGTGAAAAAATTACACATACTGCTTCCTTCCCTGAACATCAGTACGTAGTTCATAAATGCTCTTTAGTTGCTGGCCAAAATAGAAGACCTTTATACTCCTGAGATAGCAGAAAGGAAAAGGAGAGGCAGTGACCAGAAAAACTCCCATGATATGTGTCATCCAAACTCGGATAAAATTTCTCTGACACCAGAACAGTAATTACAATGATCAGACATCTTCAGATTCCTTCAGCTTATCTTAGCCTGATTCAAGTGATGTACAGAGAACACATAGTAGTCTGACTGCCACACTGGAAAGGGAAACTTGACAATTAAATTATTTATTCAAAGCTGTTAAGAAAATTAATATGGGCTCTATGTGATGGACTCCAGTGAAGCTACATCCCAGGCCATCTGTCATACCACCTTGTCGCATTTTTGAGGAATAAATGTGTTTAAGGTAACGGACCACGAAGATCTACCACAGTCAGTGAGTGGAAGCATGAAAGAAATGCATAGGATGGATGAATATGTAATGACAAGCTGTAAAAAGAGAAATTGTAGGTATGGATTAGACTTCCTGGTTTTAGGAGTCTGGGCTTTGAAATGGAAGAGGAAATCATCCTGGAGAAACCAGCTGCCCACGGTTTGGATGGGTGTACTCTTCGCTGGGTAAAGAACTGGTTGAATGGCCAAGCACAGAGCGTGGTGGTGAATGGAGTTAAATCCAGCTGGCGGCCAGTCACGAGTGGTGTTCCCCAGGGCTCACTTTTGGGTCCAGTCTTGTTTAACATCTTTATCAATGATCTGGATGAGGGGATTGAGTGCTCCCTCAGTAAGCTTGCAGACGACACCAAGCTGGGTGGGAGTGTTGATCTTCTTGAGGGTAGGAAGGCTCTGCAGAGGGATCTGGTCAGGCTGGATCAATGGGCCGAGGAGAATTGTATGAGGTTCAACAAGGCCAAGTGCCAGGTCCTGCACTTGGGTCACAACAACACCATGCAACGCTACAGGCTTGGGGAAGAGTAGACGGAAAGCTGCCCAGGGGAAAAGGGCCTTTGGGTGTTGGTCGACAGCCAGCTGAACACGAGGCAGCAGTGTGCCCAGGTGGCCAAGCAGGCCAACAGCATCCTGGCTTGTATCAAGAATAGTGTGGCCAGCAAGAGTGGGAAAGTGATTGTGCCCCTGTACTCGGCACTGCTGAGGCCGCACCTTGAGTACTGTGTGCTGTTTTGGGCCCGTCACTACAAGAAGGACATTGATGGGCTGGAGCATTTTCAACGACGGCCAACGAGGCTGGTGAAGGGTCTGGAGAACAGGTCTTACGAGGAGTGGTTGAGGGAGCTGGGGCTGTTTAGTCTGGAGAAGCGGAGGCTGAGGGGAGACCTTCTTCCTCTCTACATCTACCTGAAAGGAGAGTGTAGTGAGGTGGCTCTTGGTCTCTTCTCCCAGATAACTAGCTATAGGACGAGAGGGTTGTCTCAAGGGAGGTTTAGATTGGATATTAAGAAAAATTTCTTTCCTGAAAGAGTGTTCAGGCATTGGAATAGGCTGCTCAGGAAAGTGGTTAAGTCCCCATCCCTGGAGGTGTCTAAAAAATATGTTGATATTGCACTTTGGGACATGGTTTCATAGGCATCATGTTGGGTTGATGGTTGGACTTCATGATCATAGAATCAGAGAATCATAGGCTGGAAAAGGCCTCTAAGATCATAGATCTAGATCATGATCTTAGAGGTCTTTTCCAACCTTACTGATTCTATGAAAGCATATCCATACATGCAGAGCAGACCACCCTTCTAGGGGGGTGGCTATACATTATTCAGCCTCCAGATGTACCCTACATGACATCCTGCCTGTTACAGCCTGGCAAACAGAGGAGCTATGACAGAAGTTGCTTGTATCTTGATCTGCTTTGTCTATGCTTAAGATCTGTGATCCAGCATCAGGGATGAATGAACTGAACTGCCTTCATATCACAGTAGACAATGCAAGAGTATCCCAGAAGATAGGACACAAATCTGTAGTCTGTTTTCAGGCTGCTTGAGAAGTCTGTGCATGCTATGAACACATGCACATGATCCAGATTAGAAGCCAAATCCTTGTTAGTTATAACCATGTCTCTTCCTTCACCTCAAGTCAGTCCATTCTTCCTCTAACTTCATACGGTACAGGAATGTTATTAAATTTCACCTTAATAGTTCAAGGAGGTTCTAAAAAATCTTAATGAGTACAAAAGGGGGGTTTTGCCTCAGAATACAGAAAGCTGGTGGTGATGTAATGTGAAGTTTGCAGAGAGATAATGATGCCAGAAGTAACGAGAAAGGAGCAAGTGTTCTCTTTTGGTGGCTGAAAGTTTGGAAAGGGGAATAGCTAGGTCAGAACTTGCAGGAGATGCTGTGAAATTAAAGCAAGTGCTAATATAGCTGCTGCTGGTTTGTGGTGAGATGCGATGCCGGTCTGTATCAAGCAGGGATGTTTCTTGTGCCTGAACAGTGGAAACAACTTCAGTCAGAGCTTGCTGTAAAACAAGCCATTTCAGTTCTCCAGACACTCTTTCATGTCATGAGAAGTACTTTCAATAGGTAGGCAATCCCTCATACAGCAGTTTGCAGATTTAGCATGCGTCCATAGGGTGAGATTGATCATTCAGGCCTGAAGGAATCTCCAAATTTCCATTGGCTGAGAAGTTCCCCTGATACACAACTGATCCTGCTTATATGATTCTATGATTCTATATGGGTCCAGTGTCTTGATTTTTTTTCTTGGCACTTAGGAAAATATTGGTCCTCCCAACACCATTTCTCTGCCCTGGCAAGCGTCTTGACATTGGGCCTCAAAACCATGGGTGTGGTCTAATTTATTCAATTCTTCTCCTCTTTCCTCCGATTTTTCCCAACCATTAATTGTACAGGGACCAGGACAGGAGCAGTGCGTGCTCTGGAGGCTGCCAAATACAACGTACCCTGCCAAGTGAAAAATAAAAAGGTCAGGTTCTAAAGTCTAAACGAGAAAGCTGCAGGTTTTCCGATGGATTTGACATCTCAAATGGTCTGATGGATGTTTCCTTTGTTTGTTCTGTGACTACGCAAAAGGACTATAAAAATGCAGGCAAAACCCCTGATCTAGTACTCTTGGCTGATCTGTAGCTAATGTATCTGGCATTGTTTGCACTTTTTATTATTACCTATGTCACATTAAAACGTAGTCCTTCCCTATGACTAGCACCCTTGATGCAATTTCGAAATGTAAAATACACACAACTAACAAAAAGTTTTCTTCCATTTTTCCTGTCATCTTTCAACTGTGGAAAAAAACATAAGGAACTTCAATTCTCCGCCCAAAAGTCCACCAGGGACCCCTCATAACAACTTACCTCTTGCTTCTTAATTTGAAGTCTAGCAGGCATAAAGTACATCCTCTGTATTTAGAGTGAGTCACAGCGTGGAGCACACTACAGATAAAAGTGGGTGTGGTAGCTGAAGAAGGGAGGGCAGGAAACAGATGTGCCTGTGGTTTTTCTGTCTGGTCAAATGGGTTAGCTCAGGGACCATTAATGAGGGCCTGGGCTAGTTCTTCAGCTGGTGTAAACGAAGGCAGTCTTGCTGAAGTTATGCTGATTTACTTCAGTTGAGCATCAACTCTTTTTCTTTTTGCGTAGGTCATTCGGAGTCCAACGCTCGATGGCTGTGAAGAACCAAATCTTTCTACAGTTGGTCTGTGCCTCTTCAAGTGAAAGCTCAGTTTAAATCCCTGCACTTACCTTTCTTCTTTATCTAAATAAATTCTGGTAGTTTTGTTTTCTGAAATAAGAGAGATTTAAGGAGAGACACTGAAATCACACCTGGAAGTGCAGAGGCAACTGTATCTCCTTTGCAATTCTGAAAGCAGGCTGCTTGTCTAAATGTCAAAGTAAAGAGGCAGTTCCTTACAAGAGGACATCTACATTTAAAAGTGATTGGATAATTAGTTTTATTTAGGTCACGGGATCAGCACTGGAAGGAGAATGTAGTAATTCTCAGCTCCAACTTCCCCGAACTGACTCTCCAGCTACTCTTCGGGCAAGCCTTCGGGTTGAACTTCTCCATGTCAGCTGAATATCCCATCAGTGGTAAGGACACTGGGAAGCACCTGATGGAGAAACACAGGCCTGAGAAGGAAGATCCAAACTAAATAGCAATGGGAACAGAGCAGCCGTCTCTGCAGAATATTGATCAACTGCAGTCTTTAGTTTTTTAAAGAAAATTTTCCATTTTTTCACTTAAAGGTCACATCTGGCAAACATTGTAAGAGTGTTAACAATTAGAATAATGAAAGATCTTTGCCTTCAATTTCAGTTGACATAGTAAACATAAGAATTCAATTGATCCTTTTAAACAGACTAATGCATTATTCTTTGGGATATAGTAAATTTCCAGCCTATTCTAATCTTATCCAATTAAGGAAAACTAAACTTGAATGGCAATTTATGAGGTCCCTCCCCACGCTGGATCCAAAAAACTCTCATAAATACCTCTAGAAATTGCTTTTATCCTCTACAGACTCAACAAGATCCCCACAAAAATAGAGGCCTACATTTTAAACACCCTACTGTGGTATTTTACACGGATAGACACCAACATTGGAACCTTAACAGGTAGCCTTTGTAAAGACTTTATTCCCCTTCACTGTCTGTATTACTGTAGGAGGCCTTGTAACACGGTGCAGTAGGAGATCTGAATTGCTTCATACACCCTTGAACTGTGGTGCTGTCTTAGGCATCATAACAGGTGGCCTGAAAAGTCCCTTTTTTATGTTGACTTAGGAGAAATAAGAGACGATTTCTTAGGTTATTCTTGTCCACGCTCCATTATTTCAACAGATTTTTTCCAGACCATCTTAAGTCTTCCCCAAGCTTAATGAATTGCTATAATGCTTTGCTAAAGGGTCTAGTAACCACGGTTTCTGTCAGAGCACACTACTTAGAGGGGAGGAAAGTCCACCAAAATTTTCATATAGTCTTCATATTACTTTCTACATATTCCTTCTTTAGCTCTCGTGAATCTACGAGATGCCTATAAAACTTTGAAAATGTTTAGACGCCAGGTTTTCTGAAATTCGTCTTCCATCATGTTGACTGGTGTAAGCCGTGATCACTTTTGCTTCTCTAAGTTTTGCATTCATTCATTGCTCCTTGTCTAATACATTTTGGCATAGGGATTAGTATTTTGTTCTTTTCTGTATATTTTAACTAGTCTGATTTAAAGAAGACTCATTATGTTTCACAAGGTGACAGAATCTTTGCAAAATTATGACAGTGAATTATTCTGCTGTATCTGTTTTTATTTTCTTCCCATTTATCCCAGTTGTGCAATGTCAATAGAGATACTTTTGCTTTATGCTTTGATGACAATAACCAATACTAACCTGTCTTTTTTCAGGAACACAACAGGAGAGGAACTCACATCACATCCATCCTAAGCTGGATGTCTCACTTCCCATTGTGGTCAATGAAGATATGGTCAATAAAGTACCATTGTACAGAGTTTTAATTGCATCAGAAAAAAGTATGTTCTAGTTGCATGGGTAGGTTTGATTTTCTGATCAAAAAAGATTCTTATCTGATGACATAGTCTATGTTCTGAAATATTTTGCAGCATCGTTGTAAAATATGCCGGTTTTCCATCAACATTCTTGATTGTATTTCTTGAACGTAAGAGGTTAGAACACCAAGAACAGATTTGGGACACAGAAATTTTGAGGAACTTGGAGAAAATGCAAATATTTTTAAAAGAATTTTAAAATGTTTTCTTCAAAATGTCACACAGTGTTCCTTTTTATTCTCAGAGATTTTCTTTGAAAAATAAACATTGAAGCAACAAGGAAACTTTGTATTCCCCAAAATACCTTTTGGGAAATTAATATCTTACTTTCAATTAACAAGAATCAATCTTGTACATTTTTACCAAAATATTTCATTTTATTTATTGGTTTACTTGTGTAGAAAAATCCAGAAATATGCAAAATAAAATTCAAAAAATACAAAATCAAACCAAACCAGACATTTTTTCTTTCTGTTTGTAAAGGAGAAAATGTTTGTATCTTGAAAAAAAATAAATAAAGTGGATAAATAAATAAAGCTCTAATGCACCTTAATCGTTGAAACATTCCCTGAACTTTTTGTAGAGTAAAAGCACGCGAAATAAAAGGAAAGGGAATAAAATCTAGCTCTCCTTGAGTCATTTCAATCACTACATAAAAGTTCACAGGCAGTTTCTTGCAGCATGTGCCCAGCTAAATTTGCCCATGGTTCGCAGGTACAGTGTCAATACTGTACATCTACCTCTCTAGCCTTTCGTTTCAGTTATGTCTCCTGGAACATTTTAGCTCTTTTGCTTGATCCTGCAGCAACCCTGTGATTGTTTGCAGCTGACAAAAATTGAAGACAAAACATAGAATATCATCAGAGGAAACCAAGCTTGAAGAGCAAAACCTCTAACTCTGTAACATGTCAAGATTCCCCTCAGGAGTCTATCAGGTTTTCCATGCCTTAATTAAAGGAGCAGTAGATTGAGCTCTGTACACTAGGCACAGCCACCAAAAACTAATCTTAAAACAGTCCATGGGCCTCTAGTCTGGATGGCATTTGACAGCTTTTATGAAAGCTAAATAAGCAGTGTCCGCAACAGAAATGGAAATGGACAGGTCCCTTTTACCTTCCTCTCACACTAGGATTTTGTAAAGCCACCTGAGCTACCTAAGACAAACACCTCTGTTTGAGGCAACCTCTATTCCCATACACAATCCTCAGCCACAACAGATTCTGTCCTTATTCCACCCATTTTGTTGGTAGCTTCAGAGCAGCCAACCTGCAGCCTCACTCGGCCCCTCCAGATACATCCCCCAATCCACTGCTCCTCTGCCCACCTTTCCTTGTCAGTCTCATGATGTCAAAATTCTGTTTTGTTTACTGAAAACCACCAGCTGTCTAGTTTCCAGCCCAGTAGTGTATGTTTAGTTTGTGCCATTTTGTTCTCATACAAGGGATAGCCATCTGCACAGGTAGCCCTCCTCTACTTTTGGAGATTGTTCCCTAGCTGTATTACTAGAGAACAAATATCTCTTCCCATATTTTGTTTGGGAGGACTAATAAGCCTGATTCACTTTCCTGTTACATGACAGACTTACTCTTCCTTAGTTTATCCTCCTAACTTTTCAGCACATCTATCCCACCAAGTAACAACAAAACAGTCCACACAGACAGCCAGAAATCTGTATAGTATTTCTGATGGCACTACTCCCCAAAAACAACCACAAAATAAGATTTGACTATATTCCAGACACAACCAAGAAAAGGGATTAACTAAATTTGTTGAGAAATTCAGGAGATACTGGGTTTGGGATTGTGCATCCACTCAACATTGTTTTAATTGACAAACAATGTAATCAGGATATAACATAAGGTTAAATGATGGCAATTCTAAGATTCACTGTACCTTGCCCCTTACTACATTATGTTGGTAAAAATCAGACAGCTAGAAAGAGACAGCTACATGCAAAGATTTTTAAGTGGCAAAACATTTTTCAGTGGAGATAAGATTCTTTTCTAGATCTACTCATCATTAGAGTTATCTGTGCTGAAACATTCTGAAGAAAATCAACATGTTCATATTTAGAATGATAGGGAGAGGAGAATCTTTTGGTTTGCTGTTAAGTGAGAAAGAGACACGAAAGCAAAAGTTCTCTGAATCATGACAAGGATCTCAAAATACCTTTAATGAATAGGAAATTCTTATCTGGTTTGAGACAATGGGGACGTTGCTTTAATTGTAAATGACAGGGATTTTTTTCATTTTAGATGTATTTGTAAAATACAATTTATTGAGCTGGAAATAAGAAACTTTCTATTTTAGCAGATACACTTATGCAATTCAACCCCTATATTTATTGAAACAAAAGTCACTGATATTTAATTAAATTGTTTTAATTGTAGAGAAAATTTGACCTCGTAATTCTATTTCCACGTTTTCCAGGGCAGAATAGGTTGTTCTGTAAACCTCTGTGTAGCTAAGATTTAATACAGAAAGCGTAAGGAGAAGGATTGTCCTACTGTGTGTTTGAACAGTACCTGGCACAATGGGAGCCTCCTTTATTATCACCAACGTTGAGCAAAAATGCCCAATTAAAAAACATGGTAATAGGAATTGACTTCACACCCATCCAAAAGATTGAGCATAAAGCCAGTTAATATGGACAGGAAAGTCTCCTTCACCCCTCACTTTGGCCACAGATAGTTTTGGTAGTTCTACATTTGACTTGCTTGGCACTGAGCCTAAGCAGCTTGAGAGAGGTCGATGCTAGAACCCTGGAGACCAGGGTTTGCTACAGAACTTCAGGGACATGAAGGAACAAGTTGTTTCTGGACAGTATGCCTCAGACATTATTTGGAGAACAGTTTAGGAATCACAGATGGCACTTCTGAGCCACGTGTTATGTTCTGGGCTTCTTTGGTGGCAATGTGCAGTTAAAACTTGGCTGACCTCTACCATCTCATTCCAAGATCCTTCCATCCCCATGGTCACACTGAACTTTACTACTGAGCGTAAACAGTACTTCTTGCTGGTATTAAGCTAACACTGACTGGAGTTTGTGAGACAAATGTGACAGGACCTATCACAGTCATTCCCAGGGTGTATTCATCTCATTTATTTCTCAGCGCAGATTATGAAGAGTGTCCCAAACTAACCTTGATGACATGCACTGCTTTTATCTAGTTAACTTTGGGAGAAATTAATCCCATCCAAGGGTACCTTTCCCCAGATGACACAATCCTGGCTAATCTTAATCCTCATTCTTTTCTGAATTAAGTATATTTTGGAAAGCAATTCTGTCACATTCACACGAAATTCTGCCATGAGACAAAACCAAGTAATTTCTAGCTTGTTACCTGAGCTGAGTTGAAATGGGAATGTTTACGCAAGCAGTTTTGCCTCCTCTGGAGAAGTCAAGACTAATAACTGATACTTCACCAACAGCAAGAACATGCTTATTGGTTTCTGCAAGGTGCCACATGTCTGATCAGCCAAACACCTACCTGCAGCTGGTTTGTCTTTATACAGTCCACAAAAAAGTTACATAGTCAGAAGCAAGCAGTTAGTGTAGCATGTCCTAGGGTGGATTGTTGACTTTGGCAAAGGTACGACTGATCCTACAAAGCAAGTTAACGAGCAGAGCAAGTGTGAGGAACAAACCTTAGGATGTGATGAGGAAAGGATGTGATTACAGTGCATTGCTCCAGCTGGTTATCTATTCAGTGCCCTCTTGCACGGGGCCAGGAGAGGACGGTTAGTAACAGGCAACAAGAATCTTCTAGTCACTCCAGCAGGTGGCCCACCACCTTATTTATCATTTCTTTAACGATGCTTTCAATACTGTGGATCACCAGACTCCCACAAAATATATCAGAAAACTCACTCCACCCTCTGTCTTTATCCCAGAGTACTCAAGAAAACATAACGATACAAAGGAACAAACAACAAGGAAAAACATACACTACAATCACAGCTAGAAACCTGCCTTTTCAATCTTCCCAGTGCTGCTTAAGGGCCATAAAAATGCCATTACTCTGATGTACTAGGAGATAGTACACAAGTAGAAAATGACAGGGAAAATAAGAGGAGACATTAAGTCTGCCAGTTAAACGTGAGCCTGAATGCACACTTTAAAGTGAACTCCAAGGTCTAAGGTCTTTGTACTTATTCTCACACCTCCTTTTTACCCTATCGTATATGTTTATACCATAGGGCTGGACAAAACAACAGAGATCCAGACAGAGTTAGAAAAACAAATTATATATTCAATATTGCTATTTTGGACAGGTTTATTATTATTATTATTTGAAAGCAATGCTCTCAGAGAACAAATGCCCTATTTCATTTTGGCATAATTCTGGAAAAAATATTTAGAAGAAAAATGAAAGTAACCCACTCAAACATCAGCTCTTCTCTGCCGTACAGATGATTTGCCTATTTCACACTACAATTCCTTCACAAACGGGACTGATGCTTCCTGTATCCCTCTACAGAACGGTTATGTGGCCATGCAGGGGTAGTGGACATTACCCTTTGCACTTCAAGCTGACTTATAAGACAACCTACCTGGGTGTTTTTCAAAGACATATGAGATATTAGGTAACAGAAAGGCTCTAGCAGCAAGTAGTCAAGTACAAATGGCAAAACAGGAGAAGACAATCATCTCACTCACCCATGTATTACATTGCTTTTGCAGGTCACCTTTTTTACAGAATAATTAAGGAGGTGAGGACTGCTCAGCTCAGCTAAGGCAGAAGCACCCCTGCCTCCATGTTGGTTATTTACAGTGAGACACACAGGTGAACATATGGAAAGATATGAAATTCATGCGATTTGGAATGGTTGCATTGACTAAATAAAACAACTCCCATCCTGTGACACAGTGATTAATAAGTGTTATGGAACTTCAAGAAAGCGGAAAATTCCCTCTGTAACCAGCACACACACACACAAGAGTGAAAGAGGAAACAGGGAACTTCCTGAAAGCAGACATATCATATCACTGCAGAGGTGAACAGGGGAGATACTGGCTTAGCAGCCAAGCAAGGTACCTGGGCAAAGATGGAAGAATCAAAAGGGTCTGTTTCTGCCCTCAGTTATGCCAGTGTAAATCCAGAGTCATGCCAATGCAGCCACTAGAGCTATTGCAGTGCGTAGCTGACAAGTGAGAGACGAAGAATTGCCTCCTGGTCCATGAACTGAATGTGAGAGAGATTCAACAGGCTGTCTTCAATTTTTTTGATTTAGACACCCTCTGTGGTCTAGGACATGTCATACTTTCTCTGAGCCTAGGTTCATCCTACCTGTTGAATGAACATCACCATATTTCACTGTCTCAGGAGACTGCAAGCTTTAGGGTGCGTAAATTTCTTCTTATGTAAATAGGCATCTCTGGGCACAAGGTAGCCTTTTAAGTTGGGCCTCTGAGCTTCATTGCAGGACAAAACCAGGTTACATTCCTAAACCAAAGTTGTAGATCTTCTGAGAGGTTCATCCATGACTACCTGTGGAAATGGTAGGCTGTTTGTGACCTTAAAAGAAGAAGATCAAGAGTAATTGTATTGAGCTGAGTAATTTCTGATTCACATCTGTACAAGTCAGTGTTGTCCATCATTCAGTTCCTGCTTTGCAGCTGACAGGACTGTACCAGTCTAATCAGATAGTGCCAGTAACCCCTTTACTGTTGCATTCTCAAGTAGAGGAAGGAAATGGTCTGTTCCTTTATTCCTTTGTCCTTAAAGAACCTGTTCTGTTCTGTCAATGAACTTGGGCACTACCATTTCCAACCTTTGTCTGATGCAACTTTGCTGCAAACTTCAGCTGGCGTTCAGGTAGATGCCTTTCAAAATGTTGGTCTATGCAGCTATCTGAGAGCATACAAGAGGCCTGTTCCAAAACAGCCTCGGGACCTGCTCTGAAGACAGTTTCCCAGTACAGAGTGAAAGATGGGGCTTTGCGGTGGATCTTCAGTAGCCTTATCTCAGCAGAGAGTGATTCTAACATCCTCCCATCACCAAATCTCCAAGAACAAGAACTGAATGGATACCTTGGAGACTTGATGTCTTGCCTGCTTTTGTTGGGATAAACACAAAATTATCAGTATCATGAAGTTTACTTTTCTCATACTAATACTGTGTCCTAGAATCATAGAATGATTCAAGGAGTTTGATGAGTGTCAAACTCCTTGAATGCCTCTATAAGGTCTGAAATCATAAATCCTCCCCACACAAGTGAGCTAGGTTTGGAGCAACCTCTGTCTTCAATTCATGGAAAGTATATTTCTTACTTCACTGTCCCTGCTAACATTAACAAACTGTTTTTATCTCTTACTAAAAGTTTTATATAATATTTTAAAGGTCAGGACTTGTGGGTAAATGTCTTTTGTATAAAATATTACTTTTTGTTGGCAGTACTACGATGAAATACGTTGCTTTTTTGTAACTTCACTATGTAGCAGGAAGGATATTAGGGCTGGTTTCTGCTTCAGATTAAAAAAAAATAATCCCCATGCTACTTCACGTAAAAGCTTGTGACTCATTTCACTTGGGTTAGCTGATCGACAAATTCACCTTTTTAACTGCTCTACAAACATTTTTTCTTCCGGGACAGAAACCCTTACAATTTACTTTAGACTCGGAAAAATTGTAAGAGAAGATTTTCCCGTAGTAGGGTTTTACTGTACATATACCTCTATTGAAGAGTACTAGATTATTCAAGATCTAAGTAATTGTTTTTTCCTTGAGCTATTATACTCCTTGTTCCTACCTATCAGTTCATTCAGGTCTGGTGATGGGTTTAGAAGCATTGCACATGGAGCTTTATACGGAAGAGTTATGTCTTACTTTGAGTTTTAAAAGTACAAATGATAAAAGATCACTGTGTATGAAAATGGGAAGTCATAAACCAGCATGAAATCCCAACAAGAACAATCCTCTGATTTCTTGAAACAAAGACACTGTCAGATGAGTACCTAAGATCTTTGTTGGAAAGGTTCTGCTGAAGGGACAAAGTCAAAGATAAGCTGTTCTACCTATACAGTAGGAAATATTAGTTACATTTGGATAATTTTTTGTTAACATTTTAAAATGTCATTTTGCTAACCTTAAAAGTGCTTCTGCTAACAACGACTGGCACCTAAGAAATACAGGACTCTTGCAAGTGTAGCCTACTTTAGCAAGATGAGTACTGAATACGCATAAACACAAATTAGCAAACAATACAGGTCTTCTAGAAACCTGAGTACTTGCTTTGATTTCCCTCTAATTTAAAAGCCCAAGCCACCACTCCTCACCATACAGTCACAATATTATAGAATTTTTGAGGTTGGCAGGGCGCTCTTGAGATCATCTAGTCCAACCTCCTGCTCAGAGCAGGGCCAGTTACAACAAGTTGCTCAAGGTCCTTCCAGCTTGGTTTTGATATCTCCAAGAATGGTGATTCTGGACAGCCTGGTCCAGTGTTCAATTATTTTCTTGAATAAAAAAAAAAAAGTTAAAGGTGGAATTTTGTGTTTCAGTTTCTGCCCTTTGCCTCTTGTCTTGTCACTGAGCACCACTGAGAAAAATCTGACTCCATCTTCTTTATTTCTTTACTCCCCTCATAATGTGTTTATACACATTCGAAAGACCCCTCTGAACCCTCCCTTCTCCAGGCTGAACATTCCCAGCTCTTTCAGTGCCTCTTCATATGACAGATGCTCCAGTCCTTGAACCACTTTTGTGGCCCTTTGCTGGACTGTTTCAGTATGTCCATGTCTGGGAAGTCTAGAACTGAGCACAGTGCTCCAGGTGTGTCCTCACCAGTGCTGTTATTATTAACTCTAAGGATCTAAGTTTGCATTAATGGATAAACTACTACACCAATGCCCATCAGTTTTGAAAGAGAGTCTAGTCAAAGAAGCTCAGACACAAAGAAAAATGGGCAGAGGAAGACAGAATAAGATCATCTGCTCCAACCTCCCGCTCTGGGGAAGAAAGCACTCTACGTACAAAATTCCTGACATACGACTGTCTAGGATTTTTCCACAACTCTCCGATGAAGGTATTTCCACAGCCTTTCTGAGCAACTGATTACAGTACTCTATTGTCCCTACTATTTCTTGTAATGTTTTGTTTGAATCTTCCTTCCTGGAAGCTGGAAGAACACAAGCACTCTCTGCCAGTCCTGTTTCAGCTTCAGAAAAAGTTGTCTGTGATATTAATGAGATTTGCAGGAAGAATTCATGCCCCAAAACAAGCCATTTGAGGTGTATTGCTTGCTACACCACACTATAAGAACATTTCTGCGGACACATTAATGTATTTGGAAATATCTGAATGGAACAACCATTTGTACGTCTCACCGTATACCTACATACTTAATACTCTTCCCATACACAAAAGCAGATGATTAACTGGCAAAACTGACATGGAGTTTTCAAGAACTGATCGTTAGGTAATTCATCTGGATTTTCTGTGGACCATAAAAGGAGAGGACTTCAGCCAGTAAGCCTTCCTCTAAGCTTCCCAAAGACGTGATTCACTAGCTCCTCTTCGAGAAAGTGTTTAGGAGAACATGCAAAGATTGCTAATCCTAATTTGTTCTTGATGAATGGATGGTAGGCACATCAAATTGGGTTAATCTAAATAAATGTATGTGTATGTTTTAGGGTGCAAATCAGCTGTCTTGGAGTGGGCGTCTCATGCCATTTGAAATTTCCCGAGGACATCTGGGGTCAGCAGACACAATACAGCAGCACCCCTCAGATAGCCTGTGCCCCTCTGGAACAGAAGGTAGAAGCTTGAGGGGACACCCTCATCCACATCAGGGGTCCATATTTAAACAACAGATCACGTCAGAGGATGCTGGATTGTGAGGATTTCAGGACCCAGGGGCTTCCTCCTGCCCCAGTCCGATAGAAGGAGGCAGCCTCTGTGGTTATGAGTACCCTAGTTCAGTGGCCAGGCTGTCACAGAGCATAAGTTCCCAATCCTCGACAAGTCTTTAATGTGATTAGCTTTCAGTCAAATAACCTTGCAAACAACATCCCACCTATCTATCTAAGGAAATCTGGAATTTCTCTACAGTAGGTGGAGATCATGTCAGTATTATATGACACAGAACTGCAAACACACTGACTTCTATTGTCATGTACCTGCTCGTTTAGTGTCTTGGGGGACACGAAACCTGTAATTTCAGGGACCTATCTGTGCTGGTGCCTTTTGCACAAAAAATAGCAATTCTAGGAGTTGATCATATAAAACTGGCAGAAAACTCTTCTGAATGTCTTTGTATTGCCCAATAACAGTATCAATCTCTCCTTAACTGTCCTTTGACATGGAAAAGTTGTGTTTAATTGGATTCAGGAGGACTGGCTGGAGGAAGTTCAGATGGGATTCAATCCCAGCTAATTACACTCTTCTGTCTTTTTGGTACGCTTAAAAGGTCAGTTAAACCTCATAAAGCAGACTGTTCTCAGGGCTGTTCCCTCTGTCATTTCATTTTAATTTCTCTACTTGAACACAGTTTAGCCTATCTGTACAAATACAGAGTACAGTGACACAGTAAGTGAATTTCTCTGTCCATAAAAATTTATATACTATGTAGATCAAATAAGCAGTATTTAGGAAAAGAAGATTGTTTTCCCTATTTTGTAAGTAAGAGATAGATATAGGAAGTAGACAGCATGTTTTTTTAGAGTTGTAGGACAGTCCATATTAGAATGAGAGCACCCATCATGATCTCTTGATGTTCTGGAAGACATGGAAACTATATGTCCCTCCTCCACGTAGTGGAGTTTCACTTCTTTACTGAAACTAGTATAGGTTTCCAACACACAGATGATTTCAGATACCCTGAGGTTTTCAGTCTGACCAGATCCTGTTGCTAAAAAAGGGCTTCACAGAGGGTTGTGGTTTTAATCATCATTACGTCCCCTGCCTCTCTCATCTTTCTCCACCAACTCTAATCTGTGTTGCTGCATCAACAGATAAGAGTCAGCAGAAGCTGTGGTTTGAAGGATCTTCTGAGAGATTAATTCTTTACTTTGAAAGCCTGGAAAGCAGTCCCCTGTGCATGTCTTTAAGCTGTAGGCAAAAGCAGATGCAAGCTTTAGATTATCTGTCAGTGGCAGCCTAAATAAAATGCAGCAGTAGTAGTCTAGAGGGGAGAGGGCAGATGACACAATTGCTGAGCAGCTGAAACTGAATGAACAATTGCTGTGTCAGAACAGAGATTCTCATGTGAAAGTAAGGCTTGGAATTTCGCTTCTTTGCATAGGAAATGCATTTGAGGACTATATCTGCCATATGTCCTGCAAACAAGGATGATGACACTACAAAGAAAAAATATCTATACTGTGTTTGCACTCTTTCCAATTATTATTCGCACTGCTGGACTGGCACTTCATTGCTTGGCATGTGGGAAGAAATGTTGTCTCAAGTTTCTTCAGAAATTCACAGACATCAGTATTACTCTGAAGACTCCCTTCCGATCACTGACCATTTCAAACCTACTTATGCCATAAATTATTTTTAAATGAGAAGATGGACTCCTGTCAATGTGTCTCAGCAATCGGTCACCAGGACAAATGCTGAAGAGTAAAACCGATCAAGAAAAAGTTACTGAAGCTATTTGTCACCCACTAATTTTAACCTGAGGAAGCATTCCTTCTGGTTACTGACCTGATTATATATCCTTGACCTTTGCATGGGTGCTACTGGATAATTTAGGCTTGTAGTTGCTGGTTCTTTTCATTGGTAATTATGTAGCATGTATGATTTCTAGGAATAGGTATTGTGGATAAGTCTTGTTTGTTTTGGCTCCGTTTCTATAGGGATAAACTGAAGTAGTGTGATTAATTTCCATTCAGTTGCCATGGTTATTAATAATAATGAGGTGATTATTACCGCATGTAAACCTTACAGCAATTCCAATGCTGCTATAAAAGAAAGAGAGGGAGAAAGAGAGACAGAGAAAAAAAACAATGAAAGAACAGTATCAGATCCTCATCCTGGACAAATCAGCACTCACATGGCCTTCAATGAAAAGAAATGAAATAGAAGACGTGTTCTTGGAAAATCTGGACCTGTAGATAGAGCAATATTAATAAAACAAGTGATAGAGGAGAACCTCTCACTGACATCAGCAGAGCTGTGCTGATTTGCGCCCACTGAGATTTGATCCGGATCAAGCACTAAGGTCCCATTTGGTTCACATCGCCAATGGAAAAATGCCATGATGTGCTCAGTGTTTTCTGGGTCAGATTTTATCTTTTTAATTTCACTCTAAAAAGTGGTGGTGGTGTCTATGTGGGGTGACGAATAATGGCGAATAAAAATTAAAAAAAAATTTAAAAAAGCAATAGCTCTTCCTCCTGGGTTCACTAATAAGCAATTCCTACATTCCTGGTACCTGCTTTGCTGGCTCTATTTATTGCACTAAGTGATTTGTATTCCTTCTGGAGACATTGCCATGGTGTCAGAACAATAAGTAACACTCATTTAATCAGATTGTCCCCACGGGTGAGATTACATTTTTCAAGGATTCTGCACTCCTAGCTGGGACGTTTTGCAGACTTCCGTCTTTCTGAGTCGTGCTGTAGGTGCAGAAAGCTCACAACTGGCAAATCACAGCCACTGGGCAGACTTGTTGTTGTTATTTTATGGCTAACTGGGATTCAACATCAGCCTTTTCACACAAGTCTTGGAATGACAGAAACAGGATGAGAAAGTGACTGTTCTTTCTCCCAAAAGCCACAACCTGTGCTTTGAGGCTGCTAGTTTTCCACGTTTCCTTTTCCAAACCAGGGGAAATTATTTCGCGTATTTGTTTCTTCCTTCCCATGTGTCTCATTTCTGTTTGCAAGTGCAGAGACCACCCTTCCCATCCTATCATTTGCCTTTTATGCATTCAGGATGCCAGCCTTTGGCAAAACAAAAATCACAGTCTAGTTGCTTCCCAGCTTTGCTTGTCTGCTGTGGTTCCTTCTAGCAAGACGAGGCTGTCGAGTGTTTTCCCTTTCAAATAAGCTGCTCTGTTTACCTCCAGATCATTCCATGGTTCAGTGCCAACAGGGATGAGGATCATCACCTCCTCAGAACACATGGCAGTCTGGGTCAAAGTCACTTTTTCTCTGCAGACAGACTTCATTGTGGGCATCCACCACGCTTTGCTGAGGGACTGCTCATGCTTTCAAAATGGATGCTAAAGCCAAGTACGCAAAAGCAACAAAGTAGGGCAGAAGGTGAAGTGCTTGTCCCCACTGTGCTGAACACAAGGGTGGTTTTCTAATCACCAGACCAAAGGTAACAGCTAGCAAGTGATGCCCTAGCAAGTGACTGCAAGAGGGGAGCACACGTCTCTCATCAATACATACTGCTTGTTCGGGGGAAAGTCCGTGACTGCATCCAGGGATTCTTGGAGGCCCTGAAGCCCATAGCAAAACTGAGGTTAGGACCCTCTCTACTTCCACCTCGCCACCTCTGTGCACCATTTTCTGTATTCAGAGGCTGAGGATGGGATATGGATAGCAGCAGAATTAGGGAGTGCCTATATCTAATACTAAATCAAGAGGATTGCGTCCAGTGGTACAGTCCATCAGTGCTGCTATTGACGGCACAAGACCCTGAAGATCTTTTTTTCGGAGGTAACTCTTCCTCACACTCCTGTGTAACTTCTCACTTGCCCTCTGTTTCACTGTAAAGCTGCTGGGGCATGTGCCCAGTTATAGCTCTGATCCACAGCATCAGATGAAGGTTGGGGATCCTACTCAGAGGCACAGCTACAGTTGTACCATCATCTTTCTTGGTCATCAGAACACAATGTCGGAAAGTCCCCAACAAGTTAAAGGTAGATTAAAGATTCACCTGCTTTTGCTACAGGAGTGTGGCAAAATGAGAGAGAGGCTATATCACTGTACAATGCAAATGAGATCTATCCATATGCAGTAAAATGAGGGGCAGACTCATGCCAGAATCTTCCTCTCGGACCCAAAATGGGTGTTTGATGATCCCTGGGAGGACTCCGCACTTGTCAGGGCCTGTAACTTAAAAAGCCTAGAAAAGAAGTAGATCGGGAGAAGGACAGTAAGAAAGATTCATTTTTAAACCATAAAGGACCATGCTGCAGTAAAATTTTCAGGAAAAGGAAATAAAAAGCGTGGATATTGAGAAGTGATGGTGTAGTTCCTGCCTGCTCACAAGTGCATACCGCTACTTACTACACTCCCACACACAAGCACATGTGAGCAAGCAAACACCTATTGCAAGCACGCACACATATGCATGCACATATGCCTGTTGTAATAACAACCCTGTTTTGTGTGAATGCATTGAAACGGGAGAGAATTGCAGCGTATATGCATGGAAAGGGAAGGAAAAAAAAATTTCCAATCAAAAGTTTCAGAGCAATTCTTTCTAGGAGATGCAGCATGATCCTTCCTCTGACTGGGATGGGGGACAAAAGGGGTTGGGGAGAAAAAGAAAAAAGGGGGCGGGGGGGGAAAGTTCGTGGTTAGATGGGAGCTCCCACCCATTTCCTTTCCTTGCCCTTCCCAGGCATGTCAGAGCTGGGAGCCAAGACAAATCAAACTCTCAGGAGCCTGCAGACAGACAGCACCACTTACCGAGAGCGTAATTGCTGCCCTTGGAGGTGCGTGAGGGAGGGCATGAGTGCGGGGAAAAAAATTAAGAAGCGGGCAGTGCCCTCTGCTGCCAAAGTAAAGCTGTGGATGTGGAGGGTTTCGAGGAGAGAAGGGAGTGGGATACAGTGAGATGGGGTCTCCAGGAGTTTGCAGATAAATTTTCAGAGCACATGGCAAGGGGAGGAAAGTTGACTGAGGTTCTTCTAAGGTCAGCAGCGTTCGTGTGAGGCCCCTCCCCCCTGCTCAGCTTACCAGAAAGTGAATTGGATATAATTATACCTATTGCCCTCACGTAAGCATTAGCCTGGTTTCATTAGCTCGGGCAAGCTGAGGTCCTTGGAGGAGAAGTGGAAAGAGCTGCTGTTGCTAAGGAAAACTGACTGCAGAGCAGCAAAACCCCTCTGGTAGGTACATCTGGGGCTTGCGGATACTGCTGTGATGGAGTCTAGCAAGGTCCAAGGAGAGCAACCAGAGAAGGGCAGGTTCCCATCCTCACTTAACAGGATGGGGACTGTGGGGCCACGAGACTAAGCTCAGGGTTCATGCCACCTAACTTTAGCCCTCTGAGTGCTCGTCACTTGAAAAGAGAGAGCCTGAATCCACCAGCCACCCCAGACCAGGATGAACTGTCATCCAGGGGTGACCAAGCGTGTCAGATGTCCCCCTTCTCTTATTCCAAGTGTCCCTTACAGAGATCTCTACCCCAGAAGAGGCAGTGACACCAGCCTGCAAACTGAAAAAAATCAGCTTTTTGCTTCTAAAACTCCCCCAAATCCTGCAATCCCCCCCTCCCCTCTCTCTCAGTCCATGGCTTCTCTCTTTAAGCCTTGAACCCACTTAGTAGATTTTGCAATATTGCTGGGAGCTTTCTATTCAGCTATCACAGCACTGAGCACTTGACCGCTTCAGGAGCAAAGGGACAATTTGCATCATCAGGGCTACAGAATACAGTGCCAGTAGCTGCTCACTGGCATGTGACTTTAGCCATAGATTGACAAAACAGGGGAAATTCTAGCATAATAAACAAGTCTATCCACCCTGGCACTGACCATCCCAAGTATCATAACATTTTGCTAACATACGTCCATGAAATAAAATAATAAGTAAGTCTAAGAGCATAAATAATTTGCATGTAACAGAAATAGGTGTATAGCTGTATATGAGTGAGATCTTGTTAATATTACTGTCTGATCAGTCTTTAATGTAACTAGACTCACATTTTTAAGCCCTTATTCTTGACACCTGGGAAGTCATAACTTTTCTTTGGAAGGTATTGTAGGCAGACATGACCTCTGACAAGCTTTTCAAAAACCATCAGTTATCAGGAGAGGTACAACAGATTTGTGGAGAATTTTAAATAAGCCTTTACAGGCACTGAGAAAAAAAACTCTTGAAACCGCTCGTGAACAGATTTCATCAGATGTCAGGACTAGCACGTGTTGAACTGATCGTCTGGCTTACCCAGGAAGAAATCTCCAGTCTGATCTTGCTGTCATTATGAGAAGGAAAGCCTTAAAATCTACCAAATTTTCTAATGGAGGAAATACTCTCATGCACAGGTGTAATTAGGTAAATGCTTTATTTCCATATCCTCTTTGTTATTATCTCCATCACTAAACCTTTGCAGTTAGTTTTCCACTTTCTTACCTTTCACATCTGTCACATTGCTGGCCTTCTCCTGTCCCTCTTCTTCCTCTCTCAATCCCACCATGCCTCCAGACCATAAAATTTTTATGTCTTGGTGCACAACTGTCCAAGTACAAATGGGGTAAGAGGAGTCTGAGGGTTATTTTCTTTCTCTTCTTTTCCCTAGACCTGCACTAGGAGGGGAACCTGGCCTCTACACTGCAGTAAAAAAACCCTGTTGCTTTTGCTTCCTTGCAAGTCTGAGCTTGTTGCAGCCAGCTCTGTTTCGCAGGCCACTAGACAAACCTACTTGTATAGAGCCTGAAAGAGACTTCCCCTGCCCCGATTTTTCTGTTAGGCTGAGTCATCACTCAGGACATCCCTGGATTTTCCCCTTCCTTCCTTCTCTCCCAGTCAGTATTCCATTCCCTGTCATGACATACAACTTAACTGGTGAGAGTCTATGCAGTATCGGCCAAGAGGGGTTATGTGCTCAATAAAGACCCATGGAAGAGTCTGTAGGGGGTATGCAAGACGGAGGAGGGGGGTCTTGCTGCTGTACCCACAGTCTCTCAGCTGGTATTAGACTCATTTAATTCTAATATATATGCCAAAGTATAACATGTAAAAGACCATGCCCTCTATGTCATGTTTTCTCTAAAAGCAGAACTGGTATCCTGCACCCAGAAGATCTCCAGGTGCAAAACAGAAAACAAGGCACGGATGGGTGCTGTTGAATTTGGGTGTTGCAGAACAAGGTAGGAACCAGAATTCCTGTTTCAAGGGCAATTCTGAAATTTTGACTAACACCTGCCTTGTTCTGAAATGGAGTATGAGCAAAGCCGTGAAATTCAGAGCACTGGCTGTTCATCAAATTTGACATGATGAAAACTGAATAAGAAACTTTGGGAGTCTAAGCGAATGTAGCAAGAGCTGTTCACACCTGCACTCTTGCAGTTCATATGCTCTGTGTGACAGGTCTTATGTAAATGGAAAGACCAGGAAGCTTATAAACCCCTAAACAGTAGTTTATACTTCCTTCTCACTGATGGATATCTTCAGAACCATGCTAAGTGACAGGCCAGGGAAGAGGACTCTCAAGTTCTGGTGTCCCTGGAATGGCATCTAGACTGTAGGTCATGTAAGGACTTCAACATTAAGTTGATGTATGGGAACACACCTTCTCAGAAGGCTCTGTTAAGTGTAGGACCTACTAGGTGCTACAGAAGGCCAAGGATATTTTGCTATTCTGTGACTCCATGCATCAGTTATGATTGTCCTCTGGAGAACAGATCAGTACACGGAGTCACAAATAGTGTGAAAAATCACAATACTACACTACCTATTTATTATTCCTTGAACTAGTAAAGGCTTTTCCTGACTCTGAAGGTAACGAGCAGCTGGCTCCCACTTACCAAGCAGACAGAAAATGTGGCTTTCAAGTCCATTAGCAGGGTGGGAGGTAGGGGTGTGAGGGGGTGGGTTGTGCCCCTGTGTCTGCGTGTGAAGGGGGTCTGTCTGTCAGTAGGTGCTGCAAGAAGTAGCATGGGTTGATGGTTGATTTCCTGGAGCTTCACAGCTTTGAGAAGTCAGCTTATTTGAGAACAATGTGTTCGAGTTGTGTTTATCTGAAGTGTGAAACAAACTGCATCCTGGCAGGATCAGGGTCTGGAGGAGGGAGTGAAAGGAGGTAGAAAAATTAGCAGAAGTGTCAGGCTGAAGACAATCTAATGACTCCAGTCAAGGTAGGAAGTTTCTCTTACAGTGTAGGGTTTGATAGCATGACATCCCTTATTCCTACCTCTTCCCTATATCCATCTTGTACACAAACCAACCTGGGGAATAGACAAGCACATGAAGTTATATTAACTCTGTTCACTGCCTTGAGTGAAGAGAATGATCCCTTTCTCTCTTTTTTTTTCCAGACTCTGACATTAAAGCCACTGACCACAGTCTAAATCACCTGTTAACAAGTACTGTCACAGACATATTTTTTTTTCCACAGCATGCAAATGTTGGCCAAACCTTGTTCAGCAGCAGTCATGCTAGTAAACTAGAACCTATTGCTGGACTTTTCACGGGCTCTCTTCTCCGCAGCTGCTATCTTCACTGCAGAGTGCCCTGAGCAACTCATACATGTAGCTGGACTGGGGCTTCCATGTGTCCCTGCACAAAGCCTTCTCCAGGGCAGACCTAGGGCAATACAAAGCTCTTTACTGGCCGTTTTCTTATCACGCAGAAAATAAGAAATACCCCCAGCTAGGACATACCTCAATGCCCTAAAGGGACTGTTCTGCAGTGCTGCTCGACTTTTCTCTCTGACCATGAAGTCTTCACTCATACAAGGGCACAAGGACAGAAAATTTTAGGATCCCTCTCCCAGTGATAAAAAACTCTGTGTAGCATCTAATTATCAAGTCTTACATCATAGCTGTCATAGCCATTAATGTCAACTTCTGGTTTCCCCCTATTCTGTCCTTAGAGTGCACAGTGGATAAATAGTGGACACTGTTTGTTTATGGTTATTTTGCTCAGAGGAAAGAAGTCCTAGTGTAAGAACAGTCTTCAATGGCTCACAGAGCAATGACCATTGGATAACTTGTTTGGAAATTCCAGCAAATGGTCCTGGCAAAACAGAGTTTTGGAAAATAACAAGGAAGGGCACAGGATGCAACGTCATGACAGATCCCTCTACAAAGCAGCCTTGAAATACTGGAAAAGCATTGGCATATCCCTCCTGTTGAAAAGACAATAGCAGTGAGGGCTTGGCTTCATCTTCCCTGAAAAAACATGGAAACTAGACATAAGAGCAAAAGTTCTGGCAGCACCATGTTTTCCCTCAGCTGCCAAGAGCTAGCGGTATTTGGAACACACCGTGGCAAAATATAAAAAATATATATATTCGAAGAAGGAGAAAGTGGTATGATTTTTTCCCTTGTTTCAAAAAGGAGCAAAGAACAGCTTGTTACAGCTTCTCCTGGAGCTGAGTCAAGGGAAAGCAGTTAATGGTCTGTTACTATCACTGTACAAATACTCATCGATCGTCTTTGTAGCTGGCAGACTCCCATTATGTTAGATGCTGTACAAAAGGAGGGTGTATGCAGTGAAAGCATAAAGACCAAGCTCATTAAGCCAGAAGCTTTGATGTGGGAGGGCTGCATCATTACAGGATCATGCAAATACATCTGGAGCCTTGAGGTGTACACCAGAGAGAAGGTCAGAGGGCTCAGCTTGGAGTGGGAGAGCCAGGAGCAGAGACCTTTAGGTGGGAAGGTAGCACAGCTCCCCACCGAGGCACAGGACCACAACTGCCACTGCATAATTCAAGATTTCCCACAACAGATGCTGTCAGTGGTTAGACTTTGCATCAGGTTGGAGCTGATACGTGGGGTATTGTAACAGCAGCAACATTGCAGCCTTGTGTGTAAGTTAAAGAGCACAGGCCTAGTGCAGAGGACAAGGAGAAAAAGGGTCAAGGATGCACCTTGTACCATGTGTGGGAGACTGAGTTGGACTACTAAAGCCTTTGGAAGATGTGGGTTTACCATCTTTGAATAATGTTTAAGGGCTTTGTTTTATTAGTATTGCAAAAGAACTCAATTTAATTTATCCTTTTCCCTCCGGAGTACAGCTTAGGATTCATGCTGTTCGCACGGGATGTTAATTCATAAAACAGGAGATGGAACATGTTGATGTCAGGAAAATATGAGTTTCTCTGCTGTTACCCTTTTGGTATCAACACCACAGGATTCCCAGTATTTCAAAGCCCTGTACTGTGTCAGTTCTCCATGCCAGTTTTGTGCAATGCTGTTTGCTGCTGAGTTCAGTGAAAATCACCTCTGGGACTTTCTAATACAGCAGAGACATCAAAGATCTCATGTGGTGCCTGCTCTTCAAATGGAGTAAGGCACTTTCTTACCTTTGAGGACCTGAGTCTCAGCACCTGCATGGACTTGCCTGCCACTTAGTAAAACCTCAACTGTCCCCTTTCCCATGATAGGTGCATGAACATCACCTCACCTTTCTTCTTTTCTTCACCACTCCAGCTACAGCTGACCACAGTCCATTCCCCAGGAGACTGGACTGGAAACCCAAATCGTGGTTTCTCCACCCATCTGGGATAGGAAGGAGTCACATAAGTTGCTTTTGGCTGTGGCCACATTTCTGTGGCTTATTCTCACCCGCCTGTTTTAGCTCTGACATGGGATTTTTTTTACTTTTACCAGCCCACCTGACCTTGTTTTTGCCATATGGGATCCTTGCCCTGTTTGTACACACAGCGTAGACACTGTGGTTTCCCACTCTCTTGTCTTGCACTTGCACTGAATCATTCCTTGGCTTCTCTGGTTTCTTGTCTTGGCTTTTCTCAACTACTGTAATTGGCCACTGCCTCCTAAAAATCAGGTCCAAAAGCCTGATTCCCTCACTCGACCTCAGCACTGGTGAGATAGGACAAACTCTGAAGCAAAGTTTTAGCTTATTTTCCCCAAATGAAAATGAGGCGAATTTCATAAGGAATTTTAGATGAACTCCCCTCACATAGGTGATCACAAGTTGACACAAAGTCTTTGCATGGCTAAGGTCCTGTGCAGCCAAACCCCAAGAAATGCAAGCCTTATCCAAACAATGACACATAGAAGACGAGATTGGAAGAGACAGAAATATTTTTACTGCAGTGACCTGAAGCTCAGGTCAGCCCCTCATCAAAATCAGTGGAAAATTTTCTTGTAAACTTAAATATCACTGGGTGTTTTGTAAGTTCTGAAGTTGAAACAGTGTGGTGAAATGATTTCTTTACTTCTTATGCAAGAAGTCTGAGACTTGTAGAGGGGTTCCCACATCTTAATCTCTCATTATTTGGGCATCATCTGGCCCTGTTGCAATTTAGACGTGTGATTGCTCTCACATTCCTTCATTTATAATATTCCAACTGGCTGTGCCTGGATCCCAGAGCAGGTTGTGCACACTTCTGAAGCTGGAGACACATCATGTAGTGGGATCAGAGCTTAAGAGGTCATCTCTGTAACTGTGAGATCCTTCCCTCCCTATGTCTTAGGGCCATGCAGAGGACATCTGTGGCCTAAGTAGTCAAAGACTACTTAGGAGGCAGGTCTCATACCCTGCTTAAGATACAGTTTGATAAATCCAATTCTACAACAAAAGACTGATAGCTTTGTTATGCTTTCAGCTTTGTTTATTATGATCAGAATTCCCTAGATTTATTATGACAACATCAATTATTAAAATCCTTACTGAAGTCACTTATATATAATCTACAATTTCTTCGAGTCTCTCATAGAGGGTAGCGAGTTGGTTTGTTATCCTGCTGGGGTCATTTACCATTCTTGATATGTCCATTAACCACTCAATATGATCCTGAAATAATCTGCATTTTGTAAGTAGTTTATATATACATAACTTATATGGGGTTTATATATATACATAATTATAGCTATATAGAAGTAGATATAGATTCCTGATAAGGAGAATCTAACAACAGCGTCTCTTCCATCAGACTCACCATTAAATGTTTAGAAAATTAGGCCTTTTCTGTCTCCACTGCAACTCAAGGTTAAAACCAGAATGGAAATTTCTGTGGAACACAGCTCACTCTTTAGACTTCGATTTGTAGGGATGACTCCTTCCTCTCCAGCATCCTGCATGACACTGAGGTGCATTTATTTTATTTTAATTTAGCAGTGAGAAATTCCACATCCCTGTAGAGAATTAAAAAGTAATTCTTTCTACAGCAATATTAATGTACAAATATATAAATTCTGTCCGTCTTAAAATATTCAAGCCTAACATGGGAGAAGCTAAGAAAAAATTTTTGGTTGTGAATCACAGCCAGAAATACCGTCTCTGCCCTGTCCACACAGTGTGTCAAATAAATCTGTTAGGGTACAAAAGACCTACATATGGAGTTTATTTTTAAACTTGGAAATATTCAGTGCCGTATTATAGTATATCTCACCTTAGTTCAGCAGCTACTTGTCTCAAACATTAACTAATTAAAACCCCAATACCTGAACTGATCCATTTCTTTCTCCTTTTTTGGAAAAAAATCCACTAAAAAAAAAAGAAAACTACTTTTTAAATAATCTCTTCCGTATCCTCAAAATAAAGAAAAAAAATGTTTTCCTCAAAAATAGTAAGTGCATGTTTCTTAAGAAATATGAAATAAACTAAATGCAAAAATAAATTAATAAAAAACCTACAGGTGTGACCATCAGAAACATAGGGAAATATAAGACATCTGTCCTTACTCATGGAGAAAGAGATGATGTAATAGGTTGATAAAGTAGTTTTGACAATCTTCAAAAAATTTCACATTTTTCGTGCTGTTACAGCTTCAAGTTAGACAAAAATTGGGAATATCACCTTTATTTTAAAACAAAAAACCCAAACAGAAACTAAACCAGTTTTAAACGTTTCTTTTAGCTTTCATAAGTTTAAAACAAAGCCTGAGGAAGTCAAACCTAAAAAACAAGTAAGTGTCTCCCAGTTTCAAATATCTACAAGTTAGCTTAGTTCTAAGACAGCCTATTGGATTCAATGAGAGGAGAAACATATGAGAAGACTGGGTCTCCTTAAATAAGGTGGGATGAGTCATGGTCTGTATTCTTCAATTTCTCTCCTTCGACTCTAAAAGAAGAGTATTAGGGGTTGGTATTGGGACCGGCACTGTTTAACATCTTTTTCAGTAACATGGATAGTGGGATTGAGTGCACCCTCAGCACATTTGCCAATGACACCAAGCTGTGTGGTGCAGT
>Ga0065711_1006052_pt1 | contig 35101 bp, 21 predicted proteins | sample Hoacrofraction12_FD_59098 | JGI IMG/M metagenome (GOLD analysis project Ga0065711, IMG submission 59098) | Hoatzin crop microbial communities from Cojedes, Venezuela - Epithelial fraction 12 v2 (version 2) | ecosystem: Host-associated > Birds > Digestive system > Esophagus > Crop | place... | reverse complement strand
AGATATTCAAGCCCCACCTGGACAAGGTCCTGTGCAGCCTGCTGTAGGTGACCCTGCTTTGGCAGGGGGGTTGGACTAGATGAGCCACAGAGGTCCCTTCCAACCCCTACCATTCTGTGATTCTGTAACCTTACTTGCATCAGAGCCTAGACTTTAAATGATTCCGTGGTTTCTGAGATCATGTCAAGGAGATGTATATCATTAATATATTGTAAGTTCTTTGAGACTTCTGGAATATTTGTTTTTTCAAGGAACAATCTGACGATTGCATCATGCTGGTTTTATTGTTTTATGTTAATTTTCTTGAAACTGTGCTGAAACTTGAAAACCCGGGTTTCAGATGTGCCCATTTTCCATCTTGCTAGAACTTCATTATTAAATTTTCTCGTGATTCTGTCTGCACTGGGTATGTTCTATTCAAAGAACAAGATTATAGAGCAGATTGTATTTTACAGCTGTCCTACTTGGAAGCATATCTGACACCATATGAACCGTTTAAGCGTGCCATCTAGAACAGTCTGCTTTGACTCAGATCTCATCACCCAGCAGGCTGCGATATTCTATTCCAGCACCTACTGTAATTTCTCACTACTTAAGTGTAAGGCAGAAAGCGGAAGCTTAGCATATTTTTGTGCTGCAGAGGCACAAGACTTGGAGTTTCCCAATCATGAGAATTTGGCAAAGCTCAGATTCAACAAATCAAATGATAAAACATGAGAAAAGTGTGTTTATAGACTTGCTCGCTTGTTTAAAGTCCTTGAGTCTTAAGCATTTGAGAAAGCATTCCTGCATTCTGCTTGCATTTTCTTTTCTAGTATCTCTTTCAAAGAAATTAAACTGGAAGCCAGAGAGTATTAGAGACACCCAAAAGTATTTAGAACAAGTAGCTGTCAACTTTTTATTTCTCAGGTGACAACATTAAACAGAAGGTTGACTGTAAATTAGTCTGGATGATGACTGACCAGTTGGAGTTGCATAGTCTTGACTTTGGAAGCGTGTGAGTGTATTTGCTTTCAAGAGGTTCGTGATTGAATGGGACACTATTAGGTTAGCTCTGAGGAAGATGAACTGTTAACTCAGAGCATTTGTGATGTTTCTAGACTTCATATTCTAGAAAAAGAAAGTTTTCCATTTTGATTTTGATCAGTCTTGTCCTGTTACATTCACGGTTATGTCATGATCAGTCAGATCATAACAGTCATCTTATGATCAGTCAGAAATCTTCCAAGAGCTTCTAATATTGACTTAGGATAATTGATATAAGGCTCCCAAAACAGTTTGTAGTGCTAAACTGAAAAGAAATTTAAAGAGGAAACTAGCAGTTCGCTCACTTTCATCTTTGGGGGGAAAGTAAAGGAAGGAAAGGATTAGGAATTGGTTGTCAGCTTTTGGGGGAATTTTGGTACTTCAGGGTTTTTTCATGGTTCATAACAGGACAAATGGCAGGAGCAAAGCTTCTGCTGAGTAACATTTTTGAGAAGTATTTTGAATCAATCGGAGTGGTTTTTCACATAATTTTATTCAGTGCAATTAAGATTTCCAAACAATTTTACAAGCAAAATTCAAGCATTGTATTTCCATGATTTGAAACAGTTTGCATTATCAACATGCTGTCTGTTAAGAGTTGCATGTTTTTTGAACATTTCTTGTGTGTTTTGTCGCAGAAGCATGTAGGATAATTGTTAGGATCTAATGATCTTTGAAGAAATACTATATTATTGGTCTACTGTATCTTTATATCATCTTTTATTAGGGAGTATAATGGTAAGTAATCTCTCCAGAATTACTTTTTGTACATAGTAATGAGATTCAAGTGTCAAAAGACAACAGATGAAGAAACCAAAGAAATGCTAAAAGACATCGGTGAATGTACTGTATCTGTCTAGAGTCCTGCTGAGATATTTTAGCCCCTGAGAATCCTTCTCTTTTCTTTTTGAAATGTGTTGTTTCAGTTCAGCCGTATTAGATCCATAAATTTGCTGCATTTTCCTGTATGACTAATATGGTGAGGGAAATTCCTGAATGTGCGATTCAGTCTGTTCACGTGTTATGCGCTTGAAGTCATATTAAAGAAGTTAATATTATGCCTTAATAAAATGTGTAGAGGGAAGCATAAAGTTAGTTATAAATGGTTATAATTAATTAAAAAAGGCAGTGTCTTTTTGCAGTCATGGGGTTGAGTAAAGGAGAGCTGGTTCAGTGTTTTGCATGGTGATAAAATTTTTTAAAATCCTTACCTTTTTTTCCAGAAAAAAATTAAGTGTGTATTCTTATTTGTCAATTTATTTTAGGACTGCATGTTTTTATGCCTGTCAGAGGATCTTAAGAAGTTCTATTATTGATTCAGAAATATGTTGTTGATTTTTGGTTTTGTATGGCTATTATTGTAAAAGCAGGACGCCACAGTTTTTATCTAAGACAATGTACAATTACACCAGAGACTATTCTTAAACTATTTTTTCTGTATGTTTGCAGTGAAAATGCTCAGACTATGTCTTGTCCTGTAACTGTGGTACATGGTAGACGTTTTCACCATGCGCATGCACAGACAACAGTAGTAAAAACAGCAGCCCAAAGGTAAGACTACATTTGTTTCTCCAAATGTCACTTGTAAAAACTCCTTGCTGGTTTTGTATGTAATGGTTCTCCTTATGCTATGAAGTGTTTTAAGGAAACATAAGTAATTACATGGTGCATTCTTGATCATGAGCTTTGATCTTAAATTACTGAAGTTTCATAAAACTTACCATTTAGGACTTGCTATTATATAATCTTAGAATGTACTAATTTTAAAGCACACTGACTTACATTCAGTAGGATAGCACCTGCTAATGTAAGTATATTTAGACAATACTTTGAAATGGACAAACATAGTATGCAGTTGAAATTCACGTGACTGACAACATCGTCATCAAAAACTAATTCACAGAAACTCCAGCTTGTATAAGAGCAAGTTATAGATCCTTGATCATATGTAGTCTGTAAATACAGCATAAAACATATAAACTGTGACATCTCACAGAAGCAAAGTTTTGCATTTATATAAATAGTTGTTAGAATGGATGACTGGAAACTGGGGAATCTTTCTCAGCTATGCTGAATGAAACTTAAATGTTTTTGAAAACTTAAAACAACATCAAACTTCTATAAATTTCAGGGTGGTTTTTTATTTTTTTTTTACAAGGTTTTCATACCCAACGTGTGTCACAAACATACGAGCTAACCATTGCTTTATGGAATTTTCTTTCAAATCTGTCCATTCAGAGCTGCTCTTATATATAAATTTCATGAATTTCCACCAGCCCACACGACTGCTTCATTCTGTCAGGATTTTGAAGCCTGCTTCCTCTGCCCCCTTTTCTCCTGTCTGTTTTTTAGAGTAGACTTTTTGGGGTGGTGGGATTATGTGTAGGCATCATCCTCTTTTTCATCCCACTTTCCTCACTTTCATTTGCTATCTTCAGAAAAACAAGACCCATATACTAATGTGAATGAATGATGTCATCCAAGTATTAATTAGGATAATGTGGCATTGAAGAAACAGACTGAAAAATGGATTTTGCAGTCCTGTCCCTGAGGACGTACACCATTGTTGCCTCCTTCCATTTCAAACTGTACTAGCATCTCTAAATGGAAAACAGAATGGACATTTCCTTCCCCTTAGTAACAATGGATGCAGTAGAGGAGATCTTCCTTTTCTTTACATTTCTTCCCATCATTGCAAGGCAAGAGTGACTGAGGAGGACTTTTCCCTCAAATGAAACTGAAAAATTAGGTTTATATTATCAGTGTGGTTTATGCTGAACCACCTGTGCTCTTTTCTTACAGCGGTCCTTTTCAGAATATTTTTTTTCAGTGTTCCATTGAAGAAAGCATGGGGCATCTCTAAGCACTCATGCCCTTACTTTATTCTTTTTTTTTGTTTGGTGATTATAGGGGGTAAAATTTTGATCTGCAGTGCTAAGTAAAATGATTTGAAGTAAGCAAAATCATGTGAAACTGCTCTTTCTTGGATCACTGAATATTGACCTTAATAATATTAGTGTACTTGATTAAGCTTTGTTCTAAGATGGTTCTTTGGAACAGCCAGTCAGCATGGATTCGTCTTACCTAGTTAAGTGCCGTAGGCTTCTTCAGCATGCAAGAGAGTCTGCTCCAGAGGCTCTTAATCTTAAGGGAAGTTAGACTTGCCTGTTTGCCTTTCTCACTTACAGGACTTGCTTCTTTATAAGCCTTCGATGTAATGTGGGGAGAAAAAGAACGTAGTGACTTCGTATGTGTGACACGCAGAAAGAAAACTAATGCACTATATAGGCATGCTGAATATTGCATGAAGTAATTGGATAGTAGTCATCTTGAATGTTTCTAAGTATGTTTTGTGTTAGAGTTGTTTTTGTAGTTCATTTACGTTAACAACAGACAATTAACTCTTACCCTAAGAATATTTTTAGGAGTTTCAAAGGTAGGAAATAGTCATAGCAATACCAAGCAGTGTTTTGCTACTGGAGGATGGCAGAACCAGCATGGTCTAATTAACTGAGGGTAAGCTTACAGAGGAACTGTACAAAGGACATGTAGTTCCAGTATCTTTTGCCAGTTGACTCAATTGACTGCTTTTAAAAAACTTCTAAATCTTTCTGAGTTAGAGGATTGAAAATTAATAGAACATGGCTGCCTGCCATACTTTTAATTAACAAAGAAGGGGAATCTCAAGGCTATTTGATATGGAAAATGGACGTTTATGAATGAGAAGACAATAGTTGTTTGAAAAAAAACCAAACCTAAAGTAGGACTGTTTAAAACTGTTCTTAATACAAAATTCCAGTGCATGTAAAGTGGTTAGGTTTTTTTGGTCATATATTTTTAGTTGTTTGGGAACTTTTTTCCTAGTTTTTAATAACATTGGACAATAGTTGAGTTTAAAAGTAAATTCTGATGGGTATCTCCTCAGAAAGGAGTATGTACAGATGATGTGTGTGGCAAACTAAGAATAAAATTCTAGATATGTATTGAGACAAAGAAAAGCTGGTAGCATGGAAATAGAGTTCTAAAGTGTAGGGTTTTTTTCTTATACTAATTTACAGGCAACACAAAGGTGTGTTCTTTTACGTTGTTTGCATTTGTAGAATTGTTTTATGGTATGGTGATCAGTAACAACATGGGGAAAATAGTTGTAACCAACCTAACATATTGTTCTTAAATCTGTAGTGGATTATTGAAAGGATAACCAAAACCAAAAACATAACTACATTGCGTCTGAGCAGATTGATGCTCTGGCACTGGTGTTACAGATTCTGTTAATTATACTAGATTCTTTGAGTGAGGAAGGTGTCACACAGTGCAAGCTAATTATGAAACTTAATTGTAATTTCTTTATTAAGTTGAATTTGGAACTTGTGGTGTGTACTATATTTCTTAGTTTTTTCTCAGACTTTTTTGCACGTGCATGTTAATTTAAATTCTGGCTGAATATCTGTTGCATTCATATTTAAAATATAAGTTTCCAGTACAACAAAATTGGGCATTTCAAGACAGTATTTTGATAAACATTATTCTTGTTTTTTTCCAGTGGAACCTGGGGATGAAATTAAAATTTGTTCACTTTTGATACAACAGATATTCGGATACAGCTTAGCCTATAGTCTTCTAGTTGGTTCAAACTATTTTGCTTGATTTAATGGACGCATAGTTCTGTCTTATGCTGTTGACTAACTGTTCTCTAAGACTTGGCATTGGAATAGCATGCATGTACAGCATGTCTAGCAAATCTTACGCATGAGCTGCATGAAGCAATTCATAGGGACACTGATTGTTTTGATTCCTGGATCTGTCCAGGATTCTCATTTCTTAATCCTTCTGAGATGTAAAAGTGAGAATTCTTTTAAATGCATTATATTAATATGGGATTTTAAAACAAGCGAGGCATCTAATGTAATGACAGTGTACAGTATCAGGCATTCTGGAATCTTCTTCCTGCCTTTAAGTATCCTTAGCATTAAAATTTATGATTCTTAACAGTTGGACTCTTTACAGCACCTATAAACAGTTAATCCAAGTTACGTATTAACTGCCAAGGATACAAAGATACTGGATATGGCTCCACATGGACGTGGTTTAGATCTGACTGGATTTATAAACTCAGATGTGACCTACACAAAAACAGCGTTTATTGTTTGTAAAGGCTAGCTCCAGTTGGAAGCAATTTTTTCCCCACTTTCATGCAGCATTGACTAATTACCCCCACCCCTGTCTAAGTTGCAGTGGTCACATTCAGTTTTCAATTCCCTTTACTGTTTTCCCAGAACCCAGAGCACTGCAGAGACTGAATGTGTTTTCATTCTGCACTCAGCAGGATTATCAGGATTACCTTCTTATCTGGTTTGCTTTCAGTCCTGCCATTTCTCTGGGTAACAGAGACTGTTCTATTCTAGTAAGTGTTCTGTTTGTGAAAAGGAATGGAGAATGAGTTTATATTACTCTGTAATATCATCATTCTGTTTAATTTGACTGAGGTAAAACAGGAAACAGTTTGAGTTTGTTCTGTTTTAGAGTAGTGTTAGTGTAATGCACACAACAGAAGTTTGTTAGGCTTTAGATATTTGGGAGGAACAGCCACGTAGATTAAAAGCTTACAGCATTCCAGATTGCAAGTTTTGAAAAGGTGAGAGGTAAAGATACTGTTTTCAAGTTGTCTTCGTGCTGTGCTTAGTTAGGTCTATTTTTATATCGATCTTGGTATACAGAGGACTTGAGCGGTGAGCACCAGCTACATTTATTGATGTTAAAGGAGACACTTCTGAAACTAGTGGCCCTAATTGTTAAATATTTTTGGAAATTCTTTTTAGCCAAAACCTCAGAAGAAGGCTGGTTGCTTCTGTTTACGCTTCTCTGTCCAGTGGTTAATGGCATGTGCTCTCCTAAATATTTAGGTAGTGCTTTCTGAAAGTTTTTTCCTCAAACACTTAAATATTCTTTGAATGGTTGGAAACATGTTGTTCTGTAAATTAATTTTGTCCTCTTGCACGGCAATCAGGAATTGGAAGTGAGCCTTGATCTTAATTCATGAATTAGGATTCTGTCATATCAGGTTCTCCATGGCAGTGAATTAAGTGAGACAACCAGGCTGAGTTTAGAATTTATCAAATTTTACGCACTGAAATAGGGACACGACAGTGTAGTGCTCGGACCACTGACAGTTGCTGTCTGTGAAGTAACATTTGTGTGTGCATTTATAATTACTGTTACGAAAATGCTGTGAAATGTAATAATGCTCATTTGAAAAGTAGTCCAGTGAGTGCAAGAAGCAATGAAACAGTTTAACAAGTTTTGAATTTAGCGATGTGCAACACGTGATGCTTTGCATCTTATGGTTTTTTTTCTTTTTTCATATTTTAAGCAATCTGGACCGAAAGGAAAGGTAAGCTTACTGTTCCTGAAATAAGCATGGCATTGGGCATTAAGAAAATTAACTGAAAGAATGCTTTATCAATGGTAGCTAAAGAATATTCAGTCAGTCATATCTGCGCATGTGTCACCTGGGTCGTTTGGTTTTTATTCTGTTTTTGAGGTTCACTTACTCCCTTTTACCCATAAAGGACCTTTACATCCGTCTCTAAATAATGCCATGTTAATGTGAACTTTGGGTACATTACCACTGGAAATCTTTCTATATGTTTCCAGTGAGAAAATAGATAAATTTTAACTTTCTCTGGAATTTAAGAATTCACTGCTAATTCTTTCCTGAGAACAGCAAACTTTCTGTAATGGAATGTTTCTGAAGCATATCTTAGTAGGGTGTTTAACAGCTTTCATTCTGTCATCTCAGCTTGGTTTTAATAGCATTAAAGGTTTTTATTACATTCCTGTGTACATTCTGTTCATGAAGTGTATATGTTAAAGGAATTAACAGAAAATGTATAGCAAAACCAGACACACTGTAAAGCTCATTCTCCTTTTACTGGTTTACTGTTGTTAATATTTTGTTAGCATATGAAATACCATAGATTTGTTTATCTTTTTATATAGCTTAAATTTATATGTTAGTGTAAATGTTTTGTTGATAGTAATGAATTTATGGAGTTTTTGTAAATATCCTGTCTATGTAGGTGTTCTTTGGCGGTATATGCTTGATACCAGGTTGAATTGTTTAAAAAGTGTGTATAATGTTTAACCAACAATTATATAAATATCACAGAAATCTAGTGTAGATCTGTTCTTTGTGAATTCAGGATTTTCTAGATTTATTTCAAATTCAGTAGTAAAATCAAGCCTTTTGGTTTTACTGCCTTTTGTTATTTCTTAAAAGAGATATCGGAGAGATATTCCTCAGTTAGTTTTGGCCCTCTAAGAAGGGGTTTGATCATCCTCTTGCTGCCTGGGCTTTGAGTTCATGTGTTTTTTCCTGGTTTTCTCTGTGCTGCATTTATGTTATTAGTTAACCATTCAGCTCTTAATGTTTTTAATTTGGTACTGTATGCCATAGGAAGACTAAAGTTGAATTGCATGCTAGTGGTCTTAGTTTTCCCTTAGGGACACCTGCTGCCTCATAGTCCAGTGCTATTGGATATGTCCTTTTACCCTTCTCTGCTTTTTGTTGCTGTCCTAGCAGGGGACGATGATTTAGGCGGAGCTGCTAAATTTAGTTTTAATCATTACCATCATGATAAATGCAGCTGCAGCTCTTGACTTTCAGGGCCAAATGGGGCTGCTGACCTGTGTACTAAAAACCCAACTCTCTGTGCTGCTGATTTTCTCTTTCAGCCATTGACTTTTGTACGCTGCTTTTCCTATAAGGCACACTGAAGGTACCTCTCACCTCAGCAGCTTGGTGCTTGCTATCTTATCATGCTTTGCTCTGGCTTTGTGTAATGATGTAGAAACCAACAGCCTGCCTGTGGTGGTACACTTCCAAGTAGCAGTATCCAGAGGCAGAGCGAGGAAAGGCTGTTAGGAGTTGGTGCAGCTGTGCACGTACGTGGTATGTTTGGTGTGGCTCATACCAGATCGTGGGTAGTTTTGAAAGCTCTGATCTGAGACAGCACTGTATCGTAAATTTCCAGATCCAGATGTTTCTTTAGGTTTATTCCTTTCTGGCACAGACAGAAATTGTCCCTGTCCCATCCCCTGTACCCCCACTTTGTTTTTTCCCTAGAGAAGGAATTCTAGTATGAAAATTTGACTTCGGCTGGAGAGTGTCACAGAGGTTTGTCTACCAGCTCAAGGTGAAGATAGTAAGTTCTAATTCCATCAGCAAAGGCATATGGCAGCAATCTTGATTGTGTGCTGAAAATTCTAAATTAGTGACACTGTTCTGTCTGGGCAAAACACGTTTAGTCCGGAATGCTATAGCATTTAGCTGTTAAGATGTGTCAAAAGTTCAGAACTCTCCACAGTCCAGACTACTGCAGTATTTTTGTCATGTCTGTTGCAGGAACAGCCTGATCTTTCTTGGTCTTGTAATTAATGTTTTGCTGTTTGATGCTTTACTACCTCTTGAGGTTGCTTTTATCAAATACTGGTCTACCTTCCTTGTATTTAAAGGTATTAAAGAGAGATAGATGAGATGCCTAAAATGATTTAATCTCTTGAGCATGGAGGCTTGTTCTTCAAGCAACACGTAAATCTCATAAGAAATATTTTTAGGAAACCTAACAGGCAAAAAAAATGTATATTTTTAATATTTGCTAGGATGGCAGGAACAGCAATCAATATTGTATTTCTTGGGGTTTTTTTCTGCTAGGCACAGTATGTAGATCTGTTTAGCTGTTTGATCTCTCATTTACTCCTTTTGAAATGGGAGACTGTTAGTTTAAGTTAGGATTTAGCAGCAAGAAGGCATTTGAAGTGCTGGATGTTTTTTTAAAATCTCCTACAAGAATTTTGTTCTTTTCCAAATAGTCCTTTTAAAGATAGCTGTCATGTTAGATTTTAGAAAAAATAACTAAAATAACTATAGTTTCCCTTCTGTTTCTGCACTCACATGCAATTAAACCACTCAGTGTGCTAAATACTTCACTGGAGAAGGTGTCAATGGATCTGCAGCTGTTGAAATGGCAACAAACATCATGCTGAGGGCAGAGGCTTCGTTTTAGCATCTGTAAAAGCTTTGTGGTGGTGGGCTGTGCCGTTCTGGTTAAGTGTGGGGTTTTCAGGATAGGAAACTAGTAGGAGGCATTTAGAGTTGCTGCACTCTTGTGGGAGGGCTGTTACTGTCTCCAAGAAAACATTTTTTTCAGATGAAATCTACAATTAAGTAGTGTTTATAAATTGTCTTTACTTTTGTTTTTAACTCAGAGCAACTTCAAACCTGATCTTGGTTTACTATCAAGTAAAACTGTGTTGGAAAGCCTCATTTGACTTGGAGCTGTTTTGTAACTTAGGTTTGGGTGTTACTGGTTCGTTTTGAGCGTACGAGTAAAAGTCTGATTGTGGGAGAAGAAAGATAACTCGTTTTCTCCTGGCCCTTACGTATTCTTGCAAGTGGCTGGCCATTTAATAAGTATCAAGTCTATGCTGATAACACAAAATTCAGACAAGTGTAAATAATGCTACTGTATTCCAATTTATTGTCAAAAAATATTTGGCAATGTATGGTGATGAATTTATTATCTTAAAAAGATAAACATATGTTGCATGCTAAAAATGTAATACAAACCAGTCTTACTTTTAGAAGAAAAATCATAACATACAAATGTCCAGAGACCTTGAATTGTCAAACTAATTTTTAAACAAAATTGTAGTCTTATAAATCTACTGTATTGTTTTCATTGCTTTCAGTTAAATGTCAAATAGTTTTTAATATTGTTTCTCTTAAATATCAGTTAAATGATATTTAAAACATTTTACAGAAAAATAATTTTTCTAACAGTGTTCATGTTCAAAACAAGACTTATTGTTATAGTAGTATTTCTACTGGAAGATAATTACGACGTGTCAGACAACAGCTCACATCCTTACTGCAAAGTTTATATTTTTCAAATCTCCTATAATGATGTCACAGGACTTTTTATACCCTTTAGAATGTCATTAATATTGGTTTTGATAGTAACAGCTTCTCATTATGTAGTGATGAGTTTGAGTTCTGCCTTTTATTTCCACCAGTTCTGCCTTTAAAGTAATCCCTTGTGATTTGAATTTTTAAAGAAAATATTTAAAAAAAACCATACAGAATTTATGAACAAATATTCATGTTGAGTTTCTGATTTTGGTTCGGTTTTTGTTTGTGTGGGCATTAAAAAAAAAACTTGGGAGAGAGAGCAGAATTTTTTCAGAAACACATTTGGAGCAAGCAGTAACAAATAAACTACTTAATCTGTCATCTGTTACGTGCTTGTGGGCACTCACGGTAAAGTACTGCGATGTCTTTACATTCTGTGTTGCAATCCAGCCGCGCTTGTTTCTGAGTCCTCCTTTCTGCCTGATTTTTCCTTGACGCTGCAGCTATTCAACACAATACAATGTTTGTGTTTAGTAGTGGGCTAATAACATATAGAAGGCCAGATTGGTAAGATTTATCTCAAAGGGCACTGTAGATTAATCTTGTTCCAAAGATGTTAGTTAATGAAAAAATACAGGAAAACCCTGAGATGTTTACCTAGCAACGTAGGTGATGTCTACCTAGCAACGTAGAAAATTCAAAGGTTTTATGATTTGATGCATTAGTAAATGCTGTGCTAAAAGAAATAAAAACTTACACCTAGTGCTGAAGTCTGCTTCAGCCATAGCCAAATATTTGTCAGGTGGGTCCTCAAAATTTAGCTGTTAGTTTGAGATGTTACTGCCTACGGCTATTTTCTTTGCCCCTTTGCTGTTGATTAATGTCCTTGTAATCAGAGGTAGCAGTATGGGATGGCTGTGACCTGTTTGCAGCCCAGTGCACTGGCTTAACCTGCCAATAAAACCAGTTTCTGCTGAAGTTGTTGGCAAGGCCTCCTGTGTTTCAGGTGTGTGCCATCAGAATTCTAACAGGAACAGTAATCTACAGCTGCAGAGCACAGGGCAGCTGAGGAAGAGAACTGACACTAGTAGTAGCGGAGATGCAGTGAGCTTCAGGAGTCTTAATTTCCTAGTAGCATGCTTGTATAAACTGAAAATGTCTTTCAGGAGACTCAAAAAATCTTACTATAATGATTTATATTGCATTAATTTGCACAAAAAAATGTGATAACGTATATTACTCAAATTATACCAACAAGTTTTATTATCCACTGATTTGTCTATATTATTATATTTTTAAAACAAATGTATAGGAACTGTGTCTTGTCCTGTCTTGTTCTTTTTGGTTTTTGGCCACATCAGTTTTTGATATCAGATCTCTTTCCTCTGTTTTGCATCTTCTCTTTTTGTTTTTAAAGTTGTGGAACTTGTGGAATCTACTTTAATATTAAAATAATAGTTGTTTCTGGTTTTGGATCTTAAAAATATCTGTCTTGTACTTTGTGAATGAGGAGGAAGAGGCGCAGGCTTCAGTCTTTGAAGACTTGGGTCTGAAAGTGAGAGACTCCTGAACTAGTGATTACTATCAAAGGGGATTTAGATCAGAAACAGTTCTAAGACCTTTACTGTAGCTATTCCTAGCATTCTGGTAATACTTTAAGTGTACAAATAGCATATAATAGGAGAAGTTATTTATTCATTGCTTTCGGATACATTTCAGGTTTATTTTGTTCATTTGTAATTGTGGCTAAATTATAATGGTGTCTGTCAAGAGAACAACTGTATATCTTATTTATTTTCCAGGAAAGAATATCCCCCTCAGCTTCAGAAAGTAGAAGCAGACCACAGTAGGTTACCACGATCTCAAGGAGTGGGTAAGTTATGTTTAGAGTTCTCATTTCTTTTAAGCAGAATAATTTTTTTAATACCTGCTTTGAGTGGGTATGTAGCCAGACTTTGTGTAACCTTTAGTATATCTATTTATATCCTTACATTATTCTGGATTTATACAAGTTTGTGCATGAAGGGAGGATTTTGCACTTTTTGACAGGTTTCTGCAACCTGTTCAATAATGTTGTAATAAATTTTAAATTAGGCTTCAGTTATTTTAAAAACAAATGAAATTGGGAAAATTTAGAATCTTAGAATTGTTAGAGTTGGAACAGATCTCTGGAGGTCATCTAGTCCAAGCTCAAGCTCCCAGCTTGTTCTTGAACTATTGATGAGGAATTTCTGTAGCACTGTTAGTATGTGCAAAATGTAACGTGGTGAATAACACTTGGTGTGAAGTATATTCAGGCACTGAGGTAGTGAGTAGAAGACCCAGCATCAGTGCTGCCCTGTAGCTCAACTGAAATATGCTCTTATGTTATTGGTTAGGGCCAGTGATGAAGATGCAAGAGAGAAAATATAATTTGAAGTGTGGAAATTGTGAAATTTCATGGTGTTTCGTTGAACTTTGTCAGTATGTATGCAGACACAGTATGTAAACCTGCCGTACAGCTGCTTAGCTATCTATGCTGGCCAGCTGTTCTGGTTAGTAGGTTAATGTAAGCAGAGCTTCATCAATTCTGTGTAAAAGTAAGTTAACTTCAGAAAAACCCACTACCTGTTTCTTTTTTCAAAACAAGTTATTCTTTAGTTTTGAGATGTCTTCTGATAATAGGAGGTTTGTAAGACTATCAGTATGTATATTGTAAAAGTGTTCATATCTGTTAAAAAAAATACAGACTTAAAAAAGTTCCAGTATGGGGACTGCAATTAAACTAGGGACTGTAAATAGCACTTGAACATTGAACTGAATTAAGACACACTTGTACAACATACTGCACTTCTTAAAATCTCAGTCTGTACATTGTTAGTTTAAGTAGATTATGGATTTCTTTGTTCGTATACTCTTCAAGTATTTAAATGAAAGCTCCAATGTAAAATAGGATATGGCAGCATAGTTCACTGTACTGCTGAGTCTTGTGTTGAAGGAATGAATCCCAATTACACAGAACATTTCCAGTTACTCTAAATGTCTTCACCAGCAGTCCTTCAGTGGAAATTGCCATCAACATAATCTAGCAGATCCCCTCCCGCTTTTGGTAGCGGATGCTCCATTGTAGTTGTTGTGAATTTAGTGTAGATTTCCAAGTCCAAAGCCTCCTCCAAAGATATTAAGCTACATATTGTCACTGAGAGACACTGAAACAGTGTGAATAAAAGAACGTTTTGAAAGTTACTTTGGGGAATTTTTTCTTATTCATACAACAAATCATGAGACACTTGAAGCAGTGTAGCTTGTTGAGTGTTTAAAAAGGTATTTATGTTTAGTTCAAGTTAGTGTATGTGAAGAAATAAGTTGATCACAATTTTAACAGCATATGAGTAGACACTTCTTTTTAACACTTTTGCTTTTTTTCCCACCTAGACAGTATAATGGAAAACACGGAAGAGTCAGAATCGGAATCAGAATCTGAAATTAAGCGAAAGGTGCAACAGAAACGTCACTGCAATTCGCATCAGTCTGACTTGACTCTGTCTTCTGCCACAAAAAAATGCTTAACCCAGTTAAAGGTGGGTTAGATTTTAAAAACATGTAAACTTCCGTTGAATTTTAAAATTTGATGCATATTTTAAAACAGGCATTCAGTTGTAACATAAGTTGGTGTTCTAAAAATGCTGATAGGAGAAAGATTTACGTAATTAATTTTTTTTAAATTATAATGATAGCGATATTGTAAGTGTTACTATTGAAAATAGTTATGAAATACTTTCTGATTTGAACAAGGAGGTGCTGCATTGGAAAGCAAAAGAAACTGTATTGTAATTGATTGGCTAATTGATAAACCAGAAACTGGTAATTGTATTTTGCTGTCTGTGAAACAAAGGAACAATATTTTACCCTTTGACGGATTTTTTTCCTTTTTTAAGTGTCATGATTTTCTGTAGTCATTATAATAATAAAGACAGAGGTACTGCAGAGATGCAAGTACTTCTTAGTAAGTTGCTCTCTTTATAGTAAAACTAGCACAAGTATCCCAATGGCATTCTCTGGTCTAGATGCAGCCAACCAGGATGGTTTGTGTAGAACTTTTCTCAATATCAGATGCAAGATATTTTTGAAATTCCTGTAAGGCTCTCCATACTTTTTATCATCTTCCCAGGTTACTAGCGAAGATTCATAATGCTCACATACAGGTCACACTGTGTGACTATCAAAGCAAAAGTTCCTGTAAGGAGATCTTGGTAAAAAAACAAAGGTAGATCTGTGACTAGTGTATACAGTCAGCTTGTGTTTGCTCTTGTGTATTAGAAAGTAAGTCAGACTGTATTTTTTTTATTAGGATGAAACACTTGGTACTACTTTTACGTGTTTCCATTATATTTTTAGTTAATTAATACGGTGTTACTTGGAAATTTTAATGGCTGAGTTTTTGGTCTACTTATGATATCTATATAGGTATGATTTATAACAGCTAAGTAATGAAGTAACAAAGCAGTCAAAAACAAAACAAAAGGCATTACAGGTCTGTGGGTTGTGTTTGAATCATTACATTGATAACTTTGTTTATGTTTGTTTGAAGAAGTGAAATATTGCTTGCGTATGTCCTGTCAGGTAAGGGGCAAAAGCTAGATTGAAATGGTCATTGAAGAAAACAGTTTAAAAATAAACAGAATCTTGTTACTGCCTTGATAAAACAATTTTCAGTCTGAAGATCTAACACATGTCATCTTGTAATAAACAGAGTTTCTTCCTTACAAATCATGTGAATTAGCAGGAGAGGAAGGAGAGCAGCCTCATCATTTGTGGCTGGATTGGGATCTGTGTAGGCCATTGCGGTAACTCCTAGCTCTGACCAGAAGACTGTGTGTATGTGTGGAAGCGAGGTGTGCTTTCAGCGTATTCCTCCCTATTACAAAGCCATGGTACTGACTTCCAGAACTGCTTCTGCATTGTATACATGTGAAAAGTGGGGGCTGGAGCTGCATGTAGAAGCATCAGCAGCTTGAGCCAGACTCTGTGGAGCTGGCCACATTGCGAAAACAAGCTGTTGTCTGTCTCCCCAGTAAAAAAGCAGCAGACTCAATTACGTTCTTCCAGGGGTGTGGTTTCATTTCCAAAGCCATCAGACAGAATCCACTTGTAAGCAGTATTTAGTAATTACATCTGGTACTTTTTCCCATGCACGTCTTAGAAATCTGTAAAGTTGAGAACACCAGCAGCCATGAATGGAAACCAGTTACTTCTTCTCAGACACAAGAGCTGAGTGGTAAAACTGTCAAGCAGTAAGCTTAAAAAAGGCAACCCCCCCCTCCCCCCTCCATATTTTTGGCGTGATGTATTATGAGATTTCAACAAGGGGTCGATAAAATTTGTGAGGCTACATCATCATTAAACAGGTTGATGTAAATTCAGCCGCTGATTCGGGTAATGTCTGAATCAGTAGTTATTACACCAGGTAAGGAGGGTATGTCCTTACTCTGTTCCCTGTGCTCCCAACCATCTACCACTGGCCACTGTTGAAAGTACAGCCCAGGGCTAGATGAACCTTTACTGCAGTCCCATAGGATAGGTGTGATCCTGTCAGACTGTATTGTTTGTGGATACACTTCATGGATATAGAACAGATTTTGCTGCAACTGAATCCACTAGCACAACTCTTCGTTTTATTTTCTTTTTTAAATGGGTTATGAGTTCTATCCTTTATTACAGTGAAGGGATTTAACGTAATAATGTATGCATTTGTCATGAAGCATATGCATTTTCGTGACTCATGAGTCGCCAAAGCGTGCAGATGATCGATCGGAGGTTTATGAAACCTCTGAACAATTCAGAAGTGTTGGTTGTGGTTTTATGCCATAGGAATTACAGACATAACCAGCTGCTTGTCAGACAAAGCACAAATGGTTTTCATCTTACTAGCCTATAACAGGTTGTGCTTTCTGGTTGTTAAAAATGTGTGTAATTTTTAAAGGAAAGAAGATTTTCTGCTGCGTATGTGCTTACTAAAAAAAAAGCTGAAAAGAAACAAAAGCTTTGGATTCTGAAGCTTTTAGACATACATATATAGGGTATGTATAGGGCATATAGCATTTGTATTTTGCAAATTTCAAAGTTTAAAAAAAATGCTGTATGATGCAAGTTTTAAGGCAGACACATTTAGGTAGAACTCATCTACTTAAGTAGTCATTTATCTGAAAATAGAGTCTAAAAAAAGAGTATGCTCCCTTAACTAAACACTGCAGGCTCTCAAACCATGGAAAGGAAGTTGGTTTTAAATTTTTAGTGTGTGGTTGAGGTAGAGGGGTGCAGTTATTCTATACTTAAGATCGTTCAGGTACAACTGGTAGCTTCTATTGAATATTTTAAAGTCCGATTGAAATTCTTCAATGTGATGAGCAGTGTCTTTGTAAAAACTACATCCTGTAACTGGGCACTGAGGCACAACACTGGTTTTCATGTCACTTGCTATCTTATCCCACCACTCAGGTTTTAAAGATCTGATAGATTTCATACACTAGGGTTTTTTGTGTCCATTTCGCTATGGTATGTGTAGCTTTGTTAAATTGCAGAAGTTTTGTAAAAATAATAAATTCTACTTATATGACTTTCTTTATATTTGCTTTTAAATATGATTGAAGATCCCATGCTTGAGATTCCCTCTTTATTGGAAAGGTTCCCCCTTTATTGGAAAGGTGTTCATGGCTGGGGGTGGGGGGGTGCAATCTGTGGTAGTTATGTTTTGAAAATAGGTTCAAAAAGGTTTTGTTGGGATGTAGGTATGCATTATCTTCAATGGTTCACAGTTAAAGTGGTTATGTCATTTGAGCTCAGTGCTCCAGGAGACAATGATGTACATTAAATTTCAGTTCTAGAGGTGTCCCATATTCAACTCCGTACACATGCAGTAGCTTAAGTGTTACTATTGAATCCCTTAGACTTAGAAGCCCAAGTTCTGCACTTGTTATACGTAATTAAGTGGGACGTAATACATGTGAGAGAAACAGAATGTATATGTCTTTGCAGTGATAGGATATGTTTTCCCTTGTAGTCCCTGCTTTCCTCTTTAAAGTTTGGAGAACTTCTTTTCTGCAAGCGCTGTTTTGAGAGGTGACTTTTCTGTATGCCTTTCCAGACTGATGTTAGAAGATGTCTTAGGAGGACAGATGAACTTCATGACCTAGGAGGTTGCTTCTACTCCACTTCAGCATTGGATCCTTATGTTACTTTATTTTCATCCAATTAAACTATTTTTATAGAAATTATGTAACTGGACGTTCTTGATGGTGGATATATGTATCTGAATGGTACAGACTTTTACGTATTGAAAGAAAAAAGGCAAGAAGGAAAATCTGAATTGTCCAACATCAATAATTTTTTAAAAATTGCCACATTTATTCCTCTTAGAATATTTTTAATTCTCTTAAATGAAAATAATAAAAATGTATTTTAATGTTTGCTTTCTGTGCTTACTGTAATAGCTAATATAGTGTTGTCAATCTTCATTCTGAACAGGAATAAAGTGCAAGATTTGGAAATAGTTTCTTTGTACTTACACAGTTACTGATTTTTTGTGTGTGTGTCCCCTCTAGCTTTTGGAACAAATTGATTATTCTGCTGATTGCCCAAATTGTGGGCGGGCAAATGAAAATCAGACCAAATGCCGACATTGTGAAAGTGCTTCTCTAAAGGATTTGCAAAGAGTCTCCAGACAAACTGTGGCGTTAAGTGAATCTGTGGGACCTTTATCGCGTTCTTCAATACATCAGAATTCAACAGGGCAAAAATCTTCAGGTACAGGGTTCAACACAAAGAAGTTTTATAGTTCTGCTGTTGGGAAAGGTCCAACGGATATTCTACTGAGTAATGAAGTTGTAGGACATTCTATGTTGCGACAGAATGGAAAAGTTGGTTTTATAACTGGGGCAAAAAGTCCTAAAATTACAGGAAACTTAAGACAGAGGAGTACAAGACCATCTGAACTAAACGATCCAAGTAAGTACTTTTTAATGAATATGGCCATAAACTGGAAAGCCAAAATATTGTGATGAAGGAACTGTCCTTACAGGCTTACATTACTGATTTTGCATGGAAGTTTTTTGTGGGTATATTCTTGGGGAAGAGGAACGGACCTTTTTACAATTTCCTTTTCATATACTGAGGTATTCTCTGAGAAAGGTGAACATAGGGGAAAAAAAAAGTTATTTGATGTTACGTTGTGTTTTTTTTTTTAAAAAGACACTTTACAATTTTTACAAAAGTATTCTTAGCAGAATTCCATCATTCATTCTCCCAAATGGAAAGACAGTCATTGATTTTTATGGGTTTTTTTTTCCTCTTTCCTTTTGAGCTACACATCTGAACACTATCCAGGATTTCCTGTTTATTTAAATTTCATAATTTGTAAAATGTTATTTTTCATGCTTTCTCTGCATAAACGCAAATTAATTAAGCAGGAAAGAACTGGAATTTTTGAAATCATGTTTCTAGTTCCATGCTTAGTTTACTAGACCATGTTGTCTTACTGATTTGAACAATGTAAGTTGTAATTCCTCTTGTCAGTTTTTCTTAAGCCATTTTATTCACTGTCAGTTCTTGATTGAAGGAATGTATCGCTTCACTTCTGTGTCTAGAGGCGGATTAGTGATACACATTTCTTGTATAGTTAGTTACAAGTAATAAACATGAGGGGGAGAGCGCCTGCTAGCAGATTCCAGATAAACATTAATAAAAGTGTAATATAATGGTAAATGTGGACTTTTTTTGGCACTGCAGGACAATTACATAAATTACTTTTAAGCCATTGCTTGAAAATAAATTTATGTTACATAAAAATGTAGTGGTTGAGAATTTAATATTTTCTGTTTAGTTGTTTTGTCTAGTGATGATGATGAGGAGGAGGATAGTGGCAGCACTAGGAGAATGGAAAGCATTTCACCTCGTCCTGCAGATTCAGCCCGCTCCTCCCCAGCTCCTTCTACAGGAAAGGTGGAAGCAGCATTAAAGGAAAACAGTTGTGGAATAGAACAGAGAATAGGTAGTATAACAACAGATACAGAAATTGCAGTCACACTACCAAGAAAAGCAAGAATGAAAGATCAGGTACTATTTAATGCTTTGTTTAAAGAAAAGAAAAATCAAATCATAAATGGAAAATGTAAAGGCTTGTCTTGTGTTGTCAGAAGTTGATTATATTTGTTTTTCTTATTTAGCAGCTCTTGAGTAGTATCTCTGCTTACATAATATTGGAAACAAGAAAATGTGTTCATTATTTTTTTAGAAGCATTCATAATTATTTGAATTATGCTTTTAACATAGATGCTTCTATGTTGAATGTCTGCTCTTTTGAGACTGGGCAGGGTATCTGTGAAACTCAAGGGCCTGCTTAGTTTGCAGAAGAATATCAGTACCAGCTGTTGCCTGGTATGACTTTGGACAGCAAAGTTTAATATCTAAAGAGACACTGGGAACAGTAGTGGCCATTTAAAATTAAAATACTTTGACAACTGTTCCAATTAATAGCACTTACTTTAAGGATTTCATGGTGGGGCTTTTCTTTTTTTGAGTTGAGTACCACTGCAAGAATTGGATAAACAAAGACAAAAAATGCACCGTGAGCAGACTCCTCAAGTGTTGTCAAAGGGGACAGCTTTCATGGTATGTTAAAAACTTAACCACTGCAATAGTGAGCCATAAGAAGAATAAATTCCCTGTGGCAACTGGTGTTCAATTAATAGTGCCGATTAAAACCATTCTTGGGTCACTTGTCCAGTTTCACTATTGTGAGTTTGGCTCAACAAGAGTACCTGATCAGATTTCCACCTGCAGTCTCAAATCCTTTGTGTTTTCTGGGTTAGAGCGCGAAAGTGATTGTGCCAAAACCTTCATGCTATGTTGAGATTCAGAAGCTAACATTCTAGTGCTGTAATTTATGAGATTAGGTATATTTATAATGTGGTGTATAATTAGTCACCTAAATCAATATAAAGCTGTAACCTCTAGCCTAGAATAAAGCTGTGGGGCCAAAAGCTTGCATGATAGATAGTTTTGAATTTCAGTTACTCTGGTGTTGTACACTGGATTAATTGAAAGTGTTGTATTGTGAAGGTAACTGCTGTCTGAGACTTCTGAAACTCCTCCAAATGTTTTCCTTTGTACATCCATATGTTCCTGTTCACTAGTCTTTAAGAACCGGTAACATTGGAAACTAACTGCAAATTTTAGACAAAAGTAGGAAAGAGCTTGCTTTTGAAAAAGAGGGAAGCAAATTTTTTTGGTGAAATTTAACACAAACTTTGCATCAATTCAAGGAAACTACCAAGAATGTAGGTATTGCAGTGTTTTTGTCAGATACGATAGAAGCTTTGAGAAGCTTTCTTCATTTGTTTTTCTCTCAAACTATTCATTAATTCTTTACTGAAGAGACTGCTTGAATATAGCACCACTTTAATGCTTACTGTCCTACTGTTTGTCTGTGATTTGAGTTTTGAGCTTTTAATAATGTTTAGCTAGTCCAGCAGACAAAAATGAAAAGCTATCTTCAGAAGGAGTCCTAGGAAAATATTTCAATTACAGGAATTTGGAATCTCTGCTTTCTCCACTGTGTTTAAATGAAGCATCCAAAAGTATATTTTGAATTATGGCCAAGATAGGCTAGTGATTACGGACTTTGAAGTAATTGGTGAGATGTAGTCTTAATAGAAATATTGAATCCCTTATAACTGTATTTTGTAACCCAAAAGAATGTTTATTAATGGACAGCATGATATAAATACCAAAGAAAAGACTAGTGTACAGAAAATCCTTCGACAAAGTAGAGCAATATAAGCAATACAACAAATAAATACGTTAATCTGATTAATTCATTTCAGTAGGTATTTGTAAGATGGTTCTGTTGGTAAACAGGAGACTTATTGAGATTACAGCTTCAGTCAGCATCTAGAGACTTTCTTGAACTGGAGTCAAACTCCGCATGGTCTGCTCTCAGTGTTTAGTCTTCTGATTGTGAAATCTGTTCTAAAAACATCTTAATAGTTCTGTAGAGTTGCTTTAAGGAATTTTGATTGGGCTTATTTGTTTATATTTCTTCAAGATTCTACTCCTGCTGATGTGGTGATGCACTGTAATAACTCAGTGTTTTCAGTCACTGAAGGCTTGGACTAATAAAAATTTGAAAGGAAAAATAAACCCACCAACATTGTCGTGTTTTTACAGCATTAGTGGTTTTATATAAATGAAAAAATAAAATACATTAAAAATAACTTTGGTTTGCTGGGCTGCACAGTGTTTCAAAATGACGAAAACTAAATTCGTTTGGGCAATTTTAGAAATATTTTTTATGAATTGGAAATGCTAACAGGATGTCTACAAGTGTCAGCTTTATATTTTTTTCTTGAATCTAGCAATATTATCATCTTCAGGTGTTCCAAAAAGTCCTTTAGGAATTTTCTACCTTCTGTATATGGTTGAAGTGGATGCTGTAGTAAGTAATCCTGTTGACCAACAGAAAAGTAGCTGAAAATTCAGTCACTAGTTTTTAACAAGCTTGCTTTAGCAATAAGTCTCAGTGAGACATTCTGAAACCTTGAAAATTACTTTTCAGTTCGGGAACATTGTGTCTAACACTCCAATAAAACGTCGTAAAGTTATTTCTCAAGAGATTGTAGCTGAGGCTGTACCGCTAAATTATCAAAATTCCTGTGAAAGTGTCATTCTGAACTGTCGAAGTATACGAATAGGAACACTACGAAGAATGGTAGTGGAACCTGTGATTGTAAGTAAACTTGCTATTTGACTTGACAAATGTCCTTTCAATTTTTGATGGGCGTTGTTATTTTCATACTTGAACAACATAACGTTTTGCCTTTGCACGTGGAACATTAAGTTTGTCTCTAATTTCAGAGGCTGATTCCCAAAGAATCCCAAGGTACTATTATGTACTAACGCATACGGTCTAGTTCTGGTATTTAATAGAAACATCATGCATGCAAAGCCTTTGAAAACCCTGCTTACTTGGCTGGCGGGGGCTTACGGATTAGCATGCATTTGTTAAGAAAGTTGAGGCAACAATTACCAAAAACCAGATATTGATAGGTGGGAGGAAGAAATGTGTCTGCAGGTGAATAATTTTGTTTCTATAGAACCATAGTTTTTTTATTAACCTTGTAAGCTACATGGAGACTTTCAAGGAGACATGGAATGTTAGTTGTATGCAGTAAACCAGATAAAAATACATACTACTTCTTGCTGAGGTAACTACATAAACAGCAGAGAGGTGTTACTTGTTCTTTCCACACCTCTGCAAAACCCTACTGTTTGATTTGCTTGAATACTGATACTGATAGATGACATTCTCTTTTGAAGATTTTTTGTTTTCCTTCCCTATAATTTGTGATATTTTTCAAAGTCTTTTAAACCTTTTTTGAGAACAGAGTACTAAGGAGAGATCTTAAGTTTCAACAGTCAGTTTGACTGAGACACTGAATAGTAAGGAATATACTTGCTTCCTTAAGTTGTGCTACAATGTACAATTTGTTTGTAAAACAAAAATTACATTTTACATTTTTATTTTAAAATTCTCATTACTGAAGTACTTAGTCAATTGAAGTGTGTTTACTAACAGTTAGAAGGCATTAAGTCAATTTTGGTTTGGAGAAGTAGTGAAATCTTGTTATTGTGTTGTCTTCCACAGTTCTGCTTGGATTATATAAAAATACGCCTAGAAAGTCAAGAAGGTGAGTATATCTTTCATTTTATGTTAATACACTATATATATAGTTTGAATGAAGTAACTTTGTCAAAGGAATTAACTGGTGAGTCATAATGAAATGTCAATTCTGGTTTTGTTATGTATGTAATAAATTATACTGGGTACCTGTAGTCAGATAAGAGGAAAAAAAAATAAAAAGAGTATAAATTTGACCTGAACTGCCTGGTGAATAAAAACCAGAATGATTTTGCATTATCTCTGCCTTTCACTGATGAAAGAAAAGTCACAGATAGCAATAATTAACAGTTTTTGGTGTGCGTACAGCTGGGTCTGTAGTTCTTCCCTTTCATACTTGTTGAAGGGCTGTAGATATTCTAGTGATGATTGGCAAAAGCTGTCTTGAAAAATTATTAATAAAAACAACAGGCAAGAGTAACCTCCTGTAAAATATTTTACCTCTTTAACACTTTATTAGTTTTTTTATTTCAGATGCAGAAGTAGAGAGTAAAAACCGCAAAGGTGTCAGACCTTTCCTGTCTGTATCTTTCTTTAAAATTTTTTTTCTCTAGGCTGTAGATTGTATATTTCATGTTACTGAAAGAAATACAGTGGCATAGCTTAGGAGATAGTGAGCTTACAACTATTGCTCTGTTTCCTTTGTTTTCTTTTGTAGGGTTTTGCTTTGGGCCTGAAAAGAAGCTTTGCCTCCTTTTGTAGTCTTAAGTTTCTGTGAAGATGCAGTCCTATCAAATTTTGCCCTTTTTTATTTGTAAAAGACTTCTATTGTATTTTGTCATTATTACATGCAAAAAAGGTGTCTCACAACCTGTAAAGATAAGCTTAGCCTTTGCTCAGTCAAGTATTTAAATTCCTCTTGTGTCTAAAATTTAAATGCATAGAAACTACCACTTTTCATGCATTAAATGAATTTTAAAAAACTCTTAGCTTACTATAGCATCCACCTTCTGTATATGGTAGATGCTACTAGAGCATCTGTCTTCTGTTTATGGTTGAGGTGGATGCTATAGTGAAAAAAAGAAAACCACTGAAAAGCTTAGGGATTGGACTAGATGATCTTCAAAGGTCCCTTCCAACCCAAACCATTCTATGATTCTGTGATTAGTAAAATTTGTGGAAAAGGTCTAGCATTTTTTAGCCAAAACAGCTGCATGGTGAAATTATTTGCGTGGGACTTGATCCCTCAATAGCATAAAAATGGTGACTCCTTGCGTGCTGTGTTTATTGGAACGTTTAGCACTCTTCCTTTTAATGTTTTTGAGTGTTGCATCTCAAGGAAGATGGGTATATTCCTAGCTAGCTCCATTTCTATTAGCTTCATAGTCAACATGATTTGTTTTAGTACAAGTAAGGGTCTTGAAATAAAAATGACACCTAATTTTTTTTTTCTTTAGATTGATTACAGTGGTCATGCTTTTTCAGGGAGAGGCGAATGCTTTCAACAGCTGTAGAAACAGCAGTACTGTCCTGCCTTGAGCTTGGTTTTGCATGTATAATATATGTCATGTTCTCAAAATTCTTTCCACATGCCTTGTCAGTTTTTTGCAAGTGCCACCTGGTGTCTCAAGGAAACAGCTTTCTGCTTCTAATGCATAAAAAACTATTCATGTTGCCTTTAATGGATAGGTCGTATTGTCTGTCTTATGTCAGTGTTACCGGAAATATTGTTCACAGGTTAAGGCGTTTATAGTATTACAAGAACTCTGTCTTAATGCAAAGGATGAATAAGATATAAATTTTTATCCTCTCACACGAAATTCAGTATGCTTCATCTCAGTGCAAACACGGTTACACTGTTTCAGAGTTTTCTCCAAAGACCAACTAGGTCACGTTTTGGCAAGGACCTTCTATGTAGACACCGTTAGAAGGACCTGTATGCCTCAGCTAAATGGGCTGAATCCGTTTTTAAGTTGGGGCTGTTGTTGCTGTGATCTGCCTCTGAAAGCGGGAAATTAAATGAAATTAATTAAGGAAAGTGTGTACGCTGAGGAAGGAGAGAACTGAAGTATTACTGTAGAGACTGCAGTATTACCGCCTAGCCTTGGAAAGCTGTTTTGTTGTTTGTTTTAAACACAAAGGAGAGAAGACTCTAGAGTCATCTGTAAACCTAAATTTAGTTACTGGCTTAATTTTCTCCTGTGTAAGTCCCTAGGGAGATAAAGGAGAATCGGTGCGAGGAAATGGACTAGTTAGATCATGTAGCGTATTTCTGCTGCTCTTTTCCTGATGAGATGGCAAAGTGCTGTTCTGAGCAGTAAATGCTGCCCAGTTGGCTTGAAGGACACATGGTGTTGCTGCAGCCTGGACTTGGAGCTGGGCTGCTTCTTCCCCAGCTGATGGTTCATAAGGAAAGGAGAGCTCCTTTGCTCACAGAAGCTGTGGTGGCCACCACTTCCAGTCTGCAGCCAGTGGATGCTTCACTTTGGGTAGCTATTTGCCCTGTCGTTATGAGCAGCAGACTCCTTTCTGGCAGGCACCAGCATGTGAATTAAGTTGCCAACAAGAAGGGACGATGTAGAGGGCTGCTGCTGGACATTGGCTACTAAATGCCAAGAGAGGGACAGGAGAAACAGTTCGAAGGGGGGGGAGGTTGCAAAAAGAAAAAGGCACTGTCTCCACTAATAATAATAACTTGTAATAACTAACACTAGTAAGATAGATAGTAATGGTATGTCTTTTATGTCCTTTTTTTTTTTCATCATATGGCTGTGTGCAGTTATGTTCAGGGTGATGCAAATTAAACTTTTTATCTGGTAACCATTTACTTATTTTTACTCACCATCTGTTCATGAAATACTAAAATTTAACTAAAGAAAGGCCTTAGTCTTTGCAGCGTCTCCTCCCTTTTACAGGGAAAGGATGAGGAGATGGACTTTGTGCACTGACTTTTGTTTATTAGAAGAATTATGCTGGCTCCATTTCTCCTGCTATCCTGTCTGTGTTTTGTCCCCTGTGTAGGAGTATATAATTTTTTCTGGTGGAGGCTGCCATCAAGCATGTGTTGGAATGGTGGAAGCTGCCACTATCTAAAGCTTTAAGTGACTACCATTAACCATTTTTTCTGATCTAGAAATAATTACTGGCATTGAACTTTCAGATCTTTTCACCAAATTCAAAGAACTTTGACTTCAGACATTTTTCCTTCCATTTTTATAACTCAATAAAACCCATAAAATACTCAACATTGGCACCAGCAGCATCAGATGTAGTGTTAAAAATATACCATGTTGCTGACATTTCTCTTTGGTTGTAAATTAAGAGCAGTACCTTATTTTCCTTAGGCAATGAGACTGTTTCTCTGCATGTGTTTATTCTCCTTCTCATTGTACAGTTATTTTTCATAAGGGAACTTGGTCAAAGATAAATCTACAATGAAAGTTTTGTAAACCTGTTGTAAAATGTGTCATAGCAGTAGTTGCAAGTTGAAATCATGACTGGAAATGCTGTTTTCTCTGTAGAATAAAAACTAGATTAGTGAGAAGAAAACAGTTTGTTTCTGATAATTTACCTAAAAGGTGACAGAGGAGTTCAGTTCATCTTTAAAGATACTTACAGACATCATCAATTTTAATTAAAATGAAATGAGCACATGCTTATTTCTTGTTAAAATCAAGGGGGAAAGTATAAAGGAAACTTAAGTATTTCTACTATAATTGAATATAATGTCCTTATTTTCTTCTAGAATCAGAAAGCGATATCCGAGAGATTAACCTGAAAACTTCAGAACTTACCAAATGTGAATGGTGCAGTGTCCGCAAATTACCAGTAGTTTTCCTACAAACAGTACCTGCAACCTGTAGTAGCCTGAGAGACCAACTGAAAATGAGTAAAGATAATGTCTGGTACGAATGTAAAGGAGACAGTAAGTAAAACAATTTTATTCTACTTTTTCATTTTAAATTGTGCGTTGTTTTGGATACTCCACTAAACAACAAAGCTGGCATGGTTGGCTGAGGGAGGTGTAGTGTTTTCCAGACGCTGATGAGGTGTTCAGTTCAGAACAGCTTGGCAAAAGTGTAGTCTTCTGGTTGTGCAGACACATGCTGGTTACAACATGTAGTCAGTTTAGTATAACTTTTTTCACTGACATTTGTACTGAAGGAAAGCAGGCTGGTTTGTTTAGCTTTTGTATAAGCCCTTTACATTTATATGGCAGCTTTTGGTATACTACCTTCTGCTGTCTGTGCTGTTCTGCTTACAGGCCTTAGTTTCAGTAGAAACTTGTGTGGGTTGGCCTGGGTTTTTCCCCCCTATGCTTGTAGTGATGTTGTGTTGCAGACAGATATCTGCTTGGAAAATAAGCGGATTGTCTTTATGCATCGTAATTTTAAGTTTCATTTCAACATAGTTTTCCTCAAGGGTCTAGCAACTTAATATGCACACTATTTTATAAATTAGCATAGACTCCTCTTCCTCTTAAATAGGTTTTTCTTTAAGTTAAATTTTGTGGTTATTTGTACTTGTACTCAGCTTCATAAATACATGATGCATTCCAGTGGAGGAAGAATGCTCGCAACAACCTCAGAATTATGTGCTTCCAGCACGTAATACTGCTACAATAGCCTCATCCACCTCCTATGAAAAGGATGAACTGTAAGGAGTATTGTAATTACGAGAGTAATTGGAGAGCATGTGGGCGAGCTAGAGACAATCCTGGGAGAGAGCGTTAGATCCCAGGTGAACACAGGTGTTCACAAGTGAAAAAAGTTGATGCAGTTTGAACTGAGTGGTCTGGGAAAGAAATCCTTCCCGTAGCATGTCTCTCGGCCTCCGTCCGCCCCAGCTTTTCCCTCTGAGGCTGTGGCACTCAACCAGTTTTAGACCCAGGTGCTTTATTATACTTGATACTTAGGAGTACTTTGTGATAACACAGTTGCTATTTGCTTTGTGAGCAATGAATTTTCTTTAAGCCTGAATCCATAGCTGTGTAAGCAATTGTGTGTAGATGCCCAATTCCCAAAATAGAAACACCCAAACCCCAGTTAGACACCTAAATTCAGTGAACTGGGAAATATGTGGCTGAAGAATTAGTTTTCATGACAGTTAGCATGCGGAGTTAAGAATAACCAAAAGGAAATGGGCATGCATGTGTCTGAAACTCTTCTCTTACAGAAAAACAGGTCCCTGCAGTTCTGAGTTAGCCAGCTGCCTAAAACTGGGATTTGCAGCCTGAAGCCTGTTCCTGCCTCTGACTGCCTAAATAATTCCTCTTAGTGCAACTTAACTGCTTTTTGATTTTTCAGATGACGTGAGCGGCTGGTATTTATACAATAGCTGATTGATCCACTCATATTCTCCAACTTTTGGTAAAGGTGTAAGCTGACTCGTTGAAGCTAAGCCACTGTACCAAAAGAAATACAAGATTTATTAGGGTTAGCAAGAGTAAGCATGAGAGAATGCCTGACAGTGTTCTGTTCTCAGAATGTTCACCAGAGGCAGAGAGGTTTTTTGTTTGTTTATGTTACGGGACCCGAAAGCAGGGCTTTGCTCTTCTAGGTAGTGAGATCCCTTTACCTGTGTAAGGAGATGAAGATTTTGATTACTGTGACATTGTAAGTTCCTTTCCTTGTTCAGGTGCATACTTTTTAGAAATGAAAACTGGTTGCCAGTGGATTGGAGATCCTTAAGAGATTTCTGTTTCTATGGTAACAGAACTCTGATCAGAGAAAAATAACTATTTCTTTTGTGAAATTGCCATTACAGGTTTTTGTAGTTATGTACCTAACAACATGTGCTTAGAATCAGTAAGAATAGTTTTGTTAGAACTTGGTGCACAGAATCACAGCATGTTAGGGGTTGGAAGGGACCTCTGTGGGTCATCTAGTCCAACCCCCCTGCCGAAGCAGGGTCACCTAGCACAGGCGCACAGGACCTTGTCCAGGCGGGTCTTGAATATGTCCAGAGAAGGAGACTCCACAGCCTCCCAGGGCAGCCTCTTCCAGGGCTCTGTCACCCTCAGAGTGACGAAGTTCTTCCTCATGTTCAAGTGGAACTTCCTGTGCTTCAGTCTGTGCCCATTGCCCCTTGTCCTGTCGCTGGGCACCACAAAGTCATGCTTGTTTTCCCATTTAAGTCTGGAAACAGTCGTCTCAAAATGTACTTCCCCCCCCCCCCAACGTTCTATTCAGTTTAGTTTCTAAGCAGTGTTTTAAGTTTTGCATCCTACTTGCTAACTACCCCAAGTAGTATTTTTTCCAACCTGTTACTGTTTCTGAGAATTTCTATTGTCTGAAAGAGGTAACACGTAGATGTCAGCGCTTGTATTTCCATGTAAAAGTGATTCTTACAGACTGTTTTAGCTAAAAGGCTGGGGACCTCTGGGCTTATATGCTGTAGTGACTTTAATATGTGAAATTTTCAAAAAGCAGTAATGTTTGATAGTGCAGCCTTCTGGGATCAGGACAGACCATGAATCATGGGGTCTCATCTACTGTTTCTTGTTTAATTTAGTGTATGTTGTCTTAGTTCTTTCTCTCTTCTTTTTTTTCTTTTTTCCCCTTCCCCTTTTACAATCACATCTTTTTGAAAGTAGGGAAGAGCCAGACTGAAATATTTTAAAACAGAATACCGTGTAGACGTTGAAGGGGTTAAGTAGATGAAAGCCATTTTTATAATAAACATTAAAACCACAAAAACCCATCTACATTCTTAATACAGTTCTCCTTTTCTAATAAATTTCCACAGATGAATGCATCTTGGTTGATTTTTGAGAGAGCTGTTGACCTGGGAGAAATTAGGGCAAGGTGTTTCCCTGTATAGAGAGGAAATTATGCTGAATACATAATTTCTGGAATTGTGTTGAAACAATAGGATAGGAACTATAAGAAGAAAAAGAGAAAGTATTGATTACAGAGCCTTACTGTCAGTAAACAGAGAAGCTGTATTTGAAAACATGTTCTGGCTTTGCATTCAGTGTCTTAAAAAGTTATCAGGTGTAATGACATTTCTAGATAAAGGCAGAAGTTGGATGCAGTCTTTTTGCAAATGTAGGTAAAAGGGTTGAGTAGTTAATCCTTCAGTCTGCATACATGTGTGTTACTGCTTGTAGGTATTGTCAGCAGTGTGTGCACGTGCTGGCCTACGATTTTTGAAATCTCTTTATAAGTGCAACATGTTTTATTTTGTTTCTATATGAATAATTTTCTCGCTGCTTTTTTGTAGGTCAAGAAGAACAGTACATCATTTTGATTTTTGAAACTGGTCTTGATCCTCATGCAAACTCAATATTTGAAAAAATAATTACTGATATTGGTGTTAGAAATAATATTTCTGACTTCTTTGTGAAAATTTCCTTTGAAGAAGCCAATGGCAGGCTTGTGGCATTTACTAAGTGCTTGGAAGACAGTTCCAAAGGAAGCCCATCTCACAGAGAAAACAAAATAAAAAATGTAATTATGTTTTTGTTTTAGAACAAAGTCATTATATTATTTTAAAGATAGTGTGCTAGTCACTGGAGCAAAAAAAAATCCCAACAACTTCTGCTGGCTTTTATATGAGGATTCCCAGACTGGTTCATGGTGGGAGATAGTCGTGCATTCACAATACTTTTTAGTGTGTTTAGTTTGATTGTAAAGTTGTACATTGGTCCACAAGTAATGTTGTCATTTAAAAATTACTAAGGGACAAGAAATGTGTACTGTAATTAGACAACATAATTGTTTCCAAAATCATCTACCGGTAAAATCACAATATTTCAGACAAGAAATTAAGTTGCAGTGTTATAGTTAAGTATAATTAGTGCTTTCTTTAAATAAAACTACCTTGTGAAGAGTTTGAAAGTTTTGTAGCTCTACAGGAAATACAGTGTAATAAATGAACTAGGAACGGAAAAAACCCAAATTTGAAGTCCTGCTCAAAAGCAATGGATATTACACTGCTGGACTTCACAGAGCTTTATTACCGTTTTTGGTAAATTTGAGTACAGTGTGCAAATTAATATGGACTTTATTCTTTTAAGGTTTCTTCTGAGTCTAAAATGCAGCAGCGAAATAAACAGTTACCGTATTTTGATGATGATGAAGAAATTGGAGAACCACATACAGTATTTATTGGTCCTATAGAAAAGTAAGATATTTATCTTTGCCCTGTAACAATTCTCTCAGGTTTTTTGGCATTTCATATTTATTATTGAATGTATCTTTTCTTTTCAGGTTGATAGTTTATCCACCTCCTCCAGCTAAAGGTGGTATTTCTGTGACCAACGAAGACCTCCATTGTCTAAATGAAGGAGAATTTTTAAATGATGTTATTATTGATTTTTATTTAAAGTAAGTTTTATTTCACATCAGTTTTTAGTTGTCTTTTACTTTGAAACTTGAAAAGTTATGACATTAAAGATTCACAGGTCAGTTGGTAACACTTGGACTCCAACTATGTATAGCTGTAATCTTAAAGGTTGTTTTGTATCTTTGCAAGAAGTTCTGGTTCCTCTCCTATCCTGCTTGACTGTGACATTGTTCTTACTTGGAAAATAGGTTCTTCAGAATTTCTCTGCATCTGAAGAGGAATTTAAACTGCAAGGACAAAAAAAAAAAAAGCATTTTCAAGTCCAGTTGTTTTTTCCAGAGTATTTATGTTCTCTGGCATTTCATTTGTTTTGATTAACATAATACATAAATTCATCTTTTGGTGTCATTGATAGTACAGACGGTAGAAGTGTATTCAATTGTTACATGCTGCTGTGTTTATGGTACACATAAGGGGTGTGTGTATAATTTTGAGTCTATTAAAATATTGTAGAGGTAAAAGAAAAATAGTGCATCACTCTTGGAGTGTTTGGAGATTTAGTGGCTTAGTGACAAAATATGGGTCCTTCCTAGATAGGGAGTTATGTGACAAACTCCTTGAAAATTTGTTTTCCTGCTGTGACATATAAATAAATATAACAGCAGCAGACCAACTTGTTGATTGAGCAGAGCACTTAATACCTTGAAATATTGACACAGATTTTGGATTCATTAGTTTGTGTGGTTAGTTAGCTCTAATATTCTTACAGCTGTTTTGTGAGAGGCTGCAACAATTCGGTGGGGAGGGAGCACTGTTGGCAATCCTTTTTACTCTGATGATGAATACTTTGAGTTAACGCCTCCATGAATTTTTCACTTTTTTTTAACTAATTAGGTATTTGGTACTTGAAAAACTGAAAAAAGAAGATGCTGATAGAATACATGTGTTCAGTTCATTTTTCTATAAACGCCTTAATCAAAGAGAGAGAAGAAATACTCACGAAACTTCAAACCTTTCGTAAGTCTGTTGATAAGTCAGTTTAACCAAGAGCTAAACGCAGTGAAGACTACAAGGGTAGATGCTTTACAGAGATAAAATCCTTACAAACAATATGATGATATCAGCAGAACTCTAGGAAGCATCCAGACCTGTAACAAACATAGAATATGCCTTTAAAATCTTAAGAAGTTGTTAAGGTGAAAATATCTGGAAAAGTAATTTTTCAATTAAAATAAGCCACCCTGCAAATCATGTGTTGGTTTCTTCTTGCAGAATACAACAAAAACGACATGGGCGAGTAAAAACATGGACAAGGCATGTTGACATTTTTGAGAAAGATTTCATTTTTGTTCCCCTTAATGAAGCGTAAGTAAACATACCTTTTTATCACACTTGGTAAAGGCTTAAGCTAAAATTGAAAGTTATATTGCAGTGTGAATTGAAGTTAAAAATTAAGAGAATAAACAGCTTTTTCCAGGCCTCACATTATTATTTTGTTTTTAAGTGCATTGTTGTAATATAAGAACTACCAAATAACATAAAGACTGAGCAAAAATTAATTTTTCTGCGTATTTTTTTGAGGTTTTACCTGATTCTCTGGACTTTGTTCTTCTAATCTGTTGTCACTGATAACTTTTGAATTTACTTTTTTGAGTCCTTACTTTTTCTAATGAGATCTCGTTGATATAGATGAGATCATCCTTTAGTTACAACAAACCACTGCAGGAAAAACATGCGATTGAAAATCTCTACTGCCCTGTATTAGGAGCTTTTTTCTTTTTAATTATATCCTTTTGTCCTGATATTTTGCTTGGGTGAGGAAGCAGACTGTGTTAGCATTCTGTTGGTTGTTAAGGACTTTCAGTGATGCTTGCTTTCCTTAAGATCAGAGCAGGTTGTCACAAACACATTTCTGCATTTCACAACATATATATACTGCTCTTTTCCATATATTCTTATGTTTCAAAATGAGTCAAGAGCAGAGAACTGGAGTCAATTAGTTTTTTCAGTCAAAAAACATTTTGGGGTTTTGTTGATCAAGTTATCTCTCTTACTCTGAGAAGTAGCTGTTGTCTTTATGTTGAATTGACATGTAAATCCTGTATTGTTTTCATGAACTTCACTACAGTACCGCTTCTAGTGCTTCTTAACTTCACAGAATCACAGAATGGTAGGGGTTGGAAGGAACCTCTGTGGGTCATCTAGTCCAACCCCCCTGCCGAAGCAGGGTCACCTACAGTAGGCTGCACAGGACTTTGTCCAGGTGGGTCTTGCATATCTCCAGAGAAGGAGACTCCACAACCTCCCTGGGCAGCCTGTTCCAGTGCTCCGTCACCCTCAGGGGTAAGAAGTTCTTCCTCATGTTCAGACGGAACTTCCTGTGCTTCAGTTTGTGCCCGTTGCCCCTTGTCCTGTCACTGGGCACCACTGAAAAGGGTCTGGCCCCATCCTCCTGACACCCACCCTTGAGATATTTGTAGGCATTTATAAGGTCCCCTCTCAGCCTTCTCTTCTTCAGGCTAAAGAAGCCCAGCTCCCTCAGCCTCTCCTCATAGGAGAGATGCTCCAGTCCCCTCATCATCCTCGTAGCCCTCCATTGGACACTCTCCAGCAGCTCCTCATTTTTCTTGAACTGGGGAGCCCAGAACTGGACAGGTACTCCAGATGGGGCCTCACCAGGGCAGTGTAGAGGGGGAGGAGAACCTCCCTCGATCTGCTGGCCACACTCCTTCTAATGCACCCCAGGATACCGTTAGCTTTCGTGGCAGCCAGGGCACACTGCTGGCTCATGGTGAACCTGTCGTCCACCAGGACACCCAGGTCCCTCTCCGCAGAGCTGCTCTCCAGCAGGTCCACCCCAGGCCTGTACTGATGCATGGGGTTGTTCCTCCCCAGGTGCAGGACCCTGCATTTGCCCTTGTTGAACCTCATCAGGTTCCTCTCTGCCCAACTTTCCAGCCTGTCCAGGTCACGCTGAATGGCAGCAGAGACTTCTGGTGTGTCTACCACTCCTCCCAGTTTGGTGTCATCAGCAAACTTGCTGAGGGTACATTCTAACTCTTCGTCCAGGTCGTTGATGAAGAAGTTAAACAAGACTGGGCCCAGTTCTGAGCCTTGGGGGACACCGCTAGTTACTGGCCTCCAACTAGACTCAGCGCCGCTGATGACAACCCTCTGAGTTCTGCCGTTCAGTCAGTTCTCAGTCCATCTCACTGACCACTCAT
>Ga0065711_1029715_pt1 | contig 35103 bp, 31 predicted proteins | sample Hoacrofraction12_FD_59098 | JGI IMG/M metagenome (GOLD analysis project Ga0065711, IMG submission 59098) | Hoatzin crop microbial communities from Cojedes, Venezuela - Epithelial fraction 12 v2 (version 2) | ecosystem: Host-associated > Birds > Digestive system > Esophagus > Crop | place... | reverse complement strand
CCGCCTGGACAAGATCCTGTGCAGCCTGCTGTAGGTGACCCTGCTTCGGCAGGGGGGTTGGACTAGATGACCCACAGAGGTCCCTTCCAACCCCTACTATTCTGTGATTCTGTGATTCTGTGGCTCTTTGTCCGGGAGTCCTTGGGAATCTGCTTGGAGAGGGGATCTGCCGGAGGGACCTGTGAAAGCACGTTCGTGTTGCTGTGAGCGTGGGTGAGCTTGTTCGGCCAGGAGGCGTTGCTGCAAGGGCTGCTCTTGCTCTGGAGAATCACTTGCAGCGCGGAAACCAAAGGCAAAGACCCTGATCCTGTGGTATTCTGCTGCACGTCAGTGGTCGTGACACGTCACATGCTTTCTCCCCAAGGCCTGCGATGCTTCAGTTCGGGTCGCCGCATATCTCTTCAGATCGGCGGCTTCTTTCACTGTGGCCTTCTCTGATGACCGTCTGCCGTGCCCCTGGGTGAGCCCCTCTGGCACCGTGTTACGTCTGCGCTGGGAACATGTCCTCGGTTCGGCATGCACGGTGTGCCTGCGGTGATGCTGGCGCTGGCCCGCGGAGCTGCCGTTTTGATGTGGTAACAAGGCAGGAATCCGGCGAAGGGGTTCATGGCTGCTGCTGTTGCTGTCTTGTTGCCCAAGGCCTGCGCTGCGGCCCTGCCCGGAGGCCCCCTTGGAGCTGGGGCCATGTTGGCATGGGGCTGCTGGAGGAACGACGTCTGGAGGGGCGATGGCTGGACGTCAGGAAGGGTGATGGCTGGCGGGAGCCACGAGGAAGGCAGGCAGCGCGGGGAGAAGGGCTGCATCTGCAATCGACGGTGTCTGGAGTCGGGCGTAAGCTGTGTTTTAAATAAAACCGCCCAGCATAAATGCAATGGCTATTTTTTTTTTTTTCCCTCCTCCCGGGACTTTTATATGTTCCTAAACTTTGCCGTGGTTGAATACCACAGAGCGGTTCATAGCCCCGGGTGGTGAGGGGGAGCAGGGGTGAGGAAAGGGCACGGGGATCGGTGTTGCTCGGGGGAGAAGACAAAGGCTGGGTCTGTGGGCTGGTGGGAATGCGCTGGAGGAGGGAGAGAGGGAGGAAGAGGAAGAGGATGAGAAACGGCTGTGGGAAGCGGTGGGTCAGGGGTGAGAGGCTCCGAAAGGCGCACCTCGGGGTCTGGCTGCGAGGGCACGGTGAAAGGAGTTCACGGTGCCGCAAGGGTGGGGAGGAGACGCAGCTGAGCAGAAAAGGCTGGGATTGTTCCAGGGCACCTTGCAGCCTGCTTGTTTTTGAAATTTTTGGTAGGGCAGTGTCATTAGTGAAACTCTGGCTTGGTTAATGGAAATGGCTCATTGTGGGGTGGGGTGCTGTGCTTGCAGGACAGGGTCGGGTGTTCCCCAGGGGTGCTGAAGGCAAACCAGCAATATGCCTTAGAGGCTCGTTAGGAAGGACACGGAAGAAACCGTTCCGAGCAGCGTTGATGGTGTTGAGAGAGCATGGATTGGGCCAACTGCAGCATTGCTGCCTGTTTCTCTGGGCTTACTTTTCAGGAAAAAAAAAAAAACCAAAAACTTTCTTGAGCATCTGGGTGATTTATTTATTTATTTCTTTATTGATATTTAATGCTCCAGGACTGACCTGCTGCTGATAGGGGATGGTATTATCCCACCTCTTCCTTTGCTGGGCCCTGTGTTCCTACTGCCTTGCTTGTGTCAGTACCAGTGTTCCCAGGCCACATGGCTGAAAAGTAATCTGTTTTCATCAGATGGGTGTTTTAGCAGGTTGATTTGACTGACAGGTGGGTGCAGCCATGCTCCGGTGGTGTGAAAGAGCCGGTGGGAATGTGCAGCCCTGGGTTGTGCTGTCTCTTTCGTGGTCGTGGTTTGCACTGATAGTGGAAGTGTACTCTGAGTGACGTCTCCTGCCCTTCAGTTGTAACATTATTGTCACTATTTAGTTGGTAGGATGATCAGTGCAGACAAAACCACCTCCTAGATGCCATTTGTCTTAATCCTTCCTTTCCTCTCATTCTGTGTTCCAGTGGGTGCTCCTTGAGGGGACCTGCTGCAAGATGAGTCAAAAGCAGCTGTAAGTGCCATAGTACTTCTACGTAAAGGGCAAGTTTCTCGAGAGCGCTGCCTGCTCCGTGGGCTGTCCCTGGGCTGCAGCGTCAGACCTGCTGAGAGCTGCGTATTTAGAAAGCCGGGCTGATGTTCTCACGGAGATAGAGCTGTCTCGCTGGCAAATGCTGCATAGCCGGGGTTTAGACTTGCTAATGGTGACTAAACTATGAGTTGTCAAGAATGTGTTGGGAGGCGTGATACGAATTAAAAAAGGGATGAGGTAAGAGACAGGTCTTGGGCAACAGCACAGAAGGGGGTACCGTGGCAGGTGAATGGCGAAGCAGCATTAAAACAGGGTTTCAGTATTAGATGTAGGAGACAATGATTCAAGAAATGTGTAAGTATATCATGGAGGATAGGCCTGTAGGAGCAGTGCACTTGGAATAAATGAAACAGAAGTGTTTTAGCTCTCTGGTTGTTTTTTTTTGTTAATGCAAGAGGTGAGTGTGTTCCTGAGACATGGAGACAGCTCGATGGTGGCTCAGTTTGCTGACAAAAGCAGTGAGTTGGCATGAATACTGCTGGGCACGGGAAGGGCCACGGGCAGCTGGCAGTGCCCGTGAGGTAAGGACGTACGTGCAGTGTGGGGGGATCAGAGGCAGAAGAGGGCAGCAGCGTGGTATGCTGGTGTGGTTTTACCCCAACACTCCAGCCCCAAGTTTTAGGGCAAGTCACTGAAATATAGAAGGTGGGTTTTTCCATCCGTGCATGCGTCTGTGTTTCCTATTTTCCCTTCGTTTTGTCCTTTTGCCATCTCTGCTCGTGGGAGCTCCCCTTCTGACTTCTCTGCTCTAGGTGGGCTCTTTGCCCTTTAGCTTGTGGGACTCGTACTGCCGTCACTGCTGAAGCGGCCCTGGTCCTTACGAGCGTGACACAGGTTCCCTCTGCCCTGTGGTCCTGGAGGGCATTGAATGGACCTCTTGATTGCACAAGTTGTCTTTTTGATAGCATTGCTGAGAGATGGGACGCTAACCGGCTCCTTCCACTGCACTTCAGAGGGGTGGCTATTAAAAGCTGAGCTGGGAGGCTTGACGGGGTAGTGCAAGCTACGTGATGGTTGGTTTTTTTTCCAGATTTGCAGCAAGATAGGAGAAGCATTTGGACATGACCTGTCTTTAGCCTGAGATAATTTCTGCACTGGCAAACACAGGAAGAGATAAAGCAATGGAGAGCTAAGAGCTAAATCGCTTCTGTGCAAATGCTGGGAGCATATGTAATAGGATTGTTGAATTGGAGTTACATGTTTTCAAGGATAAGTACTGTATGATGATACCATAATGTTGCAGCCATTCTTAAATCAGAAAAAAGGACTGGGGATTTACAGTAGGTGCTGGGGATGCTTGGGTTTCACTACGAGCTTCTAGAATAGTGGAAGAGAAGAAAAGGCATTTGCCGATAAGACAAAATGGATCCCTAAGAAGGCTAGAGCTCTGCCGAGGAGAGTCCTGGGCAGAAAAAACAGGAGCGCTCTGACCTCAATGTAGTCAGATATCACAGATTTGTCTTACGCAAAATACAAAGGTAAGGAAACCTTTTGTAGATGTTTTAACCAAACTTTGGTTAATTTACGTAGAATAATTTAAATTTTTTAAAAAACATTTTCATTTGTTTTTCTGTGGACCTTTCAAAAGACACATTAAAAACTGCATCCTGACCTCTGCATGAAATACACGCTATTGAAGCTGCAGTTTTAAGCAAGCTAAACGTAGAAGATGTCAGAACTGAGGTTGTCTGCCTAATCTTAACTTGTCCTCTTTACACGTGAGTGTTTCAATGCGGTGTTTAATTACAGGACACCTCCTGCCTTGCCTGCAGCCCATTTGCTTGGTGGTGGGCACAAAGCAAGGACTGCCTCTCACCCTGGTTTTGTTGCAAGAGGAACTTGAGGACGGGGAGCAGGGGCAGGCTTTTTGTTGCTCTTGCTCTCTAGCTTGGGAAATCTGGGGTCTGCTTCTCCTGGGGACTTGCCAGCCTGGATGGATATAAGTCTGCTCTGGGCTCATGGTCCGTGTGTCTGTCCCTTCAGCCCCGAGCCAGGCGAGGGAGATGCCTCCTGTCAGAGGGAGCTGCTTTCAGGGCAGCCTCTGGTGCTGGGACAGGGGCTGGATTTTGTGGGGTGAGGGACGGGTTTTGGCACATGTGCCTCGTGCGGGCGGCCGGCGTTTGGCGTGAGCGTGCCTGAGGAGCCGGCCTGTGCTGAGCCGTGGCGATGGAAGCTCCCTGAAGCCACTGCCGGCCTGGGCGCTGGACGGGGGCCAGCACAGCCTCTCCCCAGGGCTTTCCGCACCCCTCTGGAGGCGGTGGGAGACGGGGGAAGCGCCCAGCCCGGCCCTGGGTATCGACGCAGATTTTAATCGTAGTCAAGCGACAGGTCTGCTCGTCATTAGGATTCACGCCAGCGTGTTTTCAGACTTCCAAACTGATACCCTTTGTGCACGTGTAGTAACGCAAATGAAGTTTCCCAGAAAGGCTGCCGATCTACTGCTGGTCCTGCCCGAAATCCTTGTAGATACAGTCCCTCTCCTGCCAAGTCCTCCTCGCTCCACGGGGTGTGTGTGGGAACCCTACTTTTAGCCGAGTTTCCGCCTGTGTACAGGGAAAACATTTCTTTCTTGAAAACCTGGATGTGCTAAGAGAAAGCGACAACCCAACCCAGGTAAATGAGACTTTTTGGGAAATGGCTGAATGGCTTCGTCCTTGCCCAGCGACCGGCGGGAGCCTCTCTTAGCCGATGTGAAGGTGGATTGGGACCTGGATTGAGTATCTGAAGCTCCAGCCTGGGCTCCAGACTCGCTGCCTTCTGCCCTGGGTGGCACGGTGAGCAGCAGGCTGCCATGAGAAGCCTCCCGCTTTGTCTCCTTCGGCGAAGGGGATTGCTACGGTTTCTCGCTTTTTGTTGTTGCAGTTGCTAATCCTGCAGGCAAGCTGATCATTCCTATGTGTTCCTGGCTTGTGTTTTTCTTTACTTTTTAGTGAAAATCCCTTCTTGTGGTGTGGTTTTTTGGGGTTTTTTTTTTTGTTTTTTTGTTTTTCCCCTCTCCATCCCTGCCAGTGCTGGTGTGAATAAATGGGAAGATGCCTAATCTTACCTGCAGCATACTGGAGCCTTACCTACCGTGTAGTGAAGGGAGATGCTGTTATTTCTGTGAGCGAGTTACTGGGAGAGGGGAGGTGTAGCTGTGCATCAGAGATGTGGATCCGGGCCCCAGATCTACCGCTGGGGTGAACTGGTGTCCCTCCAGGGTGGTTGGTGGAGCTTGCATGGAGTTTGGTGGATCCTTGTGGAGCAACCCAGGCTTGGAAGTTTTCGTCTGAGAACGGCTGCGTGGGGAAATGCTGCAGGATTCGGGCTGTTTGCTCTCAGCGGCTGCCTCCTTTTTCAGCTGCGTTGCTCTTTGACTGTAGCTGATAGATTGTCAACTAGCAAAAGACTGTTCACGTTGAATTATGGGCGCATAAAACAGCGGCAGGCTTTTAATTGGGCAGCTATTTAGAAAGCAGGTGCTTCCTCTTGGAGTTTAAGTTACCAAATTCATCAGGGCATTTCAACTTCTTGCATTTTAAATTCCCTGATCCTAAAGAACAAAGTCATTTTCTCAGCTTTGGAGGCTGACATCTGCTTACAGGGATTAAGTGTGTTCCTGCAGCAGCGGGCACAGATTTTCTTTGTGGAAGGGGATATATTGAAGACAGTATTAAAACCCGGTACAAGTTCCCGTACTGGGATAGAAATTGCTTTGCAGGTTTGGGGCGAGGCACGTCGGAGCTTGCTTATTTCTTTGGCAGATGTCTGATGACGTTACATCATCTACAGCACTTAGAGCCTGGGAGGGTTTTGAAACGCCTCGGTACGTTGTGGTGGGTCGAACGGCGACGGGAAGCTCTTCTCTTCCCGTTTTCTTGTTGTGGGAAAACAACCGTTTTAATTAACGAGCCATCAGCAAGCTCTCCCTCCCACAAACCCGTGTGTTGAGGTGATGTGAAGAGGGGTGGTCAGGAAGGGCTGTGGAAAATCTCAGTTGGATGGTGCTCAGGGAGTCATCAATCACATTTCCAGTCTCTGAACAGTGTGCGGTGATGATAATTGCTGGGGATAAGTGACCTTTTAGTGCTTTAGTTGGACAGGAGTTCTAAAGAATTATTTTTTTAAATGCATTCTGTTTTACTAACTTAAACCTATGTCAGTGCTTCCTGTTTATTGTTTTGTGGGAGCCAGACTACACTAAATTTGGCCCCCAAGCGTAATTTTGCTGACAGCATGCAATTGGGAGCCAAGCTTTTTATAAAACCCAAGATCAATAGGAATGGTACAATTAGCTAAACCCAAGTCCAGTGGAAAAAGTTGCTTTTAAACAAGTAAATGTTCCCTGCAGGACTGGCAGCCCCAGATGCTGCAGCCCTGAGTGCCTGGAGCTGGCTGAGCGCAAACCGAAGGGAAACCGACTTAATTGTGTTTTGTGGCTCTGGCAAGATATAAACAGCAACAAATAGTGAGAAACAATTTCGATTTGAATTATTTCCCCCCTGCATTAATGGGCTGAGGTGATGTTAGTAATAAAAATCTGGCCAGCTCTTTGGCTGCCATAGTTTGGCAGAGGTCTGTTGCAGGTAATGAGGGTCATGCAGATTAACACCAGCTGCGTGCATCTGGCTCGATGTTGGAAGTTGACCTGTTAATCTTTCTCTTTCATTCCAGAAGCTACGCAGGACAGCAAATGTTTCCCTACCTTCCTACTTACTTCTGTAACGCCCTCATGTGAGTAATGACCAGAATGGTTTTGGTAAAGACTTTTACTGTTGTATCTGTTTGCAGCTCCTGCCCACTCTCCTTCTGCTCTGTTTCTTTGTCCCTTCCTTTCTCTGTGCTAAGGCAATGCTCCATAGCCCCCAGGGGGGAACGAGTGGTCTCTTAGAAATAAAAATGTTAAGGCTTCTTTGAAATAGGCAGTGTAACACATAGTGAAATGTTTATAAGAAAAATCATGTCAGCAGCTGCATGTTTAATCAAAGAAAGTGTATTCAGAAACATTTATAGAAACATGACAGCGCTAAATCTGGATAGTTGGTCACTAATCCTTGCAAAGATACAAAACTGATTAAATAACAAAATTCCCCTGAGGCACCCAGTAACTTGCAATATGTGTATGACCCAGGCTTTTAAAGGCTCCTCTCCTGCCCTTATTCTTCTCCACACTTCCTCCATGTGGTCACTCCAAATTGCTGCCAGCTGGCCTATTTGTCATGTGTGTTTGTTTGTGCTGCTTCTGATTTTTGACCTTTCAAAGAGACAGACAAAATCTGTGGTTTATGCAAATCTTTGAATTTGCAGCCAGCCTAATAGTGGGAAGGAAAAATACAGCGAGTTTGAACCACAAAAGGGAACAGATTCTGTTCTTTAGCACCTTACTATTGACCGTAGACCCTAGCCTGCTTAGAAATGGGTCGAAGTCTTGCCTGTTGTGTCTGAGGTTTTATTACCTCCATGTTGCTTTCTACCCTTATTTCAGACATCAGGTTGGGTTCCTTCTGGTGTGTTTTCAGCTTGACAAATATGATCTGTTTTGATTGTTCCAGGGCAGGCGTTTTCTTTTTTTTTCCACTGAGTGGTTTTGTAGTGTGGTACCTTCATAGAGACAAAAACAGAACAAAAAAAATTGATTTAAAATAATGTCAGCATAGTAGAGAAAGAAGAGTGAAACTAGAAGACTGATACATCATTAAATTGAATGCGCCAGTATGCGAATACGTGGCAAAACAATCAGTTAACTGAAAATGCTAGTGAAATTTGGTGGTATTTCCAGTTTCCCCTAGAGTGAAAGCACATACAGTTTACGGTGGATAATGAAATGTTATGGTTTTTATGTCTAATATGTTAATTCTGTCAGTGCAGTAATCCCAAGGTTCCAATCCACCGCAAGGCTGACATTTATGTTATAAAGAGACTCACATGCATTTATTGAGGGTATAGACTGACAGTGCACCTTAAAAAAAAAAACTAAAAGAGAAAAATATGAATGGTCTCCTCTTCGTTATCTCTTTTCTTCTCTCCTGTTCTGTCGTCTCAAATACTGATTGAGGTCAAAGGGGCTGCTGCTCTGAAGGCTGTTGCACCTTTCACAGCAATCCCCGAAGTTAATTTCTTTTTTTTTTTTTTTCCATGTGGGAAGGGAAAATCATGAGGGATGTTTCCGTGCTGGTGTACGGCTTGGGTTTTGTAAGAGCAAGTCTTTGGCCCCTGCAGCTTGGGGCATCCTGCCCTGTCACACAACCGCATCGCCAGGGTGGTTGTGAATCAGACCAAGGTACTGGTCTAGTATACAAACCGTGTATTGTTCACCTGGTTAGCTGTAACCCAGCCCCGTTTCCGTGCCGTGCTTCGCTGCCAAGTGGTGGAGGCATGGCTCTGAGCTCGAGACATCCTTTTAATTGGGGCCATGTGTTCCTGCTCCCCTCTTTGCAGCTGCACCGGTGCTTTCCTCATTGCATAGTAAGCAAGTTCAGGGAGCCAAAATGGCCAGAAAATGAAAATGTATTGTTTTGGCCTGCTGTGTTTTGTGAGCCGGGGTGCTAGAGGCGGGCCAGTGGCTGCCTGCAGGTGGGAATGCGTGGGCAGGACCTGGCAGCCCTGATGTGGAGTAGTTTAAGTGGGGTGAGGCAGGACAGGGTCGGGGGGCAGCTGGCTGCCTGGGGGTGCTGTTGGCCAACAATGCACATCCCTCCCATCTCGGTGAGGAAGGGATGGCTGCGATGACCTGGGGAATTACAGCCAAAGCCGTAGCAGGACCTTGATTTTGATTGAGAGCCCAGCCTGGAGACACCACATTTAATAAAGCTGCATCAGAGATCTTGCTGTCCTTTACTTACCGCAAGCTCTGCTCTAGTTGACTTAATCAGTGAAGGTGTGCTATGGCTACTGCACATCCTTATTTTAATTAATCAAGTTGGAGCGTGATGAATTGAAAGGTGCTAGGATGGATACAGCCAGCGACATTTCCTTTGGCATGTTTTTTTACCATCTTGCAGAACCTCTGACTGCCCACTTGCACCAGAGTGCGAGTTAGCAGCAGTCTCCCCAGCTTTCAGTGCCTGTTGAAGGAAAGGTGTGTCACCATTCACGCCTACGTAGCAAAACCTATAAGCGTGATGATCAGCTTTAAGCAGGTACCAGAGCTTTGCTTAAAAGCAAGGGTGTTTTTCATGCATCTAAAATCAATCCCATGGCTCCGTCTTTTGCTGAGGAATGATGGGCAGTTTCGGAGGCTGCCTGAAAGGCTTTGCTGCCCCTTGCTTAACGAGAGCAAAAGGGAGAAGTGGAGGTCGTGGGCAGCCCGCGGAGCACAACTTCAACAGGATTTCCTCTAGTGCAGAGCCACTTTTTCCTTAGTTCGTCAGCGATGCCCCTTGGAGGCTTTGACATAGGGGGGAAAACTTCTCCTGCAGCCTGATGCTTCCCACCACCATCTGCGATCTCTCCTTGCCAGTGCATTGGAACAGTTTATCCCAGTGCTGCGAATCCAGCCCCTTCCCAGCGCTTTTGGACTCTGCTGAAATCTGACCAAGGAGAGGGAAGCAGTTTAATGAAACACTTTGCAAAGCTTGGACCTCTCCACGATGTACTTTGGACCAGCCCTTCCCGATTCTCCTGGGATTGCCCCGAGGTCCCAGGCACTGAGCTGCCGTGCAGAGGGCTCCTGCTTGTCAGGGGCTGCTGCCTCTTCTGCAGCACTCACGTCCTCTGCTCGCAGCACCCTGCTTCCGACACGGATGTCTCTCCGAGTGCTTTAGTGCGTCCCACTTCTGAACTGAGCGTCTGTGTGCTACCTGCAATGAATAAATTCTCAAGTGGTGCTGTTACTGTGTAAATATGCAACCACTCGGAGGTCTGCCCCTCCTTTTCCCTGTTCAAGGGCACGTACAGCTGGGGCTCCGTGCTCTTTGGTCTCCGTCCTTCTGCATCATCTGGCTGTGTCATTTTTGAGGAGGTTTGAGGAGAAAGGAGGTGTCTTGGAGCCTGTTTAGCACTCTTGTGGCCTCAGCAAACCATGTCATTAGGATCCCTTACTCCAAAGCCCAGTGACAGATGGACACCCTTGAATAACCCTTCCTTGCCAGCTGTGGGGTTGTGCTTTTTTTCTGTGGATTTCAGAGCTTCTTCACTTGTGTCCTGCAAGATGATGACCTGGGAGATACCTGCTTTAAGGACCAGCCAGAGATCCATGCTGGGAGTGGGGTGGAGAGCAAAGAAGAGGAGGCATCTCACTCTGGATCCCTCATGCTGCAGGATCACCTAATGGGAAGAGTGCAGAAGGCCTGAGGCTTTCTGTGCTTTTTATTCTGCTTTTGCAGAGGTCTCTCCAGGGCTTTCATTCATGACTGATGTAGGAGGCTCCCTTTTCCTGCGGCTGAGGGGTGTGCTGTGAGGCCCATCCTGCATCATTAAAATGGACGAGAAATTGATGGTCACACCCTCTATGCTGGTCTGACCTCGGCTGGCCTCCAGGTAGCTCAACTGGTCTTCACAGAACCCTGAAATGAGGAACGTGGTCATTTTAAGTTTGAAGAGTTCCCTTATCTCCTGAGTGCAGCCACAGTGGGGGAAGTGGACCAAGTTATGAAACTAATTTCTTCATGTTACCGAGTGCAGCATTCTTGACATGCTTAAGCATACAGTCTCTGATTACTGCTTTTGCATAATTAATGCAACTGATGAAACTGAACTATTGTATTGCTCTGCAACATATTTCTATGTTCTCCCTGCCATTGCCCTATTTATTGCCACTTCAATACATACCCACCGCTATTCATACCATGTAGCTATCCCACTGTGTATTAATCATGGGTTTTTTAGGGGGGAGGAGGGTATAGAATAGGGGAGAAATAACTTTGGTCACACAGGCTTATGCAGAGAAGGGTCTGCCCTGATGATAACGCTGATATCTCCCAGAGCTGCTTACAGCTGGAAAAGTGACAGCAGGCAGCATTGCAGTCCGCCTCCCAAATGTTGTGTTTAATCACAAATCAGGCTTTAACATTCAAGTAACAGACAAGTACTGAAAAGCCTCATAAGAAATAAAAGGAACAGTCAGTACTTTAAAAGGGGGGGCGGGGGGGAAGGAAATACAAATGAGGAAAACTGATCAGCAGTTCTAGTGCAATTATGATTTTCAGAGTACGAGGCTTTTGCCAGTAAAGAAGACCAGGTCTCTGCCTGTGAGCTTGCTTAAGAAGGTAATCTGTACGTGAACTCTTAGTCTTAGGGATCACTTGAAGAAATTATGTGTCTCTGAGCATTCAAAAACACCTTTGTGCAAGTATAAAGGCAAGGTCAAGTGGCAGTGGCGATAGAAGCTGCAGGCTGAGGTCAGACCTTAATGCAGGTCTTCTAATGGTAAGTGTGTAACACCGTGAATGTGTAGCGATCTATGTGTTGTCTGTCAGTGTTGCCACTGGTTTGGAAATACTCAGGAGTGGGCTTGCAAGAGCAGGGCCATTGTTTGAGTGTTGCAAACGATATATTCTTTGTCTGCTTTTTCTGTAACAAGCTGTGGCCTTCTTTTGCATAGTAGTTTAGAACAAGATTTGGAGACTCTTTATTTTCTTGTGAATTTACTGGTATCAAAAGAAAGCCGAAGGACCTCAGACTGCAATTTGGAGAAGACCCTTCCAGTTGCTTCATGGTTTCCTCCTGCTCTTGTTCTGCGCCTCCTTTCCTTGCCCGCTAACCATGAAAAAGAGCCAGCTTTTTACATGGTGTTTCCTGGTCACGCTTCTCAATTTCTTGTTTTCTTAATAAAGGGAGTCTGAACAATTTCCTGTAATTTTGATACTTTTCAAAATCACCAGTGGGATTTCTCAGTACTATCCTATCTTAGCATGCCTCTGCCACACCCAAGCTAGGTACAGAAGACCCCCAGATTTGTTCTGTTGTGGGTTGGGAAAGAGGGTGTAGATAGAGGTGTGCTCTGCAGATTGTTGGGGACTCACAGGAGGTTGCCATCCTGCTGCCACCGGCTGGTACTACAAACCTCAGTTGGAAGTCAGTGCCTTTCAGGCTTGCTGGTGAAACCACTTTGGTGAGTACGTCTGCCATTTTGGCACTCGCTGTCAGCTAGTTTAGCAGAGATCTGTTTGCTCTGGTGTGCCCTCAGCTCTGCTGGGCTGGAGCGGGTTGGGGTGCTGTGGCTGGCCCCAGGGCTAGGTTGGTAGGCATGTTTTGCAGCCAGTGTGGAAGGAGGCAGGAAGCAGCTGTCATGGCCATAGGTATGGTCTGACAGGATCAAACCCTTCCGCGATCCGTGAGGAGGTTTCAAGGCAGTGTAGCTGGGTGGACCCAGCACTGATGCAAGGCTCATCTGCTGTTGATGTGGAGTTTTGCCCTCTCCTACAGGCATGGTCCTGGGCATTTGGTTGGGAGGGTGCCCCTGAGCCTGGGATCACTGTGTCTGGGTCACTCAGGTGGGAAGGGACATGTGAGAGTCTGCTGTTCAAGCCCCTGCCTAAAGCAGGGCCAGCTCTGGGACCAGACCAGGCTACTTGGGCCCCTTCTCCAGGCAGATCTTGAAACCCTCCAAGGATCGAGCCTGCACAGCCTCTCTGGAAAACCCGATCCCGCTTCGCTTTTCACCTTGAGCATCTGCATGGTGAAGATCTCTATATCCCGACAGAACTGCCAGTGATTCACTTTATGACCACTGTAACACAGTGTACCCAGACTTGGCACGGGCACCACCAGTATGGATGCTTGACAGAAACCGTAGATGGTTACAAACTATGCCTTGAAATTAAAGGTTTCGTCGTTGTGAGGAGCGCAGCGCTGGCAAACAGATGGATGGAAATACAGCTATACGAGATGTTGTCATGGCAGTGAATGAGGGGAGTGAAAATAGGAAAAGCAGAAAAACAGCATATACTTTCTGATAAAATTGTGTTTATCTTTCAATTAAATAACTTGATGTGGGTTTTTAAAAGGGAAAAAGACCTCTAGAGTAGCTAGAACAAGTTAATGGAAGAGGAGAAAAAGGGAAGGCACTAAGGCATAAGACAGAGAGCCTTATCTCCTTAAGTCTCTGAGACCTCTGGGGATGGCAAGTCCGGTTGTGCCAGCCCTGTCTGCCAGCTGTGGTGTTGGCAACCTCGAGTCATCCTGTGAAAGCTGGTGGTGGTAGCCCTCTGGGCAGAACCTGAAGTCAAGATCCTTGCTTGTGTCAGAGGGCTTTGGGTCAGGCTGCAAGTGGGGGGTGTCAGGTCGGGGCCCCCCCAGAGAGAGGTGTTACCCGAACAGTGTGATTCCTGTGTTGTGCTCTGGTCCGGGGGGGTTAAAACCAGGTCGGGACTTCTTTTTCATTGAGGTGACGTTGAGCAGAATTTGTTTACCATCTGGCTGTAAAGATTTGGAAAAAAAGAAATAAATTGAAGCTTGTTTTCTAGAAATGAGAACACACTCAGTCAAGCAGCATTTTTTATTTTTATGCAAGCGCGTGTGAAATAGGTGCAGGTCTGCCTGCTTTCTTAACACGTGTCTGGCAGAAAGCAATAGCAGCAGTTTATGTTTCTGTACTGCTTCTTTTGGTGAGAGTCTCCGAGTACTTCACGGGGAGGACTGGCTGATGGGAACGGTGCCTTCAGCCCGGAGCTGCCCGGTGGCCTGGTCTGCAGCGTGGCCTCTGGTGGGACGGCAGTGTGAGGGCTTGCAGCAGGAGCTTTCTGAGCAGATCTCATTCCCAAAGCCCGCTTTGGGCTGTGTGGGCAAGGGGTGTGTGCAGATGGCATTGGTGCTGCCGTGGTCTTCTCCTTCAGTAAAAAGCTCAGTGTGGGAGGGAGGGAGCAAGGACACTTGTGGCAGACTGCTTGCTCCGGTGAAAGGTGGCAGCTGTATGCACAGGGAAGCACTGCCCGGACAGAAGCATTGCTGGAAGGGTGCTTGCTGTTGTGCCGGTGGAGTTAGCAGGTGTTTATAGCCCATACTTGAAGCTGCATGCTCAGTTTGCTAAGTCTGGGAAGGGGCAGTTGCTCAGAGTTGTTTGCTTTGGATCTGCTGGGGTGGACCCCGGTTCATGCCCCCAGCACATAAGGAGCCCACATGCCTGTCATCAATGTTTCTCCACTCAGCGTGCAGATGAGTGCTGGAGGGGCAGCGGGCAGTGCGGTCACCGCCGGCGGTGACCCTGGCTCTGCGGGAAGGATGGCAATGCCACGGGCTGCAGTCCCCGCGGGCAAGGTGGGAGGGATGGACAGGGATGGTGGGGGTCTGTCTGTGGCCGGTGCAGCCAGGCCTCCCCTGGCTCTGTGGCTGCGAAGAGATTTCTCCATAAGCGTGAGAAGGTGCCTCCTCTGGGAAGAGCAGAAGGGACTGAGTCATTGAACAAACTTTGAGCTTTGGCATGTTGTCTGTCGTGCTCCTCCTGAGAGCAAGGGAAGAGGTGGAGTCTTGGTCTCACGCTGGTGTAAGATGGAATTTATCCCTAGAGTGAACAGAGTCGTGCCCATGCCACGTAACGTGGGTTCAGCTGCTCAGTCAGCCCTGAATTCGGGCCCCGGGTTTGTGGCTGCGAGCGCAGTTAATCCTAGTGGCAAGGAATTTGAAAACGCAGCCCGGGCCAGTGCGTGGAGAGGTGTGGGGCTGGGATGGTAACTGAGGAGCCCTAGCTTGCTGGACTGAGCATAGGAGGGAGCAGCAGTGTGGCCCATGGTCTGATGGTACAGGAGATGTAACCAGCAGGCTCCCAGTTCCCTCTTCCTCTTCGATGCCCCATCCCTGTGCGCAGCCAGCTGTGGACTCGAACGGGTCAGGGAACCCCTCTGCCCAAACCCTGCTTTTTTCCCTCAGTGGGACCAGTTTTCACTCCAAGCTGCCCCCTGAACCAGCAAGCCACTGGCCTGCCCTGAGCACCGGTACGTGTGCTGGGAGGGGAGCGTGTGGCTGTGGGGTGAGGTCTCTCCTTAAGGCAGCGGCATAGACCTTGGTAGGTTTTGGTACTGTTGGGCTTTATGCTGGGACAGGTATCTTCTGTCTTCTCACCATTGGCATAAAAACATAGGTGGCAGGTCAGGTGCCCTGGCTAACTTCACAGCAGCGTGTTTTGAGTCGGGATTTCACCCTGGGTGAGCAGGCCATGCCCGGGTCAGGTGTTCATGATGGGGTACCAGGGCATCGGTTGTAATCCTGCCGCTGCTCGAGGGCTGCGGCCGTGAGCAAACCACTCGCTCTCCGCTTGGCCGTGTAGCAGACAGGGATAATACTTGCCTCACAGGGATATTGTGAAAGTTAATTTGCTAATTATTTATAAAGCACACTGGAGTGCTGCTTCAGTTCTATGCAGTGTTATGGTAACATCTAATTAGTAATTCCTTATGATGCTTCATTTTCTTTGTGCTATAAATATTGGCCTAATATAGGGACAACTCTGCCTGTGCTAGTCATCTCAGTGACTCAGGGGGAATAAGCAAGCTGGATTTGGTTTGTAAATGATCTCCCCCCCCCGCCCCGCCCCATACCATGTTACCCATGAAAACATAAAAGCAGCGTCCCCTTTGGCGACTTGCTGCCTGGCCGGTGTCTGCTGGCGGGTCACCGCTTGGGGAGAAGTCATCCCTCGAATGGAAATGTCAGCCCTCCGGCAACCTACTTGCTTTTTGGTCTTTCCCATCCTTTTCCAGCCTTGTGACTCTGGGCCTTTTCTTGCTGGGCTGGGGCAGGCGAGCGATGGCAGGAGGGAAAGGAGGAGCTGCCATGGGAAGGTCTCTGCCCTCCCTTTCAGTGGGATCTGGACCAAGAGCTGGGATAACAGGATGCCGGGTTTTCTCTCTTCTAAGTGTTTTTTTTTTTTCTTTCTTTCTTTCTTTGCATGTGTTTGCATCCCATATTGTGCTGTTGTGTTTTGTGTTGTGTGCAGTGTCTTGTCTTTGCTTTGGCCAGCGTTGTTACGAGATTTCATAAGGCAGTGTGTTGTTTTTTCTTCTCAAAATAAATAATGCTCAGAGACCTTTGCTGTACGTCACACATTGCTGGTTATACTGCGCTGTGAGTGGCTTTGGGCTCTTCTGAAGGTGTGAATATCCTGTGTGTTTAATACTTCAATGTGGTGAATCCAAAAGCTTGTGATACCTATTTTTAGTGTTGAAAAATTCTGACAACTAATGTAAACCTACGTTATCCATCACTTGACAGCATCATCACCAGCATACAGCTTGTCACTCTCATTTTGAGCTGGTTTTTCCAACAAAATTAAAATTATTGGCAGGGACGCAGTGGAAGCGTGTCAGAACGCAGCACGAAAATGACAGCAGCTACCGCCTAGTGTCTTTCAAAGAAATGAGAAGAGCTGTTTGGATTAGAGGTCTTGAATAAAGCATTCCTCCTCGAGCCTTCTCACCACAGAAGGAAACGGTTTCTGTTCTGTTCAACTCCGGTCTATCACTGCGCCGCACGGCAGCTGCGGTGAGGACCGACCCTGCGTGGCGTCGGGCGTCACAGCCGTGCCCGCTCCCCACTCCCCCCGTCGGGCTGCAGCCCGGCGACCCTGTAAAACCGTCCTGGTGCTGGGGAGGTGCAGGGGCTGGTGGCAGCTTCGGGTACGTGTGTGTGCGTGTCCAGCAGAGCCTCACCGCTGCGGGTGCCTTCTTGAGGCTCGGTGACTAGAAGCAAGCCTCTTCTCTAGATATGAATCCTGTGTATGCGGCAGTGTGTGTTTTACCTGGACGCTCCCGGTAGAGAGAAGGAGCCCTGCCTTTGCCTGTGAAGTTACGCGCGCCGAGTGTCTGCGAGCGGTGTGCGTGCGGATGTGCAGCAAAGTCGGTGCGAGAACTACCAGCTATAAGCAGCGGGAGAAGATGCAAACCTTAAAATTTAGCCTGTACTCGCTCCAGAGGCGGTTCGTGGCGCTTACCGTTCGTCTTGGTTTCGCAGGCGAGGGTGCTGGCTCGTCACCAGCACCCACTCCCTGTATCTCATTAGAAAACTTTTTCAACTACCCTTGCAGTGTAACAACGGGGATCAGTTTTCCCATGAGTTGATGTATCTGCTGACCTCTCCAAAGGGAAAAAACCCCACCTGTAGTTCGTTACCTTACTTTTGCTGAAAAAGCAAAAGGCTGAAAGGGAGCTATTTGTGGCTGAACAATACCTGCCTTTCACAGCTCCCTTCCTAATCCCAAACAGAAACATGAGGCTGAGAAAATCTTTCTGATAACAGGGAGTATGGATACTAGTATAATTTTTCACAGTGTTAATGTTCTTTAATTGTTGGGGTTGGTTTATGGGCTTTTATTGGACAAAGCGAAGGCAGGCAGTGTTAAACATCAGTCTGAGGGGGTAGGAGTGATTCTGATGGCAGCGTGCTGGGTTTCCACCAGTGCCCTCTTGTGAACTGCTGCATCATGGCGATCCAGTTTGAAACGTGAGGCTTTAGAAAAAAACAAATAAGTGCAACCTAAGTCGACATTATTCCTCAATTTATCATTGAATATAAGATGGCTCAAGCCAAACTGCGTCCCTGCCTACACAGGGACAGCCCTTTGCTTTAGCAGTACTGTGGGCCTTGGTCCCTCCTGCCAGATGTGTGAGGCTGCGCCTCAGGCACAAGCGTGGGTGTTGCTTCCAGTGGTGGGGGTTACCAGGGTGGAAGCTGGTGCACGGCTTGGCCGCATCAGCCACAGGGACGTGCAAGAGTCGGCTTGAACTTTGAAAGCCAGGTCGCATTCATAGGGCTGTCGTTTACAGCAATATACGAAAATGGAGTATAACGTTGCAGCGACGTGTGCCAGGGTGCCTGCCTATGCTGTCGGGTTGGTCTGTGGCTGTGGGACGTTTTGGGGTAGCACAGAAACTGGCACTTTGGTGTTCCCCTGGGGTTGTTGCTGGCAGAGAAGAGCCTTGTGGTCCCTGGGTCGTGTCCTGAAACATGCTTGACCAAGGCGGGAGATAGTCACGGTGGCTGGGACCATTAGAAACTCCACCGTGGCTGTAAGGACTTGAAGAAAGACCTGAGTGGCTCAGTCGTCTGGAGGATGGAGACAGGACGCTTCTCCAAGGCCATCTGTTTGCGCAGGTGGAAAATAGGACAGATACAATCATGAATTTTTGAAGCACCTTGGCTTTGTAAAGTAAGCCGTAGTTAAGGAGATACGGTCTGCGTAGCCCTGTGCAAGTGCGGCCGATGCTCTTCCTGTCTTACCTTGCTGCTGTGCTCAGGGTGAGTCACTGTACTGAAGTGACTCCCAACCATTTTTCTGCCCAAAGTGGTAATCCGTTGTTAAAATGATATTAGCTCATGTGCGTTAATTAGCAGGTGCGCCAGGGTGTGAGAAGCCCGGGATGTTAATTAGGGTTGATAAATACACCTTTAAGGAGGATGCAGACTTGGCTCGTGTCTGCTGGGAGTCGCTCTCCCCTCCTTTCACAATCCAGGAGGTGCTGTCCTGAAGTGGACCATGCCACGCAGGGGAACTTTTCTCCTCTGGGCTCTGAGGAGGGGTCTCCACGTCTCAGCTGGGTATTTGGGAGAGCCTGCGGACTCCCTGGAGGGTTGCTGGGATTTGTCCTGCTGATGCTGGAAGGAAAAGGGGCTTTTCCCAGCAGTGTCATCTTTACTCGGCTGAGAATGGAGGGTAAACACGTGCACTCTTCCAGGCACAGGGGATAGCCGGTGGCCACTTAGAATCATAGAATCGTAGAATCATTAAGGTTGGAAAAGACCTCCAAGATCATCAAGTCCAACCGGCACCCCAACACCACCATGCCTGCTAAGCCGTGTCCTGAAGTGCCACATCTACACGTTTTTTGAACACCTCCAGGGATGGTGACTCCACCACCTCCCTGGGCAGCCTGTTCTAATGCCTGACTGCTCTTCCAGTGAAGAAATTTTTCCTAATATCCAATGTGAACCTGCCCTGATGCACCTTGAGGCTGTTTCCTCTCGTCCTATCGCTATCACTGCTTCAAGCCCCTGGAGGCGACGTCCCCTCCGGTCGGCTGGCTCAGCGGCTGGCCCCGTTGTCTCCAGCCCGTTTCGGGTGGAATACGCTAGGTTGTCTGAGAACAGGTTTCGGTAGGTCTTCGCTAATCGCTCAGCGCAGGAGAGCATTGCGATTTGTGTAAGCTGGCTCGCGCGCCGTCGGAGGAAGCCCACATCAAAAGGCGTGTATCCCAGTGCGTCAGCCGAGCCGGGGTGACGGGGCCGCGGCGCCTGGAAATGCCTGTTCTCCCGCAGCGGGCAGGCGTGAGCCGACAAGCCGCGGCGCTGCCCGGGAGGGCTCTCGGCAAGGCTGTTGTCAGCCGGCCGCTCCGCACCTTCCCTGAGTGGCCGGGGCCACCCTCTCCCTGCACCCTGGGCCGCGGCGGCTCGCCTGCCCCGGCCGGGCTGCCCACGAGGCCCATCGCCTGGTTCCTCAGCAGAGCTCTGGAGAGGGGCGGGCTGGCGGGTACATGGCTGGGGAGAAGGCTTCCCTTGCCTCTCCCTCCAGCCCTTCCTGACGACTGCAGCCGCAACCGGATCAACCGGATCAAGTGCTGTATCTACAAAAACTCCAGATCTTAGCTACGTGATGGCACCTGTAATTCTGCTGTGCATCTCTCTCCCTGTGTCAGTCTTGCTGTTTATTGCGTGGTGGGTCGTGACGGGAGAGGGAAATCGCTGCTTGTCTTTTAACCATCTGCACTGATTCAAAATCCACCCATGGCCAGACCGGCTTGGGACCTGCTGGCTTAATGGCTTGGTTGTCTGAAGCTTTCTGCAAGCAGCTCTTACAGGGATGGGGCACACGCAGTTCATGTTTTCCTGGGAGTCCTGGCCGTGCCAAGGATTTGCTATAGGTAGCAGCAAGCCAGGAGGAAAAGGTGCCCCAAACTGCTGTGACAGACTGCAAATGGACCTGATGCTGGCAGCAGAAGGGTGTGCCTCCTTTAGTCCGCTTAAGCTGAAGAACACTTCGGACAATCGCTTGCAATCTGTCATAGTAAGCATGTATGTTCCTCCTTTAGGACTGGAGTGTAATTTCTTTGTATCTATGGGAGCTTGTGTGCACGCACGGCTGTGTGTACGTACGCACCGGTTTCCGCGTGATGGCGAAGCCGTTTTGATGGGAGCGATTAGGGGTGGGTGGTGTCAGAGCTCTGAACGCCCGTCGGGCTGTTCCAACGGGTGGAAGATGGTGAGTGCTGGCCGTGCCCGAGTGAACCCGAAGGCAGGCAGCAGCAGCCCCCACCACCTTCTGAGTCACTCTCGGTCCACCAGACCTGCTTGCCTGCTCGGGCTTTGCTAGTTATGGGCGCCGAAAACTTCTGGAGGAGGCAGTGTGCTCCCCTGGGCGTTCTCCCGTTTGTTTCTCCTGCCTGGCCCACAAATGGAAGCTGTTGGCTGTGCTCATTTGGTGTTTAAACTAGCCGTAAGGCCAAGGGTCGATCGTTCCAGTGCTTTCTACTCCAAACGGTGCGTCTGGTCCTATCCCTCCCTCAGCCCTTTTCTGCTGTCGAGGTGGAGGACTGGTGCTTATCAGGAGTGCCTGTGGTCATGGGGGACCTGGTGCTTTCTGAGCGTGGGCAGATGTATTGGAAACATCTGATGCTGCAAGTGCTTAGATGTGAAGTTGAACCAAACCTGCTTTTGAAGTGGGCTAAAACTGGCTGCTGTACCAGGAAACCCGGCTTGCACGCCTGTTTCTGATAATGGGGTGGGTAAGAATGATTGCACCGTATCAGATCACTTCTCCAGCCGTCTCATCTCTGGCTGGCCCGAAACAGTCATCTTCTCCCAGCCTCTCCTCCAGCATCCGTAGCACCCGGGCGTGTGGAGCCCCACAGCCTCGCTACAGCTGTTTAACTATTGCAGATGCACAACTGTGCGTACAACCCTGTGGGAGAGCTGGGCTCCTGCACACACCTTTTGCCATTTTTATTTCTTTTTTCTTTTCCTAATGAGTATGTCCTTTTCCCAATTTATGGTCGTTGCTGGGCTGCAGAGGATAGAGCTACAAAGATAAGGTTATCACTTAATACTCTGTATTTTTGAAGTATCACACAGAGTTGTAAATGTTAATTTGTTAATTAATTTGATTTCTCTTTGTAAAAATTATTTACCCTGTTGTCTGCTTCATTCTGAGAACAGTCTGATTCCTGTTTTTCTTCTCCTGTAATGGGGCAGAGTCAAGGCAGGGGAAGCTGGCGGACAGACACAGCTGGTTTAGGTTTTGTATCGGTATTTCTTACTTACAGCAACCATTAAATCAACCCCGGTTTTGAGGACGATGCTGCTCAAATCCTAATCCAGAGACAGTTACGTGGAGGTAGTGAATTAAGTAAAGCCAGATCCATGAGTAATTTTTAAATCCCTGTAGTTCCTGCTCCTGCAAGCGCTTTTGCACCTGTGGACAGCTTAGCGGGAGGCGATTGCCCGCGCATTTTGAACATGTGTCCTCGCGCAGAAGCACCGTCTGGGTGCGTACCCAGGGAGGGATCCTCTGGGATGTAGGGAGTCGAGGGCGGTGGCAAAAGGTGCAGAGTAAGTCAGGAGTTTTTTATTTTGTGTCTCGCTGGTGAATTGCTCCCTGAAAATGCAATGAAATGCCAAGGACGAGGTGGTTCAGCAGCGCGAGGAAGGGGACCCTGCTGCTGGTTCACGCGTAGCTGATGTGCGAGTCGCCTCTGTGGGGTGGCCGGGTGTTTCTGTTCTTGGCTCCTCTCGCAGCGTGCCAGGCTGTGAGTTTGCAGAGTCACAGAATGGTGGGGTTGGAAGGGACCTCTGGGGATCACCTGGTCCAACCCCCCTGCCGAAGCAGGGTCACCTACAGCAGGCTGCACAGGACCTCGTCCGGGCAGGTTTGGAGTTCAAGTCACCCCGGAGGGGTGTCCTTAGGAATTCCCATTTTGGGAGCCAGCGGGGCTGAGCGGCAGCTCATCTGAAGCCTGCGACAGGAGGAATTAATCAGGAAAGGGCGGGAGGGAAGGAGGGAGGGAGGGAAGAAGGGGTGGCAAAAACCCAAACCTTCAAACACACCCCATTGACCCATCTCATCTTAGCATGAAACTTCACGAGTTACACCCACTCTGCAGCAGAAGGGGAATGAAACGCTGGCGCTTCCTCCTGTCTGTCACGGGCAGCCGGGGCTTGGGAAGTACGGCAGGCAAAGATGTTTGTGCTGTTGATGATGAGCGGTAAGCTACTTCGCAAACGACTTTCACTTCTGCTTGCGTTGTGTGTGCGGGGCTGGGGGAGCGGGGGCAGCTGCAGCTCAGCTAGAGCTGGGGAGACGTGTTTGAGGGGTGCAGCGTGGTCGTGTTGTCTGAGACGCTGTGTGTCCGGGAAGCCCCGCGAGCCTTTCCGCTCCTAACTTCTGTCTTTCCCCGGCACGGACGGAGGTGTTGCTTTCTCCGAGTCGCGTTTCGTCAGGTCGTCAAGCGTCGTTTGCTTTTGCAGGGTTTGCGCTGCTTGCGGGTAGCAGGAGCACATCAGATTCGTTGTGGGCACCCAGAGCTAAAACGGGTTGGATGGGAGCTGGGGATTTAGTAGCTAAATTCCCTAAGAGAGAAAATGTAGTATCATGTTACTTATTAAAGATGCTTTACTTCTCCAGCTGTCTGGCTTTATTTTCAGTAATTACAGGTTGCCATGCTCTTTAATTGTTAAAATGAGCCCTGTGAAAGGTTTCAACTTGAATTGAGCTCTGTTAGGTATTTCTGCGAGGTGGGGAAAGCTGAAATGTGAAGAGCCACGCTGCCGCGCTTTTCAGCAAGGGTGGGAAGGCTTGGGTTTGGTGGGGTCTTGCACTCGCCGAAGGTCTGATACCGCTGCAGAAGCAGGGGCTGGGGGAAAATTTTCCCTATCAGGTTGCTCGTTTTTCTCCTAGTTACTTCTGCGATCGCTTACCAAGTTATTTTATATACCGGTTACTATCTTTAAATCTAAATTGCCTAATTCTTGGGTTGGTGACAGGAAATGTGAGTACAGAGCCCTGGCCCTGCAATTACTGTGACTAAGCACTGAGCGGGCAGCGTTGACTCCCGGCCCTGCTCTTCCCCCAGCAGCCGGCTGCCGTCGAGGGGCCGGCTCGCCGTCCCGACTCTCTGCCTTTGGGGCTGCTGCAGCAATGTCAGACGTGGCTTCTGCTTCCTGAGGGGCACGGGCTTGCTTTCTGACGGGCAGGGCTCAGACCTGATTCAGAGCTGCGCTCTAACCCATCAGCCGTGAGTAATCCTCCCGTGCAGAGGCGACGTGTGATGCGTACCTTTTTTGGGGGAATGAAGTCACGCGGTAGCTGGTGGAAACGTTAGTGCTTTAATTGTTTCGTTTAATATACCAGCAACCCATTGTCAAGGTGGCTATTAATTCCTTTGACGGCATCTTCATATTGCGGGAGTGATTTAAATTTTCACATGTGATTAGTGCAGTGGAACGAAGGAAGCAGGTTTTGTGGGTGTCGGTGTGTTGCTTGTTTTTCCCCAGTCCTTTTGGACTTAAAAGTGGTCTGTGCATTACAAAAAATGCGTGGAAGATTGCCGTGGTAATCATGGCAAATGGAGCTAAGGAATCAAGTGCCCAAGTGTGGCGTGCCTGGGTATGCTTTGCAGAAGTGGCTCTTTAAAGGATGTGCTGCTGTTTTTAAGAGGGTTCCAACTTGTTTTGAGGCAGAAACACTTTATTTTTCCAGAATGCGTCTTAGAAAAAAATCGGCCAAACCGCAGATTTTCATCATTTAAGTATTTGCTTGAGCTTTATGCTTTAGCTCTGGGAAATCAGTGGTAGGATTCCTGCCAGCGTCCGCGGCGTAGGAGAGGCATTGATTTTGCACCACGGCAGCAGTGGGAGCAAGCCTGCTAGACACTGGTCTTCAGAGCAGACTCATTTATCTTTAAATGAAGTTGCACATTACGGCTTGAGTTGTAGGTAATGGCTGTCTGAAAATGAACCCTGAGGAAAATACGGATAGTTTCCTGCAGGATCAGGGACCTGATCAAGTGAATGCCCGGCCATCCTCCTGCCAGAAGCTGGGGTGGGAGGATGGGGATGGTGTGTGTGTGTGCAGAAATAGGACCTCCCTGCTTGGGGCAACAAATTGGCTGGGGCCTGAAGCCTGGCCTCGCCGTGTGTGTCAAGGCCCTGTAGCGTGTTGCAGCAGTGAGCCCTTTATGGCTCCCTCTTCGCTTTGGCTCTGCTTAGTTAGCCGGTGCTGGTCTTTTGGCATGCTGTGAGGATTAACAGCGCCAAAAAATAAAGGGTCTTTGGTAGGGGGGGAAAAAGAGGTCACCAGGATAAAACACCAGCTCCTAAACAATTTATTAAAAAAGAAAAGTCCAATGCAAAAGTAATGGTGGCGTAAAATCTTGAAAAGAATTTGTCAAGAAAGAGGATGACTCTCTACTGATATGTCTTTTTCAGTATTATTTTGTTAAACTGGTGACTGTGCGGTGTGTTCCAGTGAGTTTTATGGCCCAGTAATCCATTGCTGGATGAGAGGAATACATTATTTATAGATTAGAGTGTTTTAACATCCTAGCGTGGGGTTGTTTAAGGAGGTCAGAATACAGCGCAGTGGAAATGGGATTAACCCAGCTGTGCTGCAAACAGTGCAAAAGCAGGGGAAAAAAAGGGGAAGCTATCATGTAAATATTTGTATTTTTATTGTGCCTTGCAAGGCGTAGGTCACATAAGATTTAGGGGTTTCTCGAACCGGAGTGTAGTTTTTGCCTTTATTGGTTGCGAGATCTCAGATTTTAATTGAATTGTAAACAAATGCGAACATCCTTTTTGCCTGGCTCAGCACGCCTGCTCTCGGCTGCTTGTTGGCTTTCTCAGTGGGATGGTGTCGAAGGACTTGAGGAAGGGGCAGCATTTGTGGCGACCAACAGAGCCCTCTTCCTTCCAGGGGGAAGCTGTTGCGTTGTTCGCGTGCGTGAAGCCTCCCTGGGTGCTCAGCTCCGTGCGCAGGTCCTGGGAGCGCAGCCCCATCGGCCGGAGCTGCGGCTGGTGCGAGAGGCTCGCGGACAAGCGGGTAGTTAGTTGGTTCACTGCAGACTGCTTTTAAAGTAATTGCTTTTTGAGACTTCCAATTACGCTTTCAATAAGAGTTGGAATGCGATGTTCTCAGGTAGCTTAAAAAGCCCTCGCAAAGCAAAGCCAATAAATGAGCCCAGCAGCGAGGTCTGGGCTGGCAGGTTGGAGGTTGGCTCATGGGAGACCAGCAGTGGTTTCCCTCCTGCGTTTTCTAGTGTTGTCTAGAGTTGGTCTAGATTATGGGGTAATTAAGGGCTCGAACTCACAGTGGTATTAATGGAGTTTAACAAATTGCCAAGCATTAGCTGGGCTGCAGGAGCTGTGCGCATGCTGTCAGGAGACGCACGGCAAATGTGGTGCTACTTCCCTGAGAGAGGTAGAAGATAAATTGCGTTGCCTGGCGTTGCCAGAGGTGTACCTGTGTTACAGCTAATGAGCAGCACCTCTGTAAGCTGACTCAGGCCTGACCACAAATCGCCTGGCACACTTAGACGCCGCTCTGATGGCATGAGTGCTTGCAAGCAGGGACGTTTCAGGAATGGTTTGGGTCTGTCAAAAGATCGGGGTTACTTGTGGGCATGGGAACGTGTGAAAGTCACGGTAGGTGTGCTCTGCTGCAGCGGTAAGGGGATGGAGGTGGTGCTGGTGGGCGGCCGCGGTGGTAGGAACCGAGGCGTTTGTTTCTGAAGAGGCGGAAACATTTTTTCTGGTGAAAGTTGCTCTACATTTCTATTCCTATTTTCCCTTCCAAACAATTTGGAACTGGTGGGCCCAGATGCATCTCAGCTTACAGGGCTGGCTGCTGGCAGGGGTGGGCAGGGGCTGGGGACCACGGCAGCTGCCGGGCAGGGGCGGCTGGCTCTGCTGCGCTGGCCTCTGGCTCCGCGGCGTGTGTAGGGAGATGTCTCCTTCCCACAGCGCTGGAGCTAGCGGGGCGGTGGTCCTGGGCGCGGAATGTGACCTCCCCCAAGAAGACCAGGGGCTCTGCGGTAGGCAGCGCAGGGCACCAGCGAGTCATAGCTGCGGATGGATGAGTCGGGGGAGTTTCCAGACCTGGTCCGTAGCGCTTTGCAGGGGGCTGGGAAGCGGTGCTCGGCAGCCTACAGAGTAGCAGAGGTGGGAGGGAAAAAGGAAAGCGTGTAGGTTTTGCATTAATACCCGCCTCCACCATTTCTGGAGGGTGCACAGAGCCGCTCGTGCCGGTCTCCCCTTCCACACACTACATTGCCGTGTGGCTGCTGAAGATACCCCAGCAGCAGCTGGGCTTTTGGTGAGAGGGGGCTTCGCAGCTTGTGTTAGAAACTGCCATAGCAAACTCTGAAAACCTGGTGTCGTGACTTTCCCAGGTGAGCAAACAGCGCTCTGTGGCCCTGCAGCTGAGTGCCTCTAATCCTCAGGTCGGAGGGAAAACAAATAAGCCTTCTGCTGTCTGCTTCCCAGCTGAAAATTGCTTTGTTATTCAATTGCATTAACCTGGGTGGGGAAGGTGTGCTCAGAGTGTGCTCCAGGCCCTCAGACATTGAAACGCAGACAAAGCCTCCCCTATTGCGCAAGGCCATGCTGGGCAGGGGGCTGGGAAGCTGCTGCTGGGTGCCAAATTCTGGTCCGGACAGGTGGGATTTTGATCAAGGTCTGGGGTGTGCAGGAGAAGGTGTGTTTAATAGTTAACTGCAAAACAAAATCCACTTGACCAGCACTGTTCGATAGGCACGTTTCTTGCATGTTAACTGACGTGCCTAGCTGGAGGAAGCTAAAATGATTTTAATAACCTGCATGAGATTATGCTAAGTATTACCATAAACCCCCAAATCCAGTGTGTTGAAGGACTTCAACTGTGTGGTATCAACTTCCCAACCTGAAATTACGGAACACGAGCAATCAGTCTGAGTTTAAAACAGTGCAGCCGCGTGGCTGCTGCTCACCAGCTCCATGCCCGCGGCAAGTGTCTGAGAAGACGATTTTTGGGTTACCCCAGCCATGGGAAAGCGGCGTCTCGACGCTGAAGTCTCGTCTCCAAAGGAACGAGACGCGTCCTCGCCCATGCCTGGGTTTTGCATGAACACTGGCGAAACCTGGAAGCCCCAAACCGGAGGCTGCTCGCCTGGCCCCCTGCGCTCACCCGGAGAGGGGGGACCCACGCGCGGGGCCCCGGCGCAGCCGGAGCGATGCCATGCGTGACGTGGCCTGGCTGCAGCCCGCGAGTTGCTGGGGGAAACCTGCCGGCCAGGCGCCGCGGGACTGGAAGCGTTCACTGCTCCCAGGTTTCCTACCCAGGGGGGGGTATTGCTGAGTGATGGCTGCAGGTTTGTGCACTGAACTAAAGGGGTTACTGAAAACCTGTGGCCAGCACCCGATGACTTTTGCTGTAAGGGATGTGTAATACGTGCCAAAGGCTGTTTTGGTTAAAAATGACTAATGTGCTTTTTATAATAGTAACAAAGGAGCCTTTTTTTTTCTACGCAACTGCAATGAAAATGTTTTTCACTTCCCCCTTCCGCTCCTTAAACTGGGGGAAAGTTGCATTTTTGTTCACTTTTATGGTATCCTAGAGTGGAGTTGTCAAGGTGCTGCTGTAAGAGGTGCAAGCGTAGGCAGCAGGCACCAGAAATGCACATAGCCTTGGTGCGAGACTCGAGGCAGAATACAGGAGTCCATTCAGCTGGAAGCTGCAGGATGAGACTTACAACAAAAAAGCCAGTGGAAGTCATTTCCTTGCTGCTTTTATTTTTTTAAGCCAATTAATCTTAACGCTTTAGTGACATCTGGATGATTTCTTGCTAATCTTTTTCTTGGAAGCACTTTTTTTGTGTGTGTACTTTGTTACGGAATGATAAATCACTGTAATTTACCAGCCTGTTTTTTTTTTAAATATGGAAAGTCATACGGTTTGATATGTTCCCTTAAGCTGTCATTCCTGGAGGCATATGAATGAATGCATGACATTTCAGTTTCTGTTTACTGTTTAAAACAGGTCTTTATGCTTGACATGGTTACCTGAGCATACCTTCAATTTTGGAATTTACGTTTGTTTTTTTTTTTTTAAAGGGAAATTAAAAGGAACGGGAGATTTTTGAGGAGGAAGTAGAGAGGTAGATGCAGTCAGTTGTTCTGGGCCACCTGGACTTGGTAAACCCGTATTAATATCCAGAGCTCCGTGAAGACTTCGGACCCATTGGCAGTGTCCCTGGGAGCCCCTTGTTGTTCCTTCCCGGAGCATCCGGCAGCACGGGCTGTCCCGCTGCCCCAAATGTGGCTGAACCGTGGCCTCCAGCCTTTTTGCAGCAAGGGGGTTGAGGCTGGAGGAGGGCAGAGTTGCACATCCGCATAGGTACTCAAACAGCTGGAGTCTGTATTTCGAAATAATGTTGAGTAATGCAGGGAACAAGCAGAACACGGCTGTCTGGGAACATGAGAAAACCATGATACCTACCGCAGTCAGCTTTTGATTTGTGCTTCTGGGCAAGTGAGAAGAAAGAAATCGAAGCTTTTTTGGGAGTGTGGCTTTGAGAGTGAAAACATCTGCAGGGCTGGGGGTGCTGGAGCTGCGTCTTTGGGAGAAGGTGGCAGGATTATTTGGAAATAGAGGCTTTGCAGGGAAGGTCTGCCTGCAGCCTTGTTCGGGCTCACGGAGCTTCACAGCTAATGAAGAAACCTCGTGTTTCCGAGGATCTTACATCTGTCTTCACTGGGATCTCCTTTTCCAGGGAAAGGTGTTTGGTGAGGGGGCAGGGAGAAGCTGGCAGTGAACAGACTGTAGGGAAGGACAAGGGTTTGGGACGGGATGGGGCTGGAGGAGAGAGAGATGGAATTAGGGGTTGTTCTCTCCGAACTGGACGCATTGGCCAGCGCTGCAGGGGCTGGGGTCTCATCAGCTGTGCGTTGGTTACTTCTCCTGGAAAACAAGAGGCTGAGCCACTTCACGCCTGCCAAAGTCCTGGCCTCCATTGTTGAATAGTGTGGGCTGGTTCCCCCAAAGGATGAGTTGACATATGAAATGGGAGCTGGGACTGCCCAGCTGCAGGAGGCATGGTATGTAGATTGCCCAGCCAGGACCAAATAAATGGCAATGTAATAATTGACAAGCCTGAGTCTGCGATGATAGGGAAAACAGCGACAGCTTTGTGTGAGCTCCTGGACCGAGGATCACATATCCTTGTGTGACTGTAAAGCAGCTGGGAGCTCCGATTTCAATCCACACTGGAGCTTTCAGATGTGACAGCAGTATAAATACAGTGGGGTCCGTGATCAGCTCTCCAGAGGTGATTTGGGCGGATGGTGTCTCAGAAGAAAAAAGTTTCCAGAGAACACGCCACTTGTGTGTATAAAACACAGATACAACAACTTGCAAATGTATAGGAAGTATGTCAGTGGAGTATGCTATTTTTGCATAATTCAGCGATGTAGAACATCAGAGAAATGTGTCTTGTGAAAGTAAACAGTGAAGCGCTCCAACAAGTGTATGTTTGGTGCTGAGTACAAATGTGCAGGGGAAGAAAGGTTGAAGTCTTTGAAGGTTAATTGAAGGAGCCCAGTAAAACCACAGCTCCCAGACAGTGAGTGGTCAGGCAGGCCAAAATTGCAAATAAGTCTATTAAGAGAAAAAATAACATCCTCTATACCAAAATGTGCAGAGCTGTAGAGATGGCACGATAATAAAAGGCTGGGGACATTGTAGCATGTGGTTGACGTAGAGTAGCAAAGAGCTATGAAGTTTCTGTCCAGGGATGGCATCTTTTCACTCGGAGACCGGCTTCCCTTCTGGAGGTGCCAGTGGAGGCTTTTGTTAGCTCCAGGGCTGGGAGGTTGCTTTTCAGCTGTAGAGTTTTTTGGGGAGGTAGAGCCTTGTGTTCATGAGACAAGCTCGTAGCACTACCTTAAATGTACTGAGTGAGATTTTGCAAGTAAACCTTCAGGTTCCTGATCTGCATTCAGGGCTCAGCTGGATTCATTTCCCCCACCAAAAACTTTCCTTCTAAGTTGCTTTCACTGTTGGTTTTCTGAAGAGATGAAAGGGGGCTGCGTCTAGCAGGGCGTATGGTCTGGTGGTTGGAGCAGGAGATCGGTTCCTGCCACCGATGACTTGCCCACATTTCAGGCATGGTTTCTTGGTGCCTCAGTGCCTCTGTAAAGGAAGATGGATCCTCACACACAGATTTTTGTGGATTCAGGAAGATTACAAAGTTTTTCTGATATTTGTTGAATATAGTTTGTGTATTTCCAGAGCATTTTACCCTAAGTTGTTTTATCCTGGAGCTGTTGTGTACAAGGGGAACGAGAAATCTGAGGAATTGTGTTTGGAGTCAGTTTTGGGTTCAGCTAACCTCATTTGCAGTACGTGGACATGCGTGCCAGCCCCTTTAAATACATGTACGCTTGCACTGGGATGGGGTCCTAGTCTGAGCTCCAGGTCTTCTTGGGGTCAGGGGGCTGGATCCTGCTTGTCACCAGAACCTGCTCCAGCTTTGCCGTGCTTGTCTCAGGCCTGCGGGCTGATCATCCTATTTTTGAAATGGTTCCCCAGCCCGTCTTGCCTGAGATGGCTGGATACCTCCCCCCCCAGCTGGGATTTTCCTGCACACAGCGTGTTTAGGAGAAGCACAGCTGGCCATCCTTAGCTTGCCTGTAATTTAGACAAGATTACAGGCAAGCTGCAGATAGCCAGCTTTTTAAGAGCAGTCTGGAACCTGCTCATCAGAGTGTACACCTCACTTTAAATTTACCGAGTCCAGCCAGCTGCAGAGAGCTATTTCTGTACAGGAATCCCTTTAAAGTTTAATGCCCTTTTTGCTCATTGAACCCCAAAATGAGTCACTTAAGGGAGCGGCATCAGATTTTCGAAACCTCTGCCAACCTGTTGCTTCCACTGACTTTTCTATAACATGCTTTCATCCTAAATTATTCAGAGAGAGAATTGAAACAAATACAACAGATAGGTTTTGGCAGCGTGTAATACTCATGAGAAGGAATTAAGGATTAAAGCATTTTCAGCAGGTATTTAAAGTTATACTTTTATCAAATTCTCATAAAAAATGTGTATTCGAACATGGGAAGATAAAAGCTTTCGAAGGTCTCATTCCTCTTGGAGCTACTGATTCATTCTCTAAGCGGCAATACAATTTCTTGCCTCGCTGCAATCTGCAAAAGGTTGTTAGTCACGTCTTAATGTTACTCAGAGCTTGATACAGAAGGGAGAGACAGCAACTTGATGCCTTTCTGGCGGCGCTTGCTTTTCTCTACCCTCTTCGCACCAGAAGGTACCAAAACTTCTTGCCGTGAGTTTTTTAGCAAAATTCTTTGGAGGTCTCAGAAATGAGTACCTTTGTGCGGAGGCCCGTCCAGCCTCTCTGCTCACCTGTGTTCTGAGCTCCCCAGTGGATGGGCTTTCAAAAGCCGGGAGGGTTGGCTGGGTTGAGCTGGCGGGTGCTTAAGGCTGGAGCCAGCCCACTGTTCCTGGAGCTCAGTTGGGCTCCCAGCTGGAGCTGTTGAGAGGCAGAGATTTGGGATGTTGTTTTTTGTTGCTGAAGTTGGACCAAATTTTGCGTTTCAAGTCTCTAGTAGTAAAATTGGTGGAGCAACAAGAGGATTATCTTCTTTTGACCTCTCTTTTTAAACCTAATTGATGAATGCTGGAGACCCGCGATTCATATTCCACCATGCCTGACCTACAATTTATTGCAACGTTGTCTCAAAGTCATTGAGTGGATGCTACAAGTCTGTGTATCAGCTATCTGGTCATCTCTTAAGGAGGTGCATATGATTCCTTTCACTTTGTTTTAGAGGGGGCTTTTAGATGAGGCAGTGCTGTGTTTTGTGATACTCTGATGAAATTATGTGGTGTTGAGCACAGTCCCTTCTGCCTAACTAGATACCTGTCTCTGCCACGTCACCTGCTTGAGCACCTCACCTTTATAAATAGATTTATTCTGGCTTTATTTCAGTGATTCAGGGAAGTAATTTCTCCATCTGTAAAAGGAGATTTGAGATGCAGGGAGATTTAAGATACTTGCCTGTGAATCTGTGGAGCCGAGTTTGAGAGTGGAGCCCTAATCTAGTACTTTCGCTGTGAGATACAGCCTTCACTTAAGCTTCACAACTGAATAAACTAATAAACCTGTCAGAAAGCCTGAGTGCTGCACACCAAAATTCTCGGTTTGCAATTGAACAGAATCCTCTAGAATTTAAAAATTTAGTCAGCTTTAAAGGCACATGCCCTTCTTTGGAAAGCAAGCCCCATGCATCTGATCTTACTGTTCTCCTAAAATCTTGTTGAATACGTGAAAATAAGCAATGGTGCTAAGTGCAAAGAAAACAACAGGAACACACAACGTGCCCAATGTAAGTATTGCAGGTTATTTGATCAGGCTAATAACAGAAAATAGGTCTACCCGATGGGACAGCATTGTATAAGGTTGTTGAATTTATTCAGCAGTACAGAATGTGATCTGAAATGCTACCTGTTAGCATTAGCTATTTCACTGTAAATCCTGGATTTGAGGACTCGAGCTTTCTGATTGTTTCTGGCTGAGTGTGATTATCTCAATAGCTACACTTGAAAGCCGTTATTTTCATTATGACATTGTAATAGTACTCAAGGGATTAAATATAAATGTATGTGAAGAGCTTGATCCCTCAGAGTGTGAGGCAAAAGCGTGTGCCTGGGCGGGGTTATCATGGTTTCATATAGAAATTGAGGGGGTTTGTTGATTAAATGACCATTTATGCTTTCAGCTTGTCGCAGACCAGTGTGGATAGATAGCCATTTTCTTTGGGCTGTCCTCAGGGACATGTACGCACGTTGGACTGTGCCATTGGAGTTGGGCATTCAGCTCCTGAAGGCATGAGGGTGCTCAGAGGGCTGAGCCAGTGCTGTGTCCCTCTGGAAATGCCTGGAGGTCCATAGGCCCCCTGGGTGAGAGTTTTCCTGCTTACGCTGAGGTTTCCCTTGCCGTCTTCAGCGTGGTCGGTAGTGGTGTTGCCAAGAACATCAGTGAAGTTGTTTCTCCTGTGCAAAGGGGATTCAGCTGCAGCAGCAGAGGTCACCTGTACATTGATATCACTCCACCTGTGTCTCTACATTATCACAGTAGAACTGCCTTTTTTTTGGTTTTGTGGACAAAAAGGTTGTATGGGAACCAGCATTTAGGCGTCTTCATGCCTCTAAAACTCCCAGTAGCTGAGAAGAGTCTGAGGTGTGCACTGGAGTAGCCACAGGGCCATAGGATCCGGCCAGAGCATCAGCCATGCGTGGAACGCTCGGTCCTGAAAGCGCCAGCGAAAAGGTAGCTAAGGGTGTTGTCTTCTGCAACAGCAAATTAAACTGGGCACTGAGTCACTTGACTGCCCGCAGCCGTCCCTGCCGTCCTCTGTGGGAAGTTACCGGCCCTGCAGCAGCGATGGTGAAATACGGCATTCAGCCGTACAGCGCAGCCTGTACGCCCGAGTTAGGATCAGAGCAGTGCACTTGGGTACACCCATGGCGATGGTTTTAGCTGCTGCACCCTAACCAGCCCTCCTGTTGATATTTGTGATCCCTTGCTAATCGGAGATTAAGACAACGCAATGAAATCACACAATGTAACAGTGAAGAGAAAGGAGAAAATACTGTATTAGCTATATTTTATATTACTAAAATTCTACATTAGTAGTTATTTTGGACTGCACTTGAACTACGTGATGAAGTTGTTTTAGTCGTTCTTGATGCAGCTAACACTATGGTGTTTTTCTTTGCAGTAGAGTAATCCATAAAGCTGTACTAGATTTTTCTTCCGGGTCCTGTAGGTTATTCTTTTAATTAAAAATGCAGTAAACTTAAGTGCTTTTTCTAGTAAGAGAGTGTTGGAAATATTCTAAGTACGGCTCTTGGTTAGTCCAACTCAAGACTATTTTAATTTAAAGTGAACAAATGTTTCAGCTGGGTTTCCATAATGATTATTAGTTTTTAATTATTTCTGTCATTTTCCCTGATTAAAAATGGAATTATTACTCTTCTAGTTCTAAATCTAATCCTGTTTACCGACTTGGCATGTAGAATTGCTTCCTGGCTTCTTTCATGAAAGGCACTGTAATCTCCTTGGAAGAGCTGGATGGCTGTTGCATCGATGTTTCTTCATCTAAATGGATTTGAAAATAATGGTAGAGGTTTGAGGTTTTACTTAAGGCTGGTCTAAATATCAGCATATTAATGTATTTAAGCATCAAGTTAGTTTGTGTGACATCAGTCACAACTTTGTGGTCAAACTAGTCCAGGATGTCATGTTTGGTATCACATCAGCTAAATTAAAATTTATGGTTAGCTGTTGTGGTATTGAATGCGATTTATCCTGATTTTTCTTCTCTATATGCAAATTCAAACCCAGCGCACACAGCCTGTACTTTTGTGTAGTGGCTTTCAACATCTTCTGGTTAGTACGTCCTTAAAGCCATTCCAGCAGAGGCGTGGATCCCTCAGAAGTTGTCAGCGGGCAGCGTGCTGCCTAGCACCTGTGGACGTGCACTTGCGGTCCCCTCCTGCAGATTCACACTGCCGGAGCACCTCTCCTGTGAGGGCAGGCTGAGAGAGTTGGGGCTGTTCAGCCTGGAGAAGAGAAGGCTCTGGGGAGACCTTAGAGCAGCTTTCCAGTACCTGAAGGGGACCCATAGGAAAGATGGGGAAAATATTTTCAGCAGGGCTTGTTGCAATAAGACAAGGAGCAATGGTTTTAAACTAAGAGAGGGTAGATTTAGACTGGATATAAGGAAGAAAGTTTTTACGTGAGGGAGGTGAAACGCTGGCACAGGTTGCCCAGAGAGATGGTCGATGCCCCATCCCTGGAAACATTCAAGGCCAGGTTGGAGGGAGCTCTGAACAACCTGGTCTGGTAGAAGATCTCCCTGCTCACTGCAGGGGGGTTGGGCTAGATGACCTCTAAAGGTCCCTTCCAACCCAAAGTATTCTATGATTCTGTGAAATTGTTGCTTGTGTACTTCCAGGTAGTGCAAGAATGGTCTTTGTGAATCATATCTTTTCAGCAGAAATT
>Ga0065711_1029714_pt1 | contig 35103 bp, 17 predicted proteins | sample Hoacrofraction12_FD_59098 | JGI IMG/M metagenome (GOLD analysis project Ga0065711, IMG submission 59098) | Hoatzin crop microbial communities from Cojedes, Venezuela - Epithelial fraction 12 v2 (version 2) | ecosystem: Host-associated > Birds > Digestive system > Esophagus > Crop | place... | reverse complement strand
AGGGGGACAATCACCTCCCTACTCCTGCTGGCCACACTATTCCTGATACAAGCCAGGATGCCGTTGGCCTTCTTGGCCACCTGGGCACACTGCTGGCTCATGTTCAGCCGGCTGTCGACCAGTATCCCTGGTCCTTTTCTGCTGGGCAGGTTTCCAGCCACTCCTCCCCAAGCCTGTAGCGTTGCATGGGGTTGTTGTGAGCCAAGTGCAGTACCCGGCACTTGGCCTTGTTGAACCTCGTACAATTGACCTCGGCCCATCGATCCAGTCTGTCCAGATCCCTCTGCAGAGCCTTCCTACCCTCCAGCAGATCCAAACTCCTGCCCAGCTTGGTGCCATCTGCAAACTTGCTGAGGGAGCACTTGGTCCCTTCATCCAGATCATTGATAAAGACATTAAACAAGACTGGCCCCAAAACTGAGCCCTGGTGAACACCTTTCGTGACTGGCCGCTATCTGGATTTAACTCCATTCACCACCACTCTCTGTGCTCAGCCGTTCAGCCGGTTCTTTATCCAGCAAAGAGTACACCCATCCAAACCATGAGCAGTCAGTTTCTCCAGGAGGATGCTGTGGGGAACAGTGTCAAAGGCCTTACTAAAGTCCAGGTAGACAACATCCACAGCCTTTCCATCATCCACTAGGTGGGTCACCTGGTCATAGAAGAAGGTCAGGTTGGTGAAGCAGGACCTGCCTCTGCTGAATCCATGCTGGCTGGGCCTGATTCCATGGTTGTCCTGCACATGCCTGGTGACCGCACCCAAGATGAACCGCTCCACACCTTCGACGATTTACTTGGTGAATTATGTAGTAACTGAACCTTACGGTAATAACCTTAACTCAGAGCTAATGGAAAACTATTTTTGAAGAATACTAATTGTGTTGATTTTGTGGTTTCAGTCACTTCTCAGTCTGAGTACTGCTAAGGGGCAAAGAAAATATATTTCCACTGGTGCTGTGATGTAAAGTATCACATTCTCCTGTTCCAGAGAGGCACAGAAAGCCTGACTTGTCCTAGGATATGCAGAAAGATTTTGGCAGAGATGGAAATTTTAACACAGCCTTAGGACCTGATTTTAAAATAATCCTTCCTTCCTATTCTAAGTCCTACAATTTGGCACAAAGTTGCACGCTTACTCGTAATATCAAGGATTTCTGGTAAAAGATGACAACACATTGAGTGGAAATGACAGAGGAGGTAAAAGACCTGGGTGTATTATTTCCTGCTACATTATTATAAGCCATCACTACAATGCAGCCTTAAATAAGGAAATTCAATTCTAGGATGTAACAGGAGAGAGACAGAGAAGTGTTAATGCCAGGGTACGAGGCATTGGCAAGACCTCTTCTGGACTTCTCCAGATTGTCAACAAAAATTAGCTCAAATTGGATCAGACACAAAGAAGGGCTTCTGGGTTATCTAGAACAGAGACCTTATTTAACAGAGGAGAATTTTCAAAAAGCACAAATGAGGACATACAGCACATACAGATATGCAGATGAACACACAAAGACCACCTATAGATAGGAAGAATTATATGTCTCCCTTTGACAACTAATAGCGTGGAGATAAAAAGAACCACATAAATTCAATGCTGGCACAAGATATATTGTCTACAAACTGTATGTGCTGGAAGTAGTCAAATATGGACCAAAGTAGTCAATCTGTGGACCAGCCTTCAAAACAAAGGAAGCCTTAAAGTAAGTATAAGTTTATGAAAGTAATTTTATGTCATTATTACTGAGAAAGTGATTAGATTTGATGAACATTCTAGTCTGAGGATCCTACATTTTTAGAAATTCACGTGCTGTGATAATTAAAATAGCAGGGGCAAAATTTTCATGGACAATGTTGTGCATGTATTGATCTATGGAACTTGGCGAAGTAAGATATCCATATTGAGATGGAAGGTGCAGTTTTCCGTACACAAAATTTTTGTGGCTAGATAAATTGTATGTTTATCTGTTGGAACTGGAATGGGGACCAGTAACTGGCTATTAAGCAACTACGTAAATCTGGTGTATTTTAAAGAAATTTTTACACTCTTACAAGTTATTTTTTTTGACGAGTCAGAAAAAAAACACCCAAGATGGGCCAAACCTTGCCACTGCATATCTAATAAAAAGACAGTCAATAAAAGTACAAAGAAGGTAGAATATACATAACATGCTAAACCTTTAGCTCACGACTTAGATTTCACTGTCAACAAATTTTACAGCTGAATTAAATTAAAACTAGAAACTAAGTCAAGAGTGTTTGGGTTGAACAGAGCTGCCCATCTTGATTAAGTGGAGTATCTTTATGAAGCAAGGGCAGATGCTACCTACACTTCTACCCTGTTACTTGCCTTGTCTGATTTACTCCAAACAGAAGACTGCATTAAGAGCTTAGTGAGTACAACCCTCTGTGACAGATATTAGCAGAAACATGGCTGATTTGTAGACAGACATGCAGTGCTAAAGACAGTAGCAGATACAAACAAGGTATGAGTTGAGCAAAGCTGATCACACGTAAGGTTTCAATTTAATTCCGTTTGCTGCATAAGGAGGTACTTTAATACGGTAAATCACCGGACATGTTACGTACCCCTTCATCTCATAAATGGCTTGACTAAAAGGTCAAGACAAGAGTCTTTATTCTTAGAATACATCATATTGTACCATATTGGAATATGATCTAGTATATTATTAATTTTGTACAAAAATCTTTCCCCTTCATTAAGTGCATAAGGCTGAGAAGTGCAGATTTACAATCATCCCTGTCTTCTAGTGAGAGCTATACACGCTCAGCTTTCTTGCAAGGCTGCTGCCTGAGATAGTGAGTGAAGAGAGTTTGGTGATTTAGTAGTACCATAAAATGGAAACCCAAAATGGAATCCAGCTGTAAATGAACAGCATAAGGCTCAAAAATGTGTTTACTAAAGCTGAATCTTTGGTGTTTGGTTCTACTTTCAGAGTGTTGTGCCAGTATTGAAGGGCTCAAGTGGATTTGGGAGGTATACAAAGATGTGATTTAAGCTTTTCATGACTAAACTGGCTATTTTTTCCCAGGAATCAAGGAGAAAGTTCCCTTCTTACTCCTAAGGAGTAGACTGGGAGGATATTAGAAACAGAACAGACTTGTATTTCCATTGCCTTTGCAGTGGACAAAGAAAATCACAGCTAAGGCTCCTTGTAAAGCCTTTACCTCTAAGACAGCTCACTTGGAAGAGTTGGATCAATACATTCCGGCTGTATTTTTCTGCTTTAGCAGTGGAAAACAGACATAAAGTTGACTTTACTGGGTAATTAAGTCCAGTTAATGGCTGATTTGAATCTCCAAGGTATCCCAAAGCAGTTGGAGTGCACTAGTGAATCTGGTACTTGCAGTTTTATTTTGTCTTTAATAGCAACATTTTAATGAGGTTCTCTATGTTTGAAGCATATTCATTTTCAACCTCAAGTCTGTCTTTAAGTATTTTGGGGGAAATTTACGATGTTGAATGGGATTTTGAGATTTTCAAAAAATAAAAACTCCCAAATAAAATGAAATTTCTCCTATGAAGCCTTTTTTCCCAGTAAAGTTACACAGTCCATACTTTAAGTAGTTAATATGTACACAAGTTATCTTACTTTTTCAATTTTTTATTTTAATTTTTTCCACCCCTTTACACCAACTGTACTAGCAAGCAGCTATTTTTTCTGGATTCTGCAATTTAATGTTGGACAAAATATCAAGTGCTGGATTATGAAGCCTGGAGACTCAGATATAAAATGGAAAATGGGTTCTCATACGTGTAATTAAAGAGATGGTAAAAAATATCCCTTAATAGATCATTTATTTTAAAAGTTACTGGAGTTATGTATTTTATTTTAAATACTGCAGTTTTAAAAGATCAGTGCATGTTCGTATTTAATTAAAGTTTATGGCAACTGGGACCAAACTGCAGAGGCAGGTCAAGATGCAGGAAATCTGCAGCACAGTCTGGATGATGGACTCCAAAAACATCTTGTGAGATGTCTCCTTACATAATGTATTGCTACGCAAGGGTTAGTTGCAAATTAAAAGCATGAAAATGCTGATGCTACTCAAAACTGTATTAGCAGAATCACAAGACAGCATGTGGCCCTATTAATCTTATGAACTCCGCATTACCATATTACTAGATCGCAATGTAGATTACACATTTACGAGCATATCAATGTCCTTTGCAGAATAAAATATGCCTTGCAGCACCTTTGAGTGTAATTTTTTTCTACAAATAAAAACAGAGGTTTCAGAGCAACAGCCAGTAGAACCTTCAGGCTCAACAAGAAATAATGTGGTCATGTTATACTATTTGTTGCCATAAATGGCTGCTCCGGAATTCTATCTCCACTTTCAGATTAAGTCTATCGTTACAAAGTTTAAAAAAGGGAATGTATATTTAATATATAATCCTGTATAAAGGATTTATTTTCTATACAATCCTCTCTCAAGAAATATGGAATTCAATACTTCTCACGTACATATGTGTTGCTATTTTAACATGCAGCAGGTCAGGAGACAAGAGAGAAGCAGCCTGAACTTGTTTCTCTGTGCTGGTGGTATGTAGGTAAACACCGAAGGAAAGCATACCAATACACGCATGTACTACTTAAACAGTCATTATGCTCTAAAATAAACAAACAATAAAAACATCTTGCCTGCCATGGTTGAATCATGTCATTTGTAATGTTGCCTGTGGGATTGGCACTGCCTAATAATACTTTCTGACTTTACTGTGGATATAACTAAAATATCGAGAAGACGAGTAACAGTATCAACTTGAAGGCAGATCAGGAAGAAAATTTATGAGTCTGGGATCTCAGATGAGGCTTGATATAATCTTGATACAATGTTCTCCATACATCTCAGTACGTAGATACAATAGATCTTTCTTGCTCCGTTCATTCTAGCAAAATGATTTTCACTATTTCCCGATTCAAAGAGACAGCCTCTGTGCACAACACACCTGCTTTGGGAGTGGGTCACTGAAAAGTCAGCATTCAGCCTGGCTTTGAGCACAGACCCACTCGACCAGGGTCGTTCCAGGCCCGCAGCTACAAAAGGCCCCAACATCTACCCAACAATATTCAGCAGGTCTGACAACGAACATGCCAAACACACTGCTTGCTTTGCATGCACATACTAACTGTGATGCCGTGGACTTACTGCGCTGGGAATAATCACGCTCAGTGTTTCCACAAACGTTTAGGCAGCCCAACTAGCCATGAGATAAATTCACCAGTGTCAGAGGGTCTGGCACAATGTAGAGCTGGAAAGTTTTGTCTTGTCCTTGCTCTAGTTTAACACTAGGTGCCCATACAGTATCCGTCAGGCACTTACATCAAGAGGTGATACCAACTACAGATAAAACACGATACTTGGAAACAGCTTTCAGATCCCGGCTCCTTGTGCATACTTTGAAACTATACTGAATTGCACCAGTTTAGCCCCTTTCACCCTTTGCGACCTGGTTTTCATGGAAAGGAAACATAGAATGATTTGGGTCCGGTGTCCCATAGTGCACGTTCCTTCAAGTCAGCTGACATGTCGCCAGTGTGGTTTATCTGGGAGGAGAGCACGGACTCGGGATACAGCCAGCCCAGAAGTGTAGGGGTGCAAAGATGTTCTTTGCAGCACGCTTTCACAAGAGCCTCGCTGAACACATACAGAGGACTTGCTGCATAATTGCAACACAACTGAGAGGTTTTTCACATTTCATTTACTCAAAAAGCACCATTTAACTCAGCTGTAAACCAATGATACAGCTCACCATCTAATAAACTAAACAGAAAAAGTACAGGTTGAAGGTACTATTTATAAGGGATAAGCTTCAAAAAATTCATATATATGAAAAGCAATCAAATATTTGGATGGTCATTCAGAATGATGTAAAGTTGGTGGGGTTATTTCCTGCTTTCTTTAGTTCTAAATATCTTAGGATGTTCTGCTCACAACATACATATCACTGCTGCTCCTATCTTTTGCCTTCATGATTTACTGTGCCAGATTCTAAATGCCTGTGATTGCTCTATCAAAGGCATTCGCCAAGTATAGAGGGCATTTCGCTAGTACAGACCCAGTGATTTCAATATGACGATATGATGTGGGGGAAGGGTGTTATCAGACCAGATGCCCTCATAAGGTCCCTTCCAACCTAAATTGTGCTGTGAGTTTGTGTCTGCTTACCTACTGATATTTCTGACGTCTGGAATAGTCCAAACTTATAAAAGAAATGGCTACAAGTAAACGAAGAATTATAAAAAGGCTTATCAGGAGTTTCACTGCTCCTCTCTAGAGGTCTGGATATATGGTAGGAATCTGTACATAGCTGGTACCTCAGTCCTGGCGGAGAAAAATACTCAGAAAAAAATTCCACTTGCTTTTCTATTAACTACATATACCCTAAGAAACTCTCTCTTTGTTCTGACTCTGCTCAAGCCAAATATTTTTAATATAGTCAAAGCCAAGCAAGAATTCTACTAAGGATTTTTTTTTTCCCCCTGAAAAATGGGATCTTCTTCTACCAGGGTTGATAAAGCACTCAGATACATGCACTACAAAGACACAGATTGGGCAGAAAGAAATAAATTGACTCTTCCTTTTAGCACCTATGTCAAAATGAAATGTGGACTTGAAAAGACACAACAGCATGACTAGTTTGGAGTCCTTTGTTGCTCAAATATTATAAATGAGATAAAGCAATTTGATTATGGTTGCATTTTGCACTGCGTCACTGTAAGTACATGCCATTAACACAGTAGAGTGTAGGAAGTGCCCTATTTCCACAAAACAAACATTTCAAATGAAGTACCCAAAGGTTCGTCCATGGACTGGAGTTCCACATTGACCCTCACCAGATGGAGGAGGCGGGTAGATATCAGCCACAGCAGTCCTTCTTCTTGCCTATGCTATTTTCAGACTGTGTGGGCATGAAACAACTCCTCTGCCACAATCACAGCAAATAAACAAGGCCTAATAAATAACCATTGCTACTTGAGACAAGTCAAGGAGTTCCTGTTAATAAAGCAATCTGTATATATTTTTTCCATCATATTATGCCCTTATAGTTCATAATAGAACAGACGGAAAGCATCCTGCTCTTTGCTTTCTTACTTGCCAATGGGACAGGTGTTGACTGTGGTATTGCATGAGTTTATGAAACATCATACATTGACTTCTTTTGGAATTCTCTTCTTTGTGTTACACATCTGATGACATTCAACCCCACAATAAAATACTGTATTAGAAATTCAGTTTCCACTTGGTTGACATAAAAATACAAACATACTTGATGTGAAAATACCATTTATGCAAACGGTCTTCAAACAATTAACTGTTTTCCAAGCAACATAAAAAATAAACCCTGTGAAAACACACTGCAGCCTTACCAGATCACCAAGTATTGTGAATGTCTGCAAAGTAAAGTGAGGTGTTTAGCAAACAAAAAGGATAAGGAACAAGGACTAAGTATAGCTGGAAGATAAGATAGAGCCACCTGACTTTAGAAATAGCCTTTTAACTGCCAACTGTATAATGACAGTAAGTATCAGGTGAACATGAATTCACTGACAGTTATTGAGAGAAAAATAGTTGGTGTCAAAACAAACCAGTACTACAAAATTTTCACGGTAGGCTGCTTTTCTTAATAACTTGTCCTAGCTGGATTCAGCTTTTCTGCAATTTAACATTTCCCTTCAGAAAGATGGTCTGTTTCTTTGCTAAAAGTAACCTACTGAAGAGCTGGCTGAATGTGAGGTTCATTTGCAGTTCTGATTTGTTTATCTTAGATCTGTTTGGCATAATTGCATATGTGAGAGTAAACACTAGATGCCTGAAATAGTGCTGCATTTCTCTGAATGGAGGAAAAAGGAAGAAACTTCATAAATAATAGTGATGTACAGTATTGATTGTCAAGAATTCTCTGTCCCTAGAGTTAATGCTCTTATATTTGGATGAAGACTGAGCACCGAATGTAAGAACTGCAGCATGTGTGCAAGCCACACATACATTAAAAATGAACAGCTGAAGGCTGAGGGACACATTGGGCTCAAATATTTTTTTATGTGAATAGCAGACGGAGATACAGAACGCTGCCTCTAGTTTCACCTCTGATGTTGTTTGTGAAACATCAGTCTTTTTACAATCCTCAATGGAATTTGTTGCAGAAATGGAGCCTTTTATACCGCTACATCAACTTTACTTCTGGAAGCCGATTCATCTATCACCCTTTTAACCTTTAACCTTATTATCATGTGTAAGTAAACAATGATATAAAAAATGCATTTTCTGAAAATGAACATCATCTTCAACTGCAGGATCACTGAAAGGACTGTAGTACAGGGTTCTTTGCTTTCCTTATGGCTGTGCTCTTATTTCTTTGGGAACTACTCATCCTTCTCGCTCCTCATTAAGTTATTTGCCACCTGAAAATGTCACAAAAATACGATTTTGTACCATTATTGTTCCACGTCAACATGAAAATGCCATTTCCTTTAGCATTCTACATGCTGCCCAGGAATAAAAAAAAAAGATTTAGAGGCCTGGTTCAGTATAGAGTATCAGTATTCACATGCACATTTCTGGCAGAATTTGCAGCAAAATTATGGGTTGGTTTAATGCTATGGAATAGAAAAATGGCAGCTGCTGCTGCTACAATAAAGGGTAGCAAAAATTCCAGCTGTGGATATGCAATCCCTCTTTCAGTGTAATACAAAAAGTGATATTTCCTACGACTAAATGCAATGTGCAACTTTGGCTTATTTCTCGCTAATCTCGTGTTTTCAGCTACTTAACTTTCTTCAGGATTGAAAAAAATAGATGCTCAATGAACCACTCCCACAAACAAAAGTATCCATGGAATAATTAATGAAAGCTGTGTAATTTCTTTTTTCTATTTGTGAATCAACCCATAATTTCAATCTCTTCTGATTTCTGTATAAACATTTATTTTTAGCTTCAGAGATGAAAAGCTGACAGGCTCGGTAAAGAGACATTCAGAAGAAATAAGCACAGGAAAATTTTAATAGTTATTAGATATAAGCGTAAAAATGCCATCTGTATATAAACTCCAAGATGCACACAGGAACAAAAAAATGCAGCTGACATGTTTAAACTTCTATATTTCACTGGTAAATTAGCTACCGTAGGAAATTTTCCAGTATTAGCAATAAAAGACATGACACTGTCTTGTAGTGGAGCTGACTAGACGGCGAAGGAAACATAACTGTCCTGTTCCCTCAGATTTGCAAAGGCAGAATGTAATAACGGAATGTCTTGTTGCATTATGTTATGGACTAAAGCATGAAGAGCTGCAACTTCAAATTTGGAGCTTCTGTGGACCTCTGCCACCTGCTTCTCCAAAGCTTTTTATGTCATATGGTAAAAAAGGAACTTACAGTATCACAGCAAGCCACAACAGGTGACAGGTCTCACGTTCCCACTGTAGCCATCTCCACGTCAGCAATCCTAGAAGGGTGACTGAGTGCCTGGCACAATGCTGTGACAAGGTGTGTAGGTATTGGGTCAAAGAGGAGAAGGATCCCAGTTACTTTTCCTCCCACAGCATATCTTTGCTGCTGTGTCACCAGGAATTGCGGGGGATGTGGTACCAGCTAATTATTCCTCTGGTCAGATGGATACTTGTGGGTGTTGTGCTGTGAGGGAAATTTGTCAGCATCTGAGGCACAGTCAGCTGAGGATTTGCAATGCTCTTCCTTCCACTGAAAGTACTACATCAGTCTCACAGATATTTTCTCTCTCTGGTTTGCCTCCCAGGACACTTATTTTCCTTAGCTGTTCCCTTTCAGGGCACGTTTGTTCCTTGATAAAGCATAGAGCTGTCTCCCAGCTCACGGCTAAACTGAGGAACCCAGGAGAACCCATTAGCCCCAGTAGCCAGGTGGGGGACTCCACCCCACCTCTCAGGTGAAACTGAGAATGGTCATCCCAAAGCCCAGGTGGTCTGGTTTCCTGGCAGATCCAAGCTAAAAGAAACCAGCATGTACAGCAGTGTCCACCTGCCTTGCAGTGGAATTCCTGCAGGAGGACTCGGTGGCTGAGAACGCACCGGCCCTCCAGGAAGGTATCAGGATGTCAGCGGGATGACATAGCCCACTGGCCATTTGTATTGTGTCTTACTGTCTGATGTCTATGTGCTGCTTCAGTTGTCTCCAGCCTTAAAGCTGGTAAGCTGTAAATGCCTTCTGTCCTGAGACTTGGAACAAGCAGAATTAAACCCCTGAAGAACCCCAGCATGGGCTTCCCTATGTTCTTCTTGAAAAGCTGTGGTGAGTTACAAGACAGCAATGTGAAGAGCTGAACAGCTTGCTTTTTAAAGATCATCCATGCAGATATGGCCTGATCTAAAAGGAGTATGAACAAAAGGAAGGGGAAAGCTTGTTCGAAGACGAGGTCATAGCAGGCCGTGTGCTCTTCTGCAGTAAAATTTTATAGCTCGTTGTATCGTCTTAAATCCACAAAAAGCCCATTTCAGAATGGGAGAGTGAGCATAACCCAGACTTCTACAATAACCTGCAATAATGACATTATTAGAGAAAGTTACAGGACTAAATTAACCCCCTTAATTTTGAAAGCTGATGAACACAGATTATAAAAATGTTGGCAACTAGATGTTAGTAAGACTTCATCCAAAAAAGTCTCAATTTCTCTTCTTCAAAGCATGATAAAAAGCCACAGCTCAAAATCAAGTGGAAAAGACTCAAAGGAGGCACTTATTTACTGGTTCTTGGGACTAAAAAATGAGGAGGTTTATTGTGCAGCACACATGCACATGCACACCAACAGAGCTTCAGATTACAGCTTGCATAGAGGAACAGAGGTGTGGGATACCTGACACTGGCACTTTGGCACTTCAGATATATCCTCAAATGATATAAAAATAGACTAGCATTACTTTCTGACGTGACTAAGGATCTTTAGTTTTGATCTACATACAACTGCATTAATAATAGATTAAGGGTTGCTATCAAAGCACTATCACATGCTCCAGAAGGAAGAAACTACAAAGTACAGCTGTCAAATCATTCTCACTAGCTAAAGCATGGGCCAGCTCACCATATCTGAACTTCTAGGACATTTGCTGCTCTATTCAACCTTCCTTTAACATTTCATTCCTGAGCAATGACTTGCACGCACATGATACAAACTAGTATTCTCCTTCTTACTGAGACTGGCCAGACAAGGAGAGAAAAGATCTTTTTTTTAAAGGTGACGGTATCATTGTAGGAGATGATGCAATAAAACAACAGCCTGCAAAGAGTAGGAGGAACCATAGCATTAACATTTTGTTAGTTGATACTGACCAAGTACCATGTGACAAAGGTTTATTTAGTATCTCAATCCAGTTCCTCAAGCATTACTCAATATGGAGTGGATGATGCCACTTCAAGATGCATAAACTCTGAGGAACCATGTAACTATTTCTTGTTTCCTTGTAACTCCACCACCTTCTTCAATATGCAACCAAGTCTGTTTGGCCTGTAAATGTTTTAAAAATAGCTGATTTAGTTACTCTCTGGTAAGCATCTGACAGCAAAACAAGCAACAAAACAAAACATCCCATCCCTGTCTTTCCTCAGAAAGGCAAAGGCATGCTGCCACAGCCCACCACCAACATCTGCAAAGCGGATATTTCTCAACACCAAATAGAAACCAAGCACACAGAACTTACTAAAATGACAAGAAATGGCTAATATGCATGGAGATCCTTTTTGTCACAACCAGATAAGATCTGCATGAGTATTTATGGTGAAGAACCCAAAAAGAAAATCCTAGATCCCAAGTACTGCAGAGGGTAATGAGATACGGGGAAGATGAAGACAGGCCAATTCAACTTTGAACTTTTGGTGACTCCTCAGCAATCATGAACCAGGATGGTGACCTTTCCTGCTGTGTTCTCATCCCTGGTTAGTTACTCCAACATACACGCATTTCTTGGCTCTCAGGTAATGAAAGACAGAGCAATTTTTCATTCGCAGCAGATTCACAAGTACCAGAATAACATCACGGGACATTTTCTAAGGTTTTACAACTTTTTGGACCACCGCACTTCCTCACCCACATTAAAAGACTTCGAGAAAGAGAACCGATTTGACTACAAAAGTCTAGATTCTCTGTGATTAGTCAAATGCAAGACACATATTCTGAAAATCCAACACTATAAATTTAGCCTAGAATTTCATTACACTCTTACTATGGTAGGATACAGTAGGAAAAACCAGGCTCTGAAGAATCTCCACAAAAGAAAAAAATTGCCCAAACATTAAAAAGGGAGAATCATATGACCAAAAAAGTTCACCTCTTGTCAAGATTTTTAACTCACCAGGCAACGGTGTAGTGGCTGGAAACACCTACAGGAGATTAAGTGATGCAGAAACCAGCACTGCTCAGATGAATTTGTTTATGAGAAAATACAAAACCACTGACAAATTTGATAGGGTATTAATGGGATGAGCACCAGGACTGCAGCAGACATTTCCTGTGTTACTAAAAAGCAGCATGAGTTAAAAGGAAAACGAAAATAAATTTTAGTATTTGGATTCTATATTAAGAATGTGCATTCTTCTGTAAATACTCAGAATGGCAGTCAAATGCAGAGTCCATAGCCAAAAGTGAAAGATGTGATTAACCAAGAGTAGCATATCTTGAAGTGTTCATAGTGGACAGTAAACTTTTATTTATCATTGAGGTTAATTTCCCTTTCTAAGGGTCACTAACTTGATCTTATTTGCTTGACTTACTGTTGATCTTCTTTAATCATAGCAAAAAAAGTCTGTAAGTAATGCCTGTCTGAATGCAGCTAATTTAATCATATGACCTTTTCCATCTTATTTCACCCTATAGCTATCTGTCTTCTGCTAATCGGACAGCAAATGATTAGACTCTCAGTGGTATAGTGTGCTCAATTATTTTATTTATGTATTTCTGAAAACCATGAGATGCTAAATTACTGTATTATTCTGTTGTACTTTTTTCATAACTTTATCCAAGGAATCTACCACTGCAGTATCTGGGCTTTAAATAATGACTTTTTTGGTCAAAAGAGTAATCCACCCGCACAAAGGTTCAAGCAGTAAAGCTCAGATGCCGACTGCTCCTACTGTGGGAAAGGAGGCAGCTCTGCAGCCACCGAAGTGTCAAAGCAGCTAGTGTCAGAAAAAACACTTTACACCTCCCCTGGTGCTTTTGTAAGGGCTACTAATAAGAGAACATGTGTTTCCGCAAGTATATGCGGCTAATCCTGTCTTAGCTGGTGATGTCTCCATCACTGATTTTCAGACACTGACACTGCAACGACATGTATTTTCAGGCAGTGCATAAAGATTGAATTTTCTCAAACCCAAGTGATGATAAAGGAAGCATGAAGTACTCCGCCTCTCTGATTATCAGACCTGCAATACCACTGCTTTGCAGCAGTTAATAGCAATCAAAATTCAATTAATGTGGAGAATATGACACCCAAAGCTTTAAGAACTTTCATCAGCAAGTTGGTGGCAGAAACCAGACCTCTTGATACCCTTGTTCTTTCCATAACCTGTTTGGAAGTTTATTTTAAAAGCAATTGCTATTATAAGACTTTTCTGTCAGGAAGAAGCCTACAGGAACAAAGTGAACACCAGGATTTCTGAAAGGATGACTTCAAAGAACTGCAAAGTTATCATCCATTCTGGTGTGAAAGGTTTTGCAGAAGTATCACAATTACAAAACTTCTGGAAATTCTGGGGAAACTGTAGCCCTACTTCCACTGAACAACCAAGTTTTTCATCTGCCACCACAGCTCCATCACTCACCAGTTATATTCTCTTATTTTACATGGCAGCAGTCATGGTAATACTTAGAAGTAATGAAAATCTGCTTTAATCGGCTATCATTGGGATCAGTATTTCAGAAGTCAGTATGTAGGACCAAAAAAATGTCCCCTTATGAAAGCCAATCTACATTCTACCCATGTATGCCTTGCAGCATTACATATTTATATGAAACACAGTAAAACAGCTAATCCATTACACAACACAAGACAGTGATTTATTAGTCCTTTGTTGTACTGTGAGAAAATCCAGAGTCTCTCGAATTTTAGTCTCCTGTAGTTAGGTTTTGCAGCATCCCAGCAATTCTGCCCGGTTGAAGGCAGCAACTGACCCCACGCAGAACTCATTCCTCTATTCATCAGGCAGAGAAAAGATGGATCCCTATTCTTTAACCTTTAATTAGTACTTAGCTACATTATGCATGCTGACGGCAAGATTAGCCATAAATGCTTCCAGGGGCACTGTACACTTACTAGTAACCTCTGCACAGAGAAAGTATGTATTTCACCCAGAACCAGCAAGCAGAAAAATATGTAGCAGAGAGGGTTGGACAGCATATAATTAAATTCGCTTTGCATATTAGGTGAGCAACTAAAGTAGAAACCATTACTCTCTGTCTGCAAAGCAACTCCCAAGGTTGTTGCAGGCAGAACCACAGAGTGTGTCTTGCAATACCAAGTATACACTGTGTATGACCAGTGAGAAACAGGCTTTTTGTTATGGCAGGGCTGAGACATCCAAATACGGGACAAGATTCTGCAGGGTGCTGAAGTCAATGGGAATTGAGGGCATTCAGCACTTAAATGAATTCACACAGCAGGATATCAGAAAGGTCCTTGTTTTAGATATTTTAGGCAATCAAATTTAAGTGGTTATGCTGTGTTTTACTCATTTGATGTCAGCTTTATCATTCCAAGATTTTAAAGAGGTGAAGCTTTCCACTGTCTAGACAATTTACCAGATGTAAATACGACATTTTCTTTAATGATATGATTTTAGGGAGCAGGCTGATTTCATTAGATTATACGGTGGGGCAAAAATAGATTTATAATCTTAAAATCTCATCTCATATGAAGCAATCTTGCACCAAACAACTAAAGCAATAAGTTCTACTGAATCTTTCTGTGTTTTGTTCATGCGTATGTCATCACTTTGTAAATCTGAATACATCGTCATGGAGTCACACTCACTAACTTATGCTATGAACACTCTTTGTGAACAATACTTTCTACTTCCAGACTCAGTGTCATTGAAAAGTCAACTAATAACAATGCTTAGAAATTAATTTATTTCAGGTATGCTATAACAACCATAATCAGCTATGAATCCTTTTGCCCTATTTGCATTTACTGAATTTGCCTTAATTATGCTGCTGCCTAATTATGAAGCTCAGTCTAGAGGGGAAGTCGCAAGAAGCAATGATGCAGAAAGCAGAGGACAGTTTATTCCACTTCATGGATTTACAGCTTTCTACTACTGCGGACCATTTGGAACAGACTCTATTTGTGAGGTCATTAACACGTAAACAGTGTCACACTGAAAACGCACGGCAATGACCTACCATACTAATGAAAAGTGATATTGAGTTTACTAATTCAGATAAGGGTACACAGATTGCCTTTTCTCCAACGCGCAAAGGCCTGTCACAGAAATAAATGCATGGTCCTTGTTGCAATTAATTTGATTCTTGTTCTTTTAAAGCTTTACTTGTAGATTTAATTAAAGCTTTCATGCAGCACACACTTTCAGGAAGTATCTATGTTTAATGGCTTTTTCTCCTAAAGTAAAGAAATGAGTGAAGGTTATGATTCAAAGAACAACAGGGAATCATAAAATGAAAAGCTATTCTTAATAGAGTAAGCATTATCTTGTTTTGACATAAGTAAATACACAGTACTGTGGGTGTTGAAGTACAGTTCTGATAATTAATGTTACATTGCAACTTCCGTGGTGACATCATTTTCAATTTCTTTTTTGAATGTAAAATATTGCATGCTAAATTTCAACCTTGAGGTGAGCATTTTTAAAGCCTTAGCAAAATCATTTTTTAGATAAGAAAAAATGAGCAAATAAAAACGGCTCACTGTTTTCCCATCAAGATAAAGAAATACTCCCCAATGCAAAAAGTTCTCATGTAGATATCTAATTCAATCTTTCCTTAATTTTACTGTGTTAAATGCTCCCATAGAATAAGTCTATTTAAGCAATAGCCCTTTAGTAAATATTATGAATGAAAAAAATTACAAAAAAGGTTGCACAGTAACAGAAGTATAGTCTGACGTTCTCAGATTTGCTTCTCCTTCCCTTGTACAGGTTCTGAGGAGAGAGATGGTAGGACATGGAGCAACAACAAATGACTAGGCAGCCTGCATTAAGTCTCAGGAGACAAAGCAGAGCACAGAGAATGAAAATAAAGCTATTTTAAGGAAATACTTTTCAGGACAGGACAGACAATATAGTTTGGGGGGGTGGGAAAAGATGCTACAGATAAGGAGGAGTAAGTAAAAGGAGGAGCAGAGGAAGAGAGAACCAGATATGACAAAGGAAATGGTCAGTAGAATAAGAAGGCAGGATTAAGAGCTGAGCACACACTTTAGTGTTGAAAGGGATAAAGAAGCTGGAAGGAAGACACCAACACTAAAGTCCAAGGAGTAAGTCAGATAAAACCTTTTGTGGTTAGAGAACTGGACAAGACACTTCCATGAACACACAGTAGTCCTGCCTCAAAAAAGGTCTACAGTGCTTCAGGTTCCAAAAAAAAGGCAGATGAAACTGCAGTACCCTATTCACAAAAAAAATAACCCCAACTGTGTTCTTGCTGGGAGCCCATATTAGGACTCAACATGCAACCAATGTACCTTGTTCTCGTTTTCATTTCATACAACAGGCAATGCCTGACCATTTATTAACACTCTTGCATGTTTCTCTTCTTCTCTTAGTTTAAAATATCTTCTATAATCATAATCTGGAGAATATTAAAGTGCAGACGTCGCTTTTCCCTATTTGGTAAGCAGAAAGTAAAGTTCTACTGCCACTAACACCTGGCTGTCATAGCTAAGGATCAGGGCCTTATTGTATGACACATTGTAAACACAACAATCTTACCTTCAAAATCTCAGTAAATGCAAAGCATTCAGTATTTCATCTGCTTTTGAAAATACACTGCAAGCCGTGAACTTAGTCGCTTTGAAGTGATCCTTCCATGGACCATTGCCAAATGGTCCTGCAAATGAACTGCAAATGAACTGCAAAATACATTCCATTATACCTAAAGCATAATCCAATACACATCCTTAAGCAAACTAAAATCTGTCTAGCCTACCTAAACCATTACTTGCTGCAGCCAATATGCATGCATTATTATACCCAACATGAAGAGGCTGGCCAACTCCATACTGGAAGACCTGCTTTTGCCTACTGACGTCACCACGCAGGAGGAAAGCACACTATCACTTTGCGATGGGAGATGCAAAGTGGCATGATTTCTCTAAACCAGCTGATCCTCTCATTCCTGTACAACAGTGAAATGCACAGGTTAGTGAATGCTTTGCTTTGCCTTTGCTTCAGACAAGCCAGAGATGCCTCTGGTAGCTCTAACTTGTGTATTCAAGATCAGAGGAATCAGGGAATGAGAAAGAAGGAGAGAAGCTAACTCCCTCTGCAGATGAACTGAGTATCATCTAGATACCCTTAGACATTTTGTTCAGTGTCTCACCAAGGGATCTCAGATCAAATGCAGAAGTGGTCCTTAGCTTCAGCTGCTAAAAAGAAAAATAAATGTGCTTCTTTATGTTCACCAGCTCAGTACTCACAGGAGCAGGTAACTCCTGGCACCAGCCCTACAAAACTCTGCTCTGCTCCAACTACTACCTCTTTTTATTTGGATCATTGCTGCTGTCTGGTTAGCAGTAATAATAAAACCTTTCTTGCACACTTGTAAATGAAATAGAGCCATGATTCTAATATCTGTGATAAGTCTTGTAAAAGATTTTCTTTTGCAACAGGGTGTCTGGGACTGATGAAATGCCAGGCTTTTCTGGATTTGTAAGCACACAGCACAATCCATTCCTCTGTTTCTTTGCTTGATTAGTTTTTGTGAGGCTCAATTTCACAGCTGATGCAATCTGCCTAGCTACATTTTGCATGTGGGCTTTTGCCCTGAAATTAGGAAGGATCCTGATCAGACAGAATCCTTGCACAGACTCTCACAAATAGATGCAGAGGATCAGAGTGACCAGAAGCCGCAGAAGAAAGCAACCAAGGTATGGTTCCTTCTTCTCTCATGCCAGAGTTAGGTAATTCATTGCAGGAAAATAGCAACCAAAAAAAAACTACAGAAAGAAAAGTTGGAAATGAATGATGCTTTTGGTCAGCTAGATGCTACGGAAAGCAAATGGCCACTGTTCTTCCCTCCAGGGATCTGGCAGTCTAGACTTTAAGGGAGCTCATGGAATACTGTAGATAAGAAAGGAAAGGGGCCAAGATTAGAACATTTTCATTGTGAAATTAAGAGTGAACATTGACAGATGCTACCTTGAAGTAGATTCTCATTAACCTGGCCAAAACCCCTGCTGACAGACTCAAAAAAGGTATTTCAGCCAAAAGCATCTCCCACGGGATTCAGGGATCAGAGAAAAGATTACAGAAAAGAAGCTCAAACAAAACTATAACCAGTCAATAGAAGTTATTGCAATACTGATGACTACAACATCTCAGTGCCTTCTGCTGACATCATTCAATACACATGAACATCTTGTTACAGTTGTTCTTATCTGTATCACAGAAGTGATTAAGCCTGCGGTTTACTGGAGCAAAGAAGTCTTAGGCTAGATTCACCATGTGATTTCTTCTACCCATTTTTCTTTAAGCATTTTTCTGCTGCTTGTCCTCCTCAAGTACAGGAAAGACACAACGCAACATTCACCTTAGTCCTTGTAGTCCCACCTTCCGCAGACATCTTCTGTCGATCAGTTCAATATTTCATTATGACGTTTTGAAAACTAACACTTCAATCTTTTAGAAAAAATACAGGCCTTTAGCAACATAAATTATGAGTTTTGGTCTTAATATGTAGTATAGCTTCTTTATTGTTAACACATTTACAGTCACACAGTGTAATGGCAGGTTTGGGGTTTAGAGAAAGGCAGTTTCCAATGCCATTACCCCTCTCGCACAATAAATACTACTACTAAAATGACGAAAATCTCTCTTTTCTATTTGGATATTTAAAACTGAAGAATCTGAAGTCAGTGTTGATCTCCCTATGTACACAGAAATGCAATTTCAGAGTAAAAAATGCATGTATCACGACTTTATCTTGAGGGAAAACTCTTCAACAAAGTGAATGAAAATTATTCACCTTTTACCCCCTTTGAAAGTCTAATTCAACAATGATGGTAGATAACCACAAAATCTCAGTGCCTAGAATGACTGCTGTTGACAGTAAGCATGACTGATTTGGGAATTAAATTTTTTTAGGAAGCAATGTCAACAGGCTAACTGAGGAATTCATTCAATCCACAGTTCTATAGCAAAGACAGTCCACTGGTAAACTGGTAACATTAACTGAATGAGACTCAACAGGGGACAGCAATACAAATACTCAAATACAGAGGTAACTTCTTTAATACACATACCTGTCCCTATGCTTTCTTCTTCTCCCAAATGTATGTATTATGTCTCAGTGTTATATATAATAAAGATAGGCTTTCAGGCTTACCCTACAAAAGTATATCGAATCCACAATCTCTAAAAGCAATCTCAGTATTTAATTCAAATCCATGCGTATTAGTTCAGAAAAGCAAAACAAAGCTTTTATTAACATGGAAAGAACCAAGAAGTCCCTAGACTGCATGAGCCTTTATTTTTCCTACAGTTACATTGGTTTCCACATTACATTTCTGGTACTTCCACAAAACAAGCAGTGTAAACTGAAACGGTCCCTTTAAGGCCAGAAAAATCTCCAAACCCCAACTCACGTGCAAATTTACTGCTTGACACTGAGGGAGCAAGGACAGTAACTGAGTGTGACTGTGTGACCAGCATAACAATCAATCACTTCTGATACTTCACCTCACTCTCTCTGTAGTACCCATCTATTTTCAAAAACCCAAACTTGCAGCACATTACAGATTCTGGTTTCTCACTCAACACATCTGGGCTAATGTGATTTTGAAAAGTCTGGGTAACTTCAGAAATGACTATGGGTTTCCTATGTGTAGGTATTGGAAAAGTAACTTGCAGTGAGTATCTAAACATGCCCAGAAAAGATGAACTGAAGCAGAGCTGCTCCTCCACATGAATGATCTTATCTCTGTTGCATCTCAAGGAAGCTAATTCATATAGTCAGATCACTGCCCTGGGGGGCTCACAAACTTCAGAAAAAGCTAATAATAAAAAAAGAAAGGATGTACTTACTGGTGGTCTAAGTGTTAAGGATTATTCACAATATTTTCTACAGAGAAATGGGAACATAAGCCTTGGCTATAAAGCAACACAATCAGATCCAAAAAGAATCAGAAGATACAAGGAATCAGTATAAGAAATAATGACTTCAGATTTTTAAAGATTATGTGGTCTACTTTAACTAAAAATAAAATTCTAATTCTGAGATTGCTTAGCATTGCTTAGAATCTCTGTATGAAAGTGAGATATTGTACCTCTGTACTCAAAGCATATGGCACATAGCCCACTAATGTATTTTTCAGCAATGGCAATTTAGTAAAAAACCCTCCTTGCTATTTTGCACTGCATATTATTTAAAGATTTCAATATGTTGGCATCTAGACTTTGCCAGATGCAAGAAAATCCATGGGACATCCCCAAATCATTTAAGTCTAGCTTACAAGACAATTACAGAAATCCGCGTTTATTTTGGGTTACATGGTTCTATGATACAAGTCTAAGTAACTATGCATATTTAAATATTCAGTAGAGATCACAGGCTTAGTCTAGCAGATCAAATGCATCAAACAGTTCAAATGCATTCATGTTTTTCTGTTCTGAGGTCTCCTCCACCTTCAAGATGCAAACTGGTGAACTTTAGTTCCAGGGACAGCCACAGTTCAGAATATAGGACTGTTTCTAACCTCTCTCACTATTTTCAAACCACTACAGAAGTTTAAAATGTGATGACTGCATATTTCCTGGAATTATCCAGAAATCACTGTTAAGAGTTTCAACACCATTGATTTTTTTTAAATTTTGTGACTCTGATTATTAGGGTCATTCTGCAAATCTGCTAACCTTGTGCTTTCTGCCATAGGTACTAGGTCAATCGCAATGGGACTGGGGAAATGAGCCACAAATTCAGGCTCTGTACAGAGCTCCAGAAGCCAGCACTGAAAATCTGCCAGCAAAGCAAGAGACACAGATTAAACTAAGAACAGACTCCCAGGCTCCTGAGCTAACATCAGACACATGAAAGTGTACTTCATCCGGGCCCCAAACTATCAAATTCTCATGAAAAGCAGGATATGTTTTTATTCACATTTATATGAAAAAGCTCAATGTTTGTAGAATAAATCTTCTTGTAGGAGGAATTCTGTCCTCTTTGAGTCATATATAAAGTACCAGGCAATAAGACCTCTAGTCCTATACATTTTAGTAATGTTTCAACACTGTATTAGGCTTCTGGATTGAGATTTCCACACAGAGGATGCACCTGTGATGCACTTCCGTCCTAAGTCACCTAACTAGACGATTAGTGCTGAGACAGACAATATGAGATTTCAAACTATTACGATCTTAGATGATTACTATTTGCTAAGAATACTGGGCAATAATTGTCTCCTGTTTCCCTTCTTCACCTTTCACAAGTTGAACTGGCTTGTGAAAAGGCACAAAACCAGAATAACATTATGCACCTAACTGCTGTGCAGCATCGCTGCTGCATCCAGTACTCAATTTCAATAAGAATCATAACATACCATTCAGATATCAAGTTCAAACTGAGGGACAACATCAAAAGGTGCCTTCACAACTTTGTATTTTAATTGGGTGTACGTCCTAATCATTGCAATGTACAAAAGCCTTTTCTTGAAAGCAACTTATAACAGCTATGATCTTTAACTATCTGCCCCAGAATCTGGGGTAAATTGAACTCCAGTGTCTCAAGTAAACTCAGATGGTCCAAGCACTCATTTTGTTTGTCTGATGCTTGAACTTGCATGAATCTAGCTGTGTTAGCTCCTGACTAATGGTTAATGATCTCCAAGGGCAGAATCTTTATCAAAAACGAAAATCTCACATATAAAAGTTAACGGCCATCGGTCAGCACAGTGGCGCTCATTGTCACCTGAACAACAGGCTTGTCTAGTTCATTTAACCATACTTACACAATAAACTATTAATGTACTTTCCCTTCTCTGGCCAATGTCACAGGGGTTTTGCCCATCAGAAAACCTGTCAGGAGAAAGCAGTCATGCCAACGCTGACCGCTATGCTGAGAACACCAGTCATTACAAGTGTCACTAACCACACGGTCTCCATTCTTTTTTCCCACCTGGAACTGACTGCAAAGCCAAAAGACCTGCTGCAGAGTTAATGAGCATTATTAAATTTGCTCTAATCGTAAGAACAAAAGAACTCATATAGGACTAACTACGGCCAGACAAAAAAAATCTGCTGCCTGACTGAGGTGAAAAGTAAAAAATATTCCTGTTCTCAGGAAAGCAAGAGTGGGAGGAAAGGCGCTGGCAGAGGCACTTAAGCCCATTAAAAAGAAGTATAATTCTCAACAGCAGTACTCAACTTCTTTTCTGTAATGTCTCTTGACTGGCTAACTAGTAAACACAAGATAAAATGGAAATAATTCTCTGCCAAATATGCACAGCTGTAGGTCCACCTCTGATGATTCATCAGCAGCTCTAGGCATCTGCCAATTTTTTTCTTTTTTATTTTTAATTTAGGACGGATCTAGAAGTGGCAGAGATTGCAGTCTACTAAGGAAAAGGAGCCCACAGCACATGAGAAAAGCAGCACACAACACAATAGTAACTATTTCAGTGCATAGATGCTCGCTTCGATGTTACAGCTTGCATTTACAATGACTAATCAGTAAATTTGAATACGATACTCAGTATAGAAGTGGTAAATTAGCAATGGCAGAGTACTTCAAATCATGTTTCTCAAAATATACAACATTTTATAATCCATATCAACTTCCTCAGCTAAAAATAAAACTGTGATGAATTCTGCATTCATCTAAGATTTCCACCAATTTCAGTGAAATTGTGTGGTGTGTAAACAGGTAGAGAATTTGGTCCAAAATATTTCCTCCTACTGGGGGCCAATCTTGTCTGCTCTTTTCAGGACTCTTCCCTTCTTTCAACAGACAGGGAGCAAAACAATACAAGGTCAAGATCACACAGTTTCTTTCGGAAGTGTTACTGTACCCAGACTACAAAGTTACTGAATTTGTATCACGCCAACAAAAAAGACAGATCTTTTCTTGAAGCTGCTGTGAGAGTATTCCAATCAATCAAGCGAAGCCCTATTCCATCCACTATTAACAGTGTCTGTGATTGCAAAACTGGGGACAAAACTTCTTTGTAAAACATAGAAACATTTCAATTCACATATTTTCCATTGTTAGTGGAAAAAGGGGAAAAAAGATATAATCCAGTTTCTTTGAATAATGAAACACTGTTTCATTTAATGTTCCATTTGTTTCAATTTTGTTTTTTGACTTCGGCTTGAGACATGAATCGTATTAAAATATTAATTTAAATATATCTACTTATTATGGCAACAACGTACTATGTGACTTACTATATTATACTCATTTGACATTTTAAAAACAACTTTTAAATGGTCCCAAACTGAGGTTTTTCTTCAAGGCCTATTTAATGGAAAATATGATCTTTTCAGATCGGGAACAGAAACAAATTTTGAAATAGTGTATCTGTGGAAAAGATAATTTTTTCTGACCTTCACATTAATATAATGCTTTAAAGAACAGCTTAAAAAAATTGCACTATATGTAAAGTGTCAAATAATGTAATATGAAATCTGAATTACCAAGTAAATGAGCAGTTTCAATATATTCAGAAGTCTTAGGGGATTTCAAATAAGAGGTTTAAATTTTAGTTGCTTTAATTCATTTGAAGCATGGTTCTGCTTACAAAGTTCTCAAATCAGAAAACATTTACTCATTTTTCCATAAATCCTATAAAAGAACGTTTGATAGTTTTCAAAATAATAATTGAAAAAACATTTACTTCAAAAGTTTGAAGAGCAAAGAAAAAAGGAACATTAGAAACTTAATATTGTTTTTAAATAAAAACATTACTGAACTGTGTACCTTTGCAGAGGGTGGTAGCACCATATGTACCTGAAAACCAGTACTACAGTCTGTCTCACGCAAGTAACACCCCACCTTTTGTATATAAAAATATCTCCTAGTTTCCCATGACTTTTAATCCTGAGCTTTAAAGAAGTCAGATATCTGCTGGACAGCTGATTTTTGCTGCTGGCCAACAAGATTATACAAGCTTAAATGCTCCTCACTTCGCGACGAAGCATTTTGCTAATCCAAAGAGTATGATGTACTCCTTGTACCTGGAAAGCGAGAAAAGGTGAATAGCCTCAGAAAGGGATTTGCTAAATTTACAGAAGAACCCTTCTCACTCATCACCTGCTGACAGCAGGGAATGAAACAAAGGCTTTGGGCAAATAAAGAATCATATAAAGGTATTACTAAGGACTGTATCAAAATGAAAAGTTATTACTTACTGAAAGTTATGCTTCATCTTGCCCTCATTTTTTAGTGCTCTCTCCTTTGAAATTCACTTCAGTAATGGTAACTCACGACATTTATGTAGGATCATTATTCATGAAAAAGTAGTAATATGTACACAGCAACAAATGGAAATGCTTGTACATATCTAACCAATGCTATATTTTCAACGGAACACATGCGAAAGGAACCACTAAATAAATTCTAAAGATAGTTACTTACACAGGAAAATTTCTCATAGACGTGGTAGTGATATTTACATCTACTACTTTTCAAATTAAGAAAATTAGTTACATAATGATAGTCAAAGGACTCTAATGCACAGTATGAGGCATAAGAAACTGCTATAAAGCTAAATATTTCATTATATTAATGACCATGCTGCTTTTATCTTGGTAAAACTTTTACAAAATTTGTTTTTACAAAGGAAATTTCAATATTAGCATTCACTACTTATGCACGGAACAACATGGCAGACAGTGTGTCTCTGATGACAAAGCAGTTACTTACAGGTAATAAGTGTAGGAGTGATAGTTTCTTCTGCCATGATGGTGGAAGGATTAGGCAGTGGTGGAAAAGATGAAATGGAAGGAAAGAAAAGCCAAATATTAATGTATGAAAAATCAAGATGAAACTGAGACCAGAACTGGTGACACAAATGAAAAGGTAGCAAGAACACATATCTGGGCATATCACGCAACATGTCTGGAACAGAGAGATGACATATCCAATCTCCATAAAACTTTAAGCAATACAATATATAATGCATCTCCAACTGTTACATCAAACCACCTCAACGTACACCTACTATCTAAACAATGTTAGATACTTAATGAGTAATTATCTCTGCGTATACTACACACAAACTCTCCCAATTAAAGTGATAAACCACCTCCGATTACACCTCAACTGCATTAGGAATAAGAATATGAACTTCTAACATGGTGTTTGAAATTTACTGATGCAGAATTTCCAAACATATTAAGTAGCTTCTCTTCCTGTCATAGTACCACAGAATCTTTGGACATCCCTTTCTTAAAGAAATCAGTTCTGCCATTGACAGAACTACAACTTGTTTCAGAGGGGAAAAATCCACAGCCTCAGCTTTTTTAATAGCTCAGCTTTTTTAATAACCTTTTAAATTTTGAAGAAAAAATTACTTCTTGCCATGAAATAAGGCTGTCCTTGCTGGCTAAAACTATTTTGGTGGTATTTCCCCATGTGGCAGAGGAAAAAATAAGAACTGATCCTGTATCCCTGTTATTTCTGCCCACATGAATGTCGTAAAGAAAAAGTTGGAGACTTAGTACCACCATCTTGAGAAACATGGACCCAGCCAGTCTTTCCTGCATTCCCTCTTGCACAGCCAGATCCTCCACCCAGACATGCTCTTTATGAGCACAAAGCACAGAAGCTCTCCAGCTACGCTCCTGTGCTCTACCTCTCTCCCTCCCTCAGTTATAAGCCCACTACAAGCAGGACTGCAACTCTCCAAAAGGGGCAAGTTCCAACCTAAATGAATTCCATATATTGACTGCAATCTTGAAACATCTCTGAGCATAATGTCAAGTAGTATTCACGTGTTGGTAAGATAAAAGATTGAGAGGAACCATCTGGGCATTTGTAATTTTTACAGCACATGCATACAGCCCATGGACTACAGAGAAAACATGTAAACAGGCCTTACAAAGGACTGTAACTAATGTTAACTTGCCTCTAGCTACATGCTTCAGGCATCCCTTTGAAAACTAGGCTTTCATCAAATTTTCTCTCTCATCTTCTTTGTGTGAAGATGCTGTTAGAAACATTTCCCAGTTTTTGTTCATATTTTTCTAATGCAAACAGTATTGTTCAAACACAAGAGCCCAGATACTGAATATTTAATCACATGGCACATCCGCAAAAATGCACACCTGTTAAAGTTGAGTTTTAAAAGATATCTAAGAACAAAGTAAGGGGAAAGCTGCAAACCAGTTATAAGCTTCTTCCACCAGCACATACCCCATTGCCTTCAGTACGGAGCACAGGATCAGGTCCTATCAAAGCAGATCAACTTACCTGCTCTATTAGCAAAGGGATGTTTTCCGCTTCAGGCATAATTATATCTCACCCCGCCCTTCTTTTCAGAATTACTCATTCTCTCACTTTCATTTAGAATTTCATGGCACTGCCAAACCTGTTTCTTGCCATATGTTGCCATGACAGAGATTTAATGTAATTAGTACAAATGTTCTCATACTTCTAAAAGACGTATAATAATTTCAGAAACAACAATAAATACAATTAATCAGTGAAGCACTGCTGGTACTTATATGCAGAATTCTGCCAAATATGTTAGAGAGATAAATCATTCCTTATTAAAAAAACGCTGAAAATCCAGGAGCTTAAATATCCCATTAAAAATTTGTATAAGATCAGAAAAATTAAAAGTCTCAAGCTTCAGTTATTTTTATGCTGCTACAGTTGTGAGATTTTCTGTATGAAAGTCCTTGAAAGTCCTTGAAAGAGAGCACTGTGGATTTTGACTCTCAAGAATACCAGATACTGAAAAAAACAGGTAAGAAGAATAAATTAAAGACCTAGAGAAAGTTTTAGACTTGCAAGTCCTCAGGCCTCATGCAAAAACACCATTCATAACCGAGAAGATTTAGCTTTTTTAAGAAATATGGACAAGTTCTATTTTACTTCCTACATAATGGATACAAACTTACTCTCTTTCTATGTATGAAAAGCCTCCTTCTGTTAAAGTGGGTGACACACAGATCTTGGCCAACTTTGGCCAAATTTTCTTCTGTGCATGGCTCTTCAGTCACTTCCCACTAGAGAGGTTATTTTATCTCAATAAACTGTTTCTGTGTATAGTGACAACATGAAGCACTTTTATATCCTTCAGGACTGAAGACATAAAAAAATTTCATAAATATCACTTGTAGAATAAAAGCCCCACTATAAAATTTATCAAAACGAACACAGCTGGCTGCAGAAGGATTGTCCCACTAGAAGGGAAAACTGGAACTGTCTAATTACCACAGTGATTTCTTTCATCGTCTCTCTTTTGCAGCTGGCCTAGAGGGAAAAACAAGGTTCAGAGGTAGTACTGGGAGAAGACTGGAGTTTTCCTTCAGACTTATTATCTCCAATTTCTATTCTAACTGCTTGAAATTGTTTGCAGAGATGTATAACTGAACAGCCTGATTTGCTATCAGGGAATGGGACCAATGCATTCCCAGCCCAGCTCCACGGAGTGCAAAAGCCTTCCTTACCCACTGCCAAGAACCAGGGTCTCGGAGTTAAACAGATGTCACAATTACATACATTAGAAACTATTGGGAGGCTCAGGTGTAGACAGCTGAAAACAGAAATTAAAGATAGGCAAAGGAAAATAACCTTTTTATGGAGAAACGCAATGATCAGAAAAATCTCATTCTACAACTGAAGAAAAGCCAACGTAATTAACTTTTAATAACTACTTCCTTACTGCACTCCCACTGCAGCAACAAGATGGTAGCCTCGAAAGAAACAGCTGCCCCAAAGACATATACACTTTTAAGCAAACCTTGGACCAATAAATGTAATTAACTAACTTCTGCATATTTTTTAAACTTAGCTGAAACAGAATATAAAAGAAAAATTAAAAAGAAAAGAGAAAACAATAAAGCAGTAAGGTTCTGATTTTTCCAAGTCTTGATTTAATTGCTACTGCTTTTCCAAAGGTTGTGGGAACAGTTCTCTCATTTTCACTGCTCTACTTTGAGCTGACCAAAAAGTGAACTTACTTTCTGCATTTTTTATTTTTTATTTTTTTATAAAGTCCTGTGCAGGTATATCAAAGACTGGCAGACATCAAGGGCCTTGCCTGAGATTTAATATTCAGGTTCAGATTCAAAATCCCCTTTATTGTGGAGCAATGTTGTGGAAACATGTATTGGTTGCACTGACTTTGTGTTAACTCTTACGTGAGAGATTCAGAGCGCAGCCGAAGCGAGGAAAGCCTACTGGCATTATGCTGACTTCACAGAGAAGAATCATCTCATTGATATGACCACATTGGTAATTAGGAATAGCTTGCAGGTTCCTGGTCTACATTACATGACATCTTTATGCAGGAATGTGGTTGAATGGATAAAGAAAAGACAGAACCGAGCAGATAAGGAACTCTGAACAACCAAGTCGGGAGAAAACCAGGAAAGCACGAACAGTCTTCCCCCAACCCAGGTGACAAGCACACAAACCTGGTCTACTTCAGTTAAAGACTGAGTGTCCACACAGAAAATGTTCTAGTGTCCATGATGTTCCTACCCCCACTAGGGACTACATACTGTACACTGAAGAGTTAGGCCCCCTAATCTCCCTGGTACCCAGTTTATAGTATAACTACTTCAGCAGACCACTATATAGTAGAAGTTAATAATGACGCCTAATGACTATTGCTACTTACAGAACTTCTCTACCTACCGCTTTGACAGTGACCATATCCAAAGCATGACCGTGCTGCATTGAAAACTCTCCTCTGAATATTGGTCTTGTCTATTTGGCTACAGAATTACAAGTCAAAGAGGCTGATCTGTGAAAATCTGTGGTGCCTGGCACCAGCCAAGCAAAGAATGATTGCTGGATGAAACGAGGTGGCTATTAAAGGAATATGTTGGACAAAATCATGGTTCTCACATACAGTAAACTCGCTTTCCAAATCTCTTGACAACGGAAAGAAATGGTTTGAAATGAAGTTAATCTAGCACTGTGAAGCCCCAGAGACAGAGTAAATTTAATCTACTGGTAGCAATCTGGAGATCCAGTCTACAAGGACCCACTTCTGTGAAAGAATGAGTAACAGAGAGTATATGCCTTGGAATATGCCTTGGGATAGCTCAGTGTGACTGGGATATTGCTGTAGCCAACTCCAAGCCAGGCAAGTTTCAGAGCACGTAGATTCAGCATGGTGAAACACAGCATTGTAGCCCAGAGTCTGCACACAGAAGTGCAGAGAGGAAAGTGGTTCTCAGGGGAAAGGTGTCACTGAATTGCAAGGTGCTATTTTACTTTTCACTCAGATCTTTACTCCAGCAAATCTCCTGATAAAGTAAATGAAATAAAATCATCAAGTGCAGTAGTCAAACGATGCTAGCTTGATAAGATTGTTTCACAAAGTAGCACCTCAAGTATCATAAAACTGCAAAACCACCACATTACGCTAAGCTTGCAGCATGATTTATACATTTTCTTCAAATGCATAATGTATACACAGTAAGTGAACCAAGGTGAAACCATAGGGGGTCTCAGTAGCATAGTGAATTAATGCACCAATAACAATCTATTGAATAATTGTTTCATCTTTTGCTTAAGTCATGAGTGTAATTGTATTCAAGACCTTCTATGCCACAGCATCTGCTTTAGAGGTCTGGGACACAGCACACCTATCTCCTGAAATTCTCATTAAAGCTTAGTCACATTCTGTTACACAGATGAACCACTCTTACTTTTTAATATTCATTTCAACTCATTCCACAGTTTGCTTTGTTCAATGCTGCAGCATCATTCTGGGATATGTTTAAGTTACCGGTATCACTCTTTCTGTACTACACAATGAAATTGTATGTATTTGGTAACAGAGTTCCTGGATTTGTACTTTCAATAGTTTCATCTCTGTCACAAGCAAATTTATTTCAAACCCCAAAGAAGCTCACTTAATGCACTTTTCTTCTAACAACAGAATTATGAATACTATGAATAATAATTACTGTGTCGTAGTAGATGGAAGAAATTAAGTATCCTTTTGCATTAACATGCAAACACTTAGGATTTGAGCCTTCCTGCCTCTAACAACTAGATTATCAAAGAGCTTTTCCCTGTAGAATGAAGCAAGACCTGGTACAGCATCCATTTAGTCAGAGACCCTGACACCTTATTTACTTTGAAACTATCTGGATAATTTTGCAGCGCTCTCCCTTCAAGACTAAGAAGAACTTGTCTCCCTTGGGTGAATATATTCTACCTTTAGTGCAATTACTTAAGCAGAGGCTCAGAACTGGAAAAGAGACAGAGAGCGATGAATGCCAGTCAGGAATTGTGTGAAGAAGGATTGGCCAGACAGCGTGAGAAGCCTTCCTCCTTGCATGCCAAGTGCTGTGTCTGGCCCTAGGGAGGAGTTTGGGAGTTCAACTGTTAAAATTGAAGGCATGAATGATGCAAGAAATCAGAAGTGGGAAGAAAAAAGTACTGCAAAGTCAGAACAGATTTTAACTCCGCTACACTGTACTTCATTGACAAGATTTGGTTACTGGGTCCATTTCATTGTCCCAGCCAGATGCACCCTGTGACCTAGGTCTCAATGTCCCCTGTATGGCAGCTTTTGACTGCTCCACCTACCTCTTGTCGTGACCAGGCCCTCAGCCCTGGCCACAGCTTGCCTTTCTCTGTATCGAGCCCTTCTAACTCATGGCCCTGCTTCTGTCTTCAAGGAGAGTGAAAAGCAGCTACTTCTGTTGCCTGCCCTGAGGCACTGTCGGGCAGCTGCTCCTTAGCTGTGCACCTCCACTGTTCGTATTCTGGAACAATTTCAGGCAGCTCAGGGGTTTGGACTATCTCAGACCTGCCAAACTAGTTAACATGCAGTTAAATCCCATAGAGCTGGGATGAGCAAAATCAGTCCAAGATTGCTCTCCAAGGAAGAAAAAGGGATAACACAGGGTGAATGGCAAGGAGGCGAGGAGTTATGGCACAGTCAGAAGACTAGGGCAGATGTGGAAGGAGAATTTGTGACTCGGCCCCTTTACACAGCTCTCACACATTCCCAACCCCATCTCTACAGCTGCAAATCTTGCATCGCTCAGGATACAGCCAAAAACCATAATTCTGTTTGCTAATGAATTTCTCCCAATCTAGACCTAGCTTCTACCATCACACGGACATTTTCTTACCCATGCCACCTCCCCAGCTATGAGATATTTTTCCTTCTATTATTTTTCCTTTTACAGTGTCGAGAAAGGCAACCAGGTTTAAAAGCCTTACAATTCTAACATTGTAGCAGTTTTCAAATGATTATCAAAGCAAAATAATCTCTGTGTGTGTGTGTGTTGAACCAGCATTTGGAAACACTCAGCACCATTGTGACATTTTCATTCGTTTTCAGGGAATGAAATTTATGCAGAACAACGTAGACCCCATTCTTCACACAAATTACCTTCGTTCTAATGCCTGTTTGACTGAGGATTTCATTTACATTCACGAATGAAACTACACCTAACTTTCAGCTGATCTGTTGAATAGAGTGGAGACTCACACTTTCAGGATAGGGATACTATTCTATTATTAGAGTCCATCATGCAGTACTAATGCATAAAGTGCTAGAATCATTAACCTCAAGTTGTTTTTCTTCTATAACAAAGTCACAAACATTAATTCATAGAAAATGCTGTGGGATGAAACAGACACTGTGGTTTTATAAAAACCCAACAAAGCTTTGGGGGTGGGAGGGAGCAGTACTTCCTAAACTCTGTGGCAAAGGGCATGAAGGTGGCTGGATACTTTTGCCAATATCAAACTGAGAATTGCTGTAGGAGATGCTGTGATATGAATATGTACATAGAAAACATCTACTAATTGCTCACCTTTTCTTCATTACCAGCACGACCCCCAGAAATATAATGACGAACAGCAAGATGCCTGCAATGACTCCAGCAATTTTAACAGTATGGTCGGTCTGCTTCTCAGGCTCTGGGTCTGGTTTTCGAGTGGCAGCCCCTATGGAATCAGTAAAAGGAAAAGAGGAGAGAGAAAAAGAATAAGGATGTTATCCTTTCAATGTTTACACCTTCAACCTACCAATGTCATTAGTCTTATCCAGGGCCAACGGATATCAATGCTTGGTCTTTTAAGAAAAATTGCTGCTTCATATGCATTGACAGGAATATAATTTTTCATATTCTTCCATGACATTTTGCAAGACCACAACACAGGTGGGATACCACTGGCAGCCCTGACCCTGTTCTAAGAGCCTCTTCACAGATTCACAAATTTCTATATTTTTATTATCTGTGCTGGCTTCCTTTTCTTTCTGCCATTTAGAAACTTGCTAACAACACAATAACTATCCTAAGCCTTTATCCAAATTTGATTTGCTGGAACATTTTCCTCAATTATTTTTCATAAATGAAGCTGTAATTCCATAACATATTAGCTTAAACACCTGGAAAAGTGAGATAAGCTCATTTACCATGCATTTTACCCGAAATTGTTTTTTACACAATAGACTTTTTTTTTTTTTCCTTTGGAAATCTAAATCTAGGTCACATCTGGTAGGCAAAAAGACTCCTTCTAAGCAATTTATTCACAAAGTGGGAAGCAGCAGATGATCACACCACTGGCACCCACATTTAATATCTGTTTAAACGAGATAACCAGTGCCTTACAGCAGCTACTGTCTTAGCTCTTCCAGCTTCTCCATTTAAAAAAAATAATATCATTTGTACTGTTTACTGTATAATGTGATGGAACGTCAAATCCATGTCTGATGAAATATCCATTTCCTCTACTAAATGAGGTCAGGATGAAAAATGTTAAGGAAGCAACATTCAATTCACTAAACTGATTTTATTTTTTTTATGGACTTCCATTTTTTTTTAATAAAAATGTGACAGCATTCATCATTTGAGGCACAATGCCATAAAGCGGACACAGGAATTTATGGATCACTTCTGCTTTAGCTTTTTTGGGAAGGTAGAAGGAAGACTAAAGCCTAAGTGAAGCATAAGACTTTAAGACCACATTCTTATCTCACTGTCTGGGTTTCACAGAGGATTTTGAAAGCACCAATTAAATTTTACTTGTTTCTCCACTTCCTTTTTTTGGAAAAAAAGCAAATTAGTGATCAATTTAGATGCAGAGATATTTTCTGAAAAGCACAATGAAAATATTTCCAATGTTTCTTCTAGGTTGTAACCAGAATATTCTAAGATGGTGAGCACTTCTGAGTTCCTACAGTTACAATTTATGCCTTCATCCTCAAAACTCCTTAACAGCAGGAATGCCAGGAGAACCTGGCAATCTGTATTGCTGCTAGAAAAAGTGATAACCTTTAATCAAAATATATCTAGAGCTAACTGCAGGAACCACTTTCTTTGAGAAATTCTGGCCACGGTACTTCATGTGAGTGCTACGTCACAGATGATCTGCTGCCTGTTCCTGTGCCCAGTCCCACCAGAATATTAATTCAATTGCAACACACTGTATTGCTAATACATAATATAATTCTGAATTAGTAAAATTCTTACTTTGTATGTTTAAAGGTAACAGAATCTGGCTCTGTATTTTAGTCAATGCAGATGTATAAAATTCTATTATAAACAGTTCTAATTTTATTTTCCTTAAGTCACATATAAAAAATTTTGTTAAACTCTGTATTGCTGTGATCTGCATGGCACTTACAAGTGTAGCGGATATTTAGGGGACATCCTGAGTATCTTTGTGCAAAAGGCAGCTGTTGAGTTGAATTTGGCAAACGGGCAGCAGTGAATCAAGTATGGTGCAAATGGTAAGACATGATAAGGACTTCACAGTCCTCTTTTAAATCTAAAACTCATGCAAGGAAGAATGCAAAGCCAACAACAGCAATATCTTTTTAGACGTAATTTCTAAGACTGGTTCCTTCCAAAGTCTATTCTTCATTATCTCCTTGAGGCTATGTCACCCTACCGGCATACTCATTGGTAACGCCTTCTTAAAATCAAATTGTGCCTTATAGTCTCATTGCTTTTGTTAAGGCTTCCACTGCTAGTTTTGGAATCATGAAAGCTAAACATTAAAAGTAAGTGAAGGCAGCTTTGCTACATTTTCACACAGAACTCCCAACTATCCGATGTGTTTTATCTCAGTGTCGTGTCTCTCTTTGAAAGCACAGGGTCCTCTCTTCAGTGGAACTAGCTAGACTTACACTATGCAGATGAGATAATAGCAAAATCGTATTCACAGCACACATTTTCTGCACATCACGGAACGCAACTTTCATGAAATGCCTTCAATGACAAAAAGCATTACTCTGTTGGGAGTCGTGGACAACCTGGGGAATCCACCGCTACTGCAAATTCTCCAAAAAAAAGCCTACTCAATAAGAGATACAGAGCCTAACATCAGGACACTGAAAAGTGCATGTAATGCCACCCCGAGTTAAAAATAGGGTAAAGCTTTCTACCATGACGGACTCAGCCTGACTCATAATAGAGATTGTCTTAAACTGGAAACATGATGTTTGACATGCCTTGTCAAACCTCTTATCATTCATTATTATAAAAACCCAATTATTTGCATTATCTCAGTTCTCATGGAATCACAGAATCACAGAATGTTCGGGGTTGGAAGGGACCTCTGTGGGTCATCTAGTCCAACTCCCCTGCCGAAGCACGGTCACATACAGCAGGCTGCACAGGACCTTGTCCAGGCGGGTCTTGAATATCTCCAGAGAAGGAGACTCCACAACCTCCCTGGGCAGCCTGTTCCAGGGCTCCGTCACCCTCAGAGGGAAGAAGTTCTTCCTCATGT
>Ga0065711_1029713_pt1 | contig 35104 bp, 16 predicted proteins | sample Hoacrofraction12_FD_59098 | JGI IMG/M metagenome (GOLD analysis project Ga0065711, IMG submission 59098) | Hoatzin crop microbial communities from Cojedes, Venezuela - Epithelial fraction 12 v2 (version 2) | ecosystem: Host-associated > Birds > Digestive system > Esophagus > Crop | place... | reverse complement strand
TTTTTTTTTTTTTTTTTTTTTAATGAGGGGTAAGATGAGAGTCTTTATCTAGGCTTCTGTATTTGGATCTGCAACACGGGCTAAACAAAAAAAAACCCACTCTGGTATTCTCCAGCTGAGAGCTAAGAATTAGGGACTGGTATTACAAGCATTTGGAGTTTTTTAATGCTATGTATGCAGTATTCATAAAGTGAATAAAGAGCAAACATTTGCCTTCATATTTTTATTTTGGGTTTTAATTATATTTTTTAGGTTGTTACATCAGATTGGGAGTGCTAGGCCTCCCTGGAGAGCTGAAAAGCTCAGTGCAAGGAGAAATGTGGCTGAAGGAGGTAGGATCAGCACTAGCAGTTACCAGTCCTTGGTCTGTTGCTGCAGGACCCTGTCAGGGTTTAGACACAAACAGTCAGATAGTATAAGTCCTCTTATCTGACAAAATAAACATTACTTTCATAACTATGTTGGATTCCTCTTTTCAAGCAAAATGAATAGACATGATGTTTCCACAAATGGCTTTGAGATGACTATATGAAAATACATAGCCAAAGTTTGGTTTCGGTTTTGGTTTTTTTTAGAATTTAGTATAAGGCTTTCCGCCCTGTTGTTCCTAATGGAATTAGGCAGAGCTAAGACTACATAATACATTACAAACTGTTACTGACATTATCTCAGATTCCACAGCTGAATCATCACTGCATATTTGCCTCTCTAGTACTCAATTACTAATTGATCCACATGGTGGAGAATGAAATTAAATAAAACGCTTCTTGTTTTTTACCCAAATATTGTATTACAGCGGCACTCATAAAAAATCACACAAAAAAATCCCAACACTTTTACTTATTTCACAGTTGTACAAAAATATTATAAAATCTTGCCGGCTTCTTTTGTGTATGTTCTCAGCAAACCTAGAAATAGCTATTGTTCTATCACAGAGCAATAAAAAGCAAGACTTGGATGGACAGTGTTGGTCTCCCACTGCCCTGAGTGTGAAATCTTGAAGAAAACATAAGGATATAGAAAATCCAGAGGTAGCACAAAATTATTTGCAAGAGTTATAAAAGTGTATATAAGTATTGAACTCTGAACTCACAGAAAACTTATTTTCTGCTGCTGTCCTGAAGTCAGGATTTAATTGGAGGCCTGATTTTTTTTGGGTGGTGAAGGCATGGGGCCAGCTCGCCTGCAGGTATGATCATATTGAGTTAGGAAATGTTGAACTGGTTCCTGGAAAGTGCTGGGAGAAAGTTCAGATGAGCTCTGTGCACAAGGCGGACTCCCAAAAAGGGCTTAGGAAAAAGAGAGCTCAGCTCCAGCAGGAAACTAGAACACAGGGATACAACTAAGTTTATACGTGGAAACCTGCATTACAACTACAGCTAATTCATTTTTGCATGTGAAGAATAAACAGATATCTAAAAAAGGCTAGAAAGGTTTGCATGTGACTGTTTTTCTCTCAGCTGGGGCAAAAGGTAAATGACCTACAAGGAGTCCCAAGTACAATTAGGATCCTTTTCTGTTTCTTTGCATGTAAACTAACTGCTAGCAAGCTGCAGGCTTTTTTTGATGTGCAAAAGTGATCAGTGATGTGTTACAATTCAAATTTGGGGTGCATTGCTACAATCAGTGTGTGACGACCAGCGGTTAAATGACCTGAGCACTAGCTTCTAAAGATCAGTTCCTTCTTCAGATGTCTCACGAGGCACCTAGAAATGCAGGCACCCAAACATCATTTGTGGTTTAGAATCTGCTCAGGGCTGAGGAACGAAGGAACGTATTCCCTGGCTGGGGTTCAGCAAGGAGATATGAATACCTGGCTACTGTGAACAGCAGTTTATTTAAAACGTGTGTGCAAACAAAAAGCAATAGTTTCTATGCTGTTATCAACCACTAGTGTTTGCTTCCTCTCCAGGCTGACTCTTACTTGCTCCAGTTGTCAGTGGACTGTGCTTTACTGTTTCCAGGGGACAGCAATTACCGAATCTTCAGATCCCTTTCTTCTTCTTGTGGGGAGTCAGAAAAAAAGAAATGACAAAAAGGAACCAGATGAGGAGGCAACTTGGTTCTCCTTCCTCTAAAGGTGAGAAGACAAGGACTGGGGGATGGGAATTTAAAAGAGAAAAATGAAGGAGGAGGGAAAATTAAAATGTCAGGGGGAGAGAGTTATCAGTGTGAGGGAAGAAATGTGCAAAAGATGCACGTGTAAAAAGCTGGTGAAAGATTACTGGGTGTAAAAAGAGGGCACATGCTGGAGGAGGAGTTCCTGGCAACTCCTTATCTGGGTCTTCTAAGCTGTGCCTGTGGCTCTGTGTGAGCACCATGCTGATGTAAATAACAGTTATCAAAAAAATACAGGAGCACTCAGACTTCTAATCCTGCAATAAAGTCATGTGGGAGCTTAAAACTAATTAAGGCTTCCCTTTAAGCTTTAAATCTAGTCTATGTGTAGTATAATATCCTGAAGATACTCCCTCCAGAATCCAATAAGAATTTCAGACAATCAAGTAAGAAACTACTCTGCAAATCTGTTTCACACACTGAAAACAAGCTATGTGTTTACTGGATATCAGGCATCTCATCATTTGAGGAATGTGAGAATCAACACCAATTTGTTTATTAAAAATACATACCTGTCTTATTGCACACTTTCAGGGCAGTATCAAAACACACTATAATTTTGCTATTCCTGTACCCATCACACAAAATTTACAGTTATGAATTAAAGTGAAACAAACAAATCTGAAGTAACTGCCTCTATAAAAAGTACAACAAGCAAGTCAGTACAGAGTCATACTGAAAGCAGAAGGCATTTTCTTCCTTTATGTAAACATGCAGGTCTGAATGTTCCACAGAGGAAGATGAAAGAGCCCCCAAGATAACTAAACTTAAAAGTTGACACAGATGAGGATAATCCTCATGCAGTTCTTCAAAGGACCTCTTCTAACATAAACAGAAGTTTTTACTTTGCAAGTTACACTACCAAACAAAAGTCTACACAGCAAAATTAAACCTTTAAGGAGAAGAGAGTACAAGCTGTTGTTGATATGTTAATCACATCTCAATCCATCTTTGGGGTGTATTCGGATGTTCAGGGATGCACACAGTAAATAGAAGAAAGTATAAACTGGTGTTGCAAAGTGAATGCTACAGCTGATTCATCCTTGTCTGCACACCCCAGATGAAAAATGGGACCACCATATCCTGGTATCTACATCATGTTGGAGCAATTTAATAGCACTTCAGGTACGTGGTGAATGGTAAATTCTGATTTTCAAAAGTTACACACCAGAGCTCTTTAATAGCCATAAAACATATTCTGAGAAACAGTGTTTACAAATTAAAAGAAAAACATTGTTTTCTATCATTTACTATACTGGTTATAATAGGATATACAGAGAGCAAAGGATTTGTTCACACAAATTTTTTTTAATCTAATTTAAACTCATTAACTGTAGCAGAACTTGTGATAATAGCCACAGATTAGCCTTCTTTTCTATCTTTGAAAAGCAACAGCTTTTGGAAAGAGCTGGACTAGATGTGAAACCTCTGGCCCTGTTTATTCAGCATTATAGTGTGGTTCTGAATCCTTATGGCCCTGATGACAGAGGTGCTTTTCTCTTTATGCTCTTTGTATTCAGTTTGTGCACACTGGAATTATATACTTTTTTTTTTAACTGCATAGGCTAATGTCCCTCTTGCCTTAGCTCATAAAAAAGAACAATCTACTGACATTAAATAAAGAAAAAAACCTTACAGCCACAGAAGCTTAAGTAATAGAAGAACTTAATAAGACGTCTCTACTCATTTCTCTCATGTTATTTTCATGTTGCATTTTTCCACAGGCCTATGTAGAAAGACCTGCAGTTTATAGGAAGAGTTTGACCTCATTATTTCCATTTCTCTTTGTCTCTAACTGTGGCTCATTTTTGCCTGTTACCTTGATGCAAAAAACCCACTTAGATACTTGACAGGATCTTTTTTCCCCTTCAGTCTTCTTTCTGGATATGAAATATTAAATTAATCTTTATATATGTATGTATATCTATGTATAAATGTATGTATATGTGCATTATAAACATATATATAAATTTCTGTATATAAATGGAGATCTCTGCTCTCCTAAATATCAGTGAGAGATCAGGTATAAAGATGCAGTTGTCCATGTGAGTTACTATTGTTAACCTCCTAATACTTTGTAAGCTAGATTTAGTGAATGTACATACATTTTAGTCACTTTCTTGACATAGGAGGTGGTGTGGTTACTAATAACACCCTGCAGTTAGAGGTAAAAAGAGAGAGGATTGAAATGTAACAATAACAAAAGTTATTTTGGAAAAAAAGAACAACTGTATGAAATGGATAGCTTATACCATTTTCTAAAAAAAACATGCCACAGGAACAATAAACTACTCGAACTATAATATATTTATTTAAATCAGGTGCCTGGATAACAGCTAGACAAAACTAAGGAACTTCCAGGTTTTATGTATAAAGTGTGTCCAAAGAATATCAGTAATTTAAATCTTCATCTGTTATAAAATAGGGTGGAAACTAGAGCTGAGTTAGAAAATTAGAAGTTTGAGATCATGGAACTAAATGCTGGAGAAATTACAGACCACAGCTAACAAAAATGAGGTTGTTGTACAGCCTTGTACAACAAGATTGATCAGTTGTTAGGAGTATCTGTTTATAATGGAGATGGGCAGGGACCACCGCTTCTGAACAAGTCCACGCAATCTCATGAGATAAAATCCCTGAGAACAGAAGGTCACAAAAGAGAATCACAGGTTTGTCGTATCAGAAGCCTCAGCCTCTCACTCAGGAAAACTGTCCTGAATGTACAATCTTAAGTACGATCAGAGGTAATGAAATCTGATGACATAATTATACAGCTCTGGTGAAATTTAGAGCCTTTTAGATGTTGGTGATTTCCCCTAACTGATTGTTATCACAATCCTGTTTCCTGTTAAGGAGTTGGGAGCCCATCAGATGTTTTTCACAAAAGTTGCTAATCTGTGTTATGGGTGGCAGTGCCTTCACCCTGATTTGTGTCTCAGAATACAGCATTTCACTGCTAACTCTGAGGGGCTTTTTTGGACTACAAGAGCTATCAGTCAGCATCCAGCCTCCAGTCACCATCACTTATGGTGAAGAATTTGAGGGGGAGACTATGTACAAGTTGCCACATTTTAAGGAGGCTTTCAAGCAGGTTATGCAGCTAGTCAACAAAAGATTACACAAGAAAAAAAAAAATCCTTCAGCAATCAGAAATCTGACTTTAGTGACACCAGTAAAAAGGGGCCTAACCTACAGAGATAAAATGTAAAACAAAAACTAGGAAGATTAACTAATACTTGAAGAAAAAACAGTTAAAAAATAAATAAGAATTTTAAAGTATGTTAGAAATAGCCTACAAGATAACTTGTTAGTTTGCAGACCTCAGAACAGGAAGCATCATTAAGAAATACATGTTGCAAAGAACCTGCACAATTTACCTGCAAAGATCGTAATATATAAATTTATCTCAGAGCAATTTTTCCCCAGAAAATCAAAATAATGATAGTAATTAAGACGCCAGCAGAGAAGATGTCTGAACAAACTGCTGAGCAGAGACAAGCTTCTAAGACTAGCTTCCCTTCAGACAAGATTTCCAAGGGAATTCAGAAATCAAGTAAGACAGCCACTAAAATACATGCAAACTATTATGAAAATAATCTTTTTTACCAGACTATAAGGTATACAATCTTATACCTACAGTTACAGAGAGGTTGATGTGATCCCAAGCAATACAAATCTACAAACCTTCAGGACATGGAAAACTAACTGGAAAAATAAAACCAGAAGACTAGAACATGTAGAAGATTATGGTATGTCAGGTCTAATCAGGAGAGATTCTGCCAGCAAAACTGTGCCTCTGGCATCTACTATGTGCACAGCTGTAGCACTTGGAGACTGCACCATTTTCCCCCTAGGCTCTGTAGGCATACCTAGCAAATAAGAAAGCTGCAGTTGCCATGAATCTGCAGACTAAGCGATAAGAGTTCACAGGTGGACACAGTTGGCAGGAGGCGAAAAACAAATATAACTGAGATCAGTGCAGGAAGTAATGATCATAATATACCAACTGACTGGAAATTATTGAGTTTTATCTAATTTAGGAACAGGTTTGAGCAAGTATACTGGCATACAGCAGATTTGCAGGGGAGATTCTTCTAACATACGCAAAAAGAAACAGAAGAAAATGTGTGGCTACTCCTTGAAAAATAGGTCAAAAGAAAACCAATGTGCAAAAAGGATTGGTATTACTTCCGAAGCAGGTGAACAGATGCATGGAAAAAGAAGAACTGGTGTCATAGGGTGTAGGAAAAGGATTGAGCAGAAGATACAGGTGAGCAGTTAAGTAATGCTGTGGTTTGCGTAAGCATCACATCAAAATACAATATATGGTGTGAAACCTGAATGAATTGTGTTTCAGTCCGGAATGCCTGCTATTAGGTGAATAACATCATTCTTTCTGTCTTTTGCAGATTGTTTTGCTTGGACCACAGTTTATCATCATTTCAGCAGGTACTCAGTGCATAAGACCCACCACCAATATTTTCCGTGCACTTATTTTTATCAGGTAGGATAACCCCTATGGAGCTGTTTAAAACAAATTTTATTACATGTTTGATGGGCACTCTGCCTTGACTGCTATTAAAACAATGCACAAAATGTTTTTAAGGAACCTAAGAGGAAATTGAGTGTTAGAATTGGAAATACCACCTGAGGGTCACTTCAGTAACACCAACAGCAGGACAGAATGGCTGCTGTTTCCTGACTAAACAAATGCAGAAATATTATCAGAGATGTTTGCTGTACTTCCCTCTCAGTGGCATCTAACATGCAAGAAATATACGTCCACCCTCAGCCTGCTCCTTGCTGCTCCCTACACCAACCCCCCGCCGTTCCTCCCCACATGGCTGAACAGCAGGCACCTCATCATGTGAAAACATGCACACACGTGAGAGGAGCAGACGTGTGCCTCGGTTCAATGGTCAGGGACCCAGGCAGATACACCTGCAATACATGATGGCATACGGTGGCAGAAAGGAAGGTGTGCGTAGTTTTGGAGTACTTCAGTAAGAAGCTCTTAGCCTCCAACTAAACCCATTGTATTTTTTCTTGTATTCTGGTACAGGAGGCATATTGAGTTATCTAAATGTAGTTACTACATCAGAGCCATGACAGAGAAGAGAAAAGGCGTTATCTGGGTCATTGAGTATAGCACTGTGACAAAAACCATCTCTACCACTGAAAATGAAGACTGTGGTTTGCTCTGGCCACATTCTGTGATGCAGAGGCCTTGGGCTGACTCATTTGCTGGTGTTTGGCTGCCGCGTTAATGCCAGCTCCTCGTCACCACAGAGCTCCCACCAAAGGATGAAGGACAGGAGGGGGACCCGGCAGGGAAGAGGCACCCGGGGCAAACCTTTCTGAAGGACTCAGGTACAGGCTGGACCCGCAGGGACAGGCTGAGGTATGATGTGCCAGTGTCTTGTTGATAGAACTGTAAACCAACAGCGAATGCGCAGATGGCGTTGGTATGTCTGTTTGGAACACGTGTGTGTTAGCAAGGAATGAATGAGCGAACCCACGCATGCCGAGTGAACTCCTTCAGGGAAAGGGAAACCGTCCAGGGGACAGGCTGGGGCGGAGCAGAAATCCCTATGGAAACGTTTGGTATGAAGTACGCGCCACCGTGGGCTTTAGAGGAAAACTTTATCATGCCGTATTATGCAAATTCATGCATTTATGCAAGTTTATGCTTCACTTACAGTAAAGAAAAATCTATTACTGTGTTTTCAACTTATCACATGAAAGGTTACGTACGTCAGCTAAATGTACGTCCGGCCCGGGATCGTTAATTTCCATGATTAGTCGAAGGCCGGCTCCCTGATCCGCATTTCTGCGCTCCGCCCGCAGCAGGCAGCGCGCACCCGGCGAGCGCGCTCGCCTTCCCCACGAGTGACCGGGGCCCGCGGGGTCCCTGCGCGGCTCGTCCCGCTCCCCCGGAGCCCAGCCGCCCGCCTCCCTGACGGTGCAGGCGGAGCAAGGGGAAGGAAACTAGGTCGGTTACGGAGCCTGGCCGCGGGGAGCGGCCCCCTCGCTCCCGGGGGGAAGGCTGGTGCCGGTTCATAAACCCTCGTGAGTCACCGAAGCGAGCCGCCGTCAGCCCACCCCCGGCTCCTCGCGCCAGCTCCCCGCGGGGCCGGCCCAGGCGGCGGGAAGGAGAGTATGGGGGCGGGGGGAGAGGGGGAAAGACCGCTCGCTCGGCCAGGCCCGGCCTCCGGAGGCGCCGGGGCTGCGTCGTCGCGCAGGGGGCGCGGCGCTGAGCGCGCTGCACGTCGGGAGCCGTAGTCTCCACAGGCCGAGCGGCGGCGCCGGGCGTGAGCCGAGGGGCAGCGCACCTCGGCGAGTGGGGAGTGCGGCGTGAGCTCGCTGAGTTCCCGGGCGGCCCGTCCCGCCACGCTGGCGGGGGATAAGGGCCACCGCCCGGTGCGCTGCCGAAGCAACGCGTGTGCTTCGCGTTGTGGTGCCTCCCGTCTCCCCTCCGGGTGAGGGACTGGGGCGCTCTCCTTTGAGCCTCCCCCCGACTCGTGCGGATGGTACGCCCCGCCGGAGGCCGGTGCTCCCCCCCAGCCGGCTCGGCAGGCTCCATGGCCGATCCTGCTCAGTCTGGGCGCTGCGTGCGCCCGCCCTCCTTGCTCTTAGAAGCGCTCTCTCCATTGGCTGCGGCCGGGCGCTCTTGCCAATCAGGAAGCGGCTATCATGGAGGAAGGGAATAAATACAAGATGGCTGCTCGTATAAAACCAGGCATTGGGCTTCGCCCTGGCGATGGGGGAATAGAAGCTTTAACTCGCTCTCCGAGGGTTGGGCACCGCTCCTACCCACGCCGCTGCTGCCCCCCCGGGGGGAGCGAGACTCTGACCGTTGCCGGCCACAGCTGCGCTCAGCCGCTCCCCGCGGATCGCCGGCGGGGCCGAGGCCGGGTGGGCGCCCGAGAGGCCCGAGCTAGGCCCTGCGCCCTCCTCCCTGGGAGAGCGGCGCCGGCCTCCCCCGCCTGCTGTCCCGCCGCTCGCCCCCAGCGAGGCCCAGCTCCGGGCGGCCATGGCCGTCTCCAGGTCGGTAGGAGTCGGGAAGGGTGGGGGAAGGAGGGCTGGCAGCGGTGGTCCGGAGTCCCCGGCCTTCCGTGTGGCCTGGCTTGAGGGGATGCGGAGGTGAAGAGGGGTGCCCGGTTGCCAGCCTCCCCCCCCCTCCTCGGGACCCTGCGGAGGTCTCGTCCGAGCCGACTCGGTGGGGTCTGGGGGTGGCTGCGTGCTCCGGCGCCTGGGTTCGCTTCCTGGCTGGGGGCAACTCCTGGGCCTGGCGCAGAGGGAAGCCCCCTCCCTTCCTCAGGCCGCAGGGGCTCTGCCTGGGGCGTCCCGGGCTTCCTCCTGAATTCGACTCCTTCATTTTGTTGGCTAGCCCTTCCTCGGGTTAAGCTGCTAGGGAATAGGGGATAATGATATCGAGTCTCAAAAACTGGCGAGAAACCGTTTTGCCTTTCAGAACCCTTAGTTGTAAAGTAGCCGAAATAATACAGGATTCCATGGAGAAAAGTGATTAGTGTCTTCTGGCTCTACCTCAAGATGCGGGGTAATATCTGCTTACACACATGTGCGCTGGGGTGTGCCAGCGTTTAAAGTATTCACAGATACAGAGGTATGTCTTAATAGAGCTGTGTTATGAAAAATGCTGAGCACAAATTCCTGCCATCTTTTTTTTGTGTGAAATGGGCATGTTAAGCTTCCTAAAAGGATAGTTACAGGAAACCATAAATCCAAGTTAACCTTGTGATAGATTAGCCTAAAGTCACGTGTTGGTAGTATCTCTGTACTTGTGTAGTGCTATAAGAAAAGTAAATTCTGTTTCTGAAGTTGTGTGTGAATAAGTTCACAATTCTCTGTAGCAAAGCAAAGGTGTGCACAGATGTAATGGAAATCCATTATTAATCAAATTTTATAGCAACAATACACCTTTCAGGACTTCTAGTAGCAGGTTTTTAGTTTGAGCTTTGTAGTTTCTACAAAGTATCCCTTTATCTTACACTACTCTTGTTTTTTAATCAACTTGTTATGTGTTAGTTCATGTTTTTTTTCAAAAGCTGTTCATAAGAATCTGGAAGTAGTAAGGATTGCTGTGACAAGACTACTGTGTACATTAAAATACTACTGTAAGCCATCATGTGAAATAGAATGGTATTCTAATTACATTAGGTCTGGGGCAGTCTGCTTAAATAACTGTGCTAATGTACATATGATCTGGGGGCTAACTGGAATATCAAGATACAGCTTTTCAGCTGTATGCTGGGTTTGTGTCTATTGTAAAGGCTGGTTTCAAATTCAGTTGCCAGCGTTCCTGCATCTCTGTAAAACCACATAGCTTTAGTGAAAACCAGTAGTGCTCTATGCAGCGATTTAGTTAACACCTGTTTGGTCTGTAACTAACAGGAAAAAAAAAATCTGTTTTGGATAAGGCTTATTCTCAGCTTCAGTGTGAAGCACTAAAAAAGTTGGTGTGATAATGTCACACGCGATACATTGCTTCAGAGTACAGTTTTAAAATCAAAATGTTACACAAGTTGAAAATAAGGTATAGAACTTTAATAAAGGCGTTGTAATACTTGTGTGTTGGTTTAGAATTGTTTCGATTCCATGTGTAAACCAGGTAAAAGAATTACACATTTTGGAGTGCTGTAACATCTTGGCTATTCTTGGCGAACTCCAATGTGTCTTTAATTGTAAGAAGTGTAAGTTTGGCCTCACGCATGTTCTTTAATAGATATGGTAAAACCTGTCCATATCCCTTTGAAGTTACACAGCAATTCTTGACAAATGAATCTTTTGGCTACTGGACCCTGGGAACACTGATGGAATGTCAGTGTTGCTTTTGTGATTAAAAGCAATCTTATCGTCAACTTTTACTTCAGAATACTGGATTTCTAAAGTCCTTTGAGACATTTTACAAATAAGTGTTTTGTACACTTATATACCACATAACTATGTTTCTGTAAAGGTTGTAGTCGTTCCGGCTTCTGTACCAGGTCCATTTAATTGTAGAGATCTGCACTTTTACTGTAGGTAGTTACGGTTATATTTTATATTTTTGAAGGACCAACATAATACTTCACTGTTGAATGATTCTAACTATACAAGTGTGGAGGGTGAGGGAGGAGTTGATTCAAATTAATCTTTCTCCAAGGACTTTGCTGAGTGCATACCACACATTGGTATTAACAAAAAGCTTCATTAGGGTTAGTTCTGTATTGGGACCATATTTTGAAAAAATAAGCGTTTTTGGAGGTGGGTGGAGGGGTGTTTTTACATTCTCAAAACAGTAGACTGGCAAGTGGTGGTTTTCCCAGTAAAGTTTAGTTTCTGCTGTTTGGCCAGTTGAAAACTCTTTTCAAAACCCTAGTCTCTTCAGGAAAATCTAAACAAAGGTAGGGGATGCTTTGAAATATCTCAAAACTAGATTGAGAGTTTACAGCTTTGCTGTTAATAAGGTCATCTTAAAAATAATTGTCGCTTACTTGTCATCTATTGACAAAAGAGATTTCTGATATTTTATTCTGCATTGTCCATACATGCTTGTTTTAACAGATTCTACTGTTAAATGGACTGAAGACCTGCTTCTGTATAACACTTCTGTGATTGTACACTAGAAAACAGACCTAAAAGCGGAACAGTAGATACCTCATACATGTTGCGGAATAGTTGCTTTGTATATACTCATCTCTTTAGTCAGTCTTTTCAGCATAAAACTATCAGTGCACACAATCCTGCAGAAGTATGTATAGTTGGGTGGGAAGGTTAATGTTCTTTCTGTGAATGCGCAAGCTAATTTGGTAGGCTTTATCTCCTGTCTCTGGTCTTAAAAGTATATATGAAGTAGTATGATGTTTGTATAACTAATAAAAAAAATTCTTGATGGTGGAACTGAGAAGGGAAAAAAAGGAAGTGAAAAAGTTTTGCTTCAGCTTCACCCCTGCAAAGTACGTGATCCAAGTCAATAAATACAATGGCTCATTAGTGATCTTTTGAGATACTTTAGATGAAAAAGCGATGCTACCAATTTATGGAAAATGACAATGCGTGTGGATTGCACAGGGTGACTGAGTTTCAGTAGATAATAAAGTGCTGATAGTCCCTTTCAATAGCTAATAAAATTTTTTTCCAGCTTTTTCAGTGTGTTCAAAGGCACCTCGTATCATTTTTCCAACAAGGCTGTTAGTGGTTTTCTCCTATTTTTGAGGGCCTTCACAGTATGAAGGAGAACAAATACACTTTTAAAATGTGATGAAATGCACGAAGGTGGTAAGATTCATTAAGAATAAACAGCTTGATTTTAATAGGTGTATCGTTGTGTTCACCCTGAAATACCTTAAAGACAACCTCTTCAGGGTATTTTCAAGACAATTCCTTAGGCAGCTGTGGGAGAGCATCACAACTTGCTGCTCTTGCAAGCTATTCTTGGTTTGATCTGTGTAAGTTCAATACTAGTTTCCAGAGTTTTTAGTGGTTTCATTTACTTGGATCTGTGTAACTTACCAGTGTGTAACTGGTAATATGTAGATTAGGAACCTAGTTTTTATTTTAAAATAAAGAATAATGTCAGAAGGCAGTAAAGCTCCTGGAAAACAAGCAGGCCTCGTATTTTGCGTATGGCTTTTGAAGTGTAGGGCTGTGACTTCCCAAGAACAAATGGCTGCACTGAGTGGCATGGTTACTCAGGTAACGTTTCAAATTTAATACAGCATCATTGTGAGGTTGATGTTCTTACAAGATAATAAAATTATCCAAAATCTCTTTTTATGGATACTGTGTCCCTTGAAGAAATGTTCTTTTGGGGTTATTGCAGACTTCCTAAAGAAAGAACACAGCTTCTGGCTTGTTTGGAAGCTATTACTTCACAGCTGCTCTTGCATGAAAAGCAAGGTTTAAATGGAACAAGAAGTATGTTTTCACTACTACTTAAAGGCATATACCTTTACTGTCAGAATAGGTGGATAACTGATGCGATTACAGGAGTTCTGACTCAAAGGGGGGGGAAAAATAGTGTAGCTCTTCACTTGTTGCTGGAGATAAACTCAAAGACCCGGACGGTGGACTGCCTTCCCTGTTGCTGTTTGTGGGAGGGAGTGCTGACAGAGTCATGGGGAGGGGGAAGCGGAAGTAACATGTGCACTGCTGCCCAGATGAGATAGAGCTGTAAAATTTCTCAGACACCTACAGGCTGAAATGTAAGTTGAAAGTCAGAGTTGCAATCTGATAAGAATTCTAACCTGCTCCAGCAGCTAGAACTGGAGTTCTCACGAAGGCATTCCCTGTATCGCTTGTTGATAGACTTCTTGTATTAGTACATCTTTATAGCTGTTTTAAATTCCTATTCTTTCTTCACAGTTTTTGGAATGTAATTGGTCATATGTGTTTGGGCTGCATTGTTGGATGTATATACATATGTAATAACTTACAAATAAAACTTGTACAGCCTAATGCTATGGATCATATATTATTTGAAATAGACATTTCATATGGAATTAATTATACTAATTTTCGCATTCGATTGGCTTCCATATGCAGTATATAATACTGTGACCAGTGTGGTGATAGAACTCTAGTTTCTTTCCAGGTGTCCCTTCCACTGCTGTGTAGCAAACCACACGATTTCTGTACTCTTCGCAGCCCAACCTTCATAACTATTCACGCCACAGTCTCCCACCTATGAGAAGTAAAATCATGATCCATGCTTTATATGTATCATCACACTTTTTTGTTCTGGATTCTGTTCAGTGATTTTTCTCTTGCTTGCTGGTTGTACATTGGAAAGTTGTTTACTTGATTATTTAACAGTTTATATGTGCTTTAGCAGTGGCTTGAGTTTTTTGAGCTGTGAAGCTGACCAAGCTGGGATTTGACCAAATGATGAAACACCACCCTGAACAAAGGATTATCAGGTCAACAAGAAAAGCTAAGGCATCTCCATTAGAACTTAGGTTGAATTTCACAGTGAGTGTGAACCCCTGTCAAGTCTGAATTTTAATCTAGTGATGTGTTCTAGGTTCCTGGGCTATTTTTGTACTAAGAAATAGTGCCTGGGAGGAAGCTTCCTGGTGTTGAAATATGATTTATGCTGTAAACTCCTAAGAGTATTCCCTTGCCTTTTGATGGGTGTGAGCTAGCAGTTTTTCGAATTGCTCTAGGTAGAGTTTGACATTAGGAGTGTTCCAGGGACTATGCCACCAAGGGTTTTTTGTACAGTCACATAATTTTAATGAGTTGGAGGATGTGCCAGGATAGTTACGAGCCTGTACCAGTTGGCCTTTACTGTCAGAGACTGCTTTGTGTCCAGTTAAACATACTGGTGCACACAGAGAGGTTAGAGTCCAAACAGATCACTTCACTGGCAGCAGTGATCATTTCACTGTCCCTTTCAAGCCTCAGCTCATTGAAATCAACAAATTGGAAGTTTCCCCATCTGAAGTCCTGTGGGGACCCAGTCCAGTCAGAATGCTTGCACTGGGGTGATCAGGATCCTTGTGTAATTAAGCTACTGCATATGCCTTTTTGGAAATGTTTTGGAGATACTGTTGATAACCTCTGTATTTTGACCTGGTCATTAACTATCCTGCTACTAGCTTGCTAATGCCTCTGTAGCTGAAGGGCTTTCAAATCCACATCATCCAGTTTCTGCAGGTGTGCCATAAAGTTCACTGTAGATATTATGGTAACTGTCCCTTCAAATGGAGATCAGCCCTCTGTTTGGAGGCATACCTTGAGGCAGCAAAGAACTGAAGATCACAGCATGAAGAACAGAACAGGTCATTTGTTGCAACACTTGCCTACTGTGCCTGGGTACAGTCATGTGTAACTTGGTTTAATGCCGAGTATGCAAAACTGGTTGGAAAGCAGTGACTGGAAAATGGAATCATCGTGCTACCTGGAAAGCGTCACCGAGTTAATTGCGATGGCTCTTTTGGAAGTTCTTGCTCTCACACTTGTCCTTTGTAATTTTTTTTATTTGTAGTCTTTGCTGCGAAAATGCACTGGAAGAGTAAAAGGCTTGTTGTGTTTAGTGATTAGGGGTAAATAACAGTTTCTGTGCACTTTTATTCGTAAACTCCCCTCGAGTTAACTGAACTAAGCCTGTGCGCATTGTCGTTCTGTGTAACAGTGTCAATCAGAGAGATGACGTTCCCCCGTATGACAGCCAACCTTGCTATTCTGATGAATAGCAGTGCAAATGAAATTGTGTACTGTTAGAATTCGTCTTGCCTGTGATCTTTCTCTAAGAATTCATTTATTTTTGGGGGGGATTATTAGATAAAATTGTTTGAGTGGTAGTAGTCTAGGGGTGGAAGAGTCTGGTCCTGTTTGGGACGGCTGTTCTACTTGATATCCAGATCAGACCTAGTGATTATTCTTGTGTATCTCTCGGGTGGTTCTATTCCAAAAGTAGGAATTCGGGCTTTAGTCTTTTCACAGAATCACAGAACGTTCGGGGTTGGAAGGGACCTCTGTGGGTCATCTAGTCCAACCCTCCTGCTGAAGCAGGGTCACCTACAGTAGGCTGTAGAGGACTTTGTCCAGGCGGGTCTTGAATATCTCCAGAGAAGGAGACTCCAGAACCTCCCTGGGCAGCCTGTTCCAGTGCTCTGTCACCCTCACAGGGAAAAAATTCTTCCTCATGTTCAGACGGAACTTCCTGCGCTTCAGTTTGTAAACTAGTGTGCTTTAATGAAATGCTCTGGGTTTGAAGTCTTGGAATATTTATGTGTGGAGGATTCACTTGCCTAATCTCTAGGTCTCTGGTGGCAGTTCAGATGGTATAATGTGTCCTTGCCACTTCAGAATGACAAGGATCTGCATCCTGTGTCATGTCTGCTGACCCCATGTGCATGACTCATTCTGAAGCATCTCAGATGCTAGTAGATGCCTGTTCTTAAGCAGCTGAATTGATGTTTTTGTGTCAGAAACATTTCTAATAAATCTGTGTCAGTGTAAAAGCTCATGTGGTTTTTCTTAGAAGAAAAAATACTTAGAGTGTAATGCTGTTCATAAGAACTTTGAATTGCTGCTCCAAGTTCTGTCTTGCTGATACACTTTAGCAGTGATAACAAAATCTCAAATTTCTCAAGTAAGAGAAAGAAGGTATCTGCCTCTTTGAACAAGTTAATGCCTTGTAATGATCTCATATAGTGTGCGTTCACATGGAGGTGGTGTATGGTTGCTGTCCTACTGATCGTATGTAGTTGAGTCAGGATTAGGTGACAGTCAGGATTATCTAAACCATTGCTTATGAGTTAAAAGTGAAGGACTTTTGTATTTTTATGTTCTGATTACAGCTGTTAATATGCAGGAGAGGTAGATTTTTAGCATTTGTTGGTATTTAGATTTTTCAAAACAATCCATACATCTCTTTGGTTTTCTTTTTAATTTTTTTTCTTCACGTAAATGCTCCCTGTATTTCTCTGGTTTGATTGTGTCTTCCATATTCTTAGAATGACTTTCTGACACCCTGTGTTTAATTCTTTCATACAATAATTAACAATTTTATCTGTATGGTAGAACATTTCGCTCTGCCACACTGATTTGGGCTTCTGTGTTATCGAATCACAGAATGGTTTGGGTTGGAAGGGACCTCTGTGGGTCACCTAGTCCAGCCCCCCTGCCGAAGCAGGGTCACCTACAGCAGGCTGCACAGAACCTTGTCCAGGCAGGTCTTGAATATCTCCAGAGAAGGAGAATCCGCAACCTCTCTGGGCAGCCTGTTCCAGTGCTCCGTCATCTGTGAATGATGTGAGCCACGCAGTGCTCTGCTTACAGCAGTGTCTAGTATGAGAGGCAGAACCACATGCTGTTAAAAAACTTTCTTGGTTCTCTTTGGCTTTAAGAACTAGTTTAGAGACTGTTAGTTCATGCTGAGAATAAAAATCTTACCAGAACTTGGGAAATTTGAGGGCCTGCAGTTTGGAAAGAAAATTAATTTGTTTACAATTTTTAGTATTTTTTCATTTTTAATGAAGCTATGAATAAAAACTCAAAAAAAAAAACTAGTGCTGCTGATCAGTGGCAACTTTCTCAGTGCTACTCATCCAACTAGAGCAGCGGAATTCAGGCTCTGCCATGCTCTGCTGCAGCAACACCAAAACTTAATTTAGGACTTGTAATACCTGCAAAATATTAACTGGGAAGTATATCAGGGAAGTCTGCGGGAGGGAAAGGAAGAATCATTAACATGACCAGGAGTACTGTTAATCTGCTGTTAGTTAGCTGTATTTGCTGTTTCCATTTATTTTGCTGGGGCTGAATGCTGAAACCTTCTTGTGGTGATGTGAGACAGTAGAAAGATTTTTTTGTTTGTTTATTTTGCATTTGTGTGTGTTAAGTATACTACAATTTAAAGTCACAAATTACAAACCAAACATGCTGCAGGTAACACAAACACACACACACACACACACAAACACACACACACACACACACGCACACACTTTCCCCCCCAACAAGTAAACAACTGTATTTCATAGGTAATATACTTTAAAAAATTGCGGGTTTTAGGAGTGAATATCTAGTGCTGTAACTAAGATTGGAATTAAACTTGAGGTTTTTTGAGGGTAGGCTGTCATAGTGGTTTCCTCCTGTTTTGATAAATGAAGAGTTCTAGCTGAGGAAGTGGTCTACGGTGCATGTTCTGCTTGACTTTGGATATGAAAAGAAGGTACTTTGATAGTTGAAGGAATGGGTGGTGCTAAATGGAAAACATCTTGAGTATGGAGCACTGAAGCTTCATGGAGAGATGAAGACTGAAAGGGCTGAGTTTCAGAATGAGAGAACAAGCAAGCTAGAGCAAGCTGTGGTTGCTCTGCAGGCTGGCATATTTTGCACTGCATAATACTGAGTGCTGCAAATCAGGTTGGGTTATTACTGTAAAATGTATGAAGGAAAAAAAACTGGTAGATAACTAAGTATCTGGCATGTTCCTTCTGACTAGTCCACTATCAGTGATTTGGAAGAGTTAGGTCTGTGAAGCTTTTGCTTTTGTCCTTAGCAGTTTTCCGTGATTAGACAGTTAATTTGGTTATGTTTTGGTTTTAATTTTTATGTAACTTTGAAACAATTTACTAACTTCTGAATCATAGCAATTGAAACTCCAGTTTTATCTACAGAAATTGAGATGGGCTCACCTATTTTAGTAGTATGAAGAGAACTATTTCAAAGCTGGGAAATACCAGAAGTGTGTCTAAAATACTAGAATGATTTGAAATACTTTATTAGAAATTTTTTTATCTAATGGATATTTAATCTAGTATCTCCAGGTGTTAGCGCGTTTGGGTTTTGGCATTGTATTTCTGTGACATTAGTGCCTTAGCTTTGTAGTGCTGTGACAGATGATAAGATATTCTCAGGACTAAATGTGGTTTAAGCATGTCAAAGAAAATACAAAATCCAGTGATGTTGGAAAGAGGGTTTTTTGTTTTTTAGATGATTGGAACTAATGTTAAAAGCAATTTTGGTGAAATGTAATTAGTAGCAACAGACTTAGCAGGCAAAACATTTGTCCTGTTCCTGTATTTGCTCAAACCTAGGATATGTGTTTATGAGGAAGGGAAGTGGTTCAGGTTATCTGTATCTTTATTTTGTTAGGCAGATCTAGGTGAGCTTCACTGCTGTGTGAATTCCAGGTTCAAATTGTTGTAATATTTGAAAGAGTATTTTTATGATTAAGGCTAGAAGGGATAAATCTGATTGCTCTAGGTGCACAGATTCTAGACTCACTTTCAGTGATAACCTCATACTGCCCAATAACTAATGGATAAACTAGGTACCCTGTGAAGAGTGCGCTAACTGTCCCACTTACTGTGGAGGGAATAATGAACACTGCTTACTTCCATCATTGATTTGATTATCTAGGTAGTTTCTATGTGTTTTTTTGTATGATGACTTTCTCATTTAGTGACTCTAAACCAGAAATAAGCTAGCTATTCTGAAAACAGATAACCGGGGCCTCTTTCACTAAATAGAGTTACTGTGAAAACAGATCTGCTGGTTAAATTCCTGTATTTCATGGGAAGGCCAGAGGTATTGTATTATTTCAAAGCTGTAAATACAAAACAGGTATGGTCTTATATGTTCAATGTAGTTAGGAGGAAAATACGTGAAAAGTAAAAAGTTGTGGTATCCTGGAAAAGCAGAGTTTGATATTATAGATCACAGGCTATGTCTTCAAAAGAAATGGTAACACATTATATGAGCAGTTGAGTCTTTCGCTTTCTCCATCAGACAGAATTTGAAGAAGATCATTTACAACTTAACAGTATTTGTTTTTCAAGATTGAAAATGTTCTATCACAGAAAAAAGGGAACAATTTAATTTTTTCTTGTAACTGCAGATTTTTTGAACTACTGTTTCTTACAGTTTCTCTATTATTTTTTTTCTTACCAAATGAAATGTGCTTTTAGAACAACTGTGCTTACTATTAGAAAAAAAGTACATTTGTCACCCTGTCAAGTGACAGTCTTCAGGCAAACATTTCTTCTGTTTGCACTGCATAAACTGAAAAACATGGGGGAATATTAATAGAAATGGGAAACTGAACTGTGAATAGCGTAACATTTTCGGTTTTTGTCAATCATATTTAGGCTTGATCGTCTCTTTATTTTATTGGACACCGGTACGACACCAGTAACAAGAAAAGCAGCTGCACAGCAACTTGGGGAAGTAGTGAAACTGCATCCTCATGAACTGAATAATCTCTTATCTAAAGTAAGCATTTTTTTTTTTGAGCTTGCTTTCAGTACTTTAATGGTGAAATTAAAACTAGTTTAAAAGAGTGTGTGTTCTGTATGAAGAAGAAAAAGCGTAGTAATATTGTGCTCTCCAAAAACAGGAGACTGAAGAAAATTAGGAGACTACTTTTGTTAACTCTGCTGTTTTGTCAGCCTCTGAATTGGTTACAGAAGTCAGATTTCACTTTGCATTCAGTATTGATGTTCAATGTTTGCTCTAAGTTCAGATTTTCTTCTATAAAGAAAAGCTCTACTGCCTTATAAAAATTTCTGCTCTTGCCTTTCAAGATTGTTACTGGTGTGATACAGCATTAAAAATATAGGAGGCTGCATGTCTTTAAAAGGGCTGGAAAATTGAAAGATACTTCCATTAGTTTGAGACTTCAATCTGGCCAAGTCCAGTAAAAACACCAAAAATAGTCTGTATCTGCCAGCTGGAGATGGCTGAGTGACCTCACTACTGCTCTTATTGAGCAGGTGCCCTCACCACAGTTGATGGTATCAACAGAGTGGCTAAGGAATCATGAATATCACACCACTTTTGGAGAAAGAAGTTGTTTTTTCCAGGTTTGAGGCATAGTGGTAAATTAGTTTAGAAGAGCATACGTTGCTTCAAGTGACCAGTGTTCTCCCTTTTCTTGGGTTAAATGACTTCAAAGTTTTAAGGTCTATTAATCTCTTTTGAACACTTCCTTTTAGAAAGCAAAAAACTAAGAGTTTCAAGCCTTGATCAGTACTTGGAGGAAATCAAGGTTCAGTTTGACTGATGAGACTAAATGTGTCTTATAAATTCTTAATGTCTGGCTATGGCAAGAGTTTTGCTAAGCAGTGAGCAATATAGAGAGGGCTGCTCATGTACCTCTGGTTTGTTTTCCTGTCCTTTGTTTTTGTTGTTTTCAACGTTGTCTTAATCCATAGCATTAAAAGTAAGTGTGTTTTTATAGAGCATATCAGCTGATGGATTTTCTGAAAGTACATTTTAAGCAAATATTTATTAATCTCTCCTTTAAAGGTGTTAGTGTATTTAAGAAGTACGAATTGGGATACTCGTATTGCAGCTGGCCAGGCTGTTGAAGCAATAGTGAAAAATGTACCTGAGTGGAATCCAACTCCAAGATCAAAACAAGGTGGTACTTAAATGAATTCTACAGATTTTATTGTTTATCTGATGCAAACTGACTGTGATATGAGACTTTCAAAGGCAGCTGTGTCATTCTGTTTTTTTTTATGGGCATAGACTTTATGTACATGGACTGTAGTAAACCTCTTGGCTTTAGATGTTCATATTCAGTTACAAGGATGTGCCTGGCCTTTGTTTCTTCCAGGATTCCTGTGCTTGTGCTCTGTACCCTCATAAAGCTTTAGTTTCATAAATGAAAGGAATTATAACAAGTAAAATGGCAAAAGTTTTAAGCAGTCAACTTTGTCATGATATTTTGCAGATGCTCTTTCTTCTCTGTTCCCTTGCTCAAAGCACCTGAGGGAGGTGAAGTGGCAGCTTGCCAAAGTCTATTATGTTTGTACTCACTTTGCATCTGAAATTGTCATATTAGGGATGTTAGAGTTGCTTTTATTGTCAACTTGTGGACCTACTGTGAGTGATTTTGTCTGAACCTGTTGGCACTGTCTATGTTCACAACTTCATGGCACAGATTCTGGAAATCCACTAACTATGTAAAAAAAAAAAAAAAATAAGACAACAAAACTCATATCTGTTTTGAGGTGATACTATATTTATTTCATTCAGTGCCTCCTGGTTCTGTTGCTATAGAATTTTACAAACAAGTTCTGCATTTGCCTTATCCAGTGCCTTTATGATTTTTGTAAACCATCATATTTGCTTTCCTCCAATAACTTTCTTCAGACTGAAGAACTGCAGTCTCTTCAGTCTTTCCTCACAAGACAGCTGCTTTGTCTTTTAGGTAACTTTGTCCTCCTCTGTACTTGTGTCCTCCTTGAGATGCACAGAACTGCACACAGTGTACCTACATCTCTAGAGTACGGATACTTATACATAGTGGCAAAATGATGCACTTTGTCATGTTTTCAGTGTCCTTCCTGATGAAGCCCAGTACTTAGCTGGATGTTTGGGCTGTCACTGCCCAATAAGCTGGTGAATACAGAAAACCTGCAGAAGTGCCTCCAGGATATTTATTGAATGTTAACTGCCAGTTCTGAATTCGGTGTAGTCTAGGCATGGTTTGGGTTATTCATCTTGCACCTTATCTTCCTCTTTGCCCATTAGTCTGTTCTGAGAGTCCTTCTTGGATTCCTTAGTGCCATTGTAACTTTTGGCTACCCAAAAGAACTTAGTGTCACCGACATACGTGGAGAAAAGTGTGTAGTGAAATCTCCTTCCCATTGCAAAAGACTGATAGCACTGGTTGGAAAACTGATCCCTGAAGGACTCCAAAGCTAACTTTTATCTTTTTTTAACCAGCTTTCAGTCTGTAAAAGGATGTTTTCCCTAATTCTGTGGTAAGTTAGTTCCTTCAGGTTTTTAATGTGAAATCTTGCCAGAAGCTTTTGAATGTATTATGTGCACTGGATCCCCTCTATCGGCTTGTTGGAGCTCTTTAAGGACATTGATAATCAGGTTAATGAGAGGGGTTTTTTTTCAGGAGCTGTTCTAACTTTTCCTGTAAATCATGTTTATCCATATACTTAATGACTTTATTTATAGACTACGGTCTTACCAAGGATAGAAGTTAGTTTCACCAGTCTAGTTGCAAGACCGACTTGCAGAACTCCTTTTGTCCGTGGAAATTGGGCAACTTGTCAGTCTTGAAGTACAGCAGCTGTTTCGAATGATGGGTTACATGCGTTGTCCAGTTCTTGCATATCTGCCTTTGAGTGTTGAGAGGAGGGAGTACTTTGGAAGTGAATTTGTGACCAGGAAATAAGACACCTCGTGAGGGACAAACCTCTTCTGTATCAGTATTGAACTGCACTGTACCTGCAAGTGGATTTGAGAATAGCTGGTAACTAGTCTTCAGCAGCCCTTGGTAGCTGACTTTCTTCCGTACCTGTTAAAACTACTCTCCAGCTTCCATACCAGGGATGCTTGGCTGTTGGTCATACGATACAGTGTTGGTACGATACTTGTCAGCACTATGTGAGCCATACGCAGTTCAAACTGCAAGTTGGCTGTATGCGTACAGAGAAGACCTAGTGGTATGTCAGTGTCCAAGATTTTAAAAAGCTAAATCTATCAAGGGAAAAATGTTAAAATTTTTTTCTACTCAGTTAAGTGCGTTAAGTCAGCTTTTTCAGATTTTCTATGTGAAATGGAGCCTTTACACTTTGTGAATCAAAATGCTGTATGTCTGATGATTTTCTTGGAGGAGAGAAAGTATTTCTTCCTCTTGTTCTTGCTTAATCTTCTGCCAGAACTTTGAACAAAAATTTCATCATATTGTCCTTGATGTTATTTTCAATGCCCTATCTAGAACCAGGCTCAGAAAGTCCTGTGGAAGATTCACCTTCAACAGATCGGTTGCGTTTTGACAGATTTGATATATCTCGGTTGTTAAAACATGGTGCATCTCTTCTCGGATCTGCTGGTGCAGAATTTGAAGTCCAAGATGATAAATCAGGTATATACTTACATTTTACTTGTAGACAAGAAAACTTACTGCTTTGAAAAAGTTTGCTGTGGCAGTATTAGGAGTCTAGTCATCCATGGTTTCTCAGAACGCTAGAAATAACAGAAGAAAGTATTTCCCAACATAACTGGTTTGTATTATTTTTCTCAAGTTAAATGATTTTTTTTTTAGGGGATGCATATTGTTCATTTGTTTGTTCCTTTATCAGAATTAGTATGTGTACGAGGGGAAGAGAAGAGTGGAAACCTGAAAGAGGGAGCAGAAAAAGCAATATTGAATGCTTCTGTAGAGTTTCTGTAGACTTTTTAAAGAGGTACAGAAACTATCACCACTTGTTCTTTATTTAAAACAGTGTTCCTAAATATAGTAGTAGGATGTGGCTTATTTAAAAGCTTGAAAGTTTCAAATATTTAAGGATTGCATGAAAAATACTGTGATAAAACTGTCAGAGTTGGATGGTCAAAAATCAGTGCCTGTGTGATGTCTTTTGTTTCAAGTGACTTGTCTGATATCTTTCTGCAACTTTTTAGCTGAGCAAGTTAGTTTATGTCGGTGTAATGGCATTGAATTATTTTAATCTAAGATACTTCTTTTGCTATTACTGTACTTTCCTGCTCTAATTTCAGTCTGTCTTCCAGTTTCTGCACCAAATGAAATTATGCTATAGATAAGAATCTGTTCTGACTGCTTAGCCCTGATTCACTGGTTCCCCATATGTGATGTGTTCTGTGCAGTGTACACAGAAGATCACTAGCTCAGCAAGGAACAGAAACTGTGGCTCCTGACACTTAAGCAGTAGCGTGTCTGTTAAAACTTGCTGCTATTTTATTGCTTGACATCTTTTATGCTAGGTTAATAATGTGTTGTACAAGTTTCATCTCTTCTAACGAAACCCTGCCTATTCAGAAATCAAATAGATGGAATAGGTCACTTTAGTTCATAAAGTCTGATATTTATCCCAGTGTCATATGATTGCACATAAGTAATTTTATGAATCTAAATAATATAATATCAAAAAAAGGAGAAAATGAAACTAAAAATAGCTTTAGTTGCTGCTTTTTTTAACTGGTGGGTAAATGTACAAAGGCTGCTTTCTATTCTGTGTTTTGTAGCAGCTTTCCTTTTCAAGTAAGTAGCCAACATGAATGGATGTAAAGCGAGTTAAATAATCTTTGGAATTAGCAGTCTTTGATACTTTTTCCTAAGATGGACTTGTGAAAGGAAAAGTATTTTCTAGGGTATGGAAGTTGTTTGTATTTCTCTGCTTGTCAGTTAAATCCAATTAAAAAAAAAAGGCTTCTTGGTATAGATATAATTGACTACTAATTACTACTTAACCTGGTGTAACTACTCAACCTTTTTTACCCCAAAATTCTGCCAATATTGGTCACCTACTGAAAAGTTTATCTGTAGATGTTTGACAAAAAAACCCTAATCTCCTGACTGGTTTCCATACTGCACGTGTAAAAAGAGTGAAGTCTGAGAGCCTTACAAGCTACAAGTTTTGATTTACTTGGAGGGTTTATTCTACTCAGGCACTAAAATCTTCTATTTTTTGTGTACATGTGGGTGGTCCTAAAATCTAGGTGTTCAGTAATTAAAAGTGTTGAAGCTTCACAACATTCTTCAGGTAGCTTCTATTAAGTTCCTAAATGAGCCTTGCTTAACACACAAAGCTTGAGGACAAGATTGTTCACACCCTAGGGAAATCATGCTTATGCTTCAGTCTACATTGCCACAAGGGTTAGTTTGGGCAGAAGGAAAGTAGACATCTGGGTCTAGTGCATTTTTACAAGGAAGAATGTTTCTGAAGAAAACAGATTCAGATTCAACCTAGCTTAATACAGGATATTGGATTTAATATAATTTGAGGGGTTTTATTTGCAGTTGTTATTTCTTAGGTCTGTGTTTCCCAACAGAAGATAAAGTTCAGGAGAAAAAGAAACCTTATTAAAAAAAAAAAAAAAAGCCACCAGAAAAACCCCCGATAGCCAGACTGCCAGAATCGACAGATCCCACAACAATGCATGCACTCAATAAAAAAGTGGTAGTTCTTGAATCAGTTGCTGGGTATCTTTTTTTTTTAGTGTGTTAATTTGCTTCTTTCAAAGTGCACTTTCCTAAAAGTTCAGGTAAAACTTGGGTGTTTGCTTCTATAGACCAAGTGTAATTTAACGAATTTCATGGGAGCTGTTTTCTGTTGCAGAAGTCGATGACAATTTAAGTACTAGCAAAGCTTCAGCAGCAGAAAAGGTCTTCCTAGGAATCAGTGTGATTTGGCGTAAAAGATTGTAATGATGTATTAGCCAAGTACAATGTAATTCTGTAACTTCTGGCCTTCCTATGTTATTTTATTGACAATAATACATCTGGCTTGAAATCTGATGCATCTTCCGTTTTTTTAAAAACTTCTTTTTAAGGTGAAATTGATCCTAAAGAGAGGATAGCACGACAGAGGAAACTGTTACAAAAGAAACTTGGCTTAGATATGGGTGCTGCAATTGGGATGAATACTGAAGATCTGTTCAATGATGAAGATCTGGACTATTCACCTTCTGCAGTTTCACTAGTAAACAAACAACCTGTAGGTAAAACCTTGGGCTGTTTGACTGCAAGGAATAATATAGTGGGTTTGATTTATTTCATAGAATCATTCGGGTTGGAACAGACCTTTAAGATCATTGCGTTTAACCATAACATTGCCAAGTCCACCAAATTTGTGCTTTTGTGGTTATAATCTTTATGTTTTAAGTATGATGATTAATGTCTAATATGCTGTGCTTTGGCTTCTGGAATTCTTATGCCCCACAGATGTGTATTAGTGGTGTTTGATGTCAAACTACTTCTCTGAGTTTGAAATGATGGAGGATTGGGGAAGTTGATAGCAGTGTGGGTTTGAGGATTTTTCAGGACCTTCATTGTAAGAAGAATTAACAATGAATGACTTCTCTTTCAGACTCTTCAGGCTGCTGAGTTAATTGACTCAGAATTTCGAGCTGGTATGAGCAGTAGACAAAAGAATAAAGCCAAAAGAATGGCTAAGCTATTTGCAAAGCAAAGATCCAGAGATACAGTGGAAGCTAATGAGAAGAGGTATAATAGTGAACTAGTTTGCTTTTATTTCAGTTAAGGTGGGATTGTGACTTACCTGTTGAAAAACTTCCTACAGTCTTTGCTTCTTAATCTTTTACATGCTAATTGTGCTGATGTAAATCACTTGCATGCCATATTTAATCCCAGTAGAGCTTTGGTAAGGACCTAGCTTCAGAGGGATCTTGAAGTAGTGGGATGCTACAGTTAAATTTGTGGTTTGACCCTGTTATTAAATATGGCTTGAGAACAGCGTGTGAAAATGCGGGATTTAAGAAGATAAGTAGTAACTAAAAATTTAAGATATAACTTTCTGATGTATGTTACGTTCCTCAGTGTAACTTATAGTGACATATTGTACCCACTGTGTTTATAACAAGCAGTAGACAAAATTCACTTTCCTTGATTTTTATTTAAGAATTTCTGTATTTCTTGGAAAAGGCTGAGAAGGACTGCCAATTTGGGACAGCATTCTGCTGTGCCCTCACTGAGTTTTTTTTACTTGTAAACTTTTACCTATTTTGCGTATTTCAGTGTTAAACCTCTTTGTTTTCTTGCCATACTTTATTGTATCTGAGACTTGAGCTGTAGAAGTAATTACTTCCCCAAAGCGTGCTTTCTGTTCATAAACTTATACTTGTTACGTCTCAGCAATGATAGCGCTGATGGGGAACCAGAAGAAAAGAGAAGAAAAGTTGCAAATGTTGTCATCAACCAGCCTGCCACAGACTCAAAAACATTGGTAGAAAACGCTCCAGAAGAGGTATGATGTAGCGTTCTGCTGTTAGCAGGACCAGTCATTCAGTTTTTCAGCAGAGTAACGTAAAACAAAAGTCCTTTATGCTTCCAAAGTCTTTAGTCATTTTAGCATTAAGAGAAATGGAGTAAAGAATGCTATTGCCAGCTTTTAAATGTAATGAAGCAAATGGGCTTCAAACTGTGTATAGCATTGAGGAAGAAAACACATTTAATCCATTGGTAGCAATTTGTGACCCAAATGAACCCGAGTAGATGAATTACAGGTGTCAGACCTGGGTATTAAACTGTAAAACTGTGCTAAACACTCAGATGATAGGATTACCCTGAGCCAGAAATAATTTGATCTAAATGTTCACGTACACTTTATTTAATCTTTGCCTTACTTTAATTAGGCTTAATTTAGAATGAAGTTCTATCTTTAGTAGTTGAAGATTTAAACAATTACCTTAGTCTTAGAAAAACTTGCATTTGTTTCAGTAGACTGCAAAACTGAAAAATTACAAGAAATGCTGTACCAGAATACAAATGGTGCATAGAAGTTTATTTGAAGAGACTGTATCTTCATTAGACTCTATTCTACAAAAAAATTTTTTCCAAACATAGCTTAGTAATGAAATTCTTATTTGCAAAATGGTAATTGGAAGGTGAATTTGAGACATGAATGATAACTGCAAACTGAATAGTTGCTGGTTGCAAGCCTTTCGGATGCTTTGTGTTTGTGATGATGTGAACTTACTAATGTCATGTCATAATTTCCTTTCCACAGCCGTGTCAGTGTCCCTGTAGGAAATTTTGGGATGATGGATATGCTTCTGGTTTTCAAAAATGCAGAATGTGTTTTGAAAAGGATGGTGTTTATTACTGGATTAATTGGCCCAATTTGATTATGCAGTGTAATTTCAAACTGAGACTTGCCTACTATGTTCTTTAAAGGCAAAGTTTATAAAGAGAATCACTGTGGAGGATAAGAAACTTTCCTTAATTTTCTGCCTTAGCATGGTTCCTAAAGGGAGACTGAATTCCAGAACATCAAAATTAATTACCATAGAGAAGAGGTTACACTACTAACAGGCAAACTTTATAAGTTTTTCAAATGATCTGGTGCCAATCAGCAAAGTTGCTGAAGTGTGGAAGAAGGTTGTCAGGGTTTTTTTGATTCTGTCCAGTAACAAATTAAAATACTTAAGCTTTTGGAGGTCTTTATTATCTTCACCTGTCTAAGTGGTGTACAATATAAGAAGTGATTGCCTGATCCCTTTCTCTTTCAATCTTGTACTTAATATTTTTTTATAAATTTAGGCAAATGAATGGCCTCTGGAAAGCTTTTGTGAAGAGGTGTGCAATGATCTCTTCAACCCTTCTTGGGAGGTAAGACATGCGCTATGTAAGGTGTAACTATGGATTTTAAAAAAAAAGGCTTCAACAGAAGCACAAAAGTTGTATGCATAGGACTTAAGAGCAGTTTGCTAGGTATCAAAAATGACATCAATCTTAAATACAGATTATATAGCCAAGGCAAATCTTAAGTGTTTTTTAAGATTCATTTAAGGGGGAAATGAAAACAGATGTGTAACGTATTCTCAACTGTGTGGAGTGGGAAAGATATGGAAAGCAATGATTCTAAGTGAGAATTCTGGAAGCACTGAAATTCAAGGAAAATAAAAGCACATGAATCTAGGGTCAAAAAGATTAAACAGAACAGGCTTGGATTCATCAAGAGTTTGAAGAATATTGTATGAGTCTGTTGTTGACAATAGTGGCATGCTTGTCTAATGCTAAGCTAGTAGGAAAGGGGAGGGGAAATCAATCCTTTCGTGTCGGGGGTAGACTACAAATCATTAGTTGTTCTCTTCATTTATAAAAATGAACTTTTTTTTTTTAATTATAGTAAATAGCGGCTACAAAAACTGTATTTGGTTGCCTAGACAACTTTTTTTCAAGATTCAAAACTTGTTCTGCTCACCCTTTTATTCAATAGACTATTTCCCACAAACTTTTATATCAATTCCAAGCAAAAATATGAAGTAGCTGACAATGGTCCCTGTTCCTTGAGCAGAAGATGTAACTAACTGTTTTCAGCTAGCTTCAAAAGATCAATTTTTTATTAAAAACCTGAAAGATTAGATGTTAACACCAACTATAACATACTTGGGTATATCTGTAGCACAGTTTCAGTGATAGCAAGTTGGCTCTGCCCATACTGACCTCAAACTTGGAAACACAGAGATAGATTATATGCAGCCAGTGCAATTATTTTAGACCCAGAAAAAGGATAATTATATTCATGTGGCACATCACTGCATCTGAGCTAATAAGCCTTGCCTTATTTGAAAGCAGGCTGTTTGCAGTTGAAGTCAAAGTCCATTTATCTTTTGGAATGCAGATGTTCTCATATCTTACTACATTTAAGGTAGGGTGCACACATCTTAAGGAGGTAATCAATACAAAATCATGTTCTGGATGAAAAACAGGTTAAACTACCTCAAAATACATGTCTATAAAATGGTCCTCTGGCATCTTCTTGCAATGTCTAGAGGCAACCTGGATAACTAGTTCAGACTGCTTGCCTAGCTTATAGGCAAGATGAATCCTGCTACTGGTATTTCCTTTATACGTTTGTGTGTCTTGCTGCTTGTTTGTGTTTGCAGAAGCTGACAAGTTAACTTGCAAAGTCTTCCTCCTTTGGCTTGTGAAGACTAGTTCATAAACAGTCTTGGACCAAATAAATAAATCATTGGTGTATTATGAACCATTAGGATTTTAAGACTAGTCTCTCTGGCTAGTTTTTATTGGCTTGCTTATAGCTTTTGCCAGCAGGCACTGAGCTGCACATATGGGGGTGTGTATGCTTGCATCTCATCTAAGATATTCTGATTAAAGGAAGGACCTACCAGCTGCTCAGTTCTAGTTGTTACTGTTGTGAAACGAAATACAGTATTTTTCTGCTAGCAACAAGCATGTATGAAGTGTGCTGAAAAAAAAAGTTCTGCTCGAACTGATGTAAAGGCCTCTCGATGAAAACTCAGTTCAAAACTTTGCTTTTGCAACTTTCTGTGTATCTATTGAGTGGGTGTTTCTTGATTAGCCAATTACTAGTCCAGTTACATATTAGAAAATAACAAAAACAGGTTTGTCTGTAGCACATCTTTCTACTGGTCTTCTGTCATTGCCAAAACTTTTCCTAGTGTGTTCAGCTGTTCACATTTGGGAACATACTAGTGGCTATAATTTGCCTTCACATGTCACTTGTTCACTTATTTTTTAATATTTAGCCAAGCAAGGCAGGTTTGTAACCTATGCAGAACAGGAATTCTCAGAAATTTGTTTTGCAGACCCAAAAATATTCAGTGGGGATCCAACTCTCTTTAAGAAATATAGAGAGTTGTAGAGAAATTTAAATATAAAAACAAAAATGTAAAGTGTTTGAGATATAAGAATATTGCTTTTCTTCAGCTTATAAATTTACAAAAACCAGTAATATCTGCTGGTTGCTCTTTCTCTGAAAACTAGTGTCTTGTAGTGAGGTAAAACTAAATGAAAACTGTCTTTGGCTGCTACTGCAAATAGGATAACAATATCTTCTGTATTAGAAAAACAGATGCAATTCTTAATTGCTTCTGTCCATAAGATGGCAAATACTTAGGAAAAAACAGGTTGGTTGGTTTTGAACAGATTAGTATTTAAGTATATGATTTGATCTAATAAAATACTACCCTTTCCCACAATTCTAAGTACCACTATGCAGCACTTGAAACGTCTCTATTAAGAATAAAGAAATATTGTTTCAGTTGTTCAGTATGGATTTCATCTTCTGTTCCTAAATATTTAAAAATTGACTTTTTACTTCCCTTTTCTAGGTTCGACATGGTGCAGGTACTGGACTGAGAGAGATACTTAAGGCTCATGGTAAAAGTGGTGGTAAAATGGGAGATAGCTCTTTAGAAGAGGTAAGCTTCCAGTCACGTAGACTGAACCTATTACTTAAATGAAGCTTAGAAAACAGACTTTTAAAAATACTTAAGCTTTGGAGGAGGTGGGTGATCTGGGGGAATATAAACCATGAGATCTGTCTGCTCAGAGTAATCTGGATGAAATTGCTGTATGCTCTGATGAAATGTTTATGTTCTTTTTAAAAGGCCTGCACAAAAAACAATACTACTGTATAAGCAGGCGTTAATATGTAGACCGTGTGTAAAGTTATTAAACACTAGCTTCCATACTGGAAAGTACTGTTTTCAGGTCATGGTAAGGGTGCACTGAAACAGCATTGACAAATTGGTTGTGTAACTCTAGCAAAGTCTCTAAGAGCATCTAATTCTGTTCACTTAAATAGTAAGGTGACTCTACCGATCTGCTTGCTTTGTTATTATGAGAAAAGGTATTTAAATAGTCTATTTAAAAGGAAAAGACTTTTTAAAAATATCCGGATAGTAATAACTTTTTACTAATGGTGAATCTCATCCAGATTCATACTGACTTCCCTGCTGTAAAAAGCAGCTGGGAGAGCTTGTGGTCTAGAGGGTATTGAAGAATAAGGATATACATTTATCAAATGTAAATCAAGCTACTTTGGCATACTTCATATATAGGGAAAGCAGAAGCTTTCATCTCTCCATGCTTCCATGTGGAGCAGTATTTATTCCATAGAGATTATAGGGCAATAATAATGCATGCTGCAATGATAAGATACTTGAAATTTTCTTAACTATTAATGGAAAGAGCATGTGTACTCCAGGCTAGCTTCAAAGGCTGCTGTGTGTGCTATATGCAGTCTATAATTATTTGACATATATGGGAATATGACATCTATGGTATGGTGGAAGTTTTGTTCATTAAAATTATAGTTTACAAGGGAAGGGGTGATCTAGTAGGCCAAGAGCGGAGATGAGAAAGATGATGTCTGAGCAGTTGCTTTTATGGGGCTTCTGCTCTGAGGTTCAGAGTTACAGAGCTATTGGGCATCTAACAGAGGCCAGAGCTTCAAGACAAGCTTGGTCTAAGTTGCTTTGTTAAATCTGCAGGAGACCTGACTGAAGAGCGAGTTCCTTTCACAGGGTCTCCCACCATGAAGTACTGCTTCATAGTTTATGTTTGTTTTTAAGTGTTCTTCAAACGCATATTAATTGATTTGCCTAGGACATTGTTGACATTAGTCAGTATAGATTATCTGAACGACCTTACCTTTGTGTGCTGTGTAGGCAGAAAATTACCTGTCTACCTTACAAGGTACTCTGTAGCCTTTTGATAAAGGTACTTTTTTTTTTTTTTTAATAAATTACAAAATCAGCCAGATGAGCTGAACTAGTGCTGAGTATTTTGCCTTGGCTGTCTGTGCAAGATGATTATTCAGTCAATGTAAGCATATGTTGTCGTATCTCTTATATAAATTTTAGCTAAAGCAAGCATATCAGAAATCTTTTATGAATCAACAGACAAGGTGTTCAATTTTTCTCTTTTTACAGATGATTCAGCAGCATCAGGAGTGGCTAGAAGACTTGGTTATTAGACTTCTTTGTGTGTTTGCATTAGACAGATTTGGAGACTTTGTTTCAGATGAAGTAAGTTGTCGCTGAGTGAACAGGTACATCAGCAGGCTTCTACCGGAGTTAATACTGCAGCAGATCAGCTATGCTTTGTATAGTGATACTGCATGTGCCTGTTGTAACTGCTCATAGATGCTTATTACAAAGTAGCCAATAACATAAATTTCATCTTGTTTGTATAGCAGTTTTGGTCATCTGACTCTACTCATATTTATTTCTTTCTTTCTAAGTCAAATTTCATACAGAAGTATATGTTTTATCATTTACTTTATCCTAGGTGGTAGCACCAGTACGTGAGACTTGTGCTCAGACCTTGGGAGTAGTATTAAAACACATGAATGAGACTGGAGTTCATAAAACTGTGGATGTTCTCCTGAAGCTGCTTGCACAGGAACAGTGGGAAGTGAGACATGGTGGTCTCCTAGGAATAAAGTACGCTTTGGCAGTACGTCAGGTAATAACCCTCGTGACAAATTGCAGAGAGTTTTAGAAGAAAAAGCTCTGCTCAGAGTTGATGATTTGGCTGAACAGTAGATAGGTATGATAAAGTAAGCTTGCTTGTAGTGCACCCTCACGTGGATTATAAGATGTGTGACTATATTTTTATACCCAGGCTGCAGTGCAGCAAAGTTGTACTGTTGTAACTTGATAAGTTACTTGCATAGAACATGATAGAGGCTATGCCTGCGTGTTTTGGATCATACTTTCATGTGCAAGGTTAACAGAACTGAGTGCTACAAGAGGTTTAGTCTGTTCATGGTTTAATTCACCAAACACTGAGCTTTGTTTACACCAAAACTGAGCCAAGTTACACTTCATTTACATTTATAACCTATGTTTTACTTAATGAATGGTAACTTACAGTATTTAGATTATGGTGTTGGACCTGTAGCCTCTGTTTTATATAGCAAACAGGTTTATTCACACACTTGGAGCACATCTTAGTTGTTTGGGTCACTATACGCTTTTTAAGTTTAAAAATGCTTGTGGTCTTTTTGGCAGGACATGATCAACACTTTATTGCCTAAAGTATTGCCTGCAATAATTGAAGGTCTCCAAGATCTGGATGATGATGTCCGAGCTGTTGCTGCAGCATCTTTAGTACCAGTAGTGGAAAGCCTGGTCCAGCTTCAGTCTCAGAAGGTGACTGAATTGTTCTCCATCAATTCTGATTGAAAAGTTCACTTTTGGTCTGAGTGAAGAAAATAACCCTTAGAAGTAGCTCTTGAATTTTTTTTTTTTTAATGATAACCTCTTCTGCTTATTTGTGTAGGTGCCTTTTATTCTTAATACCTTGTGGGATGCACTTCTGGAATTGGATGACTTGACAGCTTCCACAAACAGTATCATGACGCTTCTTTCTTCCCTTCTGACTTATCCTCAGGTCCGCAAATGCAGGTAACTTTTTAATTAGTATTGCTTCAGTATGGCAGGTTTGACTGTCCACTTACTTTTAAACTGGAATAATCAAAGTTGCTTTCAAATCATGTGCCAAGGATACTTGAGAGTAAAATACTAATTTAAATCGCTTTTCCTTAAAGTGAAGATTTAGGACAGTGCTTCCATTTTTGTCACATTAGGAAAATGCAACAAAATAACTAAAAGGTACTAGACCTTGTTTGTATGTGACTTTTTTCCCCCCTCTCGCTCTCTCCATTCCTCTAAAGTATTTTAGTTAAGGATGTAGGCTCCCCTCATATGGTGGCCCTGCCCACAGACTTCTTGCTTGTCTGCTCCTTGTCGCCAAACTCCAAATAAGAGAGCAAGCTATGTATGTTAACATGTGCATGTACCTGTAGGAGTTTACTACTGGAATAGTTCTAAAGAAAGCTACAAACTTGAAAATTCTCATCAATAGTACAACCAGTAATTTTGTGACTGGTTGAAGACAATGCCTAGTTCCTCTCTCTTTGGGACTTTGTCAAATTAAAGGAATTGCATGTTAGTAGATTAACATTTTTCATAATAGAGATGGTAAACTCTCAGCATCTGCACTTAAGATGTATAAAGCACCTACCTTACCTTTCTCATCCTGTATGATTGTCACTGCTGAAGCTGGTTTTTGCCCAAATCCAAATTTAAGAATGAAGTTTTGTCACTAATCTCAACTTTAGTTCAGCATGTACTACTTGCATCAGTTGATGTGCAATTTCACGCACAAAAGATCCAAGCTTAGTTTTAATTATTTCTAAACTCATAAATGCGCAATGATAAATTAAAAAAAAAAAAAAAAAAA
>Ga0065711_1029712_pt1 | contig 35108 bp, 18 predicted proteins | sample Hoacrofraction12_FD_59098 | JGI IMG/M metagenome (GOLD analysis project Ga0065711, IMG submission 59098) | Hoatzin crop microbial communities from Cojedes, Venezuela - Epithelial fraction 12 v2 (version 2) | ecosystem: Host-associated > Birds > Digestive system > Esophagus > Crop | place... | reverse complement strand
CTTCAGTCTTCTGAAACTCTAGTTCATATCTTGGATATAATAGATAAAAACTGGTATCTCAGCTAATGAATCCTCCAGTGACTCTCCTAACAAACTCCTTGTCCTGCCTTTGAAAAAAGAAACCTCTCTCAGTTCCTCCAGTACTAATACTACTTAAAAAAATAATGTGAAGCACGGGCTTAGAAGCTATGGAAGATAAGAAGGATTCAGCCTGTGGAGAGCCTAACACCATAGATCAGTAATACAATATTTAAATCAATATACTTCCTGGCAGGATGTCAGTGCAAAGAGGAGCATTGGAGTAATGTGATCTGTCAACTCTGATGAAGTGAGCAGCTGCATTCAAACCTGTTTCAAATGAGCTTGTCTGAAGTTCCTGAAAGAAGCAGTGGTTCAGTGATTATGAACATGAATTTCTGGAGGCAGTAAAGGTAGATAAGAAAGACAGTGGACAAAATGAGAAGGAAAACCCCAACATTCGAGCTAGTTAGATTTAGAGCCAAGGACGAGTTTACCTTCAAGTTTTCTTCATAATTGCTCCTGTCCTATAAATGACGTATCTGACACATTACACATTGCTGAATATGACAGGAGTAATTGGCTGAGTCCTTGAGTCCTCTTACACTTTTGTGCATGGACCAGGAATTCTTCTAAATTCCCAGCCTCTTCAGGGAAAATTCAAGCTAAAGCTCTTGGTTGTAGAAAATCTATAGTGAGAGCTGAAATTAGTATCAACCTTCTGAGTTGCTTTCAACTAGCTTTATCTTGGCATAGACTATCTCCACCAGTGTCTTTGTTCTATGTACTGTGGTTTTGTCGTTGATCACACACAGAATTGCAGAATGGTGGGGGTTGGAAGGGACCTCTGGAGATCATCTAGCCCAACCCCCCTGCCAAAGCTGGTTCACCTAGAGCAGGCTGCACAGGACCTCATCCAGGCAGGATTTGAATATCTCCAAAGAAGGAGACTCCACAGCCCCCCTGGACAGCCTGTTCCAGTGCTCTGTCACCCTCAAAGTAAAGAAGTTCTTCCTCATGTTCAGATGGAACTTTCTGTGCTTCAGTTTGTTCCCGTTGCCCCTTGTCTTGTCACTGGGCACTACTGAAGAGAGTCTGGCCCCATCCTCCTGACAATCATCCTTAAGATATTTATAAGATCCCCTCTCAGTCTTCTATTTTTCAGGCAAACTCTATTTTTCAATATTTTAAATTCATTGTCTTCAGGAAGTGTCTTGACAAGGAGAACTTCTGGCATTCTAGGGGAGATGCTGGCCTCTCCTGAGGAACACAGGCTGGCATCATGAAACCCAGCCCCACCTTCCCCTTTCAGAAACAGAGTAAGAGCCTGGACAGTACAGTACGGTTCCTGAGGCATACAGACTGGAGGGAGACCTTTCCTGTTTCCTTCAAAGCTTCTGGATGTTCCCTGTGGACTTGCTTGGGCCTTTCTAGGGAAGAGCTGTTGGTGCAAGGGAGAGAGAAGGATGTATCTCCTTGGTGGAAGGGAGAGGGAAGGATGGAGAGGAGGAAGGATCTCCATCCAAGCCAGTCAGCGAGGGTACAAGGAGTTTATTAATTCTGAAAGAAGTGTTTTCTCCCTCTACCACCTACTGCTAGGGCTGTGATGCAATGAAATAGCTTTCTCTCAAGTCACTATAGAAGGTTCTTAGAGGGCAAGAATGGAAAAACTTCTGCTTGTAATGTCATCATTGTTTTTTAAACAATTCTCCTCTTTGGTGTTGCATGCAGTGGTTTTAAAAAGTGATGCTTCGTATTCCTAATATATGGTAACTCTACTGATAAAATGCAGAGATTTTGTATCTGAGTATCTGAATAACATATTCTGGCTGCAGCACTGTTTTGTGAGGGTTTTTTTTTAAGTTTGGTCCCACGCCCCACCTCCTACATGTTTTGTTGTTGTGGCTGGCCTCAGTTCTGGCAATTTAATAATGAGAGTCTATTAATGATGGAATGATTTACTAAGAGGCCCATGGCTCTGCAAAAAGAAAGATACGGTACAGTGGTTAGTTATTGCTGACATTGTTTAGGCACAGGAGAAGTAGTTTCCAAAGGATACTTAAAGGGAGAGGTTTGCACCAAATACCTCCCTTGTGCAAAGATGCCTGATTTGTATAGTCTTTATGCAAACATTGCACCATTAGAATCATGCCTAACCATTAAAAAATTAAATAAATAGCATTTTTGGCTTCCTGGTAGAGAATCTGATATTTCCTGGCTTCCCACATCTGTTTCTAAAGCCAAGTTTTAGTTCTTTGAAAAGTTATTGCCTGGCTTGTCTTCAAGGAACACTTCTTGTGTCCCATCTTAAATGCTGAGAACTGACCATGTACACCGTGTTCTTACATTAGTATACGTACAGCTGGATTATACAGATTCTTTTTTTTTTACTAGGTCTAATATGAAAGTAAGTGGGCAGTAGAAAATGTTTTGGTAACAGGGATTCCCACAGTCAGCTGAATTGCTGATCTCAGGAGAGCTGTCATGTCTCTGAAGTTTGCAGGATGGAAACTGGAAAAGAGTGATGCAGGTGGGCAAATGTGACTGTGTATGTACAGTGCCACAGAACTGATTTAATCTAGCCTATAGTGCCTGCCTTTGCTGGTAGTTGAGGAGAAACTATTTTCCAAGGCAAACTCGTCAGCTGCTAGTTAAATTCAAAATTTTCAAAAAGTAAAGTATCTCTGAAATTGTTTATCATCTTCCCAGTCGTTGGTTCTTATGGTGCTTTTCATGGGTGTAGGACAGGTTTACAGTACCAAATCTTCTTCCACGTGTATTTACAGGCTGAATCCATCCTGTGACTAGGCTAAACAGGTAGGCTCTCAAGCTCCAGGTTAAGACAAGTTTTGCAGATTTTTTTTTTAAACAATTGGCTATGGCTTTTTTTCTGAACTCCTCCCAGGAAGGTCTGGTGGACCTGTAGAAGATTGTGTGTCACACCCGTATCAGAGTTGGATGCTTGTAGGAATGCTGATAATGCCGAGTGCTTTGTAGATGTTGCATGCTAAAACAAACAAACCAACAAACACACCTGCTGATTTCCTGAGCATCTAACGCAAAATATCACAGGGATCTTCCAGCTACTTGCCTCTCTCTTACTGTCCACCTGCAGCCCTGAAGCAGGCTGATGTACAAAACAGGAATTCCTGGCCTGAAGCTGGATCCTGAGCTGAGAAGCTGGTCGCGCCTTTGAAAACCAGAGCAAACGGTGGAGCAGCTGCTCAGCACAGATGGGCGCTGCTGTTACCTCCTGCCCTGTTTATCAGGCCACAACACCCACTTCTGCATTGGGAGACTTCTCCAAAAATGATGCACTTGAATTCTGAGGTCAAATCCAGTACTCCAGTTCCCAGAGAAGTCCCCTAACCACAAAACTATAGGCTATTTTGGGGTTTACGCTGCTGCCTGTCCTGCCCCAGAGCTGGATTGCTTTCAAGAATGTGTGAGTTGTAGGGCCAGAAGGTTGGTATGCAGGAGGGAGCCTGCCTTGGTAGATATTTTATGTTACACAGTAATTGGATACAAGGAAGAAATAAAGCTAAGGGCGGACACAGTGATCCTGGGTCTTCCCCTCCTAGCTGAGTGCACTGACCTCTCTGGATTACAGAGCTGGATCTTGGCGTTTTTGCCTCCTTGGCCAAGGAATTTTTACACTCCTGGGTACCTAATAGCCCACCTCCAGCATGACGGGCTTGATGAGTTTATGAACTCATAATTGATGCTGATTTTCTTATCTCAAAGAGATAAAAGCTTAACATGTGCAATGTAAATGCAGCTAGGCCTTGTTTGGTGTCCAGTCTAGGGTTGTTTTCTGCACCAGCTCACACACTGGAAAAAAGGGGTGGAGGGAACTGGCAGCAGCTGGCAATGACAGTTGAAGAAGCCAAAAACTGTCCCAGGGGAGGTTCCACCGGCTCTGCCAGGGGAAGCCCCCAGTGCAGTGACGTCGTGCCCTGGGCTGGCGTTCGTGCGGGTTCTGCAGACATTGGGCTCCTGGGGCAGTGCTCGCTTGCTTTCAGCCATGCTGTTCAGTTCTGCAACACCGAAGTAGGGCAGAACTGCCCTGTTCTTGCCAGAAGACAGATTCTTCTCCTGTATTTTCTGTGTTTCTTCTCATCCCGCTCTGTCTGCAGACAGACAGCATTCACCATGTTGCTTCGCATTCAGGCTGTTTACCAAAGCGACCTCTGAGAATACTGAGGTTTCTCTTCTCTTCTCTTTGCATGTGAGTACCGAAAATATATGTAGTCCTTGGCATGTTGCTGGTACCAGGTGACCTTGTTTGCACCCTTTCTCGCTTGAATAGGGGTTTTGTGTGCCAGGGCTTAGAAAGGGGTGATTTGCAGGCTAGTAAGGGGCAACCCTGTGATTAGAAATTCCATGATCTGACAGGATGCACATTTGACCTGCTAGTGTAAAATAGATTATTATTCTATTATGTAAACATTTTAAGGTCCAGGCTTGATAAGGATCAGTGACAGAAATAGGTGGTGCGTTCCTACCTGTCTGTGGAAGTACTTGCTAACATGTACCGCAGTGTTCGGTTGCTGCACCTTACAATAGTGGCTTTGATTAATAATGCTTTATTAGTTATAAACATAGACTTACTGAATAAATCCTGCTTACTCTGTTGAATGGCCCTCCATGCCTACATAGAACTATTTCAGTAATTAGAAAGCTACTATAATATTTCTCTATATTGTAGACTATGAGTTGTTGGTTCTCTGTCAGCTTTCCTGAATTCCTACGTAGGATTTCTACTTGATCCCATCCTTGACACGAAAGGGAAATGGTTTCAGCTTGCATTTTGTGATGAGAAAGGGCAGCTGTGGTAAGTCAGGGTTTCCCAAAGGAAAGAGGAAGGAGCAGGGGAAAGATCGCGTCTCTCCTTCTGATGTGCCTCTGGACTTGTACCATCCTCTTCCCCACCAGGATCAGAGAAATGAGACTGGAGAGGTGATCTCCTTGCTGAAAAGGACCAAACTCCCTCCCTGAAGGACAGTGGAGTGATGACATTTGCTTTGTGGGCTTGCTTTCCAAGAGAAGAGCAGAAGAGTAGTCCTGAAGAGTGTTGGCATAAGGCATCTTGTGGAGAGCTCACCTCTGCCTTTCTCTAGAAGATACAGGCTTGTAACTCCTGGTTTTTTTCCCCCCCTTTGCTATATAAAACACAAAGCAGTGGGGATCAGTTCTTTTATCTACTACTGAAATGCAGCCATCAGTGAAGAATAACATGAGAACAGTTTGAAAGGAAGCGTGGAACACTGTATTCAACTGAAACTAATTACCTGATTAGGTTTTGGCCTGGCCGTGTGGGTTGACATCCAATGGTTTTGGCGACTACACCTGCGAGCAAAGCCAAGTCTAGTCTTGCTTCATTTAAAGACTCTGGACAAAACTTCTGGACTTGTGTGCTGAATGCTAAGCAGTGTGAAAATAGGCCACTGATTTAAAGTACCCATGGCTACAATGGGTGTCACTGGGCAGCTGGCATGGTTTCAGATGAATGAGCTTATTTGGGTTTTAAAAATACTGGTTTCAGTTTAGAGGTGGTTCTGTTTCAAGCACGCAATCTGGTGAAATTTAACTCTGCGTCCGAACATGCTCCATTCACAGCTATAGAATAGAGTCATAGAATCGTAGAATGCTTTGGGGTGCAAAATGCAGTGAACAGAGACATCTTCAACTAGACCAGGTTGCTCAGAGCCCCGTCCAGCTTGGCCGTGAATGTTTCCAGGGATGGAGCCTCCACAATAGGATTACTAATAGGGTTATCATTTTCCTTTCCTTCAGCACTTCAAACTTCTTCCCGTAGAAATTTAGTCAAAATCTGACACTGAGATCTCGTAAACTTAGCAAATCGCCTAAAGGGATGTTATCCCACCTAGTCTGCCCTGGGTAGTTCCTTCTCTTTATCTCCATTGCAGTTGAACACATTAGGTCTGCTTTGTTAGGTGAGAAGTATTTGTTACTGCTGTGTCTTCTCTTGCACATTTGCCACAAACATATTCTTGATCTGTTGGTGTCTTTGTTTAGAAAATGGCATGTTTTCTTGTTAGCAGTACCTATGCAACATCTCAAGTGTCTGTAGTGTTAGACATATGTGTATTTACCGCTGTGATGGTACTTTTTTGTCTTGGCATCACTCTAAAGGAAAAAAAATCATTACTTGGAAGGATTTGAAGCTTTACTGGAAAGAGAGGGATGCGTCTTTCATCCATACGCTGTTGTAAAAATACAGTCCATTAAGAACAGAGGCGAGCAGAGCACTTTTAGAAAGACTTGAAGTGTCCTTGCCTCCGAACAGGAAGCTTCTGGGCTACACTCACTTCTGGCACCCCAGAGAGCCTCTGTTCTCCCTTCCCAGGGAGAAGGATGTGAAACGAACTGTCAGATGAGTTGTGGCAGTTCACTGGTGAGCATTGACTTTATGAGGAAATTTTGTACGTCTACTCTGATGTCCTGGAAGCGCATCGAGACACATTACTAAAATGAATTGGACAAGTGGTTGATGAAAATCCAAGAGCTGGTAGGAGATGCTCCACAGAACAAGAAATCCTAATAGACAACCATAGGAAAAAATCTTTTTGCCAACTGGCTGACTATTTTAACTTAACAAGTGGCTTATGCTCTACCCTAGTCCTTAACATCTAAAGTAAATACTGAATTCCCTCCTGTTTACAAACCTTCTCAAACCATTTGCCTAAGAGGCGTTGCAGTACTGAAGTCCTCAGAGTTGTGTTTAAGCATTTCCTCTTACTGCAGGAATAAATCCATCAAGTTTTCGGCTTCCCACAAAGACAACAAATGCAAGTCTGTAAGTGCCATAAAAGCTCCAAGAGACTTCAGAAGCAATTTAAAATAACAAAAGTACACTTTTGGACACCTCTCACTACTTCTGTATGGAAGGAGGCTGGAGAGGCAGATGGGAGTTCACCTTGTGTAACCTGGTATTCCCTTCCCCTCTCTCCTGTCATCCCCAAATCCACTGTCGCAGTATTGGCAGAAGTCTCCTGAGCCCTCGCTAGTCTGGGGTTTGGCCCAGGATTTCACAGAGGAGGAGGAACCCTGTCTGGCTGAAGCTTCTATGAAATCACTGCTTCGGGCATCAAAGCAGCGATGTCCCTGTGGGGGAAAAGCAAGTAGATGGAGAGCTTGGGGGGGGGCGAGGGGCACCGATGTGACTTCCCCAGGGCCTGGCCTCTTCAGGGTAAATAATCACCCTAGAGCAGAGCTAATCTCCTAGGAAAAGTGGTGGGATTACAAAGGCGGTAAGGTCTCCACTTCTTCTAAAAACACGTGTAAAGTTCAACTCCGTTACAATCTCGTGGTTTGAAAATGCGTATCTCCTAACAGCTACTTGCGTTGCCGTTGCAGGATGATCTGGAAATTCGCCTTGTCCGTGCTTCTGGTGGCAGCGCTGGTTCGAGTGACAGAGACGAGGAAGAACCGTCCGGCGGGCGCCATTCCCTCCCCGTACAAAGACGGCGGCAGCAACCACTCGGAGCGGCGGCAGCAGCTGAATAAGGAGGTGCTGGCCTCCAGCCAGGAGGCCCTCGTCGTCACCGAGAGGAAGTACCTCAAGAGCGACTGGTGCAAGACGCAGCCGCTGCGGCAGACGGTCAGCGAGGAGGGCTGCGTGAGCCGCACCGTCATCAACCGCTTCTGCTACGGGCAGTGCAACTCCTTCTACATACCGCGGCACGTGAAGAAGGAGGAGGAGTCCTTCCAGTCCTGCGCTTTCTGCAAGCCGCACAAGGTCACCTCTTCGACCGTGCAGCTGGAGTGCCCTGAGCTGGACCCGCCTTTCCGACTCAAGAAAATTCAGAAGGTCAAGCAGTGCCGGTGCATGTCTGTGAATCTCAACAACTCGGGCAAACTGTGACAGCAAGCGTGTAGCTGCTGCTTGGTGTTGCCCCCATCAGATCTACTGCTGCCTCTCCCCTCCCGCTGAGCAGACTGTCCATTTTGTTGGTTTGTTTCTTCTTTTCCCTTTTTTTTTTTCTTTTGTGTTTTGTTTTCTTTCAGGAGGCATCTCTCCAGCAAGGAAAGGCTCCTTGTCGCTTGCCTACTGGAATAAGGCTTTTTAATGGGCTGTGTTATGCACTTCACCGTAAAGTTTCATTGTATTTCCAATATCATCTGGTGGTTGAATCTTCTGGAGTGCAGCAGGCTCCCAGAAGTTGGGATTGATCATCTAAGTGACCAGTTGGCTGAATCCAGCATTAAATGTTTCCACTGTGTGGAGTAAAGCCCTCTGCCCTACACTCCAGTCCCCTCCACAAGATGAGAACGCCTTCCCCGTGCTTTGGTCCGGAGCTTGCCGCTCCCACTTGGAAGTGCTGGGATGCTGCCCAGGACTGGGGGACGCAGATGAGGGACAGCAACGAGGAGTAACGTGCGAAAAGCAAATGAGACTTTCCGACGAGGCTCATCTCCTTGAGACAACTTTTAATTGTGCAATGATAGACGGTTCCGGGCTTCTTGTCTGCATGGCGGATGAGAAGCGAGGGGGAGAGGGCGAGGCGCTGGGTCAGCCACCGTGACCGCAGAGCAGACTGAGGGTGGGTTCGGCTGCTGTTGTGGTTAGAGTATATCGAACACGTGGTCTCTGCAGCAGTGTTTATTTTGTAACCTAGCTATAGTAAACAGCTGTTTAAAGTATTATAGACCTAGCCATGTATATTTTTCTTGTGGCGGAATATGCCGGAGATTAAAATGTGTTGAGTAAGAGACTCGGTTGCTAGGTCAGCTGCCTGGCTTAAAATGGACATGGTTTAACTAGGCTTTCAGTAGGTTTTTGTGTGTTAGATATGTGTGTGTTTCTTGGTCCAGAAAGGACAACACCCATGTATGACCTTATATTTATGGCTGCTCAGACCAGGGAAGGTGGGAGGGGAGTGGGAGAGGAGCTGAGAACACTTAAGGGCACAATGTTTCACTTAAGGTATAAAAGCACTGTCGCACACAGGGCAGCATTTGGTCATTGCTGGACTGCGTACAAAAGCTGCATCAGTGTCATCAGGTTTTGGGAGTGGTGTTTGTCCCACGATTGGAAACCATGTTAATGTGTTAGCGTTAGAGGACAAACCCATCAGTCAGTGCCGCTGGAATGGGTCACAGCTGTGGGAGCAGGGAGAGAGCAAGCGGTAATTGCTACAGCACTGGTGGTCTACTCAGTTTTTGAGTCCTACATAATCAGTGTTGGTGAACGCTTGCAGTTCTTTTTAAATCATACTATGTTGTTACTCAGTTGATGGAGTTTAGCATGTCCTGTATATCCCGTTTGTTCCAGTTCTGATCTGTATTAGTCCCAGCTGCATTAAAATCCTACGTCTCAAAACAAACCAGCCCCTTCCCCCAAACCAAAGCCCATGCGTGCTCAGTTGTCTGAAGCTTACAAATTAGAAATGACACGCCGACTCCCTGATGCATGTCTCACAGCTCAGCATCTGCGTCTAGTGAAACCAGCTTGCTGTGGGAGCCTTTTCCCGCCAGCCTCTTCACATGCAGCCACTCCAAGGGGTTAATGCACGTTCAGCGCTCTTGCCAGCCAGGGCTTCGGTGCCACAGGTCTCTATTATGTGAGACAGGCTGCTCTAAGAGGCTTTGGCCAAGCGGTTTACGGGGATTGGCACGGGCAGGATGAGGTTGGTCAGGTCTGTTAGCCGTGTTACGTGAGCGGCCGTGGCTTTTCTGCTGCGATCTTTCAGCGTGTCGGAAATGCGTGGGGCGTCTCCCCGCGCAGGGACTGCTTTCGAGGCCGTCGCTGCTGCACTGCCAGCGTCGTGGCGGCCACCGAGAGGGCACCGTCCCGTCTGGGCTTGAGAGCGTGGTGTGGGTGGCGTGGGAGGGGAACGTGGCAATAGCCGTCGTCTGCTAAGGCTCCAGGGATCTCAGCCTCCGCGTGAAAGAAATGAACGGAAAGTCAGGCTTTTTGGACTAGAGAGAGAAAAGCACCCTAGTAACTTCAGTTAAGAAAAATGTGCAAGAATCTTTATCTTTAAGCTATACCCTGCCTGGGTTTTTCACCAGTTTGCAATATGAATATGCTGCAGCTTGAACCTCCTTCTAGGAGCTGTGTTTATGTAAAAACTGAGTTGAGCTTGTAATGGTTAAAACTGTATTTAATTCTTGTTTTATAAATGAAAAAAAAAGAAGAAATGCTTTAAGTATAATGTAATTATTTTATAGGTCTACTATTAAATTATAGATTAAATAATAAAGCTACTCTAGGGTTATATGGCATCCAGGTGTATGGGCTTTGCTTCAACACCTCGTGTCCAGCTGCTCTCTAATCAGTATGTTCTCCGGCTTCCTTTTGACCTTGCCAGATGCAGGTAAATGATGGCTCACCCTGACAGCTTGGGAAAGCCTGGCTGCTTCTTCCCTTGTCCTCCACCCCCCCAAAAAAGGTACCTGCAAGGCAAGAGGGAAATATAAATTGCACTAATCCTAGATTGTGGAGTCGATTCTGCACGCACAAATTCTGGCTTTTTCATTAACTGACAAAAAGACAACCAGCGCTTCACCACTGGCTGAGCTGCTGGCATCATTTGCGGTAAGATAAGTAACTATTACCCTGACCAAAGTGGTTTTGCTTGAAATATAGCTAGATCCTTATGTCACAGGCAACGAGGCTCATAGGGGAAAAAGAGAAGTATATCTTAAGACATAGGTGAGCCTTAATGGTTGCTGTCAGCTCTTGAACGAGTAACGCTCTATTTATCTCCAAAGGTAGGGTAGTGTTTGGGGTTTTTTCTTTTTTCTTTGTTTTTTCTTTCCAACCCAGAGCAAAGACAGATGCAAAATAACCTTGAAGGAAAACTTCAGTGAGGAAAGGGAGTTCTCTCACTGAGGAATGAGCCTCCTGTCCTGTGACCAGAGGAGCTGCCTGTCATGGGTCTTGAAAGAAGCAGGAGCCCCTAGACCACAAGCAGCAAGGGAGGGCTATGTCCATTATGGCACTGTAGCTGACACCCACAGGAGCCCTCTGCTCGCTTCCCTTCCCCAGCTCTTGCCCAAATCCTCTTACAGTTCATCAGTTTAATGGGTTTGGGGACTTTTTTTTTTTTTATTTTATTTTTTTTTTTAGTAGCTGTTTGTTTTTAGAATTGCTGTTTTGCTGTGCTGTAGTTACCTATGGGTGGTCAGGGCCCACAAGGGCCTCTGTCAGTTGGCTGGAGAGGAGCTCAGGCAGCCATCTCCTCCGACACCCCTCTCTCATTTCCACCCCTCCCAGGCACTCTCCCATTTGCAGGCAGCTCCGTTACCCAGCACCTACCTGAACCTCTCTGTTTGGGGTACAGCCTGGACTCCAGCTCTCCCAGCCCCGCCAGCCTCTCGCTGCCCCACTGCTGAACCACTGCACCAGAGGGACACGCTGTAATTCAAACATCTCTGTGTGGGAGCAATCCAAAAGCAAGGCAGCTCTCTTGGGGTAGACAAAAAAAGCTTTAGGTCAGATGGATCCATTCTGTCTCAAAGTGTGGGATGGGGGAAGGAGGGGGACAGTAAATGTTGAGCTCTGCCACCATGGAACTGCTGAGGTGGCAGGGTCCCAGTTTGGGGTGAGTGACAAACGGAGACTGCCAGTTTCTAAGAGCTTAAATTTGATCTGCAGCTGGAATAAATGAGAAAACAGTGCTGACTCAATGGGCACCTTTTATCTTCAGAAAGACACCCATCTTTCTGAGGCATCACTTACCCTTGGATGCCTTTACAAGCAGGCTGGGTGAATGTGAGGTACAGACAGGTCTGTCATAAGCAAGAGAATGGCCTTGAAAACCTGTTCCATAACGTGAACCCCATTTGATTGATGGGTGGCAGACCTGAGTGGTGTGGGGTAACTGTCTTCTCCCTTTGCTGACCTGTTCACACTGTCTTCAGAAAAACTCAGCTGCACCAGTTTTCACTTATTCTGTCCGTAGCAGCTTAAAATTGGTGTAACTTAAGTAACTGATACAATGGACTTGGCACAAACTTGGTTTTGCTTATTAAACTAAGAGTATGCAACAAAATAATTGCAATGCAAAGACTTGTTATATCTTCTCTCAATGAAATTAATAACTGCTTCCACCTTTTTAAGCTGATCACTGAAAAATTGGGCAAGCAAGAACATCAGTCTGTGGAAGATGTCACTAACTGCATTCCCACTGCCACTGTTGGTTAATACTTAACTAAGTTTTGGAAGTGCTTTGGGATGATGAAACGTGCTGTGAAAAAAAGCTAACCACTACCGTGTCACGGCACGTGACAAAGTACCATACTTCTGAAAGGCTTTAATTTGCAAGGTAAACAACACAAATCTTCTTAGCTCCTCATAAAAAACAGACTGTTATTCTCAGTAAGTCACATCTGCTGCTCAGGTATGAAAGCCCTCAATTAGCTATTGCATTCATTTAAGTAACAGTGAGTAATATGTGGTGTGGGTGATCGACAAAGGCTCAGAATTTTGTCCATGAGAACTCCTGTAAGACTACAGCCAACTCGAAGTGTAGCATCCTTGATGTTGCAGTAAATGGGGGGAGAGGGCACCAATGGGGTGTTCAACCTCTTTAAAGCACACCCAAACAAACAAACGAGCACTAGTCCAGAACTGGGTAAAAAGCTGAGTGTACCAGTGAAAGAGCGAGCAGTGGTGAAACTCATGGTGGGAAGTCACTCTGGGAGTGCTGCGGGTCAGCTTTGGTGCTGCACAGAGTGAGTCACTTCATTTTGTATGGAAGTTTGAAAACAGGCGGGAGAGAAGCTATGAGAGACAGACATGTTCAACCTAACAGGTTGGGCCTAAGTAAACTGGCAGAGGAAAATCTGTGTGGTGGACTGTATCTTCAGATTGTAACATGGTACCACCACCTACAGTCAGTCTTTGACACTGTTCTTCAGAGGTCTGCACATGACTTTCAGCATCCATGCTGCAGATGCAGTGAAAAGGGTGGTATGTTTTGTATGTGGCAGTTGTACCAGGTTGCTGGACAACACTTCAATGATATAAAACTTTATATATGTAAAGACTATTATGATATACAGATAATACTTTTTAATGCATGTTTTTGCCCTAAGATCAGTTTCTCAGGACTGTTACATAAGCAGTGTTAGTACAGGAACAGGTTACGAACCTAAAATATGCACAAGCCAGAGAAGTAATTGATACGTAGTCTGACCTGGTAAAGGACTCTGAAGCTGCTCACTACCACCACCTGGGGAAAAGGTAATATATCCACATAACTGGGAATTACTGTCACTATGCTTCCAAACGGCAAGGAAAGAGAAGCCCCGTTTCCACTGAACCGTTCACAAAGGTTTTTGCTTGATCACGGGAGCCCGAATGGGATGTGGTGCTTAGGAGCAAATGGTTGCTAGCAAACTACAGCATAGCCTGACAGTGAAGAGAGAAGGCGGTTATTTCATTATTATTCCTTTTATTTTCATATAAATTAACATTCTAAAAAAATTGAGATAGAAACACTAAATACAGTATTGCACATAGTGATCTTTGTTAGATGATCTATTATTTCATTTAGTATAGTAATATACACATACTGTAGGTACTGAAGGGACCAGGAAGGCTACAAATGAAAACATGCTACTGTATCCTTGCACTTAGGAGCAAAGTTAAGAGGAAAAGAGACTATTGTTTACATAAATACAAACATGGATTTGAATCAGTGCCTTTAAAATAGCTTTATTTTTTTAAAGTTTTTTTTTTCCATAAGTTAGTTGTAACAGCAAATATCATCTTCTTTTCACTTCCCCAAATAGTAATGTTACTCCCATGAACACAAAATGTTAGAACTCCATTCCTGGTAATTTATATCCCTGCCAGAAATTATTACAAGTACAGATTTTCACATAGGTTTGTCAGCAACAGGAGACTTGCTTTTCACATAGTGAAAAAAACCATCTTTTCTAGTGCTTGGTATACGTGAAGAATAACAGATTCCTGAGGTCATATTTCACACTCCCTTTTATGACACCCTGTAGGGTATATTAGCCTCTGGACAGCTATGAATGTCTCTTGATGTGCTAGATTAGACAGGGAATAACCCAACCCAGCAGGCCAGAGCTCATTTGCCTTACCCCAGTGTCTTTCAGGCTCCAAGGCTGTGAGCACGTGTGTCCAGTTCAGTCGCACATGCTGCTTTCAGGAATAGTGCGCTTCGAAAGAAAAATGTTATCTGTCAGGCTGATTGGTCTGGGGCTCTTTAATTCGGTCCGGAGGAAGGGGTTGTTATCGGTTGAGCAGATCAAAACTGATACAGTAAATTCTGGATTGCAATTAGGAATTATGCATGTCGTCTAAAATGGAAGCCCTAAGTCCTAGATTTCAGTTGTTAACCTCCTAGTCAGGGACACTGAAAGCCTGGAGGGAAAGTCAGCAATTCTGTTAAGTGTGAAATTGATGTCCGTTAGTTGGTAGTCTAGGTTCTGTCACTAGAATTGGCTACTGTTTTCCATAATGTCAATCCCCATGTGCATCTTTTAATGGCTCTCTAAAGGAGTTTTAAATTAACTGTAAAGCTAATTCCAAAAGGGAAGTCACGTACATGTGGCCAAAAGCCTGACTTAAGCAATCTGCAGTTAAAACTATACTATACCTTCTAAAGTTCATGTAAAAGTATTAGCTGCTTTATATATTAAGAAACTATAATAGCCAAATCTCTCATACTCTATCATACTTCTGTGCTTTTTTGTATTTTCCTGCTTTTCACTTGCTCTCTTTTCTTTTTTCTTTTTTTTTTTTTTAATGCTGGGTTTCTGACCCCCATACCACCTGGCATTCACTATCTGGCAAAAGATGAAGTAAAAGTATGCTGCCTTATCGATTTTAAAGATAGTTACAGTAAACATCTTGTTCCACAAATATTTAGTCATGGAGGGCAACTGAACAAGTTGGGAAAGCATTGATTATCCTGTATAAACAGCACTTTACGATTCAAAACACAAACTACAAATGCCAACATGAAACGGATACAAACAATTCACTAGGAGTAACATTTCTTTCCCTAACCTAAGTGCAGTGCCATGAAGTATTTGTGTTAGACAGATGTTGCCAGTAGGAATGGAAATGTTTTACTGTATCGAGTAGCATTCTTACGAAGTTCAACGTAATGCAATTTTCAGCATGTTCAGAACGGATGTAGATGCCGCTTTTTATGCATGCTGACTTGGCCTATTTGTAATATACCATACACTTTACAAAATATCATTTCTGAGTGGCAAGGGAGATACAGAGTACAGGGAAGGTGTTTCAAGTCCATACCTAGTCTATTGTTGGGCACTCCATTAAGGTGATTACATTCGTGAATGAATGTACAATAACACATCAATTGGTGGAGAGAACAAAAAGCGAATTCAAAAAGGTCATGAAAGCAAATGATCAGGATGATGTAGTTTCCTTCCCCCTCACTCCCCACCCATAGGCGTGTTGAGTTTTGGTAACCAGGTAACAATGGCTTTTGCTTTTCTTCTCTCAGATTTTCATACTTATCTTTGCTTTCTGAAAAATAAAATAAATTTTAAAAAGCAGACAATTGAGCATACATATAACCACCTCACACAAATATGAAAAGCACAGAAATACATGGGCTAATGTTCAATTATACTTACCGTAGAACTGACTTCACAAATAAATTTCCTTTGAAGCTAGAACTGAAGCGGACTGCAGCTACGCACTGCTTGTGAAATATTTTTACTTTCCTTTTCACTCTTATCAAATTTTCAGTAACACTGAAAGTCCCAGTTTCAGTGCAAATAATAATGATACAGGAATAATTAAGCCTATAGTTATTTCTTAAAAAAAACCCTCTTATCTTTTTTACATATAGCAAGATATAGGTGAGATGGAGAAATCCAAGTCAATGTTAGACTTCGGTTTCTTTGAAGAAATGTCTTGATCTGATTTCAAATAAAATTTATAAACTAGATTTTATTTTATCATTCCTAACCAAGCTGTTACTCCATTTACATTTCTTGTGGCACTAACCACAGCCAACTCTCCCTAAATATTCAGAATAAGAAACAATAAATGCAATATTATTTCTTCCTGTGTCAGATTATGTCAGTTGAATACAGCAAATTACCACCTGCTTCATTTCAAGGATGTGTCACAGTAACATAGCCATTACTACAAAGCACAAAAGAATTAAATCATGCCTACGGATGGACAGACAGGGACACGGACACATGAAAAAAAATTGTTTTATAATATTTTACAAATATAATTGATGTCAAGTTGATACAGATATAATTTTAATGTGAGGTGCCAGATAAGTTTTTCGCTATAGGAATATTCATTTTCTGTAAAATCAGTCATGATTGTAGCAATGCTGAGGCAACCATAGTGCAAAAGTTTCATTGAATGACTAGAATTACTCCTCTGCTATCATGAAAGCTATTTATCTGTTTTCAGAAGAATGGTGAGAGCACATTAGTATCTTTTTCTAGAGTTGCTATTCTAAGCAGATCCAGATCGGTGGAACAGAAGACACTAGCATTTGATACCAGGGATCCAACTTGAAAAATGTGTACCTATCACAATTCTTCCTTACATTTTGTAACTGTAGAAAAGAGAGCGAATACAGACTGAATAAGCTTGAAGACTGGAGTTACCTTCTGCCTTCTAGGGGCATCCCACACCAAGACTGGGATGCAGACAGATTGGCAGGGTGGGGGAATAATACGCTGCTCTTACTTGTGCTACTTCTATTTTGTGGAGTAACATTCACAGGCAGCATTGAAGTTTTAATCTAAAACCTTTTATGAAAAGGCTAAACATTAAAAAAAAACAGAACAAAAAGTACATCAAAAATAACAGAGCTACTAAATGAAAAGAGAAAAAGGCAGAATGACAGACAGGGACAAAAGTATAGCTACAATTTTTACTTACAATTCCGGAGTCATGTTTTGGTCTTATGTTGTATAGCGACTTCCCCTTTTTCTGCCTGCAGACTTCCTCTGCTTCTTTAACTCTGAAGAGAGACATAATTTATAAATATTCCTCTAGAACAAAACCATTTCCAAAGACAGAGCAGTGTATAACTTAAAAATGTAGGCCTGAGGACACAACTTTATCCCCCATATTTTCATTAGCATGCTCCACAAAATAGCAATTGCACTCCGAGGCTGCTGTCACGATACCATCAGACTCTGGCACTTACAAGGACAGGCATAATCAATGGCATAATCAATTCTAGTTACAAAATCAATCAGTACTCACTATAGTTGAAGATTCAAATATATCATGATTTAAAACACACTGGATGACACGAAGATTACCTTTCAGAGCATTCATACCAAACACTGCTAAGAAAGTTTCTTTTCTGACTATTTAAAAATCATTCTTCATCCATTCCCAACCTCAGTATTTCAACTAGAGTTTAAACGAAGGTACTCACCAAGCTATCTTCCCTTTCACCCAATTTGTATTTAAAATTGTAAAACACCTTAACCAAAATTTCTACTCTTTACTCTCTACCTTAAAATAGAAATGGAAAATTGCAGAATCATTATTAAAGAACATGATTACAACCCAGGTGGTGGACGCCAGTATGCACGTCTCTCTCTTTCCAAAACCGAGGGTGAGCAGCAAGGCTTACACCAGCACCGAAGATGAAAACACTTGGGCTGCTTGGGCGTAAAGAGAGAAGCAGGTTCCAGAAGTGAGGGTCCACTTCTCAGTGCTTCCTGACTTGGTAAATGGTACCAAATTAGGGCCTTGTGAAATACCACCAAATGCCACATTTTTCATGGGATAAATGTCCTTTTTTTGTCACGCAGATAGGGAACAAACCGTGAAAGGCAGAGAGCTATACTGCAACTGGGAGTCTGCCAGAATCAGTCTGGTGCGTTCAATGGCACCCTGTAAAACATTTCTTTATCATTTTTACTCACTTTGTAGATCAACCTTACAAACACACATGGTTACTGAAACACTGATAATACACATTTAAGTTATGAATTCTATGAGCTTCAAAGACTTACACAAACCCTTTCTATATGATGGTACTAAATGGTGTGAGATGTGTACATTTCTTTTTATGAGAGATGAGAATATTATTTATAAACAAGAAAGTAGAAAATAAAAATGTAAATCCAATATTGGCTTGCTCTTGCCAACAATATAGACTTTAGATGGCACTTACTCTGCCTTTTCATCATTATCCAACAGTGGAAAAAAAGAGAAACAACAGTAAAATGATATTGAAGAAATGATATATCCTTGGCTGCTTCCTTGCGGTTCAACTCCAGACCACTTGCATGTCTGCTATTTCACTGAGGCTACAAGGGGCAGTGTGAGAATCAGACTTTGTGTTACTATTATTTTAAAATATTTTTGTGTGCGTGTGGTAAGGGCCAGATTTCGAAAACAAGACTCCAGCTGGGTCTGCTAAGCACATTAAAAAAAGTGCCTTCACATTCACCTCTCCTTTATCCAACTTCACCAGACACACCTCGTTCTTTCCATAAGTTTCAAATTTATACTTTCAAAAATTAATTTAAACGTCAGCTCTTTCCTAGCACTTCCAACAAGCTGCTCTCTTCATTTGATGGCCTTATATTTTAGTAATGTAGGAAGACCTTTAGGTGCACAGGTGGGGGAAAAAGAGGCTATGAAACCTATTATTTTCAAGCTGTAACACTTTCTATATGACTGCAAATCAGACAGATTGCTGCAGCATAATATAGAACAAAAATGTCAAACAGCCAAGTAATTCACCTTTAAAACTTGTTTAAATAGATTCAGTAAAAGTGGCAGCCAAAATGTGGTGATAGCTTTAAATAGAAGCTTATGGGAATGACGCAGAATGCAGTAAAATTCAGACATTTTCTTTTTCCTAAAACGCCGCCTTTTCTTCTGCTTCATGTCTCCTTACATCCGAAGGAGGAAAAGTATCTGTGACATTGATCTTCCCATGACTGTTTCCAAACAATCAAACACATTCCAACCCAACAAAAGCCACTCTTACCAAGCCAGATATAAAATAGCACATCTATCATATAATTTCCTCTTTTTCAAATACAACTATGGCTGGCTCCCTTCACTAGTAGGCATCATTTAAACAAGAAAATGAAATGTTACTTGGGAGTAAATTGGTATCAAATCCCAGGGACTGTACAAGTACTACTGAGGTTATCAAAATGACTGTTTTATAGAAGCAATATAATATATGTAGGTATTCAGACTACTCATCACGCAAATGACAGCACATGTACTATACAAAATATTTACCAAACCAGTTCACACAGATCCAGATGTTATTCTCAGGAAATGTCATGGAATCTTTAGTTCTAGTTTTCATCCCATCTAAATATCCCCCTTCAAGGACAGATTGCCCACTGCTTGCCTAACATGCCAGGTCATAAGACAGCACAGCTCTCTGTGGGCCTCACGTTAATTCGAAACAAAAATCCTATTAGAGAATGGAACCGTTGATAATGCAGCGATAGGGGTTATTTTGTAAAAAGCAGGTCCTGTTAAGTGTCGCTGTCGGCATAACATCTCTAAATGTTCTCCTTCTATTAGAGAAATAGCTATTTGGAGAAAGACTGTCTCTGCTTGAAAGAGCAAAATGCTAATAACACCACCACTCTGTGAAGGAGAAAGTCAGAACTTCTGCGTCCCTTAGATTGCACTTGAAAAAATGATCCACAATCTCCAGACTGAAAAATGACAGCCTTAAGCTTGTGCTACCCATTTTTCCAGGATTATGTAAGAGGTTCTGGTCTCACTAGTATGGTTGCGGTCCTCAAGTTTTTGGGAGCTTTTGTGAAATTCCTTGGAGTTTGAGCCTATTTATTCATACCGACGGGAATGCAGAAGATGAGAAGCATTACTCCCTAATGCACTTAAGACAAAGCCGAGAGCTAGGAGCCGCTCAGTTCCAGTTCCAACCATATCACTGACTCACTGTGTGGGTTTGGGACAGCTTGCTGTCTCTTGGACCCCATCCTGCTCTCTGTGCAGGGAGATGCAAATGGTTGGATGGAGCCTCAGTGAAGATAATACAATACCAATAGGTATGTTTCTTCAGCATGAAATGTCCTTAGAAATGCAAAGAAAGCACACCAAAGGCGCACTGTTAGGAGGCTTTGTTTATGACCATATTAAAACTGGAAGCACAGAGTTCTGTATAAATCTACAGCTGTATCTATAAAAGAAAAGTTGGCAGACGGGTGGAATATAGAGACAAAGGCAATCACTGGCTTTCCACAGTGCTAACTCATAAAGCAGAGGAAGTGGTATAAATTTCTACAGTGTGCAATTGTATCTTCTGAAGACTGATCATTCAACTAATTTTAATTTTACATTTAATAAAATCCTAATTAACCTAATCCTTCTGGAAGAGCAAAATGATGTGTTTTGATACGAACATCAGTACCGTTTAAACTGCAACATCTAGAAAAGCAAATAAAAGGTTACCTTTGAAGTAAGGACGATAGTCTTAATTCCATTGGAAAATAAGTTTTAATTGCCACTGGCAGTTTTTTGTCAACTTCTTATGTTTCCTCCACTGGTCCTGAACGATTCTTCCTCTTCCCATCCATGAAACTAACAAGATTTAGGCAAAACCACCTTGCTTCTGTCAACTCATGCTTGGTTCAAGTCATATTTCTCGCTGTGGCAAATTCCTGCATACCTTTCTCTTGCTCAGGCTCTTCTTGCACTACTTCCCCCTGACCTCAGTGAGACCCGGAGCGTTGTGGAGGTGCAAGATAATAACCTAAGACCAAAAGGTGCAAAAATCATATGAACACTAGTGGGTATATCAGGAAGACTGGAAGCTATCCAACTATGGTGAGTTGTTAGGGGAGGCCTGTAACTAGTGGTGTAGCTAGTTGGAGGTCTGTAACTAGTGGTGTCCCCCAGGGGTCAGTACTGGGCCCAGTCTTAAACGTTTAACTTCTTCATCAACGACCTGGATGAAGAGTTAGAATGTACCCTCAGCAAGTTTGCTGATGACACAAAAACTGGGAGGAGTGGTAGATACACCAGAAGGCTGTGCTGCCATTCAGTGTGACCTGGACAGGCTGGAAAGTTGGGCAAAGAGAAACCTGATGAGGTTCAACAAGGCCAAGTGCAGGGTCCTGCACCTGGGGAGAAACAACCCCATGCACCAGTACAGGCTTGGGGCAGAGATGCTGGACAGCAGCTCTGTGGAGAGGGACCTGGGTGTCCTGGTGGATGACAGGTTGACCATGAGCCAGCAGTGTGCCCTGGCTGCCAAGAAAGCCAATGGGATCCTGGGATGCATTAGGAAGAGTGTGGCCAGCAGGTCGAGGGAGGTTCATCTTTCTTGAAGTGTGGAGCCCAGAACTGGACACAGTACTCCAGATGGGGCCTCACTAGGACAGCGTAGAGGGGAAGGAGAACCTCCCTCAATGCAACTGGTGCATGGGGTTGTTTCTCCCCAGGTGCAGGACATTCTGTGATTCTGTTAGAGCTTCACAAGGAAATTAATGGATTCTATTCAATACTGGGAGCAAGGAAGAGGATATTTAGAGAAAACAACACAAGGGCTATGAATCTGTGACCCTCCCAATAGTCACAAAAGGGGAAGCAATTGCAGACAATGACATACTTCCAGGCTCCAGGCCAAAATGACACTGCTGCTCTGCCACTGCCGAGCACAGAGAGCTCAAAGAGCATGAAACAGTTAAATAGACATTCCTAGGAAAAGAGTGGGCATTGAATTGTCAGGTCCTGTGTGGAAAGACAGGCTGCCACTGGGGGAGGCTGTGGAAAAAGAGTCTGAGGAAGGTGGGTGTTTCCCAGTTCCTGAGAATTATGACCCTTAGGCAAAGGCAGGCATGCGTATAGATTGATTTATGGTTCTGAAGATCTGTTTTTACTTAAACTATTTAGTTCTATGCTACAAATACTTTCTGCTATACAGGCTGTTTGGTCCCTCTATAGAGCCATTGCTCTCAATGCAATCCGATACTCAGAAATAGGATAGACGATCAAGGCATGATCTGAGAGTGGGTGAGTAAGATGGAGGTGACAAGGGACATGATGTGCTCTTGAAGAAGCCAGGCGGTATAGTGAACCTAAGTGTGATAGGCATTATTTGCAAGCTTACAGTGTGCTAAGCTGCTTTGCTAGAATGATGCTCAAACTATCTCACTTCCCAAACTCACTTTGTTTCAGTAGACTGATTTTGGTTCATTTGCTGTCAACCCCTGTCCCATCTCATGGCAATTCTGGCTTAAAAGTGAGTGTATCCGTTTGATAGGAAAGATAACATCAGCTGCATTACCTTTAGCAGGTTTTGCCTGTTACTTCTTTTCCCAAATAATTTCTTGATTTTGTCTTAATGAGAACATAATCCTACAAAAACTAATGTTCTCAGCCTAGACAACCAGAGAGTTGCTTAACTCTCACTGTAGTGACACCCAACAGCAGTGGACCTAACATCAGGCCCAGATTCTATAAATACTTAATAAGAGTGTTCATAACTGGAATCTGGACAAATATATCTCCTCAAAGTTTAAATTTAGCTAAAGCATTTCTTGCATTATTTCAGAAAGGATATACTTCCAAACAGCCCCAACAATAAGAAAACATGTAGGGAACGTACAACAGTGGGTAATCCATGGATCAGTTAAAAAAACCACAAATCTACAAGTGAATGAACAGCCACTCACAGAGGACAAGAATTAAGGTCTTGAAATCTGCTACCTAGTAAGATTCAGAAAGTCTAATAATTGTTACCTGTAACAAAGGAAGTAGTTTCCTAGTTCCATCATAATAATAACTCTTCTCCAGAACTTTCACTGCCTTTTACTTCATATTTATTGTGAGACAAACATATACAAACTATGATTAAGTTTAAAGACAGTCTGTAAGATGAATAAGCAAGTCACATTTTGGCACAGACAGAGGAAAAAGAAACCAGACATCCTTAGAAACCCAAAAGACAGAGTATCTTTATCTACCTTCTAGACCAAAAGCCAGCCTGGCCACAACCTTATCAAGGCTTAGAGACTTTCTGTCATCATTCAAACCTTAGGAGGGGGGGGAGTCACTTTCCTGCCACTAAACATTAATAATTTTGTCTAAAGTATCTGTGGCAGACAGATTCATTTCCTACTGGCTCCATCTAGGCTTGGTAGCTTTCCACTTCTCTAGTGAGCACTACGACATGACAAATGTAAGCACAGTGAGAAGGCTGGAAGGTTATATGCCTTAGATAGTAGAGCTGCTCACAAAAACTTCCACGATAAACTCAGACAGACATTACTTTGACAGTATAGGTCATGAAACCCAAAAGACATTTTTCTGCAGATATTCTGTAGTTTTTAACACAAAACAAAACTGAGGCCAGTACTCTTTATACTACTAAGTGCTCATATCAGATAAACAAAAGGGGTGCTGCCAAACTATTTTATGTAGGTTTGTCTGGGTTGGAGATAACTTGTTTATAATAATAATAGTACTTTTAGAAATAAAAACTAATAAAAAATCCTCAGCAAAAATATCAAGTGCCGGATGTCTTTAAGACTTCAAGAGCAGAAAACCTCAAAACTATTTGAAAACCCTTCCAGAGCAATGGGCCTATATTTTATTCTTTGACCCAGTTACTAAAATATTGAAATGATTTTTTGTTAAGGCATTTCTCTTTAGTGAAAAAACAGAAAGGAAAATTACAATTCCCAACATAAAAGTAGAGTAAAAAAATGAAGAGCTTTTACTTTCACGCCAATAGGGTTGAAGTGATGACATAGATATGATTCAGTAACTGGCTGCAAAGACTTTATACAGATAAGAAGCACATTGTAATGTACCTGGTCCCATCAAACTGACTGATGAAACCTAACCTCTGCCTACTAACAAAGAGATTATGTATTAGACTATCTTGACATCCCTGCCAGCTCCTTGCATGGTTATTTTAAGGACCACAAGGCAGACAACGGCTGGCTGAAAGATGCAGTGATTAATCATACTTTGGCTCAGAGGACCAAGGACAAATAGATTAAAATGTTTTAATCTGGCCACTTAACACAGCGACTAACCTGTAGAAGGACCGTGAATAAGATCCCTCCTCTGTCAACAGTGTAGAGCAGACTTTGGGGAATACATTTCAGATTTTCTTCAGTGTGCATCATGTCAAATGGGACTAAAATAAGGCTTTGAGGCCAACTGAAATGAAAGTGAGACCTTCCGATTCGCAGAGTCTTACTGCAATCCACCACAAACTTCAAAATATTCTGAAAGAATTTCCATTCAGAAGTATTCTCTTTCACTCAGTTCTATCTGGCTATCAGATTTTCATGGTGATCTAGGGATTCTTTTCTTATCTGTGCAGAGATACACAGATGTGCATAAATATAAAAAAGGATACTGCATTGAAACACATTTTAAACCTTAGCCTTAAAGAAAATTTCACCTTGAAAATGCAATGATGTGAAAAATTAAACTCTTAAGGACGGTTATGATTCTAATAAAATGCAAATGTGCATATACCCACTTAAATAAATTTCCTGACTTCTGCCATCAATTTTTTTTTTTCTTCTTGTCAAAGTGGCCAGTATTTCAGGCAAGATGGAAATCACTTTCCTACAGACTTTGCATATGAAAATTGAGGTTGCTCTAAGAAAAGATAGTCATCAACTTCCATTGTTTTTCTTGGCACTAAAGCCAGGTTGCTCTCAAAGAAGCTGCCTGCATTTTGGGCTATTTGATTAGGAAATTCAACAGGAAGCGATAAGGGAAGGGAACAAGACTGGAGGTGAGGTAAAAGTGGTAACATAATCAGCAAGCAAAAGAAAGGAAACTCGTGAGTGAACGGAAATGTGAAACTATGTGTTTGCTGTAAAACTTTAAGCAGCAGATGGGTTAAAGAAGGGAAAAATGCAATGTGTGAAAAATAATGACTTGATGAACAGACTATGTGGAGAAGGAGACTATCTTAAAAGAGGATATGAAAACACACCCTGGACAGATGAGTTGCTACATTGGGTATATCGGGGCTACTACACTGGATAATTGATAGCTACAAGATTGGTAGCACAAGCAAACATGAGAATTGAGTGAATAGAAGAGATTTCTGGAAAGAGAAGAAAATAAAAATAAGTCAGCTGGAGAGCCACAGAACTAGAGAACTCCAGTGCAGCAGATGGGGAAAACAGGAGGCCTCCATCTTTGCTGCATCAGGTGAAAACTGTTGTATCAAAAGGCACCCATTCATAACTATGTAATGACCCAAAATGACTGCAGACATAGCCAGGCTCTTCCCAAAACTCTAACACCACCCCCCCCGCCCCATATTAGACTATTTCCTGTACTCATGCCATAAAACATGCACACAGCCACGTGCTTATACTTAAAGAATGTTGTCATCATTACGTCAACTTCGTGCACTGGTTTGGCAAACTCTCACTAACCAAGGAATCTAACATGTTCAGTAGTTCAGGATCAGTCTGGGTTACAACAGATTTTAAGTCTTTGTGAGCGTCTCAAACTTTTGGGGACTAATATTTTAATAAGAAATGCTCCTCATCTGTAAAACATTGCAATATTTTATTGCACCTCAAATGCCAATGTAATCACTTTGCTTGGGATTGAAAACATTACACAAGTATAGAAAGTATAGCACATCTGGTCAAAAGTTCCATTTAAAATTTTTAGTGGTGTAATTTTTTTTCACCAAAATGCAAGTATCTATTGAGTACGTGGGGCTGATTTCTATCATAGGCAGATGTCATTCTTTTTTCAAGAAGTGGTTGACAGGAAAGTGTTAAAAACCTTGAAAAGATCACTATGTAGTAGTAATCATGTTATCCCATCCCACTATACCCTAAACTGTCACACCCCATCTGACATCACAGCCTTGAAAACAGGCTGCAAACTTCATTATGAGATGATGATTGGTATCTAGCTCCTTTTATGCACAACATACATCCTAGGATGCAGTGTAATGTGCCAGCATGATACAACACCGTCACCGTGTAAATAAAGAAGAGACTGCTGAAAAGGCCTTCTGCTATGTATATGGGGACATTCTGGAATCTGGCCTCATGCAAGTCACAAAAATTAGGAAAGGTCACATATTTGGAATTAGTTTTTTACTAGATCCTTCACTTTGTTCAAGTTTACTATTTGTAAGCACCACTTGGCTTACAGTTGCAAATGGAAATTCTTCTTCCTGCCTTACAAAACACAGTATTATTTAAAAATGTTAAACTAAGGTATTTAAAAGTAATTTTCACCAAAGATCCAGATTGAGAAACTTATCTCCAGAAGCTTTTATTTTTCACAAACTTCTCTCTCAACATTAATGCTAAAAATGAAAGTTACTGCTATCCTCTCCTAACCAAAAAATGATGGTGTTTTCATTGAAAAAAGGACTAATTGCCGAAAGTGCATAAGGAAGAAAAAAAGTACTGAAATGTTGAGCAACCTCTCAGCTGGACAGCAAATTGTCTCTTTGTGAGGCAGCGCCTCAAAGGACTGTTCCTAGCTTCTGAATCTTTGGTGTGTTTGGGCTTCTTTTAAGTAGATTTTCCAATGCCTGTAACAGTATTTTCTGATCAGAAAGCTATTTTATTCAAGTTAAAATTTTGAAATACTCTCAAAAACTGAAGATACTTTTAATTATTCAATTCAAAGTCACATAAGCTGCGTTCTGTTTTGAAACATCATTATGAGTTGTAAAACCAAGCCGATGAGCATGCAACTCAGTTGACTAGAGAGCAACAAAGACATTGAGATTAAAGTTCCCAAGTCAGAAAATGTATCTACCCATAACTACTTACTAACATAATGCTTGGAGCTTTTAGTTGGCACTACAACAGCACGCCAAGCAAAATGTGACCCCAGTAAACATATTCCACATTTTCATTATTTCCCTCTCATGTTGCCACTCCATGTGCATTTTTCTTCTCTTTCCTTCCATCCCCACATTTCTTTGCAAGTGTATACTCCCATGTGCCCCGATTTCTCACTCTCAAGTCTGACTCCCTGGTTCCCATTATAAGCGTTAACAAAATATCCCTTAAATTACTCTGAGAGAACATTGCTTGTGCTATGGGATTTAATGCCCTCCTCTGCAAGCAGAAGTGGCAGCTGACCAATATGCTCCTCACTGTGCAACGTACAGATATCCAATGCCAGACTTTTAAATTGCTCAACAGCAAGTTTTAAATCATCCTGCCGAGGAGTCTGTAGGGAGACATACCAGTCTTTCTGCAGAGGGAGATCAATGAGCTGTGGAGACACACTGGCCAGGAATCTCCCTTTCATCTAGATATACACAGTGTGACACACCAGGTGCCAGCTTAACTGCTATTCTTACGGGAATGGGCAACTTCTACATTTGAGGGACGAGTGCATTTTTTTGAGTTTATGGATTATTTTTAATGTGTCAAAGATTTATCATGGGAGTTAAAGGGTTGAATAAAGTCAGCCAAAAGAAATTCTCAAGCTTAGCGTGATGCAAGATATCAGGGATTTACAGAATTTTACCATCATGTTGATCCTGTTTATGAACTCTCCTCTGCTGGCATCCCTAACACAGTCAGTCTCTGTTCATGGTGTGCCTCCTCATAAAGTCAAGGGCCAGACTGACCTTAAGAGCAACATATACCTTATGTACACACTTACAGGGCACCTATATCCGTCCCTTTCTCTCTCGGCTCGTCCCCCCCTCCTGTCTAGAAATACAACTTACTTTCCCCTGTTTAGGTAAATCTTTGCAAGGTCGCACAGCTGCCCTGGAGCAGTCAACAATCTGAAGAAACGGAAACATGTCCAGAGCTGGAGGGGACAAATGAGTGTTGTTACCTCGCTTGTACCCAGAGAGACTGGAAGGTGGAACTGTGGCCCAGCAAACATGTTTCTGCCTTGTTATCAACAGCTTTCTAGTAAGATCTGAACTGGCATCTAAGACCTAATGATATTGACATTAACCTTTGACAGCGATGGAACATCTCTTTTAAAAATAAAAGTTCTTAAAGGACTGACTGCCTTTTTTTTTTTTTTGCTACTGTAATGAGCTAGTGTGTATTTCGTGGCCATAAAGAAAAGACAAAGTTGTAGTCCTAAAGATGGAGCACTGCTGTCCACACCAGTATGAGATTTTCTGATAAATAATTGTAATTTTAGCTACCCAGGATTCGCATATTCCATATTTGATTGCCACACCCAACAGGTGCTTAAGTTTTTCTGTTTTTTTATTTTTTTAATTGGTATAACTTCTTAAGACTTCCCTCTGTAGGGTTATATTAGATGTTGCCCCATGACCTCTTTTGTCTTTTCATTCATAGGACAGGGTATCTTTTCCTGGTTCCCAGGAAAGTTCTGTAGGCCTTTGCTAGATGTCAAGAAAAATTAAAATACTTCTTGCTCTCACAGAAGTGCTAGACCGAACTAGTGCACTTAACATTGAATAAGTATCTCAGAAATATAAAGAAACTGGGATGGGAGTGAAACAAAGAAACAAAGACAGAGATTAATGAGAAAAGAGTTAATAGATTTATAGGTCAGTTTGTGTGAGACACCTGTTCTCACTACAGGAGAAAAAAAAAAGGCATTTGAAGATTGGTGGTGTGATCCCCTAAGCGTTTTCCTGAGAAGGTGAGGCTTTTGCATAGCTGTCACTGCAGAGGTGCATTATCTGACAATATGTATTCAGAGAGCAACATGCATCTCAGGGTATGCAGCCACTGAAACGCGCATACAGACAATGAGAATGCTGAACAGCAGGCTTGCAAGGTTCAAAAATCATATTCTTCTCAAACAACATTGAAAAAGTGTTAGGGAAAATATGTCAGAACTTCTTGGCTTTCTTGCTAATCACATGTGAAGTGCAAGCTACACTGACAGATACCTTTCAAGAGTTTTCAAAGCACGAATGCAAAGCATAGACTACCAGCGACACGTTAAATATACAATGAAAGGACAATGCTAACAACAACATTTAAAAACTCAAAACATGCCCCCTTACGTTTGGTCGTGATTTTCCTTTCGTTTTTTTTTTTTTTTTAAAGTTGCTTAATCAGAAAGAAGTTACATTACTTTGAAAATCTTCATTTAAGAGGATACATCTTTAGAATAGACATAGCATCAGAAATTTCAACCTCCACAAAATATTTCTGAGAACTTTATAAATAACCCAGATAACAATTCCTACTGGAATGCTCCAGTTAACCTTGACTGCAGTGTGACCACAAAAAAATAGTACTGTTCAGAAAAACTTTTGGCTTCATGTTTCATTGTAATTTTCAGGTGCATTTTTCTTTTTATTACTACTGTATTTAACAGTTTATCATGCATAATTTTCTCTACAGCTGGTATTTTCCAGTTCTGCTTTATTTCAAGTGAGAAACCTGAGTGAAAGCAGTAGAAAACTTCAGAAAAAAATAATTTTTTTTAATCTTGCACCATTTTCCTTTTTTTTTTTCCTCATCTTCTTGGAAGGAAATATGAAGTCTGACACTTCAATGTTTATCTTTTGCATATAAATGCCTGGCAAACCAATATACAAGTTGAAATGCCGAGTGAAAAGTGTTTAAAATAAGAATTGTCTGGCTGCTTTCTTTAAAACATACACTTTTAATCTATCAGTAACAAAAAGTAGTACCACCTTAGGAAATACCATTTATGAAAAGCCTTTGGGTAAATTATTGTAAAACGGTGTGACTCATATTTGCAGAGACTAAATAAGGAACAGCCTCTATTAACAAGTAATTCCTTTCCCTACATAGTCCATATGGAAACTGGGATAGAAAATATTCTAGAAACATTGCCCACAGCATAAAAGTTTATTAAACTAAACACAAAAGTGGAGGGAGAAGAGGCAAAAAAAATCCCCAAACCAACCACGGGGTGAGAAAGAATGATGATAAAACTAAAAAAGAAAATGGACTGAAGTTATACATTTTATAAATGATTTTACTTGAAGTGTGCTTCATGAGGCAGCAACGTGGTAAATAATTCACCAAAGGTGGCATACTGCAATCCTTTAAAAAGAGAAGTCTCACCGTATTTGTCACTTGATTTTGTCATCAATCTACGGAAAATTAATTTGACCATTAATGTTCTTGAGCTTTAGGAGTGGAAAAACTTCCAAGAACATGAACTAAAGAGGAAAATCTAATTTCTAGAAACAATTTTTATTTCAGTGGCAACAGGCAAATTTCAGATTTCTGTCACCTACGAATCTGTCAGTCTAGGCTGAGATTTTGAAAATCATCATCTTGTACGTTCTTACACCTTTGGGCAACACTTATTTTTCCATCAAAGTTTTTCTCCTTTGGCTTCTCAATACCAAGACACCTTCACATCACAGCATTCTTGTCTTTTACTAAGAAAAGTGGAAATGTAAAATCAAGAAAAAAAATCCTAAAGGACAACTTCAGAGATTGGGTTGAACTATGATCAAAGGCACAATATTTTCCACATAAAGGTTTTGATAAGACAGTTGTTTTACAAAAGAATCACACAGAATCACAGAATGTTCGGGGTTGGAAGGGACCTCTGTGGGTCATCTAGTCCAACCCCCCTGCCGAAGCAGGGTCACCTACAGCAGGCTGCTGCCTGCTAAGAAGATTATTCATTTTGGGGAAAATAATTTGTCTTACTATGAGAATTGTTAGTCTTGCTACCAAATTGGCCAAAATATTTTAATTCGTAAAAGGCAATGAAGAGGGCTCAACTTTGCCAGACCCGAAACAACACTGTGCCAAATGTTTCTGAGAGGTGAGTACAAACCAACATATCAAAAGCGTCCAAAGTCTAAACTCTACCTCAGCTGAACAAACAAAAGCTATGAAGAGGAAGATTTAAACTTGATGAGCCAAGCCGAAATAAAAATTCAAAACAAAAATGTACCTGTGATTTTCAGGATGAATCATTTTCAGCCTTAAATCTCAGTGACTTCCTGGACTGCAGTTACACAGCCCTGTCTGTGCCCCTGGGAAAGTCTCCTTCAACCCACCAGCCCCAAGTCTGGGTCTCTTTGCTGTTCTTCCTAGGGATCTCCCAGGATCCTTCCTAGGGATCTCCCAAGTTCCTTTCCCACTGGAGGCCCTTTCCCTTCTCTGTCACATCCTGCACCTAGAGCCATTCTGTAGGTTATACATGTTCAGCTCCTTTCAGGCTAAAACCACCCTTGCCCTAGCAGGGACCAGCTGGCAGCCACTTTTTTTCTCTGCTGCTTCAACACATTCTCTTAGCACGCTCATACAGTGAGCTGAAAGAGAATGAAATGGTTGTATCATAATCCCATTGTTCTCATAAGCTTTAGATGTATAAGAAAAATAGGAGGAAGAGGTTTTGTGCTTATTTAGTTAATGTCTTTGAAAGAAAAATATTTTGCAGCGAGACTCCTCTGGGGAGTTTTTGTTTGTTTGTTTTTAGAAAAATAGCCTAGTATTTTGGAAATGAAAGCACATTTTTCTTAAATCCTGTTCTATTAAAAAGACAAGATTAAATTAACCTGTATTGAGCTGGCAGCTAAATCCCTGCATAGGAAACCAAAGACAGTATTTAATTGTCAATTCAATTCCAAAGATATATACTTAATTACATAAAATTAAGTCAGTCAGTAAAATGAAATAGATCCCCAGAGAGCTGCTGTACTGTGCTAACATTTGCACCACAGTCTTGCAATAGAAGCAGAATACAGTTTTCTTAATTAACTGTGAGACTGCTCCAAAATGCATCCGCTTATACTAAACATATATCGTATTCATGACATTGATCATATAGGTGCCTAAGGAAAGTTTTCAGTTACTTCCTAAGCCAGTAATCTGATGTCTGTTACAATTACATAGGGCAAGTACTCTTGAAAAAGAGGCTTGATCTTGTCAAGTTACCTAAACGTGGACTGATATCAATCAGCTGAGGAACATAAAGCTTCAAACCTGTTAATGTTAAGGCTCAGAAGTAGCTTCATTATCTGTATACTGAGGTCACTCAAGTTGCTAACAGATGTAGGATTATGTAACAGTGTTTACAGTTTTCATCTTTGTATTTGTTTAATTTGTCCTTATGTGCCATTTATTACTTTTTCAAACAACTGATTAATCCTTGGCATCATTTTTATAAACAATGGGTGACCACAATGCAATATCTGCATGCAGATGAAAGCAAACTTCATAGCTCTTATAATACATGGACTAGACAGCATGGGTAATTTTTCAACACTACTATCTCATTTCTTTATGCCATATAAACTCCATGTAGTCATATCCATGGGCTGTGATTTGCAATATGGTTCAGTCTAGGTCTTAACGCGGGGTCAACTGACTTTTTCCTTCTGTCTCCCTGCTTCCCTTCCTTTTTCCTAACTTCATCAGACAAATATTTACAATATGTCATGTCCTGATGCCTTGAACTGTTTTCACTAAATATGCTAATGGGAAATCTTTAATCAACTTTCAGACCTGAAAAAATATAGCACAAATAGATATTAATGTCCCATTCAAAATTTGTAATGATTAGAAAAATAAAAATTGTTAAAAAAAAAAAAAAGACAGAAAACTCCAAAAGGCGTTCAATAGGTTTTGTGCTAATGAAGTGAGGCTGACTGGTTTCTGTGCGATTGCTCCCAATAATGTTCTCTGAGAAAAGCCTTTGAACAAACAAACAATGTACCTTTCTTGAAGAATAAGTTTGTTTTCCTTCTTCCAGAAGTCTTTGAAGTCAGAACTGAATTCATGCCAAATACTGAAGAAAGAATGTGGGGACACCTCTTTCTCTCCCATTTTTGGTTTCATACAGAAATAGGCTGCAGTTTCCAAAAAGCTGTCAAAGAAAGCAAAACCAGCAAATGTTTCAGAATTCACAGATGCAGATTTTTTTTTTCTTCCCTTACTTAACACCAACATGGTATTTAATTATTCTTGGTAGCAGATCTAAAATCAAAGAATATAAAAACATAACAGTTCTGAGCTCTTTGTATAGAGATAGATACACAATATAAGATGATTATTCAGCAAAGTGGAGATCTGGAATTTATCATAGGTTCTGTTTTTATCAAAGTATTTTCTATTTCAAAAGCTAAAATGAATGCACTGTCCAGCGCCCTGCAAATCCAGACACGCACGCCTGCCCACGTACTCATTTTCTGTTGTGTTTAAAACTATTTTCAAAACACAGAGTCAAAGCCCATAAAAAACTGCAAACAAAGTTCTTCAAGTTCTGACACAACAGGATAGATGGCTTAGGTTGAAGCCTACACAGAAATGTCAGAACTCAAACCTGCTGTGTATTAAACAAGAAATGATGCAACAGAAAACTGGGCCAGGAGCAACCATGCTAGAAAACAGGTGCCCGTCACGACTCTACCAGAACGATCTGACAACCCCTTCCGAGCACAGCAGGAGTAAAGTAGCATATTAAACACAAAAGCTGCACCTCGAGTAAGAATGGCTGCTGAAATGCAAAGGTCTTATTTCTAACACTGAGGGAGGACTGTGACTGCAATCAAATTTAACAAATTTCTGAGTTTGAATTGCTTCTGTTTTATTTAAAATTGAAAAAATATGTAGGAATGTTATAGGAAGCTATGGAAGAATTCTTTCAAAAATTAATTGCTTGATTAACTGCTATTCAGTTGGGTTTTTCTACTTAATGTTTTGTAAATACTGGAGCTTTTAATAATATTTTTCTCATTTGACGCCCAACATGGAAGCCTCTGGAGAACTGGTTATTTTATGAAAAAATCTATGGAAGGCTGTCTCATGACATATAATCGTAGATGCTTTGCTCACTGATCTGTTACTACGCATCGACCCCTATGGTAATTTTCTGTGAAACATACCACAATTTTAATCACTTTAATTATGGGAAAAAAATGTAATTCCAAATAAATGGATGGAAATGTAATTTTAGTCACAGAAGTTATATATTCATTCATGGACTACCGTAACTGGAGGTAGAGTGCTTTCACAGTTATAATTCAAAGTATTTAATGGTGCCAATAATATACAAAGATTCAACCATTCAGAAGGGTTACTCTCACAAAGTCTCTGTGAAACTGTTTGTCCTAGTTCCCAAAAGTAAATACTCCAGTTGTTTTCCACAACATGAAAAATAAATGTCTACCTAAATTATGCTATATCTGAATAAAAAAGCCTACAGTTTAAAAACTTAACATCAGTTTACCAGTCAAATTCTGCACACTTTTCATTTGCAATTAATTTTTCCATCCACCTAAGCAAAACGAAGCTGTTGAACAACAAAGAGGCAGCACAGAAAAACACAAAAGACAAAAACATCCTCACTTTTTTACCTATTGCACTGATACTCAAATGCCACCTTACCTGAGCGCAGTATTTCTTCAGCTCACTCAGCCTACCATGGCACTCAGCCCTGTAAGTCAGTGCTTGGTTAATAAATAGAATGTCTTTTTTTGCAGCTGGGTTTTGTTGTGTTTTTTCAAAGGATTTATAGATCAGTGATACTACTGATTAAACTAAAATACTCCATTTTACATACCTATTTACATTTTTCCCACAGTTTTATACTGGGAAAAATATTTATCATCTATCCTGTGGTTCCACAGAATCACTCAGAAAGAGCATCCCTCCCATTCATCAGTCAGCTGCACTATATTTTGAACTTTTTCCTAGTTTCACATATTTTCAGCTTTTTGCAGGACTGCAAACATATCACGGAGATCATTTGATTTTCCTTCCATGCCCTTCTCCCAGACTTGCAGCTCTGGAGCTGACTAGCGGGGAAGTCACATAAAAGTCTCATTTGATTTTTCAGAATGAACTAGCAACATTTTTGAAGGAACATGAGGAATACAGGACAAGAGAGAAATCTGGAGGTATCAGCTGAGTCAATGTCTTATTTTTAAGGAAACTCTCTGAATAAAGGCCACTAATGATTTACAGAACATAGAAAGACCAGAAATTCAAACAAGAAGCCTTGTTCTGAGAAACATGTCTTCATCCTGCAAATGACATTAATGTGAAAAGAATTTGACAGCGAATGGCCATCCTAAGCAATCCTTTTGCATTTGAGGTAACGAGTTAGAACTCCCTCACAGAAAAACATCTCAAGAAACAGGAAGCCAAGACAAAATCAAATTCATACTCTACAGGAGAATGCTCAAAAAAAAAAAAAAAAA
>Ga0065711_1029711_pt1 | contig 35108 bp, 23 predicted proteins | sample Hoacrofraction12_FD_59098 | JGI IMG/M metagenome (GOLD analysis project Ga0065711, IMG submission 59098) | Hoatzin crop microbial communities from Cojedes, Venezuela - Epithelial fraction 12 v2 (version 2) | ecosystem: Host-associated > Birds > Digestive system > Esophagus > Crop | place... | reverse complement strand
GCCCGGCGCGGCGCGGGCTGTGGGGCGGGACCGGAGCGCGGCGGGGAGGAGGAGGAAGGGGCCGGAGCTCCGCCAGCACGGCGGTCGGAGGCCTTGGGCGGGAACCGGGAGGTCTGAGGGACAGGGGGAAGCGTTGTTGCGGCTGTTCACAGGTGCCCGTGTTCGCAGGGCGGGCGCCTCAACGAGGATGGAGTCGGCGTGATGGCGCCCTGGCAGCGGGGAGCAACCCGGCGGCGGCCAGCCCTGCGGCGGGGAAGGTGAGGAGAGGCGGGGCCCTGCGGGCAGCGCCCGGTCCCGGGGCAGCCGCGGGGGGGCCCGGGTGCGGGTGTTTGCGGGGCCCCCCCAACTGCTGGTGGCAGCCGGCGCCGTGAGGGGAGGCTCGGCTGAGGCGGGCTCTGTGGGAGCGCTGACAGGGGTCGCCGAGGTGAGGGGAGAGGCCGCCGGTCTTTCGAGCCGAATATGATCCCGGGTTTCTTTACGAGCGAGAAGGGCAGCTCGGGGCAGCGTGTGGCTCCCCTGGGTGAGTCCTGCCGGGGCGCGGCCGGGGCAGGTGTGAGTGTGGGGCGAAGAGAAGGCAACAGGCGTGTGGCGCCGGGAGCGTCCCTGAGCCTGCCGCTGCTGCTGGGGGAGGAAACCAAACCGGACCAAACCCGCGAATGCTCACGCTGTGGTGTGAAGAGCCCAGTGACCACTTGTGTCGAAAAGTGTGTTCTGTGGTGCTGAGTGCTTGCTGTACGTGAACGTGGTTCTGTACGTGCTGGGCGTTACATTCGTCAGCCTGACTAAATGGGGCAGTTGTGGCTTCTGGAAAAGATGCTCTTCAGTATGTCAAAAGAATGGGTATAGGTGATATGATAGCTGCTCTTAGCTGGTCGTATAAACTGACAAATACTTCTTAATTGTTTCTGTAGGTGTTGGTCTTGAGTTTTTGTACTGAAAGCTGGTCTTTCCTCCTCCAAGATGGCATTTGTTTCAGCACAAGGGCCTACGGTGGTGGACCAAACCACTTTGATGAAAAAATACCTTCAGTTTGTGGCTGCTCTTACAGATGTCAATACACGTACGATACTTTACTATTGCAAGTTATCGTTCTTCAGTAGTTTGTTTCACAAACAGTATTGTTTAAATATTTGATAAATATGTGTTAAACTCATTTTGAATTTTCTTCTGAGTTCTGACTGTTGAAGAAGCAAAGTGATGAGTAGCACTTGCATGAGCCAAAGTGAGCGAGCTGTGTGCGCGTGCGGTTGTGTGATGGGTGTTTGTGAAAATTGCGTGCCTTCATTGGGCAGTGATAGCTGAACTGATAAGATCTGATTGCTTCTTTGGTCAATGAACCTGGTGTTTTCTTTCATGATGTAGTTTTACATTTAATTTTTTTGCTTGAATTTCAATTTTCAGCTGATGAAACCAAATTGAAAATGATGCAAGAAGTCAGTGAGAATTTTGAGGTAAATAATAAAGAAAACCCTCAGGCAACAAAACCCCACTAAAAAACCCCAGCCTTTTGAAATGGCAGTCTTTCTTGTGCTTAATGTATGTTGGTTTGATTTCCGATGTTATGTAGTTAAAATGTTAGTATTTTGTGATTTATGATTTATATTGTTATAAGTAATTGATTTTAGGTTTGCATTTAGGAATTAGCCGGGTTATTGAAGAATTACAACATTTGGGCTTAGAGAGCGCTTTTGTTCTCTAATCTTTATTCAGTAAGCATTTAAATAAAGGTCAAGTAATAGATTTTTCTTCCATTTTGTTGAATGGTATGAAATCTTGGTATTTAAAGCTGTCTTTTATTTAGTTAAAATGTGTATTGTGCCCTCATGAAGCAGGGCCCCCTCTGATTCCACTAAGTAGTTCCATAGTATAGAAGTGAGGGAGGAGTTGTCAAATGCAGTATCTGACATCAGGACTGGAGGTGGCTGCAGTGACATCTTTTGTGTAGTGATGGATCATCAAGTTTAGATGAGCAGCAGAAAAAAGATGAGGCGTAAGTTAGACCAACCCTGCGTTAGCAGAAATTATACTTTAGTTGAATACTTAGTTAATACGTGTCTGCTCTGAAATTATAGAGAACTTGTTGTTTTGTAGGGTAAGTTCAAGATCTTAGAATCGCTGTAATTCTCTCTGTATCTAGTTTTTCAGTAATGTTTCGATTAAAAAAAAAAAAAAGGAAAAAAGTGCTACTGTTGTCATATGTTCTGTCCTTCCCTGCTTTATCTGAAGTGATCTTACTTAGTCCACAATACGGAAACCTGAATACGCATTCTAGTCCTGTTCGATGTCTTTGGGCATTTTTAAGTAAGCTTTATGCAAAATTACATCCAACAGGTGCTAGATATTGAAAGCTGTGCCAATTTTAGTTGTTTCTGAGTTATTGCTGGAATTTCCTGTCCAGTGAATTTTTTTTGTTTAGATCTTGTTAACATAGTGGAATAATAAATTTAGAGCTGGTGTAACTGTATTAATAGAAGTTAAAAGGCTTAATCCTCCCTTAGTGTGTATGAGCGAACAAGTAGTTGCCTGTGACAGTTCTGCCTCTATATGCACATGGGGTGAGCAGAGCTTCCCATTACCCTAACTGGATATCTAAATATATCCTAGTGGAGTTTTGTATCTGTTCAAGCTGACGTGCCATTTCTGAAACAATTTGTTACCTGACTAAAGGAAGAGTTTTAACAGCTTAGTCTAGGGAGCTGTTTAGAATCTGAAGGCTTAATTGATTCACTTTGCTTTTGTCTTCAGCAGGGAAGAATTTGTTCAATATTTGTTTTCATAATATGCTGTTGGAACTCTCTTGGTTCTGTAGCCTGATCCTACGTGAAGAGATGATGAATTGGCTTATGCTGCAGTACAGTTTTCTTTGTTGGAAAATACTTGAGGGAAGCAAGAGGAACCACTAATATAGTTTAGTTTCCTTTTTTGCTTTGGAGATTGTGGACGGTATTGTTGCATGTAGTTATGCTAGATGGGTTTCTTTTCAGCTTGTGTTCTGTAGTCTCCTTCTTAGCTCTTCTTGATTGCCTGCTTCTGATAGCTATGAATTTCAGCAGATTTTATTTTTCACTTCAACTGAATTATTTTTTTTCTAGAAATTAGCTGTTTGTTGAAAGTTACAACGTTCACATTAAGTTGGCTGTATCATTGATCTGAATGCCTCTCTAGTTAGAGGTAAAACTGAATGTGGATTGAGGATTCTGGAGGACATCTTGAAGTGAGGTTTAAAACTGAGGTGCTTCACCATAACCTTTTCCACTTGACAGTGCCAGTTTTTGGGCTAGTTGTTAGGGCATTGCTCTGGGCTAGCAGAGGATATTGCTCTTCCAAACCAGTTTCTGGATGGAAACACTTATTTGTTGGAGGGGGAATTTCTTCCTGCTCCATTTCTTTATAGAGATCTGGATTCCAAATGAGAAGAGAGGAGTGTATTCATTGTCTTTCTAGTTTCTGTTCTGGAGGAGAAAACCTTCTGCAGTCAACCTCCATTGCTGCTTCTGATCTTTTTGCCAGCAGCATAATTCTGAACTTGGTTAGAGTAGTGGGGATTTTAGTTTCTTGTTTCTGCTCTTTGCTGTTTAACAAAGATACTGGGAAGGTGCTTTCAGAAATTGGAGCTGGGTTTGTGAATGTATACTTTTCCTTGAATGGATTTGTGAGCCACTTTCCGTGAATGACGTTTTAATAGGTAAAGCAAAAGCTGTGTACGCAAGCAAACCAAAATAAGGAATTCATCCACTACTTCCCATTGGCAGGCAGGTGTTCAGCCATCTGCAGGAAAGCAGGGCTCCATCATGCATGACGGTTACTTGGGAAGACAAACGCCATTGCTCCAGACGTCCCTCCCCTTTCCTTCTTCCTCCAGCTTTATGTGCTGAGCGTGATGACATATGGCATGGAATATCCCTTTGGTCAGCTGGGGTCAGCTGTCCCGGCTGTGTCCCCTCCCGACTTCTTGTGCACTCCCAGCCTCCTCGTGGTGGGGTGGGGTGAGGAGCAGAAAGGGCCTTGGCTCTGTCTAAGTGCTGCCCAGCAACAATGAAGACGTCCCTGTATTACCAACGCTGTTTTCAGCACGAATCCAAAACACAGCCCCATATGAGCGCTACTATGAGGAGAATTAACTCTGTCCCAGCCAAAGCCAGCACATGCATTTAAAATGTTTTTGTGCCCTTGTTAGGATACCTTTCTGCTTTCTTGAAAGCACTTGACAGAAAAAAACCTTTGTTTGGACAGTGCCTGGTGTAGTATGATTTATGGTTGCATGTTTTGAAATCTGACTGCGAAGTAGAGAATAGTAGTGGAAATCTATAAAAGGAGGTGGCTTTATATAACTTTTATGTTATGCAAGGAATAATGTGAATAGACCCATGAAATACCTATATAACTTTTTCAAAAGAAGGCTGCATTCTGTACTTTCACCAACAAACCAGTATGCTTCTGTATCACATATAGTTCAGAGAATTGCCTAACAGCTTGTACATAAACTACAGCTGAGTCTCCAAATAAACCTCACAGTGGCCAGGTTAGATTTTTTTACGAGGCAGATGCAGCAGTTGCAGATGGAGGAAGCTTGCTCACCTATTGTTTCTTCTGGCTTCACAACAAGTGGACAGTAGTGCAAGATCATTTTCACAGTGGAATGTGATGCTCAGTTTGGGTGATGTATGCGTGTACAGGTTTGAAGAAATAATTAAAATCTCAGTTTAAGTGGGTGAAAAATCTGGGGAATCCTCGAGCAATGAAATGTGAGCGTGCGTGTCTTTCTTATTTGAGAACTTCTACAGTCTTGTGTTTTTTTTCCCATTTAAAATAGCTGTACGTTAAACCAATTTTACTTGTTAGGTGAGGTGAGTGTTAGAAAAAAAACTTGTTACAGTCTGGAATTGGAGGAAGGAGATTAATTTGTATTCACTTTTGATTCTATCACTAATAGTGCTCTGGAGTGTGTCAGCAGATGCGTAATTATTTGAATCTATTAAAAAGTCACTGAAAATGTTTAATAGTGGCTTTGAATGTAACTTGGTATCATCTGTGTAATGTCTATTGTATCTATCTTCCCCCCCCTTTTTTTTTTGTTCTTAATTAGAATGTGACATCATCCCCTCAATATTCTACATTCCTGGAACACATCATCCCTAGGTTTCTCACCTTTCTACAGGATGGAGAAGTTCAGTTCCTGCAGGAGAAGCCAGCACAGGTAAACTGTGTGGAGCATCTCTTACCTTTTTGCAAAGTCTGCAGCAGACTGTTCATTCAGTGAAGTGCCTTATTGACCTAACGAACTAATTTATGTATTGACTTTGTTCTGAAAAATAGATATATCATTTGGTGTGAAAATGAAAAAGCCTAAGTTCTAAATAAGTTACTTATAAACTCCGCAAATATGGGCTTCTACGAAAAATGAGGAAAAACTAGGTGCAGCAGAATTGTTCTCACTGGCATACATCAGATTGTTACAAGTTACTGACTTTACTGTGGAGACGAAAGGCACAAGTTGAATCTGTCATTAAATACTTAAAACAAGGTTCCCTAAAAAAAAGTCTGATAACTTGCATTTTTCACCTGTAAATTTGTTAAATTTGCCTTATTCAGATATGTGGGTATTAGGAAGCGTTAGGTGTTTGTATATGGGAGCATGTCTACACGTAGCAAAACGGCTTTTTTTTGTTTTAAGCATATGGAAGTATTAAGCTGAAAAGGTGTTGCAACTGATTGTTGTTTTCTGTGGGCTTTTGAAAAGTTCTATCATATCTGTGGTTTTTTTTTTTTTTTTTTTCTTACAGCAACTCCGAAAGCTAGTGCTTGAAATAATTCACAGAATACCAACAAATGAACACCTTCGTCTTCATACCAAAAATATCCTGTCTGTGATGTTTAGATTTTTAGAGGTATATTTTTTTTCTTTTAAAACTTTCAAATTTTCAGGAAGATTTTAATCTTCTTTCTTAATTTCCAAATATTGCTGGGGGTAGGATTTTTAATAGCGGTGCTTCTGGAGCAACAGTGGAAGGGCATTCTGTTTAGGCTTCACCAGAGTGACATCTTACTGTCTACAGGTTTTCTGCGTGTTGTCTTCTGCCGTTTAGAAGCTTGGGTTTTACAAATGCAAAGAACTGTTCTCATGCTAGACTGGCTTTCATTCATGAACACTTTTCTGGGTTATATAAGTGTGGATAGCTTATTCTAGAGATTTTGTTTTGTTTCTTTCTTGGAATTGAAAACAGTGTCACTTGAAGCCCACAGAAAATAACCTCCTCTATGTGGAGGTGTCTCGGTGTGTGAATAGCCCCACTTGTGTCTTGCTGTCTGTGGGGCATTAGAAACAGGTCTGGCAGTACAGAGTGGTTGAAACTTTGGGTTTTTTGTTCCAGTAGGGGTGAACTTAATTTTAGCCATACTTTAAGGCTGCAAGGTAAGGTTACATGAAAGGAAAGGTATCTTGCTCATGCAAATTCATATTAATGGGGCACTTGTAGGTTGCTGAGAAGAGTGCAATTTTATAGGCTTTTGAAGTACTTACGGAGTAGTTAAGGGATGCAACAGTAGGCTCACTAAAGATTCTCTCTTTTTTAGACGGAGAATGAAGAAAATGTACTGATTTGCTTAAGAATAATTATTGAATTGCACAAACAGTTCCGACCAGCAATCACTCAAGAAGTAGGTCATAAATCTTGTTATATGCTATAGAACTTACTGCAATGCTTTTCAGAACTGCTATTTTGTTCAAGTGGGCTTGTTTGTTTTTTCCTGCTGTCCTTTTGTGTTGGCTGACTCATTGTGATAAGCATGTGATTTTTTATTTTACCTTAATTTTTAGAAGAGGATTGCATAATGCTAGCACCCCTTGAAGAAACAAACTGTTAAAATTTAGTTGTGTTTTCTTTAAGTATTTATGGGCAATATGATTAGACTAAAGAATAAAATTCCCACAGAAGGGAAGAGAATTGGTGTTTCTTTAGTTTGTGAAGGGAAAACCGTGGAAGAAGGAATATTATGATTGTCTTTTCCTGCACCCCCTTTCTCCTCTGCCGTGACTCATGAAGGTTTATTTGAAAGTTTTCAGTTTATTGTCTTTCTTTCTTTGATTTTTCTCCTAGGAAGACTTAGTTGGTTTATAGTAATTATTTCTAATAATACTGTACTGGAACTATGTTGAGATGATAACTACATCGGATTCTTTCCAAGTGCAATTTGAATGAATATTGGCAGAACAGAAGGAAGTAGGAGAACGCTTTTAGATTCTTTTTAAATATAATGAAAAATATACTGTAGTGGTGACGAAGGATTTTATGTAATTGTACTGTTAATACAGAGATTCTAAAATTGTGTGGGTTTTTTTTCTTTATGGTAAACTGTATTCTTCTTTCCTAGATCCATCACTTTTTGGACTTTGTGAAACAGATTTATAAGGAACTTCCAAAAGTAGTGGTAAGCTTTTTATAGCAAGGACAATTTAAGAAATAGTCATAAAACTAGTTTTATTTCTTAATTTTGTCTCTAAAACATATTAACATAACTACTTTTGTATCTAGTGATACAGAGTAAATACAGTTTTAATAAAAATATTTAACAAAAATACATCGGAAAATGGAGAAATTGAATTGGACAACCTTCTGTTTTTAGCACCATGTTACTAGTATGAGAAAACTGAAGTAAACTTACATAATGAACCACTAGTCAGTTGACTGCGGTGGTGTCTATGTAGCCAAATGCTATTTTTTTGAGGGAAGGATGAGGTTATGTACTTTGCAGCACAGTGGATTCTTCCATGTGCTTGATCTCTGTGGAGGCCATTGCCTGCTCTTCCTCACTGCTAACACTCTCCCAACAGAATATCTGTTGGGATGTTTTTCTTTAGCAAAAGAACCACCTTGGTTGGGGATGCTTTTCTGCTTCTTGCTGTAGTGGGTGCTGCAGTGTAAACATCATATGCAGAGAAGGAAAAAACTAAATTATATGGAGGAGGTCTAATGAGATAAATGGCATTTTGACTACTACTAGCATTATTATATTTTTCTTCTGCTCTCTGCTTGTAGAATCGCTATTTTGAGAATCCTCAGGTGATTCCAGAGAACACTGTTCCTTCTCCTGAAATGGTTGGCATGATTACAACAATTGTGGTGAAAGTAAACCCTGAGCGAGACGATAGCGAAACGAGAACAGTGAGTATTCTAACTGCTCTTTAACTATGAGAATGTTCATATCGCAATACCCTCAATCGTAAGGGTAGGTAAAGGTAGTAGGATTTCTTTTTGCTTGTTTTTCTGATCAAGATTTATTTGTAGAAGCCGATTGAAACTTCTCAGATATTTGCTGTGCAGCTGTAATTAGAGTTTTTATTTAATATAATACCAAATGGTTTTGTGTTTTTTAACTGTTATTATCACTAAATATAGTGCTGTTAAAATGATCAGTTCCTTTAAAAAGATATTTCAAATACTTCTTTGAATTAATAATTAAACATATTTATAAAACATGTATTCTTTCTTTCAGCACTCTATAATTCCCAGAGGCTCTTTATCTCTAAAGGTCTTGGCTGAGCTACCTATTATTGTTGTTCTTATGTATCAGGTTAGTATACTCTAGTTAATGTTGCATGTAAATACTTTTTATTACTGAATGGCTTGTGTAACTTCTGCTGGCTAATGTGTTAGTAAAAATGAAGGTAATGTATTTTTGATATTAAAATATGGTCTAAAAATAAGCTGCTGAAATTCCTTCATTTTTTTCTGATTAGCTCTCAAATAAGTTGACTGCAAGTGTAACTAGTAAATTTCTCTAATAATACTTTATTTTTTTTTTTTTTAAGCTCTACAAACTGAACATTCATAATGTGGTAGCTGAATTTGTGCCCTTGATTATGAACACTATTATAATACAGGTTTCTGCTCAAGCAAGGTAAGAGCATTTTGACAGTATTTTGATGACATTTGGGATAAACTACTTAAACTTGCCATTCAGGATCGCCCAAGATATTTTTGTCTTGCATTCTGTGCAAGATTTTTTGCATCTCGTTTTACTGCTTTTAATCTCAGAAGTAACAATGATTATTTGACTTAAAATTGTCAAAGTTTTGTAGGTGAAGTAATTGGCAAATCCAAGTATTTCCATTATATGTCACTGATAAATCCATAGTTGTACAGTAGGTCCCAATTTATTATTTGATAATGCATTTTTATAAGAGTTTGACAGAAATCCGTACTACCACAGAAACTGTGCTAGCTAGGACACTTGCTGCTGTTTGGTCTGTACCGTACCACCAGTGATACATTTTGTCTGCTGAGGTACAGCTTAGGCAAATTCTTGTGATGTTGCAGGTACAGGTGCTGCTTTTCCTGCTTCAGAGAGATGTTGCTGAGGAGCAGCAAGTGGTACTGAGCAGGGCAGCAGGAGTAACATCTCTATCTTTCCTTGTTTGCCTGGATGATCTGAATAAGTGGTTGAAGCTTGAGAGAGACAGACAAGTCTGTGGTAGGGAATATTGCTTGGAGGAAAAAAATTGCCCCAGTGAGGGGAATGGAGCCAAATGTTTGATGCTGATGTATGGGCTTGGCTCTCTGGAGAAAGTTGACAACTGTATGGCTGCCTTGGGCCTGTGCATTTCTGCTTAGAATGTAGGATGCTGGGAATTTGAATGGCAGAGAGCTTGTTGAAAATGGGCTCTTCCATGATTTTATTCCCTTATGAAGCAAGAACCTTACTACAAGATGATGTAATTTGAAACACGTGAATTTTCTGAACTAAAGTATTAAAGAGGAAGAACAAAATCGTGACCACTATTCAATTTAATTTCAGGCAACATAAGCTTTATAACAAGGAATTGTATGCTGATTTTATCGCTGCTCAGATTAAAACGTTGTCTTTTTTGGCTTACATCATAAGAATTTACCAGGTAGGTTGCATTTTTGTTGCTTTGTTGCAACTGATCTCTATTTACTTTATAGCAGGCAAGTGACCAGCGTGACTGCGGTGCATCAGGGGTTGGAGAGAGCATTTGTGTAGCAAATCTAAAGATAGGGGTGTACTTTGTTGTCCTTTCACAAGTATTCTCATGTAAATGCAAAGTAAAAATGTGCTGTTACCCGTGCCCCAGGCATTTATGGAATGGCTATTGTATTTTATTTTTACAAGTAGACTTCTTAAAGAGAAACAAGTGAATTTTAATTTAATGTTATTTCGCAAATGTAAAGCAAAGCTTTAAAATAGAATGTCATAATAATTGTATTCATGTTATTTTTTGCTGTAGGAATTAGTGGCTAAATATTCTCAGCAAATGGTAAAAGGAATGTTGCAGTTGCTCTCCAACTGTCCAGCTGAAACGGCACACCTCCGGAAGGAGCTTCTGATTGCTGCTAAGCACATCTTGACAACAGACTTGAGGAGCCGTATGTAGTACTTTTTTAAAAAAGTATCTATAAACTGGAAAGATTTCAACTATTTCTGTGTGTTTAAAAGGCATATTGCTTACTGTTTGTTTTGGACTATTACATAATAATTATTTTGGGGGTGGATCAGATTTTTGTTTTGCCTTTTTTCTTTTTCCTTGGAAAAAATAAAATCATCTTAATAAGATGATGTACTGAACAAGTGGCTTTTCCAGATTTCCAAATATCTATTGTTGTAAGTAATGATCGTTTGATGATAAACATTTGTGTTGGTTTGTATGGAAGTAGTTCTGTCAAAACATGATACCACGTGTTTGATTCAGCTCATAGTATTTGTCTCTAGCAGAAGAAAGCTATTTTTGGTCTGCCTGAATTAACCAGGTTTGGTGGATACATTCTACTTTGGCAGGATTGCAAAATTGGCTGTGAGTGTACATTGTAAAATACTAACTTCTGTCTTTTCATCTCTGCTGTCTGCTTCCCTTTCTTTTCCTTCTGCTAACAACCATTATGGGGCAGTGTGATGTCTTACAGGTATTGTTAGCTCGCCAAGAAAAATAGCAGGTTTCCTAGTTATGGAGTTTAGTATTGTGGTCACGTGGAAAGCTGTTTCTGGCTATTTTCCTAAAGAAATTAGCTTAATTGTTCTACATTTCTCAGCCTCTCCTTAATAACTTCTGAATTTGACCAATTTTGGCAAAATTCAACAGAGGAGTGAGGTCTTGAAGGTAAGATGTGCATCCTTTGTGAACTTTAGTGTTTGGATAGTGGAGAAGACCGGAGCTAGTGTCTCCATTGGAGGAATAAACAGCAGTGTGAGCTTAGCAATTCATTGCCCTTGGTCGCTTGGCTGGTATTTTATCATACAGGTTGCTAACGCATCCCTCCAGCGCGGCTGTTGGCAGCCTGGCAGCCCTAAAGTGTATGTAGAGGAGGAAATCCTGAGCAGTGTTAGGGAGAAGAGGGAACATGGTATTGCAGGAGTAATACGGAGTTGTGAGGAAGAGGAGTGGGATAAAAAGTATGTGGAGATCTGTAGAAGGTAAGGCTTCAGTCATTCTCCTGGTGCAGTTCAACTTATTTGGAAAAATGAGTGTTGAGGGAAGTGTTTCATGTCTGTGGGACTTGCCGTTGGTACTGTTGTTCTCAGTGAAATAATCTTTCAAACTAAGTCTTCTGTGTTGATTGAGAGTTGACGAATAATGCCAGATTGTGGTGCTTTTTGTCTGCGTGGAACTTCATTTCTGATTCCTAAAAGAGAGAGTGGAGGTGAAACTGTACTTGCTCTCTCCACTGTTATCACTGTAAAGAGTGCCTCTGTCTAAGAATGTTTTATGTCAGCAAAATGTATGCGCGTGAAGAATGCACATGGCTTAGAAGACAAGAGTTCAAATCAAATTTAGAAACTTACCTGTTTTCATCCTTATTAAGCCATGTGTTTTGAGAATTTTAACTGAGATGTCCATTTCAAAAATCTAGAGTAGTTTGTATGGTGTTTCTGGAATTGTAATGACTAAACATTATGAACATTCCTTAACTTCCACATAAAATATTCTTATGTTACGAAGTTTAACAGTGAGAGAGTTCAATCAGTGGTCTGGTGTAAACAATTTATTATTGGTTGCTTTGCTTTAATTTCTCTTACTAGTTCACATTAAGAGTGATAGCACAACACAGGAATGTTAATGTTAGAAGTGTTCAATACACAAAAACTCACTATTGTTTTTCAGTTTGCATTTCCTTTGCTTTTTTTCATTGTGTGTTTGCTAACACTACTGTATCTAAGACTAACTCCTTTTTTCGGAGTGGTTTGATCCAAGGCAGTTACTTTCCAACCATCTTTTTGACTCAGCTTTTTTCTCCACAGTATTATTTGTTGGCTGTGACTGAATTTATTCTCACGTCATGACTTATGTGGTGGTTGTCTTGTAAAATAATGGATTGTTTTTGCATCTAAAATCTTTATTCCCGTTCTTTCTTTACGTTTTCCACTGTAAGTCTTCAAGATTTCTACCCCCCTCAAAAAACAATGCCAGTGCTCTCATTTTCTCTTCCTCTGTATTTTTGCAGAATGTGATGTTCTCTTAAAGCAAAGACAGCTAGCTACCATGTTGTGACTTTCGTTTAAGTGGACCTCACTGATTCATTTGTGCGTTTCAGATTTCATTCAGAAAATGCTGGATTTTTGTCTTTAATATTGTTTGGAAATCTGTGGAGAATGAAGGTTGCTGGGTGCTCCACTTTCTCTTTATTTGACTTTTTGTTTATTAGTAAGTTTTGGCTTGTTGCAGTATTTAGAGGTGGGAGCAGTTAATCCTTACTGCTATTTGTGTCATCTGACTTTAGGGTGGAGTGACCTAATGAATTCCATAAACTTGTTGATTTCTATATTTAAAAAGAAAAGGCTGCTTTGGTCTTGCTTTGTCACTTGATTTTGTTACTGAAATCTTCCTTTTGTTCCCTGGACCCCAGGTTGTGTGTATTCCTTGTTATATTTTGGGATAGAGCTTGTATGATAAGATGCCAGGCAAAATAGAATTGTGTTGTACTGTGCTACCCAAACTCGTCCTTCCCAGTAGCTCATTAGTTACATTTATAAAGTTCTGCAAAGTTAAAAATAACATAAGCATTTTTTCTCTTTTCAGCTGTGACTATTTTTGTTGTATCAGTGCTGTATTTTTGACTGTGTACCGTAATGTTACTCAAGGGGCAAGTGTTAGTGGAGTTCATAATCATAAGAGGTTAAATGAACTTTTCCTTGTAAATGACACTGCCTTGTATAAGCTTCAGGAAAGAATTTCATAATAAAATCACTTTCTGACTTTGGTTTAAATACCAAAGTTAAATGGTTTAATGCTTAACTGCTGTATTCTGATTATTTCCTTTGCCAATCATTATGTATAGCTTTTTCTTTTTTTCTCTCCCCCCCCCCTTTTTTTTTAAAAAAAAAACTTACAGAATTTATTCCATGTATGGACAAGCTATTTGATGAATCTATACTAATTGGCTCTGGATACACTGCCCGAGAGACACTGAGGTATGACAAAGTTTGGAATAGCTATATGAGTGCCTGCCAGGGCTGGTTTCTTTCAAGATTTATTAATGCTTACAACAATGTCTGTATAGGGTCGTAAATCTTTGCTTTAAATAACTAATTTTATTAGATTCTGATAATGAAAGGGCTTCTGCTGCTGTAAAGAGTGGTGGTTGTTTAACACATTGATGGCACAGCATGGTAGTGTGAGTGTAGGGCAAAATGACCTAAATGGGTGACGAAAAGTTGTTTCACTTTTTGAATTGCAGAGCACAACCAAAACAGTGGTCACAGCGAAATTGGCTCAATACTTTCCCAATATTTCACAAAACAGCCTAAATCTTGTGTCCAGTGTAAAATCTGAATGAGACTTAAACTGTTTTGTCAATAAGTACCATAACACTTGCTCATTCACAGCTTAAAAAAAAAATGAATGAGGAGAATTCTTTCTGTGGCTTCAATAGTCTACGAGTTTTTAGGTGCTTTTGCTGACCAAATTAAAATATGTGAACTAGGAGAATTATTTCCTCTTGTCGAAATATGAAGTATACCTTACTGACAACTTGTATTAGATTTAGAAGTACTCACTCTACTAGATGCTTAAACCTGGTATTTGAAAATAAATGACTTATAAAATGTATCAGTTTTCATAACTACTTTTGAAATCATGAATCATCAATGATTACTTGTGAAAGAGCTTACCAACACTGCTTAAAATGTGGCTTAAAATATGCTAATTTGCTCTTAACCGTATGTAGATGAATGTGTGTGCTGGGGATGTTCAGCAGTGGGTGAGAAAAGATCAGAGAGGTAATATTAGTGTTAATGAGACAGATTAATGCATCTTTGGTGAGACTATACAGGTTATAATTCTCTTGTGTAATGGAAAAAGCCTTGTGAACTTTGGATTTGCATATAAAAAAAGAAAATTTTAATTTAGAATCTTGGAAATGGCTCTCGGCAGTAGTTATTGGTTAAGTCCAATTAACAACAATTATAATTGTCCTCAATGTATTTTCTTCATTTCTTGTTTTTACTGATAGACCACTTGCATATAGTACATTGGCAGACCTGGTACATCATGTCCGTCAGCATTTACCACTCAATGATCTCTCCCTTGCTGTCCAGTTATTTGCCAAGAACATTGATGATGAGTCATTGCCTAGCAGTATCCAGACAATGTCTTGCAAGCTTCTACTAAATTTGGTAGACTGTATCCGGTCTAAAAGTGAACAGGAGAATGGAAATGGTAGAGATATTCTTATGAGAATGCTGGAGGTATTGATTTGTTTAAAACATTTGATAATAAGTTGAATATCCTATTTTATATTATGTTGCTGATCACATCTTGCTTTCTCCTTTCTTCGGAAATGAGAATATGTAGAAACAATCTGCATGCTGTATTTCATTTTAATACTTCAGAGAAGGGCTTTTTAAAACGCCATGTAGCTGGGATAATATCTCAAGTATAGTGGAGATTCTTTGTCAACTCAGCTTATTCATTCAGTGACTTGTTTCAAAGCAGGAAGCTGAGCGTCTGTGATGCTGGTGGTAGCTTAACAGTTGCAGTTACTTTTAAAATTTTTTTTATTCAGTTTTGGTTGTAATCTCCTTTTTTCCCCCACTTAAAGGTATGTAAGGATGGCATCTTTTTTAATGCCTTCTAGTTATGCTTGTGTGGGTTTTCTTGTTTGTTTGTTTTTTAAATCTTGATAGCGGATTATCTTGCAGGTCCTTGGCATAGCCCAATACAATCTGTAAAATGTGAACTATAAATACCTACCCTTTCAAGACCTGCAGATTTTTTTTAAGGATCTTCTTTATATGGAGGATTTTTTGGGGGCATTTTTTTTTGTTTTGTTACTTTTAAAAATCAGGGATGCGCCCTAAAAGCTGTCATCCATGGTGTAGTACAAGTGAAACACTACCTGCGTGTTGTAGCCAAGTTGTTAATGGATAAAGATTGCCTAGTGTTTCTCCTGCCACAACATGAAGATGCACTCAGTTGTGGAGTAAAACACTTCTAGGGTAAATACTGGTTTAATAGTCTTATTTTGGGGTGTGAGAGCATATCTTGAAATCTAAATCAAACTTGTGTTGACACTTTAAGATAACTCAGGAAGCCGTATGGTTGCTTATTTTGGAAAGGGAGATCTAGGAATTCTGAATGTAGTGCATCCCCTCCATCTTTGACTCTTCTCTGTTGTGGACAGACTGTCATGGTTCTGAATGCACCAGGGAAGAGATCTAGTCATTGTAGTCATCTCCAGATTAGTTGGTATTACACCTGAACTTTTTTTTTTCCCTTAAGGTATCAGTAGTTTAGGGAATGGCTTCATCCTAAATGTAAAATACAAGCGACAGTACAAGTGAAAAATCTTGATGTTATGCATTGTAACGGGTCCTTTATTCCCGATTTCTCAAACTGAAGTAGCTTTGTAGTACCTTTTGTCTTCCAAATAAACTACTTTTTTTTCTACTTTAAAAAAAATCTGTAATGTGACACAATTGGTTGGTTATTTGTTTATCAGATTAAAATTTGTAGTAATATGTGAATTCAGAGAAGATGCTTCTAGGAAAGAAGATAGTGTACAGAGCTGTAGTAGTAGTGGGGAAATATCTGAGCAACCCGAGTAGATACAGACTTTAAAATCTGGGAGGTGCAGAAAATTTTAAACTGAAACCTTGTGCAACATACCGCTTATTTAGTGTCAGCCAAGAGGCAGAAATGTTGGGGACCACTGTTCTGCAGGATTGATTATTGCATTCTAAATCTGATATGCTGCATAAAACTTAAATGTATAATGTATATATCTTTTAATACGTCTGACATAAATTACATATACATCTGAAAAATTCTAGCTTTTTATACTTAGTACTAAACATTTATAGAGTGAAATATTAAGTCATATTTAAAAATGAAATAGCTTTTAATTTTAAGTAGAATTGTAGAGAGATAATTTTTTAGTTGGTGGCTTTACTAGTTTTCAGGAAATATTTTTACTTCTGGAACTTCTTAAAAGTAAGCAAACTACTATATTGACACACTTAGTGTTTGCTGTCGTTTTAATGACTTCAGAAATACTTATTTCTAAATTTTATTGATCTAAGTATGCTGACTTGAAGGGTTATTATTACATTTAGAATGATTTTTGAAGAAGAAACTTACTTTCTTTTTTCTTCCCCCCCTCTCCCCTGTTCTTCCATTTGCCTTTCCTCTTTGTGCTTTAGGTTTTTGTTCTGAAATTTCACACGATAGCACGATACCAGCTTTCTGTAATTTTTAAAAAATGCAAGCCACAGTCTGAACTTGGGGCTGCTGAAGCCGCATTACCTGGAGTACCGACAGCAGCAAATGCAGCTCCTGTTCCTGTTCCATCTCCCGCCCCAGCCGCTCCAGTGGCCCCTGCACCAGTACCTGTATTTGAAAAACAAGGGGAGAAAGAAAAAGAAGATAAACAGACATTTCAGGTCACAGATTGCCGAAGCTTAGTAAAAACTTTGGTTTGTGGTGTCAAGACAATCACGTGGGGCATAACATCATGCAAAGCTCCTGGTGGTAAAACTGCACAATATTTAATTACATTTATCTTTTGTAATTCTAAAATTAAAACTTTCTAGCATGAAAGGAAATAGTGTTTTTAATGGTTAACTACAGTCTTATTCTTTATCTTCTTTCAGAAGCACAATTTATTCCCAATAAGCAGTTGCAACCTAAGGAGACTCAAATCTATATAAAATTGGTAAAATACGCAATGCAAGCTTTAGATATTTATCAGGTATGTAACCTGACTGCATAGCGCTTTGATTTATACAGTTACCGTATGTTAGATCTTTTCATAAGGATTGATTTGTCAGCTAACAAATTTCACATGTATTGTATTTTATGAATTTCAAAGTACTTAACCATTTGCAAGGAACAAATTATTTTCTTAACAGCTGTTGTTGTCTGTGTTTGTCCAGGCAGCTCAGACTAAAAATACTTCTTTCATGTAGTGGATTAGATCTCTTCTTCAAAGAGATAGTTTAGCTATCAGTGGAAGCATTCACATGGCTATGTTTATTTTCTGTAGTTACACAAAGTACTGGTGAAATGTAAATGTACCTGATTCTCCTCCTGGTTTCTTTTTCCACTCCTGACTTAATGGTTTTAAAATCTGTTCTGAAAACACTCTATTTGAATGTTTTTATTCTCACTGTTGGCTCTTGTGTCCAACTTATAACTGCATGGGTCTTGCATGTGAAACCTGTAAAATCTCACATTCTTTGAAAAGGTACTTTAAGAATAGTGGGGAAAAGTTACTGAAGTTCTGTAACCAATATGTGTGTTTCGAAATTGTCTTAGGTCCAAATAGCAGGAAATGGACAGACATATGTTCGAGTAGCAAACTGTCAGACAGTCAGAATGAAAGAGGAAAAGGAAGTTCTGGAGCATTTTGCTGGTGTATTCACAATGATGAACCCTTTAACTTTTAAAGAAATCTTTCAAACTACTGTTCCTTATATGGTGGAGAGAATCTCAAAAAACTATGCTCTTCAGGTATTACGTTTTTGTTTACTTTTTTCATTTGATGATAAACAGCCTGTGGAAAAAAGGCTTATGCCTTGAACTACATAAGGCTGTAGTGAAATTATAAGTAGTAACATTGAAATTAGCGTGGAAGATTTGAAGCAGTCTGGAAAAAAAAAACAACCAAAAACAAACCAAAACAAACCCCCCCCCCACAAAAAAACCCAAAAAACCCCAAAACTCCTAAATAGACCAAAAAACCCCAAAACAAAACCAAAAACTTTGTAAAGATGGATTTTCAAAAACTTTCCAGACTAAGTGATGCAATACGAACACAAGCAGTCCAGTTCAGCAGATATGAATGGACTTTATTCTTGAAAAGTATTGAACATTGTGGAGTTCTTGTTTTGTTCAGGTTGTATTAATTTTCTGACCTACTGTTTTACAGAACACAAGTCCTGTAATATACATTTAAAATTAAACTCAAATACTTAAGTTGTATGCATGGTTGTTCTCCACTGAGAGTAACCTGAATCACTTAGGTAATAGTGGAGATAGAGGAAGAAATTTGTCTTAGGTTTTTAGTTGGGTAGTGCATTTTTCCCTCTGTTCTATTTTTATTGCAGCAACAATAACTCCTTGTGGTTTCCTTTTATAGATTGTTGCCAATTCCTTCTTGGCAAACCCTACTACCTCTGCCCTCTTTGCAACGATTTTGGTAGAGTATCTTCTGGATCGGCTGCCAGAAATGGGCTCTAATGTGGAACTCTCCAATCTGTATCTCAAGCTGTTCAAGTTAGTCTTTGGCTCAGTTTCACTATTTGCAGCTGAAAATGAACAAATGCTGAAGGTAAAGGTTATTTGTGTTAAAAGTGGAAAAAATCTGTTTTGACTCTTCAGCACATTCTTAATCTGTCTAAAGAAACTTAAGAGTTTTACTGTCTCTAATGTTTGATAGTCTTGTCAAGTTTGAACCACTACTAATGATATGTCTCCATCTTTTCCAAACGGCAGGTACATGGCCTTATTTATAAGAGATGGTTTCTGTGAATGTTTGCTTCATATTTGAAACCATAAAGTGATGTGCTAATTCTGGGTATGAGTGGGGTTGCCACAAACCAGTGTAACTGCATGGTCAGGATATGCGTATCTTCTTGCAGGATTTTTCCCCCCTTGTTCCCATATTAACTGAAGACTTTTGCTTAGACTAGGATCACGTTCTTGTGTGTTGGTGAATCTTGTTCAGTCATGTTGTATTCATGACATGTACCTCATGAGTTAGATATTTCTGTGCTCTTGAAAACGCTGGATTAAGGAATGACTTTTTTTTTATTGACAACATACTGTCTGTATATTCTAAGGATCTGTTTATGGTGGTGAGATCATCTCCTTATTCAGTGAGTTTAGAATACCGAGCTTGAAGCGAGAGTGTACTTTCTCATAAAAGTAACAGCTGCCTATATCCAGAAAAACTGTTAAGATATTAGTTGAATGCTGCACCTTCTCACATAACTTCTCTCCATTTCTCTTCCTTCTACATTAGAATAAACAGTATTTCTGATACAGGTAACTGAGTGATAATGGTTTCTGTGCTTAATGATTTGTTACAGCAGGATTAGTTCAGTATGTGTTTCCTGGATAGAACAGAGCAGGGACTACTAATTTTCCAGATTCTTTGAAAGATAAAAGCAATATGAAATAATATTTATAAGTAATATGAAGCAATACTCATATAATCTTGCTTAAATTCTTCTCGTTTGTCATCAGAATCAAGGTCATTGGGATTTTATAAGCTGGAGATCCAATTTAAAGAGTCTGATTTACTTCCTTCACAGTTTCATGCTTCTGTTACATTTTTTGTTTCAGTAGGATTGATGATACGGGCCTTGGGTAGACAATTTAGTTGAATGATGAAGGCTATTTGCTGCATTTGCATAGCAATGTAGAAAGCTTTTAGACGTTAATAAAATCCATAATTTTGTCACTGTTTGTACGTGATCTGTGAGAATCCTTGTATTTATCAATTGTTTTTAATGATTCCTGCAAACTGTTAATGTCCTCTGCTCTAGAAAGGCCACCAGTTCCATAACCATTTTTTTTTTTACTGGTAAAAGTTTGCTTTCAAAATGAAGTTTTAGCATTCCCCAAAATTAAGAATTAGTGATGCAGTTAGATCTGGAGCAGATTAATATTGTGAAATGTCTGCTCCTGTCATTCCGACACTTCTGATTTCTGCTACGCATCCCCAGGTTCCTTGGAGCAAATATTTTCCGTTATGTCAGATTTGCAGAAGGTTTTCTGTTTTAATACAGTTACTGCTTGGAGTAGCAAGCAGACTTAATCATTTGGCTAACATGAAAGTGGGGTTTAATTAATTAAGGAGTACTCTGGGTTCATGATACTGTTCAAATACAGATTTACTTTTTAACAATTCTTCAACAGTGATGTAAAATTAGCATGGTATCAGAGTACTTGGAACAGCTGAAGACTTTTGATCTGAAAAAACTTGTCTCATGCTGAACTCTTGTACGTAGATAAAATTGATATTTTATTAATCTTCAAGCTTTATTTTTTTTATAGCCACATTTGCACAAGATTGTGAACAGCTCTATGGAACTTGCACAGACTGCCAAAGAGCCCTATAACTATTTCCTGCTGCTCAGAGCACTGTTCAGATCTATTGGAGGAGGCAGTCATGATCTGTTATATCAAGAATTCTTGCCGCTGTTACCAAACTTACTGCAAGGTAGAACAATACCTTCTTTCCCCACCCCGGTTTCTGATCTTTTTGTGTCAATAGTAGTAGTAAAGTTATGTTATGTAATTAAAAAAAACAAAACTAAAGCCCTAATCCGGATAAGTAGCTTCTGATTTTGAGCTTAGCAGTTGATTAAATATCTTGAATGTGGCTTATTTTCATTTACTGTCAGCTGCTTCAGGCTCCATAGTTTCGGCTGCTTCACAATTTCTGCTGCCTGTTTTTCTGCTTTCCATTGTGGGGCTGTGGGGTGGTTTTTTTTTTTTTTGATGGTTTCTTCAATTTTTTTTTTTTTTCTATGGAGGACTTTGTTAGCATAAAGCATTGAGGGATGAGAGTAGTAGAAGAAGCAATGTTGCCAGGCCATCACCAGTTTTGTGGGAAAAAAATTACAGAGAAGCTCTTGTTCTGCACTTGAGGGCATGTGTGTGCAACTGCAAGTGCATGATAAATGTAAATGCAAGTAGTGTCAGTTTGCAAGAAGCAATGGAAATAACAATCAGTTTGATTAACTGAGCATTTGTACTTGCAAGGACTGTGTTGCAGAGAAACAGGATGAGCGAAGAAATGTGGAGAGCTACTTAAACCTAAGGACTAGCTGATCGGAACAATTGCAGGAACGTGAAATCCTGTGGTTCCCATCTACAACTGTAGGGGCAATTTTCATTCTAGTTAGCAAATACATATGTTATCTATAAATCACTGTGTAAAATCCATGTCAATATAGAAATACTAGCTAGGTTTATGGAATATATGAAATCTTGATGGTGAGAAAAAGATGTTGGGGAATGTGTTTGTATGGACAGTGAATGTACTTGAATTCAATTAATGTTTCTTTTCAGGAGTCCAGATATTTTTAAAACAATTTTTTCTGTGTCTAGGATGTTTTTTTATTGATACAAGGCTGATGTTTGAGTCAAATTATCTTTTTCTGTTTTTTGTCTGCTGTATTCAAATGCTACTTTTTTCAGTCTAATACTGAATTTTAGAATATGCATAGATATTCTTTTTTTGTATATGCATGTAGCTACAAAAGCATTCACAGCATGAAATCCTTAGGTGTAAGTTATTATTATGAATGGTATTATATTTTGTAAATACGTTATTTACAGAGATATAAACTTTACAGAACTTAAAAATGTCAGGTTATTCAGAATGTGGGAAATAGCAATTTTTAACAATAAACCGTGGACTGTCTTTTTCCGGTGAGCGTATAACTTTTTAATGATTTTTAGGGCTTAATATGTTACAAAGTGGCCTTCATAAACAACACATGAAAGACTTGTTTGTAGAGCTCTGCCTCACTGTGCCCGTTCGTTTGAGCTCATTGCTGCCTTACCTGCCAATGTTGATGGACCCCTTAGTGTCGGCTCTCAATGGATCTCAGACCCTGGTTAGCCAAGGCTTAAGAACGCTTGAATTGTGTGTGGATAACTTGCAGCCTGACTTTCTTTATGATCACATTCAGCCAGTTCGAGCTGAGCTAATGCAGGTAAATATGTTGTTTTGTGTTACACCACAAGAGGTCATTGATTCACTAAATATTATTAGAAGTTTGTGTGAGAAAATTCTGTAATGAGAACCGTACCAGTCTGATTTGTCTGTAAAAGGCCATTTGGTGGTGTGCTGTTAAACTGAAAACTCTGGAAAAATTTAAAAGTGAATTAATAATTTTTTCTATACACACTGTTAAGGGATTAAAGATAAGACTGGAGACTCAATAGCAAGAATATTACTATGTTTAAGATGAGTTGGTACAGAAAATGATTAAAATTTGTAATTTTTAAAAAAACAAACAAGAAAAGCTAATTACCTCCAACATAGGATTCACAGCTTTGAAGTCTCATATATACAATGAAGATGATGTGGCTGAAATTTGTTTTAACAGTGTTTTAAATGTGGCTGTGTCCCCTAATACAGTGCTTGCATATACTTCGTCCTTTAAACATAATGTTTACTTTATCTGCTTTTTATGTTTCAAAACCAGCTCTTGAAGGTTAATTCATTTCAGCCTTAACTGGCCTGTTTTTTGTTTTTTTTTTTTTTTTTAATTGGTAATGTTGTTTATCTAATATTCGTCATAAACATGATATTACATGTCAGTGTGGCAAAGATTTTGTAGCTGATCACACTAATCTAATCTAAAACTGCATTTAGGACAACCTTGTTACAAAGCACTTGAACTGTTGCAAACTGAGACTGCTTTTATTGAATCTAGAAAAGTATTTTCTGGAAGTTATGCAGGATCGATTACCCAGATACAAGAATAAGTGTTTCACTTGATGTTTTTTTACGTTACAACTTGAAAAATTTTGAAGCGAAACTCATCTGACCATGTAACACTTAAAATACTTACAGGCTTTGTGGCGTACGCTGCGCAATCCTGCAGACAGCATTTCCCATGTGGCTTATCGTGTACTTGGTAAATTTGGTGGAAGTAACAGGAAGATGTTAAAGGAGTCCCAGAAACTGCAATATGTAGTCACTGAAATCCAAGGCCCCAGTATTACGATAGAATTTTCAGACTGTAAAGCATCAATTCAGCTCCCAATGGAAAAGGTAAGAGCTTAAGTTATTTTCCATGCGGAGAAACCATCTTACTCAGTTTTCCTTTATTACAGATTTTTCGGAAGTATATTTGCTTGTAAAACCTTGATAAAATGTGAGGTATGTCTGCCAGTTCGAGATAGGAGTTAATGATCTAACATTATAGAGTTTACATGATTAAAAGTAGGCTTTAGGATCTCATGCGTACTTGATTTTTTTTTTCATATCACGCTAGTTAGGCAACGAGTTCTCTAATTTTTGTTGTAATGAAGAAGCAGAATCTAAACCCACTTATGGAGTGGTGTGTTTGTTTGTTTTTTATTTTTTGAAATAATTTTTAAGTTGCCATACTTGACAGGTAAAGTACAAAAAGTTGATTCAGGAATCACTGCAAAGAGTTTTTTTACTATGTAGTGATCAGTTGAGAGTCTCCATATAAGGCAGGTTGACCTACACTAATTTCTTGCTTCGTTTTGACATGCACTATTAGGAGAAGCTAGCCAACCTGTTCTTTCTTTATTTTCCCTTTAAACTGTTTTATTTGTCACCCATAAATTAATAGACTTAAATTTGTTGTGGTTTAGCCCGGCAGCCAGCAACTTGGCACCAGACAACTGCTCGCTCACCCCTCCTCTTCCCCTGCACCGGGATGGGGAGGAGAAATGCACAAATGGTAAAACTCATGGGTTGAGATAAAGACAGTTCGGTAAGACAACAAAGGAAATATGAATACTAACAATAACAATACTGAGTATGCGAAACAAACTATATACAATTCAATTTTCTCACCACTCAGTGACCGATTCACAGCCAGTCCCCAGGCAGTGACTGTGGAACCTGGAACTCATGAATTTTTGTGAATTTTGCAAACCTCCTGGAAAAGTTAGAACTCCTGGACAAGAGAGAATTTGAACTCTGAGGGGGGGGAAAAAAAAAACCATGCCCCCCCGGCCAACTCCCTTTTATATACTCATACTGGTATGGAATATTTCCATGGGCCAGCTTGGGCTAGCTGCGTGGCTGTGCTCCGTCCTGGCTCCTGCACACCTGCTCATTAGTTGAATATGGGACTAGAGAAAGTCCTTGGTTTCTTAGCAACAACTAAAAACATCAATGTTACCAATATTCTTCTTGTACTAAATTCAAAACACAGCAGGTACTGGGAGGAAAGTTAAGTCTGTCCCAGACAAAACCAGGACAGCGTGCTGTTCTCCTTTTGCAAAGTGATAGGATAGGGAGCTAATCCGGCACAAGTAAATACTGTCTGTGCATTTTTTTTCCTCCTTCCTGACTTTTGGTGTACTTAGATTAGGAGTGGGAATCTACTCTAAAACTTCCCTATTTTCTTTCTGAAGTGTACCAAAAACTTCTTGTAGAAATGCTTCAGTGATCATTATTCTAATGACTCCAATGATTTGGTTTTGTTTGTTGTCTGTAGGTTGGGTGCAGTACTTCTTATAGCTGCAAAACCACTTTGTACTTGTACTGACTTTAATCTGACAGTCTCCATGTATGACAAATGCTTAGTGCTCACTGATTGCAGCATTCTCACTGTGTCTGTGTCTTGGGATCTGGGAGTGAAGCTAGATTCTGAGTTAATTTGGCCTGTAGAGTTTTAATACTTACCTTTTCAATTACACTTTTGTAAGTAGGTATGATCTGAATGTAATAAACAATTTTCTTTATGGGCAGCTGGCTCTCTAAAGCCAGTTGGCTGTATGGAGCCAAAAATAGCTTGGAAAAATGATTCATAAAATGCAGATAGCTTTATTGATTTCTCCTCTGTATTGAAACTGACGAGTTGAATACATATAAACACTGTAATTGCTGACATTCCTATCCTGCTAGGTTTAATTCATACCAAGTTTTCCAAAGTATTTATGCATCTTATGTTGGTGAATGATATGGAATGATCTTCAGCTTCTTGGTGTTGACCAAGAAACAGTGTTATCTGCTGAATACTTTGTATCTATAAAAAGGAAATGTCAAATTAAAAGAAAAAAGTGGAATAAATTGAAAATGAGAAGTCCATGGTTTTTTCAGTGCTTTGGTAGTCTTCTGTGGTCTGTGTAAAATTCATTGTTCTTTTCATTGAGATGCTGATAAGGTTATTCAAACAGTGATGGGGTGACAGCTAGTGAAGTCAGTAAGTGGAAAGATGTTTTTTCTTTCAAAGAAGGAGTATACCTACTTCTTTGTAGCAGAGCCTTTTTCTGCATAATCCTGTTTAAGCATGGATGGTTAGATTTTATTTACAATTGATCAGGTATTGAAAATCCTTATTTTGTGCACTTCAAAACAATTTTTACATGCTTTTTACTTAATGTCTGTCTCATTTATTTAGAATTTCTTCCTTTGTTTTTTTTTGGGAAGGATAGAAAGTATCTAGCTGTGTTTATATAGATGCAAAATAGAAATTTTCCAGAAAGCTGTACCCCTCTTTTTATCGCTTTCATGTTTTAAAAGATTATTTGATTTATTCTCAAATATAATAAATATATCTTCTTGCAAATGAAAAGAGAAGTAGTATTTCAATTAAGTAAATGGTATTTAGAAGTTGCTTACAGGGACATTTCATCATGTATGATGTAGCTCTTGATTTGCATGGAAAATATGACAAAGTAGTTTTTAAGGTAGACCATTTTTTTGGTACCATTTATATATGGGGATAAACGCATTGTATACTTACAGTATGTAGGGGTTAGGAACAGCAATTGTTGCTGGAGGGAATGTGAGGAAAATTTTCTGGAGGAGGGAGAAAGAGAATGAAGGTATACTTTACTCGTGACTTCGAATGCTTTCTGACCATGGAAATACATGTATCTGCCGTGAAATGCTGCATTTCTAAAAGCACAGGAAATTCCATAAGTCTGCTCTCTCTGACATTCTCTGCATTTCTGAACTTAGGCAGTCCAAATTGTACATACTTTTAAAGTTACTTTTAATATGTATTAAATATACTGTTGCCTTGATTAATCACCTTATACTAAGAATGAGAAGTGTTTGATTACTGTCTGTCTTTTTTCATTATAGGCAATTGAGACTGCTCTAGACTGTTTGAAGAGTGCTAACACAGAGCCGTATTATCGGAGGCAAGCGTGGGAAGTAATCAAGTGTTTTTTAGTAGCTATGATGAGCCTGGATGATAATAAACATGCATTATACCAACTTCTTGCACATCCCAAGTATGACAATTCTTTAAACGTAAATTATGTCAAAATTTATAGTGTCTTTAGAACAACGTAATTTAGAGACAATGGTTAGTCTAGGCAGTGGGTTTATCCTGTTTCCTTTTAAATCACTGCAGGACTTTCTAGTAAGAAGAATTTTGTCAGCGTGTTATTTAATGCCAGTGACGAGTGTTAATGTTCAGTACTTTAGTTTTCTTCCCCTAATGGCAGTCCAGTGTATCACCTATTACATATGATCAGACTTTTTTTTAAAATTAATTTTAGTTTAGTATATTTAAACAGTTGGAATACTCTGGTTCTTAATTGTGTTTTAAAGATTAATGTGATGTTTTGTTTTTACTAAAGTGAAAGAGATATAAAATTCAGTTTCATTTAGTGAATAAACTATAGCATAGTTATGCACATAACGTATGTTTCTCTTGGTGTGGGGGCTTTTTATTGATTTTTTTTTTTTACACCTTTTACAATTTTAGTCATTGATACTTAATGAGTTTATTGCTTTTAGACAACTTTGACATCTTTGCCCACGAAGTGTGTGCTGACTTTGACTCTTAGTGTAAAGTAATGTAAAGAGTATAGTAGCTTTTGTAATTTGGACTTGTTAGACTTGACGTAAATATAGCTTTTCAATGAATAGGTTTTGTTGGGCAGTGATTTGATAAATAATATTTCAGTCTTTCGAGATTAAAATCAAATGTCATTTTAAAAAAGGGAAAAATGTCAAAATATTGAAAATGACATTCTGTAATTGAGTTGCAGTGTGATGCCTGTGTACCTATTATTTGTAATATGCGTGGCTTCTTCTGAAGCATTGGCTTTAAATGTTCCTGATGAAATTGAGCTATCCATCATGTTTGAGACCAGTGGTTGACAAAATTAATACGGACTGAGTGAACTGGTCTAGCTCTATCAAAATGAGGGGAAAATGAGAGGTGGAGAAAGAGTTAGATATCGAGAGCAAACTTTAAATCAAGTACTTGACAAAGCTCGTGATTGAGCTGCCAGTACTGCAGTTTGGGATTATAAGGAACTTAATTTTGTCATTCAGCTTTACAGAGAAGTCCATACCCAGTGTGATTATTTCACATCGATACAAAGCTCAGGATACTCCAGCTCGTAAAACATTTGAACAGGCATTGACGGGGGCATTCATGTCAGCAGTCATCAAAGATCTGAGGCCTAGTGCTCTGCCTTTTGTAGCCAGCTTAATCCGCCATTACACAATGGTGGCAGTTGCTCAGCAATGCGGTAAGTAAAGTGTAATAGAGATTGTGTGGACTGTCATGAGAGGGGTGGAGGAGTTTATACTTTTCTGATAATAATTTCTTTTAAGAAAGTCATGATGTTGCAGTTGCTTCTGGGTAGATATGTTGGTTTTTGTTTGATGGCTGAATTACGTTTTAATTCTTTTGAGCAGTGAAAAATTAATAAGGTTTAAAAAACAATCAATCACCTAACAATACATTTAAAATGCTGCAGCCAATGAAATAATTACAGCTTGGAACAGTTTATATTTCCAGAGCATTTGTGTAACTTGATGTACACGGTTATTTTTGCGGATGGTCTGTAGTTGGATTGCTTCCACTTCTGGTTTTGAAGGACCATCATAGGAACAAAGTAAATGGTAGAGCCCTGCAGTATCTTGTATCTGTGAAGAAAACTTTTGTTTGGAGTTGGGCTGTATGACAAGTAATTTGGGAAAAGACATATTATAAGCATATCACTCTTCATTGTGACACCAACGTAGCTTGAATTTTTATGATTCTTCATTTTACTTAAATCTTCTTGCAATGCCTAATCTAGTGCATAAAAGAAAATATCCAAGCAGATGTAATCTTTTTCCTTCTAAGAATGAAGAGTGCCTTACAGTCTATTTATATGCAGGTAGACACAGTGCTTACTGGTTTTGCCATCAGCTAGTCAGAGGAGTAGTAAAATCTAATTGAAAGACTATTCGTATTGAAATATCCATTGTTTTGTCTTTTTTTCTCTCCTCTCTTTTCTTCCCCAATAAAATTATAGGTCCTTTTTTGCTGCAGTGCTATCAGGTTGGAAGCCAGCCTAGCACAGCCATGTTTCATAGTGAAGAAAATGGGTCAAAAGGCATGGATCCCTTGGTGCTTATTGATGCCATAGCAATCTGCATGGCATACGAGGAGAAGGAGCTCTGCAAAATAGGAGAGGTTGCTCTAGCAGTGATATTTGATGTTGCCAGCATTATTTTGGGTTCAAAGGAAAGGGTAATGCATATATATATATTTTTTTTTTATTAAAGTATTTAAGTTATCTTGTTTCAGCTAATGCAATTTTGCTTCTAAAACTTTGGAGGCTACCAGTGAGCTGAAAAAGCAAACTGATACATTTCTTTGTTTCCAGGCTTGTCAGCTTCCCTTGTTTTCGTACATTGTGGAACGTTTATGTGCTTGCTGTTATGAACAAGCTTGGTATGCTAAACTAGGAGGTGTTGTGTCAATTAAATTTCTTATGGAACGACTGCCACTAATTTGGGTCCTCCAGAACCAGCAGACTTTCCTGAAGGCACTTCTCTTTGTTATGATGGATCTAACTGGAGAGGTATTTATTGAATGAATGATACCAAGTAGTAAACTTTTTTGTTGTTAAATTCGCACAGGTTGAACTCTTGCTAATCTTGATTTTACTTAACTTCAGAATGTATTGTATCTGCGATAGTTACAACTGAATTTTAGTCAAACGAAAACCTGAAGTTAAGAACAAGGTCTGTTTTTGTTTTTTTTTTTTCCATGTAACTTTGCCAAAGCTGTTGGAATTACACTTGCCTCTTTCAGAGTAGGAATGTACAGGGCGCATTCAGATCAGTGAAAGAACACCAAGTTCACTGTCACTTGCATGAAAACCACTTTTTTTCTGCTTTGTGTGTTTAGTTTGAAAGGTGTTCATCTTATCAAAAAAAATGTATGTAGTTACACATATCTAAAGTATCAGCTGCTTGACCTCTTCTCAGTTGTGAATCATAGGATGACAACATTGCTAAGGGTTCCAGTGCTTGAGCTTGTTGATAAAATTGTGTTGCATTGCAGGTCACAGTTTTGTAATGATTGGTGGGAAGACTAGGTGAATTTGTGTTCTGTTTAAGCTTTATAAGCTTTATTTTTTTAGCTGTTTGCAGAGGATTCACTAAAATCAAATGCTAAATTAATTGATGAGTAGTGTGTAGATTTGTGATCTTTGTTCTGTACTTATTTCATAAAAATAATCTATGATACCTCAGGTTTCTAATGGAGCAGTTGCTATGGCAAAGACCACATTAGAACAGCTTTTGATTAGATGTGCAACTCCTCTGAAAGATGAAGAAAAAACAGAAGAAATCCTAGCAGCACAGGAGAAGTCTTTCCATCATGTAACACATGACCTTGTTCGAGAAGTAACCTCTCCAAACTCTACTGTGAGAAAACAGGCCATGCATTCGTTACAGGTACTTGCACAGGTCACTGGAAAAAGTGTCACGGTGATTATGGAGCCACATAAAGAGGTAAGCAGAAGTACTTACTGAAAGTGAGTTTAAAGTTGTTTACCAGTTTGGATTTGTGAAATGCTTTTCTGAGTACATTTTCCCACGAGTGAATTAAGTTCTTAGTGCTTTGATAGCATATGTTTGTCATTTGCTAGGTTTCATTGTTCTAAAACACTGTGGCTGGAGTACTGTAGAGATTCATGCAAGCTGTGCCTGAGTACTTAGCCAGTGTTTATGGAGTCTTCAGGTTGATTTGCTTCCCGAAATTAGGGACCGCTCATCTAACCACCAATCAGGTGTAGGCTAAGCCAGGCGGATACTGTTTTATGAAGCTCAGTTTTGTGCTATTCTCTAAACAGGGGGTGTATTGCTATGCTTTTCCCTCTCCAGAAAGAGACTGTAAAGATCAAACATGGTTGAAGTAACTTTTTGCTAGATAGCCCTTAAAGCTAATGGCATTCTTTCTCTTGAAAACAAGTAAATGTACGCAAGCCCTAAGGGCCACCACAACATACGAAATTGCAGTGGTTGGGAACATACAGAGACACGCTCTAATTGATATCTTATTTTGCTAAAGGTGTTTATGGAGGAGAGTGGGAAGTTTGTGTGATGGAAAAAACTTAAATGACTGTTTTTGTTTTTCTGATGTTTTGGGAGCTTAAAGTATTCTTTTTTCTGGACTTGAATGTTTGAAATGCTTATATCTTTGAATTTCTTTGTTATTCATAACATGTGAAGTTGCTAAATATCATAGACCTCTTCACAGAGAATATGTAATAATTAGAGATACTGAGTTGTTTCACTAACTGACTATGGATTAAATTAGTTCAGAGAAATATTTTTCCTGCTTAGTGATTTCTAAAGAGGTGCATTTGGACCCACAGTAGCAAATGGATAGAAACATGCAGCCGTGACTATGATGTCTTTGTAGGGGCTGGGTCTGTGGGGTCATTTGAATAGGCTGCTAATTCAGTAATCTAAATTACTTTGTGTAGGTTCTCCAAGACATGGTTCCTCCTAAAAAGCATTTACTTAGGCATCAACCTGCAAATGCCCAGATTGGCCTGATGGAGGGAAACACATTTTGCACAACCCTGCAACCCCGATTGTTTACAATGGATCTGAATGTTGTGGAACACAAGGTTTTCTACACAGAGGTACTTCATGTTTTCGTATTTGATAGTAGATACTTAAGTAGTGATGGTGTTAGAACTTCCATGTTTAAAAATACATATTTCCTCTGTGCATTTTAAACTTCCACGGAAATATAAGAGTTTACCTTTTGAAATGCAAACTGAGGTCTGCCTTTATCCACAATGTAATAGCTCTGAGCTAAGCAGAATATTCTAATGTGTGTGAAATATATTAAATTATCTTTGCTGTTATACTCCTGGTCTAGTAGCCCTGACTTGCATATATAGGTCTTATTTTGTGCACAGTATACTGTCAAAACATAGATATTGTTTTTTAAGATTTTGGAGTCCCTAACAGTTTGAGTAAAAACAGATATAAGACTAGTCTGTAGATCCAACAGAGAAACTGTCTAGTGCGTTGGTTTCCTAACTGTCTTGTTCAAACTTAAATTCAGTAGGTCTTTGATACCAACAGTAGTTGCAATTAGCAAGGCAGGTAAGGGGTATAGTTGTCAATGCAGAGGATCCTCTGTTTTTTCCTGAAGACAAGAACAAAGTGTTGTAGATTGAAAAAGTGTCTGTAAAGGTGAGAGTGACGTATTGGCATTGTGAAGGTCTGAATGTTAATAGTATTCCTGGATGTAGGTGCAACCTGCACATTGTTTACTTGCATAACTTTGTTTCAGCCTATTCAGTGTGTTCTAAAAAAAACATACACATATATTAAAAATACTTGTCTGCAAACAGGAGAGCTCTGTAGGAAAGAATTGTCCCTCTGAGCAGTGACCCATGGCCATTAGAATTACCAAAGACATTTTCAGCACATTTTTTTGCTATTAATCTCCTGTTCTCTCACCCCTTTCCTCAATATATTCAGTACTATTACTGCCATTCAGGAGGCAAGCTTTTCTGTAGACCTGTTCTTTTATCTTATGAGCAGCCTGTTTGCAAATAGACCAGGTAGGTATTGGCCAACAAAACGCAAAACGGCTAATTTTTACCTGACTGCTCTGGTGGCAGTGCTAATGGGCTTTCTTGCCTCTGGCTAACCACTGGCATTCATGGGAACTTACACCCTACTTTTGAGTAGAATGTTTGCCTGTTGGTGAAATTCGTAGGTGGATTAGTGTGGTTGCCTAAACTTGACTGTTTGAGGAAACAAGACTCAGAAGAATAATACCATTTCAGATGATTCACAGTGCTATGCTAAAATAGTTGGGTGGTTTTTTTTTTTTCCCTAGTTACTGAATTTGTGTGAGGCTGAAGATGTTGCCTTAATGAAACTACCTTGTTACAAAAGTCTTCCATCACTTGTACCTCTTCGAATTGCAGCCTTAAGTAAGTAAAACTTCCTAAACAAAATTCGAGGTAGGTAAGTGTCCTTGTGAGCAACAGGCAGTCTTCTTCCCAAGATCAGCAGAAAACTACAGTGCTTGAAGGCTGGTGGCTGCTCTCTAGAGGTCACAGTTTAATGGAGGGTAATGGGAAAGTATCACTGCTTTGTTAATGACTAGGATTTAGTTTCTGAAGTGAACCCAAAATATTTTTAGACTGATTATGTTATAGAACATTAAGAAAACTTTAGAACACTGTTAATAGAATTTCCGTTCTTTTAATATTGTATGATGCCTGTTGCTTTTGGCGAAGCATGCTGTGCTTTAGCTGTCTGTAATTTAAGACGAAATAAAAGAAACTTGAAGAGAAGAAATGTAGAATTAGCAGTTTTTTCCCCTCTCTTTTGAAATTGAGTGAACAAAGAGAACAAATTTACTTTGATATTTGCAGATGCTCTGGCTGCCTGCAATTACTTGCCTCAGTCAAGAGAGAAAATCATTGCTGCACTTTTCAAGGCACTTAATTCAACAAATCATGAACTACAGGAGGCAGGAGAAGCATGCATGAGAAAGGTTAGTGTATTAAAACAATGTTTCTTTTGAGGCCATTGTTCTCTCTGCTTTATTTCCTTGTTACAAAGCTTCTTGAGAAAGTTATTTACATGAAATAATGGATACTCCCTTGTGTTTTAGTTAGTGACACCAGTATAATTAAGTTTCTCTCAGATGTGGGTTTTGGGGGGTTTGAACTTAACCATAAAAATTAATTCTGTTGAAATTAAGCATTATAAGCTCTTGGACAAGGACCATGGTAAGTTTTTCAGTCTTTCTGGCTGTCTGTTCTTTGTAAATGTATCTTCTTTTTTAAATAAACAGAATCAGTCCTTACCAGTGGTTCTGCAGATGTTCATGCCTGGCTTCATTATAAAAGTTTTTCTAATGTTTCTTCTTTGTTCTTAATTAAGTGGTAGAGACTCCATAGTTAGTTTTGGAAAAGTAAGCAATATAGCAGAGTTAGGCTCTGCATCACAGTATGGCGGTTACCTTAAGGAACAGGACTGTGGCTGTACTGTTTGAGGTCAGAATTAGTATCCTTAACGTGTTGCTACACTACACTGTCTGCTCTGTGACTGCTAGGGTGTAGTCTAAAAAAGGTGGGTAGACATGGACAAGTATATTCTCTCCTCATGGTTTGTTGCCCAGTAGATAGGCTTAATTCTGATTCGGCAAGATTTTAATAGCATTCTTCTAAATATAGAAAATGATAATAAAAATACTTAGTTTTCTTTGTGATGATGTGTGGATTGGCTGACATGTGACAGGGAATTAACTGTGGTAATACTGGTGATTTGCGTTTGTTTAGGCCGTTGACTGATTAGAGGTCAGATGTCTTTTCATGTCACTCTGGTTATGAAAGAGAATATACTTACTGTTTATGGCTTGCTCACAATACAGTTGAGTTGAGAGGTAGGAGGGAGCAAATAAGGGTTGTTCTGACCTGTGCATTTGGTATAGGATCTTTCTAATTTTTTTTTTTTTTTCCTCCCGTGATGAATGCATGCCCACTGGATGTTTGGTTATGACAGGAAATGCTCTTTCTGGCTGCTTGCAGCCAGGTTCCGTGGACTTTTTATGTTACTCAGGATGCATGCAGATTGCCTTTGGTCAGATTCACAGGCAGTTCTTACTAAAGGAGTGTCTTAAGTAGTTTGTCCATAGCTGTATATTTAATTCATAGCTGTGGCAATTTTTCAGTCCATCTGTAATGAAGATCTTCTATTTGATTATTTTATGGAATATCCTACTGTGTGTCAGAAATACTTCAGTGTTTCCGAAACCCATGTTGTCCCTATATATATTTCCAGCAATAAATATTGTTTAAGCTATTGCATTCTGAAAATACCGAATAAGAAAAGTCAAGTCAGCAGAATTCATTTTATGAAAGGTGCTCGCACAGAAGTTGCTCCCCTCTTCATCTGTATCTTAATCCTGTACTCTCTTGCAGTTCTTGGAAGGAGCTACCATAGAAGTTGATCAAATTCATACACACATGAGACCATTGCTTATGATGTTGGGAGACTATCGAAGTCTGACACTGAATGTTGTGAATCGTCTGACATCTGTCACTAGACTTTTTCCAAACTCTTTTAATGATAAATTCTGTGATCAGATGATGGTAAGTCCAGTAAAGTCTGCTTTAGCTCTTCCAGAAGAAATTTTCTTTTAGCTAATGTTCAGTTTTTTGAAAAGTCAAAGAACAATTCAGTAGTGCATTAATATACAGGTTGGAACTAAAAGATTTTTCTTTCACAATTAATAGAAAAAAAAAAATCTTTAAACATTTTGAGTTAATTTCTGAAGACCTACTAAACCAGAAAGTTAAGAGAAGTTCTTTTCTAGTGAAGACATACCTAGTTATGCTAAGGTCTGCTTGGACAAATTTATGGTTAAGCAAGGTGCCAGCAGCTTAATATACTGAGGAAGCCCTCAAAAATATGTTTTACTTCCTACTGGGCTAAACCTTTTTGGGTGTTTTCTTGAGTTATAAAATGGCAGACAGAATCACACAGAATCACAGAATGTTAGGAGTTGAAAGGGACCTCTGGGGATCATCCAGTCCAACCACCCTGCCGAAGCAGGGTCACCTACAGCAGGCTGCACAGGACCTTGTCCAGGCGGGTCTTGAATATCTCCAGAGAAGGAGACTCCACAACCTCCCTGGG